>Ga0310342_100000012_pt1 | contig 99189 bp, 86 predicted proteins | sample S15DNA20500_MG_FD_206155 | JGI IMG/M metagenome (GOLD analysis project Ga0310342, IMG submission 206155) | Marine microbial communities from station ALOHA, North Pacific Subtropical Gyre - S1503-DNA-20-500_MG | ecosystem: Environmental > Aquatic > Marine > Oceanic | place: Pacific Ocean: North... | reverse complement strand
AGGCGGGATCGAACCGCCGACCTCAACACTGACAGTGTTGCGCTCTCCCAGCTGAGCTATGGCCCCAAAAGCTGTCCCACCGGGCTGCGCCCTGTGTGGAGCCGCGTATTTTACGCAGCGCCCCTACCCTGTCAAGCATCCACCCGGGGTTTTTGACAGTTGGAAGTCCGTTTGTACAAGGCTTGTTCAATTCGCCGGAATAATCGCCGCCCACTCCTTCTCCAGCTTCTTGGTTTGCTTCTTGGACACGCCGCCGAGCACTTCAATGGCATGGCGCAGACGGGCGCGGCTGAGGTCCGGACCCAGCAGTTCCATACTGTCGACCACCGAGAAGCTGGCGCTGGTGCCAGCGATCGCCACGAACACCGGAAACAGGAAATCCTTGATCTTGATCTCCAGGGCGTCGGCCAGCTGCTTGGCATCCGCGAACAGACCATCCCGCTGCCAGTCGCGGCGCGCTTCACAGGACCACAGGTAGAACTGCAGCCAGACCTTCATGGCCTCCTTGTCGTGCTTGGGGTGCTCGAAATCCGTTTCCCGCACGGTGACCATGCCGGAGAAGCAGAAACCCGCCTTGTCGAGCACTTCGCCAAAGGTCTCCACGCGCGGCTTCACGTGGGGCAGCACGCGCATGGCATACTCGCGATTGAACGCCCAATCGCGCAGCTGCTCCAGGAATTGCTCGTCGGACAGGTCATGCAGCCATTGGCCGTTAAGCCAGCTCAGTTTCTCCACATCGAACACCGGCCCGCCCAAGGACACGCGCTGGATATCGAACGCTGTCTGCATTTCCTCCAGGGTGAAACGCTCGCGCTCATCCGGCATCGACCAGCCCATGCGGCCGAGGTAATTGACTACCGCCTCCGGCAGATAACCCATGCGGCGGTAGAAATTGATGCTGACCGGATTCTTGCGCTTGCTGAGCTTGGATTTATCCGGATTGCGCAACAACGGCATATGGCAGAGCACCGGCATTTGCCAACCGAAGTACTGGTACAGAAGCTTGTGCTTGGGCGCTGAATTAAGCCATTCCTCGCCACGGATCACATGGGTGATCGCCATCAGGTGGTCGTCCACCACATTGGCGAGGTGATAGGTCGGCATGCCGTCGGACTTGAGCAGAATCTGCGCGTCCACCAGGGCCCAGTCCAGTTCCACGCTGCCGCGCAGCATGTCGTCGATGTCACAGCGCCCGGACTCCGGCACCCGCATGCGGATCACATAGGGGTCGCCGGCGTCCTCGCGGCGCTGCTGTTCGTCGGCGGACAGCTCCAGATCGGCGGGCTTCAGGGCCCGGTTTTCGCCGCGCTCTTTGAGATCGGCGCGCAGCCGATCCAGCTCTTCGGCGGTACGAAAACATTTGAAGGCGTGCCCGTCCGCGATCAGGCGCTCCGCGTAGCGACGGTAATCACCGGCACGCTCACTTTGCCGGTAGGGGGCGTGGGGGCCGCCCACATCGGGGCCTTCGTCCCAGTCCAGGCCCAACCAGCGCAACGATTCCAGGATCGCCTGCTCGGATGTATCGCTGGAGCGGGTCTGGTCGGTATCTTCGATGCGGAGAATGAATTGCCCGCCGTGCTGGCGGGCAAAACAACGATTGAACAGCGCGATGTAAGCGGTCCCCACATGGGGGTCGCCGGTGGGCGAAGGCGCCACTCGGGTACGAACGGTCATGCTGACTCCGAGGCCGGAATGAAAGGGGCGCATTATAGGCTAATGCGCCCCCGTTATCAGCATCAGCGCGGGGGCCGCCCCCGCGCAGGTCAGCGCCGTCCGGCGATCAGGCTGATGATCCAGATGACCAGGAATACAACAAATAGAATCTTAGCGATGCCCGCGGCGGTACCGGCAATACCACTAAACCCCAAAACCGCGGCAATGATCGCGATGACAAGAAACAAAAGGCTCCAGCTCAGCATAATTATCTCCCTGTTTTGCGTTATCGCACCGTCATAAAAGCCAAATGCCGCTACTTCCACAAGCCGCTTTTACAGGAATATACCTTTGCATCGATTTGCCCGGACCGGCGCCGACCGTGCGATAATGGCGCCATGTCCTCACTCAATACTCCAATCCCGGGCCCCGCCCCGCTCAGCCGGCGCTTTTCCATCGCGCCGATGATGGCGTATACCACCCGGGACTTTCGTTATCTGGCCCGGCTTATAACACGCCGCACCCTGCTCTACACCGAAATGGTGGTGGCGCCGGCGGTGATCCACGGCGACCGGGATCGCCTGCTCGGATTCGACGCCGCGGAGCACCCCCTGGCGGTGCAGTTGGGCGGCAGCGATCCACGGCAACTGGCGGAAGCCGCGCGCGTTTGTGCCGATTACGGCTATGACGAAATCAATCTCAACGTGGGCTGCCCGTCGGACCGGGTGCAGCAGGGCAAGATCGGCGCGGTATTGATGGCGGAGCCGGATCTGGTGGCGCGCTGCGTGGAGGCGATGGCCAGCGTCACGGACGTGCCGGTGACGGTGAAAACCCGCATCGGCATCGACGATCAGGACGACTATCCGTTCCTGCAACGCTTCGTCCGGCACCTGGACGAAGCGGGCTGCCGGAGCCTGACCATCCACGCCCGCAAAGCGATTCTGGACGGCCTCTCACCGAAGGAAAATCGAGACATCCCGCCGCTGATCTATGAGCGCGCCTACGCGGTCAAACAGGCGTTCCCGCACATGGAGATCATCCTCAACGGCGGCCTGCGCGACGTGCCCGGCATGCTCGACCATCTCGGCCAGGTGGACGGTCTGATGGTGGGCCGGGAGGCCTACATGAACCCCTGGTTCCTGGCGGACGTGGACCGCGAAGTGTTCGGTGAGAGCGCCCCGCCCCCGGACCGGCTGGCGGTGGCCGAGGCGTTCATCCCCTATCTTGAGCGGCGTTACGCTGACGGCGTGCATCCCAAACACGTGCTGCGTCATGCGCTCAATCTGTTTCAGGCGATGCCGGGCGCCCGCGCCTATCGCCGCCACCTTAGCCAGCACGCGCACAAAAGCGACGCCACGCCGGAGGTCTATCAGGAGGCTCTGGCCCTTTTGACCCGGCACACGGTTGGCTATGCTGGGGCCACGACACAGGGAGGTCAGCCATGATCAGCAAACGCCAACAACTCGAACAATGGACCACCGTGGTCGCCGATACCGGCGATCTGGAACGCATCGCCGCTTTGCGGCCCCACGACGCCACCACCAACCCGTCCTTGCTGCTGGCCGCGGCCCGTGACGAGCGCTACCGGCATCTGCTCGACCAGGCCCGCGAGCTGGCCCGGGAGATGGGCCACGAGAGCGACCTGGCCTGGTGCACCGACGCGTTCGCCTGCGTCGCCGGCCAGGCGGTGCTGGGGCATATTCCAGGGCTGGTCTCCACCGAAGTCGACGCGCGGCTGTCGTTCGACACCGCCGCCACCGTCGCCAAGGCACGCCGTCTGATGGCGCTGTACCGGGAACTGGAGGTGCCGGCGGAACGGATCCTGATCAAGACCGCCGCCACCTGGGAAGGGATTCAAGCGGCGCGCATCCTTGAAGAGGAAGGCGTGCGCTGCAACCTCACCCTGGTGTTCAGTGCCGAGCAGGCGCTGGCCGCCGCCGAGGCCGGCGCCACCCTGATCTCGCCGTTCGTGGGCCGCATCCAGGACTGGCACGTGAAGCGCGGGCTGGAAATCACCGATATCAATCAGGACCCCGGGGTTCAGTCGGTACGTGAAATCTTCCACCTGCTCAAAGGGCGCGGTCTGGACACTATCGTTATGGGCGCCAGCTTCCGTAATACGGCGCAGATCGAGGCGCTCGCCGGCTGCGACCGCCTGACCATCAGCCCTGCCCTGCTGGGCGAACTGGCCGAGGACGACGGCGCCCTGTCGCGCTGCCTCGACCCGGATACGGTGGTGCCCGCGGAACCGGACGGCGTGATCCCGGCCCGGGCATTGAACGAAGCCCGTTTCCGCTGGTCACTGAACGACAACCCCATGGCATGCGACCTGCTCAGCGACGGCATCCGCCGCTTCGCCGCCGATCAACGCGCCCTGGAAGCCCTACTGACCGCGGAGGACATCGCAGCGTGAAATGGCTTGCCCGTTTGTTTGAATCCGACTCGCCCGCCCGGGATGACGAAAAGAACGATCACGATCTGCACCGGGCCGCCGCCGCCTTGTTGATGGAGGTGGCGCGCACCGACGGAGAGGTGGACCAGCGCGAGCAGCAGCTGCTGGTCAAGGCGGTGCGCGAGCGCTGGCATCTGGAAGCGGAAGAAATGGACGAAATCGTCGCCGAGCTGGATCAACGCCTGGACAACGCCACCGATCTGTTCGAATTCACCATCCCGCTGCGGCAACGCTGGGACCCGGAAACCCGGGTGCGGCTGATTTACGACATGTGGGCGATCGCCGCCGCCGATGGCGACGCGGACAGCCACGAAGAGCAATTGATCCGCCGCGTGTCGGAACTGCTGTACGTGTCCCACGGCGACTTTATCCGCGCCAAACTGACCGCCCTGGGCGAATAAGCCGGGCCGCGCCCGGCACCGCCTTACCAGCCGTCGTCGCTTTCCAGCTCTGGATCTTCGTCGGGCAAAGCCGGTTCCACGTCCTTGCCTTCCTGCATCAGACGGCGCTGCAAATAAGCGTTGCGGATGAAGGTGTAGCGGTCGCCGACGATGTTGCGTTCCAGATCAAGCAAATCCGCGCGCAGGTCGACGCCGTACAGCGCGGCCAGGGAATACCGCGCCAGATCGTCCTCAAGATAACTCACCGGCCACAGATAACTGCTGGGATAGATGGTGGTGGCGTCGCGCACCGACGACGGTCCCAGAACCGGCACCACGAGATAGGGCCCGCGGGGTACGCCCCAGCGGCCCAGGGTCACGTCCAGGCTGGTATTGGTGTTGCGCAGGTCCACATCACTGGCCACATCGAACAAACCGGCCACGCCCAGGGTGGTATTGATGGTGAAACGGCCCAGGCTGTTTCCTGCCTCGCCCCAACGCCACTGGAATATATAGTTAAGGCCGTCGCCGATGTCACCGAGGTTGCTGAAAAAACGCGTTACGGTGTCGTCGAGCCATCCCGGGGTTACCCAGCGGTACCCCTTCGCGGCGGGCTTGAGCGCATAGCGGTCAAGGAATTCGTTGAACCCGAAAATCTTGCGGTTGAAGCCCTGCCAGGGATCCTGCTCATCGAAGCGGCCGGCGCCACCGGCCCGATCGAACGGTGTCGAGGCGCTGCCCCAGTCGTCACCGGACTGGATCGCGGCCTCGCGGGTCTCGCCGGCGGTTTCCGGTACCGGCTGGGCCGTTACCGGATGGGATAAAGCAATCAATGGCGCCGAAACGAGCGCCGCAATCCATATGCGCACAGTAGCTCCCTAAATCAATGAAGGCCCGCGCATTATAGCGGTGCCGGACCGGCGGAGAGCAACCTTGCGGACCTCAGGCCGGCGTCGGCTGCAAGCGGGCGCCCAGAATCAACTCGCGGTGTCGGAGCCTCAGCAGAAGATCGGCGCCGAAGTTCAACAACGCGTTCTGATCCTGAAACCCCATTTCATCACCCAGCGTAAGCAACAGTTGCTCCCCGTTTTGTAGCGGATGCGCCTGCATCAGCGCCAACAGGCGGGCGGTCACCGCGTTGATCTCCATGAACACCACCCGGTCATCGGCATTGCGATGAACCAATAACCACACTGGCTGCTCCGGCGGAGTTTCCGGGCGGTGATCCGGACCGATTTGATGCACCGGCCAGCGATAATTGAGCACGCAATGAAGCGGGTTCAGATAGGGAACGCCGCGCAACAGATCACCGCCGGGCTGCACGCCATGCTCCGGCACCGTGTCCGTGGCGGTGTCCAGCACCAGTTCAATCCATTCGTAATGGGCCAGCTCGGCAAGGTAAGGCGGATCGCCGTCCACGGGCTGATAGGTCTCGGCGAGAAAGGTGACGAATTCCTCGGGGATTTCCAGAAAGTACGGTGACGAGCAGGCGTGCCGGTCAAAGAATTCACGCACCAGGCGCCGCCAGCCGGCGTCGTCGTACACGCTGTGCAGGACCGGAAAGCCCTTTTCCAGGAAGCCGTTGACGTTGTTGAAAAACAACTGGCGATACACCGCCAGGCGCCGGTCCTCGATACCGGACGGCGCCGGGTGTCGTTCGGGATTGCGCAGGTGCGCCGCGAACGAACGCTGCAGGCGCTGGAATTCCGGCTCGCTCATCAGGCTCTCCGGCTTAGCGCGGAGCGCCGCTGCTGGGCGTCGCCGATGCGTCCCAGCTCACGATTCAATTCTTCCACCGGCGGGAAGTTGAAATCCCGCTCCAGCAAGGTGGGCAAAACACCGAATTGATCGTAAGCCACATCGAGCAACCGCCATACCGGATCAATCACTTCACTGCCATGGGTGTCCACTTTGAGATCCTCGGCCTCGTCGAAATGGCCGGCGATGTGCACATAGAAAATACGATCGCCGGGCAGGCCGCGAATGAAGTCAGCGGGATCGTAGTCGTGATTGATGCCGTTGACGTAGGCGTTATTCACATCCAGAAGCAGGCCGCAGTCCGCTTCCTCCAGCACCGCGTTGACGAACTCCAGTTCGCCCAGGGGACGGCTCTCGGTGACTTCGGGTGTGGCGTAATAGCTGACGTGTTCGATACCGATACGCTGGCCGAGGAAATCCTGCACCTGGCGGATGCGGTCCGCCACATAGTGCACCGCCTCCTCGGTGAACGGGATCGGCATCAGGTCGTATAAATGACCGTGGTCGCTGCAGTAGCTGAGGTGTTCGGTGTAGCAGCGAATACCATGTTCGCCGAGAAACTGTTTGATGTTTCCCAGCAATTCGAAATCGAGGGGTTCCGGTCCGCCCAGGGACAGGCTCAGACCGTGACTGACAAAGGGGTAGCGTTCGGTGAAACCGCGAAACTCACGGGCCAGGGAACCGCCCATGGGAATCCAGTTTTCCGGAGCCACTTCAAGAAAATCCACCGGTATGTTGCCCGGTTGGGACAGCGGGCCCATCAGGGCCCGCCGCAACCCCAGACCGGTACCGGTCACGGGGAAAGTCGTCATGAATTACGACTCCTGAGTTCAGGCGGCGCCGCCGCAGCTGCCCTCGCCTTTCTTATCGCCGCCGCAGCTGCCTTCACCTTTTTTGTCGCCGCCGCATTTGCCTTCGCCACACTTACCTTCCGCTGACTTGCTGTCACCGGCCAGTTGGTAGCCGCTTTGCAAATCGGTGGCGCCGAACGGATTCTCGGCCGCGTGAGCCGGAACGGACATTGCGGACGCCACGAAGGCGGCGCCAAGGGTGGCGGCCAGGGGGTTCATTTTGCTCAGTTTAGCCATGATCGTTCTCCAAAATGGATCTTGTCGTTCTAAGGGTGAAGCCGGCAAAAGAAAGACCCTTTCCCGGCTTCGACACCCTATGGATGCACGGATCAAGTAAACGTTACGTGTAGACCGGATAATAAACAAAAACGGCCACGGGGTAATCGCCGCGGCCGTCGTGATGTCAGCGTGAAGACCCGGCGCTCAGCGCACCCGGTTGACGATCACGCTGCCGATCGAATAACCGGCGCCAAAGGAGCAAATCACCCCTTTGGTGCCCGCCGGCAGATCGCTGTTGTGCTTGTGGAACGCAATGATCGAGCCGGCGGAACTGGTGTTGGCGTAATCATCCAGAATCACCGGCGCCTCGTCGCGATCGGGATCGCGGCCCAGCACCCGGCGGGCGATGAACTCGTTCATGTTCAGGTTGGCCTGATGCAGCCACATGCGGCGCACATCCGCCACCGGCACGGACAGATCCGCCAGATGCCCGGTGATCTGCTCCGCCACCATCGGGCACACTTCCTTGAACACCTTGCGGCCTTCCTGGCGGAACAGCTTGTCGCGGCTGCCCACGCCGGACGGGTCGGCCCGGTTAAGAAAGCCGAAGTTATTGCGAATGTTGTTGGAGAAACGGGTCTGCAGGCGCGTGCCCAACACCTCCCACTGATTGCCGCTGGTGGCGTCCTCGGCGCGCTCAAGGATCACCGCGGTACTCACATCGCCGAAAATGAAATGGCAGTCCCGGTCTTCCCAGGCCAGGTGACCGGAACAGATTTCCGGATTGACCATCAGCACGCGGCGCGCGGAGCCATTGCGAATGGCGTCGACGCCGGTCTGGATCCCGAACGTGGCGCTGGAGCACGCCACGTTCATGTCATACCCCCAGCCGTGCTCCATACCCAGCGCCTGCTGCACCTCCACCGCCATGGCCGGATACGCGCGCTGCATGTTGGAACACGCCACCAGCACGGCGTCCAGATCGTCCGGCTTCAGGCCGGCGTTGTCGAGCGCCTGGCGAGCCGCGTGCACGGCGATTTCCGCCTGCACCGACAGTTCGTCGTCGCCCCGCTCCGGTATATTCGGTGTCAGGCGGTCCGGATCGAGAATACCTTCCTTGTCGAGAACATAGCGCTGCTTGATGCCCGACGCTTTCTCGATGAACGCGGAGTTGGAACCGGTCAACGGCTCCATGTCGCCGGCCTCGATGGCTTCGGCATGGCGTTCATTGTAGCGGGCCACGTATTCGTTGAATGAGGCCACCAATTCTTCGTTGGTGATGGATTGTTCGGGGGTCCAGAGTCCGGTACCGCTGATAACGACGGAATGGGTCACAAGCCTGTCCTCGCGCAAAAAAGGGCACTCCGCGGAGCGCCGCGACAGTCGGGAACCTCGGGCGGGTTCCATAAATGGGTCAATTATCCGGATATGACAGGGCCGGCGCAAAGCCGGAATGGTATTTCGCCGTCTTAAAAGCCCTTGACGGCGGGGGGAAAGACGCTCCGCGAGGACGCTAGCACGCCTCCCATTGGCGGTTGAGGCGCTTGGCCGACACCGGCACCCGGGTGCCCAACGGCTGCGCGAACAGGCTCACCCGGTATTCTTCCATCATCCAGCGGTACAGACGCAGCGCCTCACTCTGCCGCCAGGGCGGCGTGTCCTTGGCGCGGCGGTGATAGCGCTCGCGGAATTCCTCCAGCTCACCGACCACGGCCCGATCACGGCCGATCTGGCCACCGAGTTTTTCCAGGCGCTGCTCCACCGCCGCCAGATAGCGTGGATACTCATCCAGCCACTGCTTGGGGACGCTGAGCATAAAGTCGTCACTGAACAAATCGGCGAGTTGCTGTTTCAGATCCCGGTGGGCGTGCGCCCAGGCCAGCGGGAAGTTCTTTTCCAGCCGTTGCATGACCCGGCGGTAAGCGGCAAACAACTCGCCCCAGGTGCGCAGCGCCTGCTCCACCGCCGGCACGAAATCGCCACGGCCCTGGTCAAGGCGGGCGCGAAAGGCGGATTCGTCGCGCACCGGCCGGTCATGCAAATCGAAATGGGACAGGGTGGCACGCAACAGGGCCTGATCCAGCGCCCCACGCGCCATGGCCGACTTCTCCGCCTTCAGTTTCTGAAAACCGGGTTGCTGGCCGGCGAACCGTTTCAGCCCGCGCACCTGCTCATTCAACGCCAGCAGCATCAAGCGGGCGCAGCCCACGCCATGCCACCAGTGGGCGTCGTCCGCATCGGCGTAATACTCCAGGGTCACGTCCTCGCCACGGTCACGTAGCGCCGGATAACGGCGGAACACCACGCCGCCCTGCTCGCTCTCGTGGCATTCCGGGAGTGTCCCGAACACCCAGGTACGACCGTTCGGCCGCTCTTCCTCGGCCGGCGCCGCGTGGTCTTCCCCGGTCCGCGCTTCGAATCGCCCCTGCAACCGCGCCAGATCACGATCCTCGGCGAGCACCTTGCCGTGCCCGTCGGTGACCCGCACATTCATGCGCAGATGACCGGCCAGCTGGTCCTCGCGCCACTCTTCCTGTTCCACGCGCACTCCGGTCATGCGCTGCAGTTCACGGGTCATGGCGGGCAGCAGCGGCTGGTCCGGACTCAACGATTCCAACAGCGCCGCCACGTAGTCGGGCACCGGTACGAAATGCCGGCGGCGGGCCTTGGGCAGACCGCGAATCAACGCCTCCAGCTTTTCACGCAAGAGACCCGGCACCAGCCAGGCCAGCCGTTCCGCGTGCAACTGCTGAAGCGCCCCGGCGGGCACGATCACGGTAACGCCGTCGCGGTCCCCGGTGGGATCGAAGCTGTACTCCAGGGGCAACCGCATGCCGTCCCATTCCAGTTGGTCCGGAAAATCCCCGCCTCGCAGGTCGGGGCTGTGGGACAGCAGAAAGGCATCGTCCATGAACAGCGCCTGGCGCTGCGCCGGATCGGCCTGTTTTTTGTACCAGGTTTCCAGATGCGCCAGAGTATAAAGACCGGACGGCAGCCGCTGGTCGTAAAAAAGAAACCGGGTTTCTTCGTCCACCAGAATATCCCGGCGGCGCAGCTTGTGTTCCATCTCTTCAAGACGCTGCAGCCGCTCCCGGTTGGCGGCGACGAATTCCGGTTCACGGGTCAGGTCACCGGCCACCAGACCTTCCCGGATCATCAGTTCCCGACCCAGTTCCGGTTCCAGCGGGCCATAGTGCATGCGGCGGCCGGTGGCGAGAATCAGCCCGAACAGGTTGATCTGCTCCTTGGCCATCACGCAGCCGCGCTTTTTCGACCAGTGCGGCTCGAAGTACTGGCGCTTGATCAGATGCGCCGCTTCCGCCTCCACCCATTGCGGCTCAATACGCGCCACGCAGCGCGCGAACAGACGACTGGTTTCCACCTGCTCGGCGGCCACCAGCCAACGCGGTTTGCCTTTCCTGGCGCCGCCCTTGCTTAACGACGACCCGGGCCACAACAGTGGCTTGCGGTTGCGGGTGGACAGCCACTCACCGTCTTCGTTACGTGTCATCACGTTACCCAGCAGCCCGGTCAGCAGCGCCCGGTGCAGCTGTTCATAGTCCGCCGGCTCGTCGTTGAGAGCCCAGCCTTCCTCACGCGCCAGCAACAGCAGTTGCCGGTGGGTATCGCGCCATTCGCGCATCCGCGACGGCGCCAGGAACGTCTTCTTGAGCCGCTTTTCGTAGGGATTGCGGCCCAGTTCGGCACGCTGCTGCTCGGCCCACTGCCAGAGGTTCCAGAACCAGAGAAAATCGGATTCCTTGTTTTCAAACGGCTGGTGGGCCTGGTCGGCCTGTTGCTGCTTATCGCGGGGCCGTTCGCGGGGGTCCTGCACCGCCAGGGCGGCGACGATCACCAGCACTTCGCGCAGCACTTTCTTCTCGGCGCCGGCCACCACCATGCGAGCCAACGTGGGATCCAGCGGAAAGCGTGCCAGCTGGCGCCCCAGCGATGTTACCCGGCGCTGCTTATCCAGCGCGCCCAACTCTTCGAGAAGACGGTAACCGTCCCGTATCAGGCTACCGTCCGGCGGTTCGATGAACGGGAAATCCTCCACCGCGCCCAGTTTCAAATCCGCCATGCGCAGGATCACGGCGCCCAGATTAGTGCGCTGGATTTCCGGGTCGGTGAACGCCGGCCGATTGTTGAAGTCGTCCTCGTCATAAAGCCGATAAGCGACGCCGGGCATGATGCGGCCACTGCGGCCGGCGCGTTGGTCGGCGCTGGCCCGGGCGATCGGCTCCACCGGCAAGCGCTGGACTTTGGAGTGCACACTGTAACGGCTGATACGGGCGGTCCCGGCGTCGATCACATAGCGGATACCGGGCACCGTCAGCGAGGTCTCCGCCACATTGGTGCTCAACACCACACGCCGGCCACGGTGGCCGGAAAACACCCGCTGTTGCTCCGCCGCGCTGAGGCGGGCGTACAGCGGCAGTAAATCCGTGTCGCGGAAATCACAGCGTTTCAGGTGGTGATGCACATCGCGGATATCACGCTCGCCGCTTAGAAACACCAGCACGTCGCGGGCCGCCGGCGGCCCGTCACGGCGCTCCTGCTGATCGATTTCGCGCAGCACTTCCTCCACCTGCAACCCCAGCTCGCGCTCTTCCGCCGGCGGTCGATAGTGAATATCCACGGGGAAGGTACGGCCGGACACTTCGAACACCGGCGCACCGTTGAAATGGGCGGCGAAACGCTCGTGATCGATGGTCGCCGAAGTAATGATTACCTTGAGGTCCGGGCGGCGCGGCAACAGCTGCTTCAGATAGCCGAGCAGAAAATCGATATTCAGGCTGCGTTCGTGGGCCTCGTCGATAATCAGGGTGTCGTACTGATGCAGGTAACGGTCTTGCTGGATTTCACTGAGCAGCATGCCGTCGGTCATCAGTTTGACCAGAGTATCGTCGCCGACCTGTTCGCTGAAACGCACCTTATACCCGACAAGGCCGCCGACCCGGCTGTTCAGCTCCTCGGCGATGCGCGCCGTCACCGAGCGGGCCGCCAGCCGTCGCGGCTGGGTGTGGCCAATGTAACCGTCCACGCCGCGCCCCAATGACAGGCAAATCTTGGGCAGCTGGGTGGTCTTGCCGGAGCCGGTTTCACCGGCCACCACCACCACCTGGTGGCGCTCGATGGCGACGGCCAGCTCTTCGCGATCGTGCACCACCGGCAAGTCGGGCCAGTTCAACGGCGCCGCCGCCAGCCCGGCACGCCGGGCGCGGGCCGACACCGAAGCCTCAATGGCGGCGGCGACCTTGGGCAAGGCCTTAGCGTTGAACTTGCGCGCCAGCCCGTCGAGCCGCTTTTTCAGCCGCCGCCGGTCGGCGCCGCGAACCTCTGCCAGCCGCCGATACCATTCATCCAGTTGCGGATTCGTCATACCGGCTTTTCAGTACCCAGCAACCAGGCCCGGCCTTTATCGCTCAAGCCGTCACCGGCCAGGGTCAGATAGGCGGTATCCGGCTCGGACGCCGCCAGCGTGACGGTGAAACGCATCAGCTCGTCGCGGCGAAACGCGTGCACATCAACGCGCTCCCCTTCCTGATAGCCGGCCAGCAGGGTGTCCAGATTGCCGGTGCTGGCTTTCAGTCCGTCCACGGCCACCACCACGTCACCGGCGGCCAGCCCGGCCTCCATGGCCGCGCCCTGCTCGTAGGCCACCTGAAGGCGGGCCCCCTGGGGATCCGTGGCGAAACGCGCGCCAAGATGCACCGGCGCCTGGCTTTTACCGGGCTTGCCGCCGTTGTCGCCGTGGCCGTCCGCCGGGCGCCAGTTCACCGTTACGCCGCGTTCTGCGAGCAGCGCCTCCAGCGGCAGATCCTCGGTGCGGTATAGCGCTTGATTGAAAAAGTCGCTCAGGTCGCAGCCGGCGACTTCCTCGGCCAGGGCCTGCACGCCCCGCTCCGGCACGCCGACGCCGGTCTGGCCGTGGCGCTGCCAGAGCAGGCGCATCAGATCGTCCAGGCTACGGGTGTCGCCGGTGCGCTCGCGCAGAGTCAGATCCAACGCCAAGGCCACCAGGGAACCCTTGGCGTAGTAACTGACGATCGCATTGGGGGCGTTCTCGTCCTGTTTATAGAAGCGGGTCCAGGCGTCGAAACTGGATTCGGTCACGGTCTGCTTGAAGCGACCCCGGCCCCGGTACACCCGGGTCAGCGTCTGGCCCAGCAGTTCCAGGTAACTTTCCGGCGGAATCAGCCCGGTGCGCGCCAGGGACAGATCGTCGTAATAGCTGGTGATGCCCTCGAACGCCCAGAGCAATTCGGTATGTACTTCCCGGCTCAGGTCGAAGGGCGTGAACGCCTCCGGCTTGATGCGCTTCACGTTCCAGGTATGGAAATATTCGTGGCTACAGAGACCGAGGTAACTGCGATAACCATCGCGTACCTGGTCGGCGCCGTCGGTGAGCAGCGGCAGATCGGTACGCGGGCTCATCAGGCTGGTGGAATTACGATGCTCGAGCCCGCCGTAACCGTCCGTCACCAGGGTCATGAACAGGTAACGATCCATCGGCGCCGGCTCGCCGAACAGTTTGATATGGTGCTCGCAGATCGGCTTCAGGTCGCGGCACAGCCGCGCCATATCGGCGCGGTGACGGCCACTGAGAATCACATCGTGGGGCACGCCGCAGGCTTCGAAGCTAGCGTGGTCGAAATGGCCCATTTCCACGGGATGATCGATCAGGGCGTCGTAGTTGTCGGCGCGAAAACGGCCGAAGCCTAGCTCCGGGCCGTTCACCCGGTCGAGCCCGGTGGCCAGCCTCCAGGTGGCGTAGGCGGCGCCGTCCGGGGCCAGGATATCCACCTCGCAGGGCTGGTCCTCGAACCCCATGGCGGCCAAAAACAGGCAACTGCCGTTAAAATAGCCGTGGGTGGTATCCAGGTGGGCACCGCGTACCGACAGGTCCCAGGCGTACACCTGGTAGCGCACGGTGACCGGCCCGGCGGACGGCGCCACCTGCCAGGTCTGCTTGTCGAGCTTGGCCACATCCAGGGGAGCGTCGTCCGTCGACGCCTCCAGGGAAACTATATGACGGGCGAAATCCCGGATCATGTAGCTGCCGGGGATCCAGGCGGGCAAAGTCAGCCCCTGGCCTTCCGGCGTCGGCGCGTCGATGGTGAGAGTGACCTGGAACAGATGCGCCTGCGGGCGCAACGGACGGACCTGATAATGAATCACACGCTCTCCTTTGGGCCTGAATACGCGGCCAATGATGATACACGCCGATCTTGACGCTCGCACACGCATGACGCATGTTCATGACCTGTTTGAGGGGATCGCATTAATGACTTCGGAATGTTTTGTAATCGGCGCGGCGGACGGCCACACCATCGCCGTCCATGAGTGGCGCGCCACCGACCCGGTGGGTTCGTTGATCTGGCTGCACGGCATGGCCGAACACGGGGCCCGCTACCAGGCTCTTGGCGAGACCCTGGCCGAACACGGCTGGAACCTGTACTGCCCGGACCACCGAGGCCACGGCGCCAGCATGGACGCCGCCGACCCGCCCGGCCATTTCGGCGACCAGGGCGGCTGGGACCGGGTGATGGACGATCTGAGCCGGGTGATCGACACCCTCCGCGAGCGCGAGCCCGGCGCCCTGGTATTGGGCGGCCACAGCATGGGCTCGTTCCTGGCCCTGGCCGGGGCCGAGGCCCACGGCGACAAGCTGGACGGCCTGGTGCTGTGCGGCAGCGACTACCATGCGCCCCTGTATTACCGATTGATGGCTTCGCTGCTGAAATGGCAACGGCGGCGACACGGCGCCCGGGGCCAGAGCCCGCTGGTGCACAAGCTCACCTTTGAAGCCTGGGCGCGCAGCGTGCCGGAGGCCAGCACCGATTTCGACTGGCTGAGCGCCGACCCGGCCCAGGTGAAGGCCTATATCGACGACCCCAAATGCGGCTTTCAATGCACCACCGCCACCTGGCTGGCGCTGCTCTCCGGCCTGGCCGGCGTGCAGTCATCCACCGGGCTGAAACGCCTGCCGTCGCGCCTGCCGATTCTGCTGCTGGGGGGCCGGCAGGACCCGATGAGCGGCGGTGGTAAAGGCATGGATAAACTGCAGCGGGTACTGAGCCGCCGGCGCCTGCCCGTGGAGCGAATGGACTGCCCGCGCGGGCGTCATGAAATTCTCAACGATTTCTGCGCCCCGGAGGTCCGCCAGACCCTGTTGGAGTGGCTCAACCGCCGGATCTGACCGACTGCGCCTCAGGGTTCGGCGGAAATGTCGTTCTCTTCGGTGAACTGCACATAGCCCAGGTAGCGGTTGCGGATCTCACGAACGTATTTCACCGGCTCGCTGCCACGGACATACCCGAAGCGAGCCTGGCGGGCATAACGGGGCTGCGACAGGAGCAACATCGCCTCCTCCACATGGCCGAACCACAGGTCCGGATTCTTACCCAGACGCTGGGCCAGACGGCGGGCGTCTTCCACGTGGCCGTGCCCGGCGTTGTAAGCCGCGAGACCGAAATAGATCTTTTCGGCCATTCCCAGGCGCTGCGGAAAGCGCTCCTCCAGCCACTCCAGGTAGGCCGACCCGGCGGCGACGCCCTGCTCCGGATCATGGGGATTATTGAAGCCGAACTGACGGGCGGTACGCGGCATCACCTGCATCAGCCCCTGGGCGCCGGCGAAGGACACCGCGTCCGGATTGAACTTACTCTCCTGGTACATCTGCGACACCAGTAAACGCCAGTCGAAGCCGTATTCCAGCGCGTATTCCTTGGCCAGATCGTCATAGGGCGAAATCGCCTTGCCCGCTTCCACCCGGTATTCCTCATGAATACGGATGGTCTTGGATTCCTTGAAGTAGCGGTTAAAAGTGACGTTGTAAAACAGGCCCCGGTAGTTGCGGTTGATGTAGGCGTTCAGCTTGTTCATCAGCTGGTCCTGACCCTCGCGCAGCACCCAGGCGATGTCACGGCTGCCCTCCAGGGTCCAGAGCGGGCGCAAGTCTTCCCGGTAGGTACTTTCCAGGGCCGCCACATGGCTGTCCGCCACGGTCAGGTCGATCTCGCCGTCCACCACGCTTTGTATCAGCATCTCCGTGGTGGCGCCTTCACGGGGTTCAATACGCACGTCGACGCCCTGCCCGCGCAGTTCTTCCAGCGTGTCCATGAAGGCGCTGTCCGGCGCCACCACCACGGTGCGCCCGGCCAGATCCTGGACCGACTCGAAGGGCTCATCGTCGGCGTCGCCGATAATCTGCTCGTGCACTTCGAGGTAACGATTGGAGAAACGCCATCCCTCGTCTTTACGCCGGTCGGTGATGGTCATGGCGCCGGCGATCACGTCACCGGCGCCCACCTGCAGCGCCTCGAACATCTGCGAAGCGCTGTCGCGCACCACCATGCGCACGCGCAGGTCGTGCTGCCGGGCGAAATGGCGGATCAGATCATAGTCGAACCCCATCAACTCACCGCGCCACAGAAAGTAGCTGGCCGGGTTGTTGGAGGTGATCACGCGCAACACGCCGTCTTTTTTGATGGTGGCCCAATCGCGACGTTCCTCGCTGCGCACCGAGCTGCGCACCCGGTGGCTGACCAGAAACTGATTCACCGCCGCCCGCAGTTCCGGGTTGTCGGCCCGCACCGCCCAGGCGATACGACGGCGTGGGTTAACCACCGGCCCCTTGCGCACCTGATCGAAGGAGCGGAGCAAACCATCCAAAGCGTTACTGTCGACGATGGCCGCCTGATAAAGGCCCGAAGCCACGCCCTCCATCAACTCCACGTCGGAGAGGCCCGCTGCCACCGCTTCCACGCTCACGGTATCGAGACGGTCGGCGAGCGCCTCGGCGGTTTCCTGATAGGCGGTGCCCTCCGGCGCGGCGATACGCATCTCGCCCAGGGCCTCAAGGCTGTCGCCCTCACGGCCCTCGGGCAGCACCAGATACTCACGAATCACCGCCACCGGCGTGCAGAAATCCACGTTCTCCCGGCGGGACTCGGTCACCGTGTAGTTGGTCACGATCAGATCGGCGCGGCCCTCGTTGAGCATGTCGTCCAGCACATCGACACTGTCCGCGTACACCCAACGCGGCGTCAGCCCCAGGGATTCGGCCAGAATTTCCGCCTGCTCACGGAACTCCTGCAGCGGTACCCCCTCGCGGACCAGCGCTTGCTCTTCGTCGAAGCGCGGCGCCAGCAAACGCAGCTGGCCACGCTCGCGGAGCGCTTCCAGATCGCCGGTTTCCGTGTAATTCGCGCCCCCGGAATCACAGGCCCCGAGCAAGAGAACCAGCGGCAAAAGCAGTAGCAACCACCGGGCGTGATCCGGCCAGCGAAGAATGGATCTCATAGATTCGTTCCCTCCAGCGTCCCCAATCTAACCCAAAAGGCTGACAGACTGCGAACGGAATCACGTGAAGACAAAGGAGGAAAACAGCCCCGGCCGGGTGCCGGGCAAAAAAAGGGGGCGCGAATGCGCCCCCAGGGTATGCCTGATGTCAAAGGAGACTCAGGGTGCGTCGACCGGATCGTTGCCGGCGCATACGCGGTGCACGCGCAGCGAGCCGTTGGCGTTGATCAGGCCGGCGTAGTCCAGCTGTACTTCGTCGAAGGTCAGCGCGGAGGTATCCACCTCGGCGGACAGGAAGCGCTGGTCGCTGTTCAGGCTCAGGCCCAGCAGTTCCAGACCCAGCAGACCGCCGCCAACCGTGGCGCTGTCCACTTCCTGGCCATCGTCGTAGAAACGCAGGGTCAGGAAGTCACCGAGCAGGCTCAGGTTGAGCAGCGAGGACGCCGGATCGGAAATCACCATACCGATGCGGTTGATGCCGCTGAAGTCATTGGCCGCGTCCACCGCGGTGGCACGGATCTCGGCGCCGCCGTAAATGGCCGCCAGGCCCACGTTGATGGTGGCGAAGGAGGCGTCGTTACCGTCCACCAGGCTACCCGCTTCGCTCACGCCACAACCGAGGCACACGCCCAGTGAGTTGCCACTGGCTTCATAATCCGGGGTGGTCAGCGGCTGGTAGGTGCTGGTGGCGTTACAGGTGAAGCCGTCGTCGTCGCACACATCACCGATGCCGTCGCCGTCGCTGTCGAGCTGGTCCGCGTTAGCAGTGTTCGGGCAGTTGTCCAGGTCGTCCGGCACGCCGTCACCATCGGTGTCGGTGTCTTCATCAACCGGGCAGCCCTGGTTTTCCGGCGGGCCGGCCTGGGTCGGGCAGTCGTCGTTGCCGTCGTTGGTGCCGTCACCGTCGTCGTCGTCGTCACAAACGTCGCCCACGTTGTCGCCGTCCAGATCGGCCTGATCCGGGTTGGGTACGAACACGCAGTTGTCGTCCGGGTCCAGTACGCCGTCACCGTCGGTGTCGTCTTCACAGGCGTCACCCACGCCGTCCATGTCGGTATCGACCTGGTCGTTGTTGGCCACGAACGGGCAGTTATCGGTGTCGTTGGGGATACCGTCGCCGTCGCGATCGTCGTCGCAGGCGTCACCGATGCCGTCGTTGTCGGAATCCGCCTGGCTGGCGTTGGCCACCAACGGGCAGTTGTCGGAGTCGTCGTCGTGGCCGTCACCGTCGGTGTCGGTGTTGTCGTCGCAGGCGTCGCCGATACCGTCCATATCGGTGTCGGTTTGATCCGCGTTGCTCACCCAGGGGCAGTTATCCGGATCATTGGGAACGCCGTCGCCGTCCACGTCGTCGTCACAGGCGTCGCCGATGCCATCGTTGTCCTGATCCCGCTGATCATTGTTGGCAAAGGCGGGACAGTTATCCATGTCGTCGGGAATACCGTCATTATCCTGGTCGTCAGGATTATTCGGGTTGGGGTTGTTGGGAGTGGTGATAACGGAGTCATCACTGTCGTTGGCTTCGCAGCCGTAGATCCCGACGCCGAGAGCGGCGACCAGGATCAGCATCATTATATTCTTAAGTTGCAACATGATCGTGTTCCTCACTTCTCGGTAACGCGGAATTCAACGCGGCGGTTCATGGCCCGGCCGGATTCGCTGTCGTTGCTGGCAACCGGGTTGTCTTCGCCATAACCCCGGGCGGTAACGCGGGAGGGATCCACACCACGGTTGATCAGGTACTGGCGAACGGACTCGGCGCGTTCCTGGGAAAGCTGCTCGTTGTAAGCCGCGGCACCGACGCTGTCGGTGTGGCCACCTACTTCCACGCGGAAGTCGGTCTGTGACTTCAGGGAATCGGCGATGCGGTCCAGGGAAGACTCTGAAGAGCGGGTCAGCTTCGCGGAGTCGAACTCGAAGTTGATGTTGGTCAGAGTCACGGTCTGGTTAACGATCAGACAGCCGTTAGCATCCACGCGCCCGCCTTCCAGTGTGTTCGGACACTGATCGCGGTTATCGGGAACGCCGTCGCCGTCGGAATCCATCACCGGCTGGGGCTTGGCGACCACTTCGCGGGTTTTGATTACCGTCTTCTCTTTGGTCACTACCTTGGTGTAGCCCAGCGGGATTTCCACACCGAGGGAAAGGCGAACATCACCGAACGCTCCATCGCCGCGGGCCGGACCGGAGCCGTCGAAATCGTCGTACACGTAACGGGCGTCGCCGCGCAGCTTCAGACCGTTATTGAAAATCGGTCCGGTGACCGCGCCGATACCGGCGTTGACGGTCAGGTTGGTGTCCTGGTCTTCGTCCGGCAGCACTTCCTGATCAATCGCGCCCACGGCCGCGATCACGTAAGGCGTGAAGCCGGTACGGTCACCAAAGGCGTAGGCCAGACCGGTGGTCAGGTGGTACTGGTAGAAATCCTGGAAGTCGGCCTGGTTGGGATCCATCTTGTAGAAACCGCCTTCGGTTTCCCACCAGACGCGGTCGGACAGCTGACGACCGTAGAAAGCGCTGTAACCCAGGCCTTCGTCGTCGAACTGACGGTCCTCGTCCAGATCCAGGTAGGAGGCGAAGCCACCCACGTATTGGCGAGTGTTCAACGTCTCCTCGTAACGGTCTTCCGCCAGGGCCGGCTGAAAAGCCAGCCCGGCGGCGAACGCCAGAGTCGACAACCTCACTATATTTTTCATGTTCTACCCCCCTCGGGTATCAACGGATTACAGTGCAATCATTGGAATATCCCGGGGAGGTAAAAAAAACAGAATTCCGGTGACGTCCGGTTGGAATAGTGTTGTGAACTTATCCATGCTTTTGCACGAATTGTACAAGCCGTATCATTTTGTATCCGATCTGTATCCGAAAACCGGTTTGGCCTGATCGGCCTTGCGGCCGGGGCGTCCCGAAAGTACGTTCGTACAAAAATAAAAATGAGGTCTCTCATGCAGTTATCCAAACCCCGGCGATCCGGTCGCCGGCGGCTCGCGCTTTTCTGTTTGCTTTTGCTGGCCATACTCGGCGCCGCTCTGTTGCACACCGCCTGGCCCTTTCTCACCTATCCCAAAGAGACGCTCGATTTCCAGGTGCCCGAGCCGCTGCCGGCCAAGGGCGGCGGTGAGCCTCTGGCCGGCGTGGCGGAGGTGGACATCACGCCCGCCATCGGTCTGCCCAAGTTCGGCTATTCCGCCTGGGCGAAAAACGCCGACGGTTTCCGTACCCGGCTCAAGGCCCGTGCCTTTTATCTGCACGGCCCTGGCCAGACCCCGCTGGCCCTGGTGCAGCTCGACCTGGGCGCCGGTTCGCTGCCCTTGCATTACGCCGTGGCCGAGCGCATCGCCGCCGCCACGGATGTGCCCGCCAGGGGCCTGAGCCTGCTGGTTACCCATACTCATTCGGGGCCCGGGCAGTACCTGGGCAGTGATTTCTACAACACCTTCGGGGCCAACAGCGCCGGCTTCGACCCCGCACTGTTCCGCTTTTTGAGCGAACGCATCAGTGAGGCGGTGATACGCGCCTATAACAACCGACGCCCCGCGCGGCTCGCCACCGGCCAGCGGGACATCTGGGGCCTGACCCGCAACCGGTCGGTCCAGGCCTGGGCGCGTAATCACAATCTGGACCCGGAAGAAATGGGCGAGGACGACGCCTTGCGTGCCGTCAATCCGCGCATGACCATGCTGCGGATTGATCTGCGGGCCGATGACGGCCGCTACTACCCCGCCGGCGCCCTCACTCTGTTTTCAATCCACGGCACCGCCATCCCCGCTTTTACCCGCCCCTATCACGCGGACGTCTGGCACTGGTTAAACCAGGGTGTGGGCGCGGACTTCGGCGACGATCTCCCCTGGCCGTTCGTGCACGGTGCCTTTCAAGCCACCCACGCGGACAACAACCCGGCCTGGCACCCGGATCACCGTGGCGATCTTGAGGCGCGACGGATCGGTAAGGCGCTCGGCGACCAGGCCGGCCGGCTGTTCACGAGTCTGGAAAGCGACCTGAACCCACGTCTGCGCACCGCCGCCGCCAGCCGACTGATCGATGTGCTGGATTTGCCGGAGGACCAGCGCCATGGTCTCTGCCAGCGCGCCGTGATGGGCGCCGCCACCATGGGTGCCGCCAACGGCGATGAGGTGTTTCCGGTCTCCTATCTTCCGTATTTGCAGGAAGGCTGGCCGCGCACGGTCTTCACCGACGGATGCCAGGCGGAAAAACAGTGGGCGCTGTCAAAGCTGCAACTCTTGATGTCCGCCGACACCTTCCCGCACCGGGCGTTGTTTCAAGTACTGCGCGTCAACGACCTGGTGCTGGTGCCGTTGCCCTGGGAAATCACCCTGGAAAGCGGCAACCGCATCCGTGGCGCGGTGCTCGATACCCTGCCCGCGGGTACCGACTGGCGGGTGGAAATCTCCAGTCTGGCGAACGGCTTTTTCGGCTACGCGGTGAGCGAGGCGGAGTACGGCGCCCAGTACTATGAAGGCGGCCATACGCTTTACGGTCCGCACACTCTGGATTTTCTCGCCGCGCAGAGTGCCCGTCTGAGTGGCGACCTGGTGCGCACCGGCGGCGTCGACGATTACCCACGAGAGAGCCGCTTCCAACTGCTCAGCCACCGCTACTGGCCGGAAGGCGACCCGGACCGTACCTGGGCGCGGAGCTGGCGGGAGCCGGCCAGCTTCCATCGCGGCGACGAGAACAGCGGGCCTTACTGGTCCTGGCGCTTTATTGGCGAACCCCCCGGAGACCTGCGCCTGCATGAACCACTATTGCGGATCCAGCATCGGGAGGATCGAGGCACCCTGGTGGACGATGAAAGCGGCGACCTGCGCCTGCGCCTGATCGACGAGGACGTCGACGGCCAGGGCCTCTACGAGGTGCGTTGGTATCATCCGCCGGTCACCGAAGAAGGGCGCTTGCAATTGGAAGTCCGGGCCGGCGCGAACGCCCCGGCTCTGGTATCGCCGGCGTTCCCCTAGCCGGGCGCCCCTGGCCGGGCGCCCCTGGCCGGGCGCCCCTAGCCGGGCGCCCGACCCGGCTCACAAAGTGCTGAAAACCGCGCGGTTACCGGGTTTCTCCGCCGCCCGCCCCTGCTACACTGGGTCCTTATTCACCCGGAGGTTGTGTTGTGGGTAGTGTTGTAAAAAATGCCATCAGGGTTCTGTTGCCGGCGGTTTTGTTTTTGGGCGGGTGCGCCAGCACCACGGAAGTCACCACGCGCACGGTCACCGAGACCCCGCCGCCACCGCCGGAAACCCTGCTGCTGGTGGCGCGGAGCCCGGAAGGGGACACCCGGGAAACCTGGGAACTCACCTGCCGGCCGATCTTTGAGCGGGCCGGCCTGACCGTGCTGCTCAGCCACCAGGAGGTACCGCTCTGGTACGAGCGGGGCCGCAAGGCGCTGGTGGAGTGGACCGCCGATCACCCCGTGGACCGGATTCTGATGGTCGACCTCACCCGCTTGCTGATGTCGGCCCCGCACCTGCGCGACCGCCAGGAGCTCAACCCGATTAATCAGGAACACGAAGTGCGACCCACCTGGCGTGTGGGCCTGGACGGCGAGCGCATCAAGGACACCCCGCCCGCCGACGTGGAACAGACTTTCCCCGCCGACCTGCTCTCCGGCGATGGTGACAGCCTCTGGCATGGCGTGGCGCGCACTCATGAAGCCAACGACCAGACCGCCATCGCCAAAAGCCAATGCCTTGCCCTGCGCGACACCCTGCGGCGGGCCCGCCTGCTGCCCTGACCACGGGTTGAGAGTCGCCGCCCCCGCCCCCACTGTCTTCACGGTATGGCGCCCCGGCGACTGTCATGGTCGCCATCCAGTCACGGAGGTTGTATGAAAGCAGTGATCCCTGGCACATCCCTGGCGATACACCCGGACCGTTTCCCGGATCCGGTGGAGGACGTACCCGCTGATCAGGACGCCGGCCGCGCGGTGCTTGCCGGTGGGTGTTTCTGGTGCGTGGAAGCGGTGTATCAACCTCTCGACGGCGTGACCTCGGTGATCTCCGGTTACGCTGGCGGTGACGCCGCGAACGCCAACTATGAGGCGGTTTGCGGGGGGCGCACCGGCCACGCGGAAGTCGTGGAGGTCCGCTACGACCCGCACCGGATCAGCTTTGGCGCTCTGCTCAAGCTGTTCTTCGCGGTGGCCCACGACCCCACCCAGAAAGATCGCCAGGGCAACGACCGCGGGCCGCAGTACCGCTCCGCGATCTTCCCGGTCGACGAGGCGCAACGGACCGTCGCCGAGGCTTACATCCAGCAATTGAACAACGCCGGCGCCTTCACCGCGCCCATCGTCACCACCCTGGAGCCCGGCCACCCGTTTTACGCGGCGGAGGACTACCACCAGGATTTCGCCCGCCGCAATCCCAACCAGCCCTATATCACCCACGTAGCGAAACCGAAATTGGAAAAGCTGCACGCCGCCTTCCCGGAATTGCTAAAGCGCTGAGAGGTTGCCATGACTGTTTCCGCCAGCGGCTTCGATCTGACGCCGCTCACCGACGCCGAAAAACAACAGCGGGCCGCCGGCCTTACCGCCGAGGAACGCCGCATTCTGCTGAACCAGGGCACCGAGCCGCCGTTCTGCGGTGGGCTGCTGGACAATAAGGAAAGCGGCACCTATGCGTGCAAGCTGTGCCACCTGCCCTTGTTCCACGCCGACAGCAAGTTCGAGTCCGGCACCGGGTGGCCCAGCTTCTTTCAGCCGGTGGACGCGGACCACGTGCTTGAACTGAAAGACACCAGCCACGGCATGGTGCGGGTGGAAATCCGCTGCGCGCGCTGCGACGGCCACTTGGGCCATGTCTTCCCCGACGGCCCGCCGCCCACCGGCCAGCGCTACTGCCTGAACTCCGCGTCCTTGGTGTTCGAGCCGCAAGCGGACTAGCCCGAGCCGGGGCCAGCCCCGGGACCCGACCCCGGAGCAACCCTCCGCTTGACTCTGGCGAACAAGCGGGGCCTCCCGCATTGCCAGCCGAAACGCAGTGTTTACTATTGGGGAAAACGTCCAATAACACGCACCTCGGCCAGCCGGCTCAGCCCGCAAGGAGTGCCCTATGAACGCCGTTTCCCCCCTGGCATCGCGCCGTCACGACAGCGCCAGCAACCGCTGGTCCCGGATGCCGGTGATCCGCACCGGCGACGACTACATCACCAGCCTGAAGGGTCGTGGCACCCGTTTGTTTCTATTCGGCGAACTGATCGACGAACCCGCCGATCACCCCATGATCCGGCCCAGCATCAACGCCCTGCGCGCGACCTACGACCTGGCCATCGACGACCCGGAATTGGCCACCGCCCATTCGCCGCTGATCGACGGGCCGGTGAACCGCTTCCTGCACATGCCCACCTCTTCCCACGACCTGGTAATGAAAAACCGCATGCAGCGTCGGCTCGGACAGATCACCGGCACCTGCTTCCAGCGCTGCACCGGTCTGGATACCCTCAGCGTGCTGCACTCCATCACCTGGGACATCGACGAGAAACACGGCACCGGCTACCACCAGCGCTACCTGGCGTTTCTCAGGGAAGCGCAGCGCCGCAACGTGCTGATCGCCGCCGGCATGACCGACCCCAAGGGTGACCGCAGCAAACGGCCCTTCGAACAAAGCGACCAGGACATGTTCCTGCACGTTTCCGGGCGTAACGACGAGGGCATCTTCGTGCGCGGCGTGAAAGCGCACATGACCGGCGGCTGGAACCAGCATTGGATTTGCGTGATGCCGACCATGAACCTCAGCGAGCAGGACAGAGACTACGCCGTGGTCGGCATGATCCCCGGCGACGCCGAGGGCATCACCTATATCTACGGCCGCCAGAGCAGCGACACCCGCTCCATGGAAGGCGGCAGCATTGACCAGGGCAACGCCGAATACGGCGGCCAGGAAGTGTGGGTGTATTTCGACGACGTCTTCATTCCCCACGAGCACGTACTCATGGACGGCGAACACGAATTCGCCCAGGACATGGTGGCGCGCTTCACCGCCTACCACCGCGCCAGCTATGTGTGCAAAACCGGCCTCGGCGATGTGATGACCGGTGCCGCCGCCACCATCGCCGACTACAACGGCGTCGACAAGGTCAGCCACATCAAGGACAAGCTGGTGGAGATGGTGCACCTCAACGAAACCATTTTCTCCTCCGGCATTGCCAGCTCCCACGAGGCGAAACCCCTGGCCAGCGGCATCTATATGAACGACGCCATGCTCTCCAATGTGTGCAAGCACAACGTCACCCGCTTCCCCTACGAGATCGCCCGCCTCGCCCAGGACCTGGCCGGCGGCATCGTCGCCACCATGCCCAGCGAAAAAGACCTGGACAACGAAGAGGCCGGCGCCATCATCCGCCGCTTTCTGAAAGGCCGCGACGACATCCCCACCGAGGACCGCATGCGCATACTGCGTCTGATCGAAAACATGACCCTGGGCCGCAACGCGGTGGGCTACCTGACTGAGTCCATGCACGGCGCCGGCAGCCCCCAGGCCCAGCGCATTCAAATCCTGCGAGGCATGGACGTGGAATCCAAGAAATGGCACGCCCGCAAGCTGGCGGGCATCAAACAGGCCTGAACCACCGACGGTCTTGCCAGCCGTGGGGTTCCTGCTAAACTAGCGCCCGCTCGCCACCGCGGCGGGCCGTGCCGGAATAGCTCAGTCGGTAGAGCAACTGATTCGTAATCAGTAGGTCGGAGGTTCGATTCCTCTTTCCGGCACCATTTATTTTAAGCCACTTCCCTAACGCTTTTCCGCAGCGCCAGGACGCTCATAGCGTGAAGGTCACGCCAATTTTTTCCCCGCCGCCGCCCTCCCGGTAAAACCTTTATAAAGCTTCGGATTTTCAAGCCCCTCACGCCCCTGTTTGCATTGACTCAAAGCCGCTCTTCACCAACTGTGTAAGGCCAAATTCTTAAACAACCACCGCGCTGTGGAGAAGGCCCCGTTTATGACATTGATGTCCGCCGGCAGCAGTACTCCGAATCAGCACGGACGCTTCCACCTCGACGACCCCCGCGAGGACGCGGAGCAGTTACTGGACGCGGCCTTGTCCGGCGACCGCCGTTGCCTGGCGCGCATCGCCGTACACCGACTTACCCCGGTCAGTGAAAAGCCGGGCCTGCGCGACGCCCTGCACACGGTGTCGCGGGAAATGGGCTTCCAGGGTTGGGATCACTTCCAGCGACACGTGGCCGCCCTGGATACGGCGGCGCAACTCAGCGGCGATTGTCTGGACGACGATCTGGACACGGTGCACATCCGCTGCGGGTCGGACCTGCGCGATGCCCTGCCCGACACCGGCCTGCACGGGCATTTCCACACCTTCAGCGACCCTTTTTGCATCGGGCCGCTGCACAGCCTGGAGCGGCAGGCGTTCATGGATGAGCGCACCCGCTTTCTGTGCGACGCTTTCGGCGGGGACGAAAACGAAACCCACCGGAAGCAACAATATGAGTACGACGGTCTGGATCAGGCGATGAGCAGCCAGCGGGTGGTGCTGTGGTTCGAGCACGACAGCTACGACCAATTGATCCTCGCCTACATACTCAATTACCTGGCCATGCAAAAGCGCCCCACCCGGCTGGAGCTGGTGGCCACCGACAGCGTTCCCGGGGTCGACCGATTCATCGGCCTCGGCCAGCTGGCACCGGACGTGCTCGGCTGGCTCTGGCAACAGCGGCGTCCGGTGGACGACGCCCTGATCACCCTGGGCCGCCGCGCCTGGCGGGCGGTGACCGCGAAAACACCACAGCGGCTCAATGACCTGTCACGCACGCTGACCCCGGAACTGCCGATGTTCGGCCGGGCCCTGCGCCGACACCTGCTGGAGCTGCCCGACGAAGACACCGGGCTGGGCCTGAGCGAACAACTCTCGGTGCAGCTGGTGGCCGAGCGCGGCCCGGTCACCGCCGGCGAGGTGTTCCGGCATCTGATGCGCGAGCGCGAGCCGCTGCCCTACCTGGGCGACACCATGTTCTGGTGGATGATGCAGCCGCTGATGGACGGCGAACGGCCGCTGCTCGCCACTGATCAGGGCGAGGAAACACCCTGGCCGGACCGGTCCTTGCACATCACCGACCACGGTCACACGGTTCTGAGCGGTCACAACAACTGGCTGGACACCCACCCGACCCGGCGCTGGGTGGGGGGCATCCCCATCGACGGCGACCGCGACAGCTGGTGTTTGAACAAAGGCACCGGCCGGCCGCAGAAGCGGCCGGCCAACGTGGCCTGAGGCCGGGCCCGGCGAGCCGCTAAAGCTCGCGGCAGATATCGGCGGCGATGCGGAACGAGCGCAGACGCTTGTCATGGTCGAAGATACCGCCGGTGATCATCAGCTCGTCCACCCCGGTCAGATCGCGGAACGCCCGCAGCCCCTCCCGTACCGTCTCCGGCGCGCCGACCATGGCGTACTTCATTGCCTGACGGACGCCTTCCGCTTCCAGCGGCGACCAAATCTCGTCCATGCTCTCCACCGGCGGCGGCAACGGGCCGGGCCGCCCGCGCCGCAGGTTCACGAACTGCTGCTGCATGGAGGTGGCCAGGTAGGCGCCCTCCTCGTCGCTGTCGGCGGCGAAAACCCCCACCCCCGCCATGGCGTAGGGGCGCTCCAGCTGTGCCGAGGGCTGAAAGTTGTCACGGTAGACCTGCAAGGCGTCCAGCAGGGCCTCCGGGGCGAAGTGCGAGGCGAACGCGAACGGCAATCCTTTTTGGGCCGCCAGCCGGGCGCTGAACAGACTCGACCCGAGCAACCAGATCGGCACCTTACTGCCGGCGCCGGGCACAGCGCGCACGCGCTGATCCGGCGTCGGATCGCCCAGATACGCTTGCAGCTCTTCCACGTCGCGCGGGAATTCCATGGCGTTGCTGTTGAGGTCCCGGCGCAGCGCGCGGGCGGTTTCCATGTCGGTGCCCGGCGCCCGGCCCAGACCCAGGTCAATCCGCCCCGGGTGCAGCGCCGCCAGGGTGCCGAACTGCTCCGCGATCACCAGGGGCGCGTGGTTGGGCAGCATCACGCCACCGGACCCCACCCGGATACGCTGGGTACCGGCGGCGATATGGCCGATCACCACACTGGTGGCGGCGCTCGCCACGCCGGGCATATTATGGTGCTCGGCCACCCAGTAGCGGGTGTAGCCCCACTGTTCGGCGTGGCGAGCCAGATCCAGGGAGTTGCCGAGGGCCTGGGCGGCGTCGCCGCCGCGCAGGATGGGGCTTAAATCTAGAATGGAATAGGCGGTCATCAGGCCTCCCGAGCCAAAACACGTCAGGCTATGATTGGGGCTCGGGAGACATTTTTAAAGGCGGGGAAAAGAGATTAACCGCCGTTCAGGCGACGATAGATTTCGTCCTTGAGGTGCATACGCTCGACTTTCATGGTTTCCATATCGCGGTCCGCGATGGGGTTCTCGCGCATCTCAAGCCCACGAATGGTTTTGTCCAAGCGATCGTGTTCTTCCACCTTGGCCCGGAATTCCGGATGTTCCTTGACCAAAGCGTCAATGCGCTCGCGGTGCTGGGGAAATTCGTGGTGGATACTATGGGGTTCACCGAGCATAGCTGACAGTTCCTCCGCTAACGGGCCCGGGCCACCGGGGCGGTGCTCGGGCGGGCAATCCTCTTCAAGCTACTACCGCCGCAGGGTACTTGTCATCCTCCCGATGGCCGCTCAACGCATTCCCCGGGCGTCCTTGATCATATCGTAGGCCTTGCTGATCTCGGCGGTCTTTTCGGTGGACACGCGAATCATCTCGTCCGGTACCCCACGGGCCGCCAGTTTGTCCGGGTGATGCTCGCTCATCAGCCGGCGGTAGGCCTTTTTCACCTCCTGATCGGAGGCCTCCTCGCTCACGCCCAGCACCTGGTATGCCTCGCTCAGCGACGGCCGCGACGGGCCCGCGGTGCCGCCCGCCCCGCCGGCACCGCCGAAGCGCGCCTGGGCCATCACCATGTTGAGGATTTGCCGGAACTGGCTCTCCGGCACGCCCAGCCCGGCGGCGACGCGGAACAGAATGCGCTCTTCCTCGGCGTGCAGTTCACCGTCCGCCAGCGCGGTTTGCAGCAGCAGTTCCAGGAACACCACCACCAGGTGGCGGCGCCGCCGGATACGCTGGCGGAATTCGGCCACGGTCCCATCGAGGGGAAAATCATCGGCCTTGCCCTGGCGGAAGGCCTCCTGAGCACGGCGGCGCTGCTCGTCGTTGAGCTGCATGCGGTCCATGACCGCTTCCGCCTGGCCGATCTCCTGCTCACTGACCCGGCCGTCCGCCTTGGCGAGATGGCCCATGATCGAGAATACCGCCGAGAACAGGGCGTCCTGGACTTCCTCCCGTTCGCCGGGGCCATAGGGCCGGAACGGATTGAAGGACTGTACCCGCTCCACGCCCCGGTCCAGGAAATGGCCGATCAGCACGCCGATCCCCAGGCCGATGGGCCCGCCGATCAGCAGGCCCAGCAGGCCGACAATGAGTTTGCCACCCCAACTTCGCATCAATCAGAACTCTCTATCGTCATCTACAGGTAGGGAAAGACCACGGAGTATCCGGGAGGTTCGCGCACCAACGCAAACCCGGGCCTGAAAAGGCCCGGAGTCAAAGGTATGCGGGGGGACTACTTGGCGGCGCGGTTGCCGCCCCACCAGGCGAGCAGAGCCAGCGCCACGGCGGCGGCCTGGGCCAGAGCACCCTGCAGGGTCGGGAAGAAGCCGACCCACTCCAGCGTCGGCAGGCCGATGTAGGTGGCGTTGATCAGGCCGGCTTCCTGGAGGGCGGCGATGCCCTTGCCGAGCAAGATCACCGACAGCACCAGCAGCACCAGGCTGGTGGCCTTGAAGAACAGCCCCAACGGCAGGCGCATACCAAGGCGGAAGATCAGCACACAGACCACCGCCAGCGCGGCCAGCGCGGCCAGCAACCCATACAGCAGATACGGCTGGGTCACCTCGGTGACCTGGGTCCACAGCGCCTGGTAAAAGAGAATGGTCTCGAACATTTCCCGGTAAACGGAGATGAACGCCACCAGGGTCAGAGTCCAGACGGTGCCGGCTCCCAGGGCGTTATCCACCTTGCTCTTGATATAGCCCATCCACTTCTGGCTGTTGCTGTTACTGTGCATCCAGAAGCCCACGTAGAACAGGATCCCCGCCGCCACCAGACCGGCAATGCCTTCGGTCAGCTCCCGCGAGGCGCCGCTGAAATTAATCACGGTGGAGGCGGCGAACCAAGTGGCCACGCCGGCGATCAGCGCCGCCACCCAGCCGAAGTGGATATGACGGCTCGCCGAGCGGGCCCCGGCCTTGCGGGTGAACGTCAGCAACGCCGCCACGATCAGCAGAGCTTCGAGACCCTCGCGGAACAGAATGAAGAAACTGGCCGAGAACGTGGCCGCGGCGCTCAGGCCGTCGCCACTCAGCGCCTCCTCGGCGGCGGCCAGACTGTCACGGGCCTCGGCCACGCTGGCGTCCACCACGGCGGGCTCTTGGTCCTGCTCGATGGCCTGGCGCACCGCCATGAAACGGCGTTCGGTGGCGCGCATCAAATCGCTGTCGACCGCCGACAGCTGCTGCTCGATCATCTCGAAGCCGTCCAGATACGCCGACAGCGCGGCGGCGCGGGCCGCCGCCCGATCGCCGTCCGCGTACAAGCTGGCCGCCTCGCCCAGCTTGGCGTCACTGATCTCAATAAAGCGATTCTGGCTGAACAGGGCCTCCGGATTGCGGCGCAGATAGCCCATGGCCTGCACCGCCGGCGTGCCGATCTCGTCGCGAACGTCGGCAGGCGCCTTGCCGATCACCGTGTCCAAGGTCATATCGGCCTTCAGCCCCGGGGTGCCGCGCAGCACGTCTTCGCCGGCGGCGGCTTCCTGGTCGGAGACCGCCTTGCCGCCCACGTAGAACGCCAGCGCCCAGCGTTCCGCGTCACTGAGCTGGCCCTCGTAGGCCGCCATGCCGGTGCCGTCCACACCGCCGGTGATGGTGGTGTAGAGGCCCAGCATGGAGCGGCCCATATAGCGAGCGCGTTCGTGGAAGTCGGTGGGCGCCGGCTCCAGCGCCGCGCCGGCGGGGCCGTCGCCACGCCCCTCGGCGCCATGACAGGCGGCGCACTGGGTCTGGTAGAGCTGCGCGGCCTGTTCCATGTCCGGCGCCGTCTTGGGAATCACCGGCAGGCCGTACACCGTCACCAGGGTGCCGCGGATCTTCTGGGCCAGTGCCTGGATGCGCGGTTCGGGCGCCTTGTCGTCAACGGCGGCCTCAAGCTGGCGCGCCTGGTCGGCCAAACGCTGCTTGCCATCCACCTCTTCCAGGGTGGCTATGCCCTCGCTCAACAGGCGGGTGAATTCGTCCATCTCGGCGTATTCCGCCTCGCTGACCACCTCGCCGTCCTGGACGGCGTTAACGTAGTCCGCGCCGACGTATTCCACCAGCTGCACCAGCGCGGTCTGGTCCGCCGCCCGGGCGGCGGCGGCCAGGGTGAAAAAGCACAGCAACAAAAAAACGCCCAGGGGGCGCCGCTTGAAGAGCATCATGGATCCGGATTCCAGCGTCTAAAAGTGAATAATTCTTATTAATGTTCCCTTTCCGGGCCCTCCGTGTCAAAGGGTTTTACCCCACGGTGAGGGCCAGTACCTTGCTGATATGCGCCTGCGGCCGGCCGGATTCGCTCTGCCACTGGTTGAACGCGGCCTGGGCGGCACGCTGATCGCGCTGACTCGAAAGCGTCTTGTCGATGATCCGGTGGGACCGGAGCACGCTGATCACGTCGTTCGTGGGGTACCAGGTATCACGCCCCACCATGCGCAGGAAGGCGGCGCCGGAATTGCCACCCAGCTGTTTGCCGCGCTTCTTGAGCAGCATCCACATGCCCACGGTGTCCTGCGCGGGCCAGTCCGCCAGCCAGCGGCCCATGCTGCCGTATTCGCGCCGCAAGTCCAGCACCAGCTGGGCATTGTGGCGGATCGCCTTGATCTTGCCCCAATGGCGGATCAAACGGGTGTCCTGCATGCGCTCCTCGAGCATGCTGTCCGGCATCAGCACCAGCTTCTCCGGGTCGAAGCCGAAAAACGCGTCCTCGAACGCCGGCCACTTGGCGTCCACCAGGGAGTGCTTGAGCCCGGCCCGGAACACCCGCCGCGTGAGCGCGGAAAAATAAAAGGCGTCGTCCGGCCGGCGCAACTGGGCGGCGCTCTTCACCGCCGGAAGCTGCGCTTCCACCGGCTTGAGGCCGCCCTTGCGATTCACCGCCAGGGCCAGCAGGTCCTTGAACTCGATCATCAAATGCTCCCGGCTGCTTCGTATACAGTGTTTTCCCGCCATTGTAGAATCCGGGGCTTATCGCCGGATGAGGACGGGCAGTATTCATGAGCGGTCATCAAACCACGATCAACAAATCAGACAAACTCAAAGGCGTCTGCTACGACATCCGTGGCCCGGTGCTGCGTGAAGCGCACCGCCTGGAGGACGAAGGCCACCGGGTGATCAAGCTCAACATCGGCAACCCGGCGCCGTTCGGCTTCGAGGCCCCCGAGGAGCTGCTGCAGGATGTGATTCACAACCTGCCGGATTCCACCGGCTATTGTCATTCCAAGGGTCTGTTCCCGGCCCGCAAGGCGGTGATGCAGTATACCCAGACCAAGGGCATAGAAAACGTCACGGTGGACGACATCATCATCGGCAATGGCGTTTCGGAACTGATCGTGATGGCCATGCAGGCGTTGCTCAACTACGGCGACGAAGTGCTACTGCCGGCCCCGGACTATCCGTTATGGACGGCCGCCGTGCGCCTGTCCGGCGGCAACCCGGTGCACTACCTGTGTGATGAAAAGCAGGACTGGCAACCGGCCCTGGACGATCTGCGCTCGAAAATCACCGACCGCACCCGCGCCATGGTGATCATCAACCCCAACAACCCCACCGGCGCCAACTACGACAAAGCGCTGTTGGAGGAAATGCTGGAGATCGCCCGCGAGCACGACCTGATCGTGCTCGCCGACGAAATCTACGACAAGATTCTGTACGACGGCGAGGAACACCACTCCATCGCCTCGATGGCGGACGACCTGCTGTTCATCACTTTCAACGGGCTGTCCAAGAACTACCGCGCGGCCGGCTTCCGCGCCGGCTGGATGGTGATCTCCGGCGCCAAGCACCGCGCCGAGAACTACATCGAAGGTCTGGATATGCTGGCCAGCATGCGGCTGTGCGCCAACGTGCCCAGCCAGCACGCCATCCAGACCGCGCTGGGCGGCTACCAGAGCATCGGCGACCTGGTACTGCCCACCGGGCGCCTGGGCCGCCAGCGCGACAAGGCCTGGGACATGCTCAGCTCGATTCCCGGTGTCAGCTGCGTGAAGCCCAAATCCGCGCTCTATTTGTTCCCGCGTTTGGATCCCAAGGTTTTCCCATTCCAGGACGACGAAGCCTTCGCCCTGGATTTGTTGCGCCAGGAAAAAGTACTGATTGTTCAGGGCACGGCCTTCAACTGGCCGGACCCGGATCATTTCCGGGTGGTGTTCCTGCCGCGCATGGACGACCTTGAGGATTCCATCGGGCGTATCGCCAACTACCTGGACCGGATCAGAAAGAAGTAACCGCATGCACTTACACATCGACGATTTCAGCCAGGATGTGGCGCGCATACTGTTGCAGTTGTACATGAACTTTCCGCGCCCCCAGGCCGTCTATGTGGAGGATATCAGCGGCCCCGACCAACCGGATGAGGCGGGGCTGCACGGCAAAAGGCACATGGCCTGCCTGGGGGCAATGCTGTGGCTGGCTGAAGAAGGTTACCTGCGTTACCAAAGCACCCTCTACCAAGAGGGCATCGAGCAAGCGGTGCTCAGCAATCGCGCCTTCACCCTGCTGACCGCCACCAGCGACCCGGATCCGGTGCCGGATCCGGCCCTGCCCCTCAGCGTACAACTGGAGCGCGCCACCCTGGCGGAGCAGTTTCGCACTGCCCTGGCGGCCAGGGATTCCACCCGAATCTCCGGCCTGGTGCGCTATTTCCTGGCTCGCGCCGACGCCTGAACACGCACGCACCCACGGACGGTTTTCATGGGACCCGCCCGGCGGCGGGACTTGGGGAAACAATGACGGCTTTACGTTACCGCCCCGACATCGAGGGTTTGAGGGCGCTCGCGGTTTTACTGGTCATTCTGTATCACTTTGAAGTACCGGGCATCAGCGGCGGCTTCGTCGGCGTCGACGTCTTCTTCGTTATCTCGGGTTTCGTGATCACCGGCCTGCTGAGCCGCCGGATGAACGCCGGTGATTTCCGCTTCGGCGACTTCTACGCCCGCCGTATCCGGCGCCTGGTTCCGGCCTTCCTGCTGGTGTCCACGGTCACCTTCCTGGTGATTTCGCCGTTCTATATCGGCGACGACTACTACATCTTCGCCAAGAGCTGGCTGGCCTCGCTGATGGGGGTGAGCAACCTCTATTATTTCACCGAGCTGAGTCAGTATTTCGCCCCGGAGACCCGCAGCCTGTCGTTGCTGCACACCTGGTCCCTGGCGGTGGAAGAACAATTCTACCTGCTGTGGCCGGCGGCCATGCTCTGGGCCTGGCGCGGCGGGCGGCTGAGCCGCTCGCCGGTGGTGTTCCTGGCGCTGCTGGTGGCCGCTCTGCTGCTCTCCGTGCATCTGGCCCACGATCATCCCAAGGCGGCGTTCTATCTGCCGCCGGCCCGGCTGTTCGAATTCATGCTGGGCGCCGGCGTGGCCCTGTACGGTCACCGCTTACCGGCCCTCGGGCCACGCCAGGGGGAAGTCTTGGCGGCGGCCGGCGTGGTGATGATTCTCGCCACCGCGATGCGGCTCACCAGCGACGACCCGTTCCCCGGTCTCAACGCCCTGTGGCCGACGCTGGGCACCGCCATGGTGATCCAGGCCGGCCTGGCGCAACCGCGCACCGTCACCGCCCGTCTGTTGAGCCTGCCGGTGATGGTGTTCCTGGGCGGGCTCTCCTACTCTTTATATCTGTGGCACTGGCCGCCGGTGGCGCTGCTGCACTACCAGCTTATTGAGTTGACCTGGCCGATCCGGCTGGGCTTGTTGGCGGTAGTGCTGCTGGCCTCCTGGCTGGGTTACAGGCTGGTGGAAGCCCCGTTGCGACGGCGCCCCTGGAATTTCAAACGCGCTTTCATGATCCTGCTGGTCGTGCCACTGCTGATCATCTGGGCGATCCAGTCCACCATCCGCATCGCCGACGATCTCAGCTTCCGCATTCCCGAGGAGGATCGGGACCTGTACCGAATCATCGTGCAGAACGACAGTGCCGACGTGCATGAACCTTGTTTCAAAGGGCCCGCGCGGGATTTCGTGCGCGGCGAGGCCTGTCAGTTCGGCCAGCCCCTTGCCCCCGGCGAGCGGCCCGACAGCGTGCTGATCGGCGACTCCCACGCCATCGCCCTGATCGGTTTCATGGAGGTGTTTCTGGAAAGCACCGACCTGTCCCTGTTGCTGGTCACCCAGGCCTCCACGCCCTTTCTGCCCGGCGCCTTGACCGAAAAGGCGTTTCCTCGCGATGACGAAAAGATCGTCCGCAACCGGGCCCTCACCGAGTACCTCAAGCAGGAGCCCATGACGGTATTCATCTCCGCCTGGTGGCGCTCCTACCTGCGCTCACCGGAGTTCCACGATTACTTTAAGGAAACCATCGAGTGGCTGCTCGACCAGGGGCATCGTGTGGTGGTGTTGGAAGGGGTGCCGGAGCTGCCCTCCGATGCCTATGCGCAGTGCCTTTTAAAAGGCATGCGAGACTGCGCCATCGACGCCGCCGACGCCGCCATCCAGGAGCGCGAGTTCAAGCGGTTACAGCACGCCGTGGAAACACGTTACCCGAGCGTCAATTGGATCGACCCCGGCCGGGTGTTGTGTGACCAAGAACATTGCCGCACGGTGCTGCACGGCATCCCGCTTTACCGCGACGAAAGCCACCTTAATTACATCGGTGCCCAGGAAATCGGCCAGGCCTTCCGGAACCGGTTCGGCAACCCCCTCGAACCGCTCAAGGCGCCGGCCGGTGATAGCGGTACGCCAGCGCCTTGAGTGCCGGCTCGGCGGCCTCATCGAAGCCCGGCGCCCCGGGCAACTGGCCTTCGAAGGTGGCGCCGGGCAGCCGCTCCGTTGCCTGCCGGCGCAGCCAGTCCGCCTCAAGCCAGGGCGCGTTCAAGCACAGCAGCAACTCCGCCTCCGGCGCCAGCAGCTTGCTCAACCGCCCCAGCACCTTGGGGTAGTCACGCTCCACCAGAAAGCTGCCCTTCTGGGCGCTGGGCGGATCCACCACGATCAGATCGTAACGGCCGAGAGCGTGCAGCTTCTTCCAGCTCCGGAACACGTTATGGGGCAGGTAATGCACCTGGGCATCGGCGAACCCGTTAGCGTTCTGATTCTCCCGGCCCAACGCCAGCGCCGGGCGGGACAGGTCGATGTTGACCACCGAACGGGCGCCGCCGGCCAGGGCCGCCGCGGAAAACGCGCAGGTAAAACTGAACAGGTTCAGCACCCGCTTGCCCTCCGACCGTGCCCGCAACCAGGCCCGGCCGGGGGCCATATCCGCGAAGAAGCCCAGATTCTGACCGCGCTGGAAATCCAGGCGGTAACGCAGGCCGCCCTCCTCCGCCCAGGCACTCTCTGGCAGGCTCCCGGCACGCACCTCGGTGACCGCCGGGCGGCGGTGGCGGTGCTGGAACACCAGGGTGTCGCAACCCAGCGCCGGCAACGCCTCCACCAGGCGTTGCTCCAGCGCCGCCTGGGTGGCCGCGTCGTAGTCGTCGAACAAGGTCGCCACCAGCACCGGCGGAAAGCGGTCCAGGGTCAGCCCCTCCCAGCCGGGCAGCGTTTTGCCCCGGCCGTGAAAAAGCCGGTGGCGGGCGTCCCTCGCGGGAACCAGATAGGGGGCGAGCAGGTCTATCGAATCGGGGAAAAGCATGCGCATCAAGGACCGATGGAAACCGGCGAGTATCGCCGCCGGGACGCTTGAAGACAACCGCGCCGTCCCCATTTAACAAACGGTTTGATAACGTCCTTTTGGTTTTGGAGATCGACCTCAATGATGCGCATCGCGCTGTTCTTGCTTACCAACCTGGCGGTCATCGTGGTGGCCAGCATCACGCTCAGCCTGCTGGGTGTGAACTCCTATCTGGCGCAAAGCGGTACCGGGCTGGATCTGGGCAACCTGCTGATCTTCAGCGCCGTCTTCGGCTTCGCCGGTTCGTTTATCTCGCTACTGATATCCAAGCCCATGGCCAAGTGGTCGACCCGGGCACGGATTATCAAGGAGCCGTCCAACAGCGGTGAAAAGTGGTTGCTGGACACGGTGCGCGAGCTGTCCGAGAAAGCCGGCATCGGCATGCCGGAAGTGGGCGTGTTCCCCGCCCAGCAGTCCAACGCCTTCGCCACCGGCTGGAACAAAAACGCCGCCCTGGTGGCGGTGTCCCAAGGCATGCTGCAACGCTTCCGCCCGGAGGAAGTGCGCGCCGTGCTCGCCCATGAAATCGGCCACGTGGCCAACGGCGACATGGTCACCTTGAGCCTGATCCAGGGCGTGGTGAACACCTTCGTGATCTTCGCCGCCCGCGTGGTCGGCTCGGTGGTGGACAGCTTTCTGCGCCGTGACGGCGGCGGCGGGCTGGGCTTCGGCTACTACATCGTGGTGTTCATCGCCGAGATCATCTTCGGCATCGCCGCCAGCACCATTGTCATGTGGTTCTCGCGGCGCCGGGAATACCGCGCCGACGTGGCCGGCGCGCAGCTGGCGGACCGCCGCGACATGGTCAGCGCCCTGCAGCGCCTGAAGGCGGAGTACGAGGTACCCAACCAGATGCCGGATTCGCTGGTGGCCTTCGGCATCAACAGCGGCGTGCGCCACGGTCTGGCCGCCCTGTTCCGCTCCCACCCGCCGATCGATGACCGCATTCAGGCGCTCACCGAGAAGCGCTACGGGTAAGTCTGGTGCGAGCGACTAACCCGCGTCGGTGGCGACGCGGTACAGCAGAGTGTCTTCGTAGCCACTGATCACCGGCCAGAGCCCGCATAGGGACTGGTCCAGCTCGGCGTCACCGGTGTCCACCACCAGCGGGCGCCCTTCCAGGGTGCCCAGCTTGGTACGGCTGGCGAGAATATCGATACGCTGCTTGCCCAGGCGCCGGATCACCGCCGGGCTGAACTGCTGATTACCGCGCCCGAACAAATGGCCCTGGCCACCGATCACCGTCAACAGCGCCCGGGTCGGGGCGTCGCCGATCACTTCGAGTATCTGGTCCGCCCCCACGTCGGCGGCCACCACCTCTTCGTTACGGATAATGTCCACGCCCAGCAGGGTGTTAGGCAGGCCCAACTGCTCCATGACCACCGCCACCGTGGACCCGGAACCCACCAGGTAAAAGGTGTCCGGTTCCAGGGTGTCGATCACCCAGGCGGCGATCTCCGTGATCACCAGATCCTCCACCTCACGCCCCCCGCATTTCACTTGTTGCAGGTAACGGGCCTCGGCGGGCACGCTCAGGTCACCGTAGTGGCGGGCCTGCACCCGTCCGGCACGGAACGCCTCCTCGTCGATGTCGCGCACCTCGGCCTCGTGCAGGGCCACCAGACCACCGTCCACCAGTTCCGCCAGCAGCTGGCCGGCGGCCTCCGGATTGATCGCGTAGACGGCGGAGTGCATCTTGCAGCCCGCCGGCACGCCCAGCACCGGCACAGCCTCCCCGTCCAGGGCGTCGACCAGATCCCGGGCGGTGCCGTCGCCGCCGGCGAACAGCAGCAGTTGCGCGCCCGCATCGACCAGAGCCCGCGCCGCCCGGCGGGTGTCGCCGGCCTCGCTGGGGGACGGTGCCTCGCCGAGCACACGCGCCGGCAGCCCGGCCGCCCGGCAGCTGTCCTCGCCCATGGCGCCGCCCCAGGTGAGCACGTCCAGACGCGGCGTGCACGTGGCGAGACCGCTCAGGGCGCGCGTCATGCGGTCCACCGCCATGGGCGTGGCGCCACGCCGCAGGGCTTCCTCGCGGGTGTCGGCGCCGTCGCTGCCCTTCAGCCCCACGGCGCCGCCCACGCCGGCGAACGGGTTGACCAGCACGCCCAGGACCAGACGATTCTCGATATCTGTCATAAAACGATCATGTCTCTTTATAACAATGGCCGGGATGAAACGCCGGAGACCTTAGCATGAGCTGCCTGTCCTATTCACAAACGCCCCGTGGCACGGACTTCCACGGCGCCGCCGTCCTGGACGACCAGGGCCGCGAGATCCCCATCACCGAGGCGATGATCCTGCGGGCCTGTGAAGAGCTGGAACAGGCCTGGCGCTACCCGAAGCGTTCGACTCGAAAAGCAGGCTGACCAACGGCCGCAGCGACGGCGCCACCTTGCCCTGGTGGCGCCAATGATGGAGTTCATGCCGGGGCGGGTATTGCTTGCGCAGCCGATCGAAGGCGGCGGCCGGGTCGCTCTCACGCAGACTGCGCCGCAGTCGCTCATCGTCCTCCGGCAAGCGGTGGGCATGCCGCAACAGGTCCAGTAACTGGCTTTCGTCTTCCACGTCCTGCGTCAGTGTCCGGGGCGACGCCACACTCTCCCCGCCGGATCGCGTTTCGCCCCGCCAGAGACACCACGCCTCATAGAGCATGGCACTGCCCAGCCGCTTGCCTTCGACGCTATAGCCGGCCACATGGGGCGACCCGCAAAACACCCGCTCGAGCAGCACCGGATCCACCCGGGGCTCCCCCTCCCAGACGTCCAGAAAGCTTAAAGGTCCGTCGCCCCGCGCCAGGCGCCTGGCCAGGGCCTGGTTATCAATCACCGGGCCACGGCAGGTATTGATCAAGGTCTGGCCATGATGGAGCGCCTGTAACCGGTCCATGTCGAGTAAATGCCGGGTGGCCTCCGGGCCCTGTTTGATCAGCGGCACATGAAGGCTGATGGCGTCCGCCGACAAGGCCTCGTCCAGGGACACCGAGGACACCCGCCCGGCACGGGCGAGCGGCGGGTCGCACCCGAGCACCTCCACCCCCAGCGCGCGTAGCCACGACGCCACCAGACCGCCCACGTTGCCGAGACCGATCACGCCCACGGAACTGCCGCGCAGGGAGCGGCCGTGACGGCGGCTCGCCATCAGCAGGGCCTGCAGAACGTATTCCGCCACCGCCCGGGCGTTGCAGCCGGGGGCACAGGCGAAGGCAATCCCCATACGGTCCAGTGCCGCCAGGTCCACATGGTCGGTGCCGATGGTGGCGGAGCCCACGAAACGCACCGGCGTGCCGGCCAGCAAGGACTCGGTTACCGGCGTCACCGAACGCACCAGCAGAATGTCCGCGTCACGCAGGTCGGCGCGTTTGAGACCGCGCCCATCCACACGGGTCACCCGGCCCAGGCGCTCGAAATCGTCCAGGGCGGGCATGTTCTCGTCGGCGACGATGTGCATCGGCAGTCTCAGTAGCGCAGCAAGGCGGTGGCGCTGTCGGACACGGCGCCGGCGTAGCCACCGCCGAACAAATTGAAGTGGTTGAGCAAATGATACAGGTTGTAAAGCCGGGCGCGATGCTGAAAATCCCCGGCCCGAGGGTTTTTCCCGTAGGCGCGGTAAAATGCCTCGGGCACCGCGCCGAACAGTGACAGCATGGCCAGGTCGACCTCGGCATGGCCATAGTAGATCGCCGGATCGAACACCACCGGGTGGTCGCCCGACAGGGCGCCTACATTGCCGCGCCACAGATCGCCGTGCACCAGCACCGGACGGATCGCCTGCCCCTCCAGCCACACCGGCACCCGGGCCATGACCCTCTCCAGCCGATCGACCACACCGGCGTCCAGACCCCGGTCGCGGGCCCAGCGCAATTGCGGCGCTAACCGTCGTTCGACGAAAAAACCCGGCCAGTTCGTATCCGGCGTGTTGCGCTGAGGGTTGGCACCGATCCAGTTGTCGCGGTGATGACCGAACCGCTCGCCGGCCACGTCGTGCAACGTCGCCAGCGCCCGGCCGAGCGCCGGCCAGAACGATTCACCGGGCGCCGTCAACGGCAGCCACTCCAGCAACAGGGCACGGCCCCCGGCCAGATCAGCAAGATCCAGCACCTCCGGCACCCGGACCGCCGCCGCCAGGGCGGAAAGGCCATCCGCCTCCGCATCCAGGGCGTCGCCGTCGGGCAGCCACTTAAGAAACGCAAGGCGGCCGTCCAACTCCACCTGAAACGTGGCGCCGGTGTCGCCGCCGCCCAGCCCCATCACGCGGCACCGCTTAGACGGCAACGCGTGGCGGGCCGCCAGGGCCGCTTGAATCCGCTCACTGGTGATCATGACGCTATGGTATGCGCCCCTCGGTCCAGGGTCGATTACTCCGGTAAGCGCCCGGCGTGGAGCCGGTCCAGCGCCGGAACGCGTGGTAGAAATTGGCGATATCCGAAAACCCCAGGCGCCGTGCCAGGTCCGGGATATCGCCGTCGCCCTGGCGCAGGCGCCGGCAGGCGTACTCCATGCGCACCTGGTCGCGCAGGCGCGCGAACTGCACGCCCTCATCGTGCAGCCGGCGCTGCAGCGTGCGCGCGGTCATGCCCAGCCGGTCGGCGACCGCGTGCACGGTGAGCGGCTGTCCGCCCAAACCGGCGCGCAAGTCCTCAAGTACCCGTCCGGTGATACCGCCGGCGCGCTTCAGCGCCTCCATCTGGTCCTCAACCCGCTGTTGCAGGTCGCGCCGGCGGGCGGTGTTCACGGCGGGCAGGCCATGGCCCAGCAGCGCCGGAGAGAACACCAGCGCATTGTCCGGCTGGTCGAAATCCAGCCCGCAACGGAAGAACGACCGGTATTCGGCGAGCTGTTCCGCGGGCGGACAAGAATGGCGGAACGCCACCCTCTGAATCGGCATGCGCCCGTCCAGCAGCGAGCGCCCAAGCGCCACCAGGGCGGTGATCACCAGGTCGTTATGGGTGCGGGTGCGGGTAACGGCGAGCGTCTCGCCGCCGCCCACGGTAAGCGTGCACTGGTGCTCCTGGCGGCGCAGCGTCAGCGCCAGATAAGGCAGCATCAGGGTGCGGTATTGCAGCAGCGCCAGCAGGGCCTGCTCCAGGGTCTCGGAGGCGGCCAGCAGACCGCCCAGCGGGCCCAGGTCTCGGTAATGATGGTCGCGCGCCACGCGCAGCCCGAACAACGGGTCACCGGGCGGCGGCGTCAGCGCCACGCCGAGCAGCGTCTCCAGTTGCGTGGAAGTCGGGTGGCCGTCGATCCCGGCGACGGCATTGGCGTCCAACCCTGCCTGCTCAAGCAGGGCGATCCTGTCAGGATGGCCGCGCAGTACCAATTCAAGCAGGCCCGGGGCGGCGCCCACGGGCAGCGATTGACCCACCATGGGAAATCCTTTTTGTTATTTTTTTGCTGACGCTAGGCACAGGCTTGCCGTCGGTCAAGCAGACCAAAGGCGAATGGCCCGATTCAACCCGCGCGGGAACTGGTGGCTGGACGCCAGGATGGGTACTCTAACCCCCGCACGCATACGCCCGTCAGCTTTTGGCGCGGCCGGCCGTTACGAGGACCACATGCTTAAACGTTACTTCATCGACGAAGTCACCGAGACCCGGGCGTCACGGCGCCAGGCGTTTTCCCTGTTCACCCGGGTCAGCGGCTGGGCCGACTGGTGTTCCGTGGTCCGCCACGCGCGGCTGTTCGGCGGTGAGTGGCGCGAGGGCGCCGCCCTGCTGTTCGTCATCGATTTGCCGCGCTTGCCGCCGGCACCGGTGGTGGTGCGCATCCAGGAATACCGGGAAAACGAGTCCATCACCTGGGGGCTGGAGCTGCCCATGGCCAGCATCACGCACCGTTTCACCTTTATCGACGATGGTGAAGGAGGTTGCCGGGTGCATCAGGAGGAATGGTCCGAAGGTCTGATGACCCTGCTGACGCTGCCCGCGGGCCGGTTGATCCATCGCTTCGACCAGCGTTTCGCGCGCGAATTCGCCGCCATGTTCTAGGGATCATTAATGACGTCTCGTCTGTTTCGCGCCTACTGTCGTCTGGTGCTGCGCCACCCCGTTTTCTGGCTGGTCGCCGTCGCGGCGCTGTGCGCCGTGGCCGCCTGGCAGGCTACCCACTTCAAACTGGATGCCTCGGCGGAATCCCTGACGCTGGAGAACGATCAGGCGCTGGAGTATTACCGGGAGATCGCCAAGCAATACGGCGGCAGCGACTTCGTGGTGGTGACCTACACCCCAAGGGAGCGGCCCCTGTTCCAGCCGGACACCCTGCGCCACATCCGGGCGCTGCAGGACGAGCTCAAGGGCGTGGACCGGGTCGGCTCGGTGTACAGCTTCCTGGACGTGCCGCTGCTGTTCAGCCCCAAGGTGGCGTTCACCGACCTGTCCGACGGCTACCGCACGCTGCGTGACCCGGGCGTGGACCTGGACCTGGCCAAGCAGGAGTTCACCGAGGTGAACCCGCTTTACGAAGACCTGCTGGTCAGCGATGACGGCCGCACCACCGCCCTGCTGCTCACCTTCGAACGGGACGAACGCTATTACCAGCTGCTCAACCGCCGCAACGCCCTGCGCGACCGAGAACGGGCCGGCGAGCTGAGCGACCAGGAGGCCCGGGAGCTGGAACGGGTGGCCGCCGAGTTCAGCGAATACCACAGCCAGGTGCAGACGCGTACCCAAGAGGAGGTACGGGAAATTCGCGGCATCATGGACGGCTACCGCGACCAGGCCCAGTTGTTCCTGGGCGGCGTGCCGATGATCGCCTCGGATATGATCCGCTTTATCCGCTCCGACCTGAAGGTGTTCGGCCTCGGCGTGCTGGTCTTCCTGGTGCTCACCCTGTTTCTGATTTTCCGCCGCCCGCGCTGGGTGGTGGTGCCGCTGGCCTGCTGCGCGGTGACGGCCCTGGTGGTCACCGGCTGGCTCGGCTGGATGGACTGGAAAGTGACGGTGATCAGCAGCAACTACCTGTCGTTGCTGCTGATCATCACCATGTCGATCACCATCCACCTGACCGTGCGTTACCGGGAACTCCACGAGGAAAACCCGGACGCCGGCCAGGCCTGGTTGCTCAAGGAAACCGCCGCGCACATGATGCGCCCGAGTGTCTATATGGTGCTCACCACCATGGTCGGGTTCTCCTCGCTGGTGATCAGCGACATTCGCCCGGTGATCGACTTCGGCTGGATGATGACGATCGGCATCGGCGTGGCCCTGGTGACCTGCTTCCTGCTGTTCCCTGCCCTGCTCGCGCCGCTGAAGCCGGGCCGACCGCGCCAGGGCCGCGACCTTACCCGCCGCATCACCCTCGCCTTCGCCGGCGTCGCCGACCGGGGCCGTGCGCCGCTGCTGGTGCTCACCGGGCTGGTGTTGATCGGTGCCGTCTGGGGCATGACCCGGCTGACGGTGGAAACCCGCTTTATCGACTATTTCCAGGAAGACACCGAAATCCATCAGGGCATGCTGCAGATCGACCGCAAGCTGGGCGGCACCACGCCGCTGGACATCGTCATCGACGCCCCGGAAGAGAATACCGATAACGCGCCACGTGCAACGCAAAGTGACAGCGCCGACACGGCCGGGAGCGACGATGGCTTCGGCGCGGTGGAAGCGGATCCATTCGCCGACGATGGTGACACTGGCAACGGCGGCGACGGCTTCACCGCCGTGGAAGACGACCCTTTCGCGTCCGGCGATGACGGCTTCGGGGAACCCGCGGGCGATGATCCCTTCGCCGCCAACAGCGCCGGCCAGGGCTTCGCCAGCGATGGCCCCGACCTCAAAGGCGCCTACTGGTACACGCCCCAGCGGCTCGACCGCATTATTGAAATGGAGCGCTATCTGGAGTCGCTGCCGGAGACCGGCAAGGTGTTGTCGATCGCCACCACCTATGAAGTAGCCAAGAAGATCAACGACGGCCCGCTCAGCTATGTGCAGTTGATGCTGCTCGCCAGCTTCATTCCCGACGACCTGCGCTCGCAGCTGGTCAGCCCCTATCTGTCCGACGACGGTCGTCAGATCCGTATCAGCGTGCGCGTGGTGGACTCCTACAAAGGGCTCAACCGGGATCAGCTGCTCGAGCAAATCCGCGCCGACATGCTCGACAAATTCGATCTGCAACCCGAGCAACTGCACCTCACCGGCGCCATGGTGCTCTACAACAACATGCTGCAAAGCTTGTTCGACTCGCAGATCAAAACCCTGGGTTACGTGTTCGCGGCGATCATGCTGATGCTGCTGGTGCTGTTCCGCTCCCTGCCCGTGGCCCTGATCAGCATGGTGCCGAGCCTGGTGAGCGCCGCCTCGGTGCTGGGTCTGATGGGCTGGATCGGGCTGCCGCTGGATCTGATGACCATCACCATCACCGCCATCACCATCGGCATCGCCGTGGACGACACCATCCATTACGTCCACCGCTTCCATGAGGAGCTGCCCCGCGACGGTGACTACCGGGCCACGGTACGCCGCTGCCACGGCTCCATCGGCAAGGCGATGTACTACACCTCTCTGGTGATCATCGCCGGCTTCTCGATTCTGGCGTTGTCCAACTTCAATCCCAGCGTCTACTTCGGCCTGCTCACCGGCCTGGCGATGCTGGTGGCGCTGCTCAGCAACCTGACCCTGCTGCCGGCGCTGCTGATCAGCGTCAAACCCAAGCTGCGCGCCGGCCCGACCACCAATATGGCGGAGTAATAGCCCTGTGGTCCTGGTGGGAGCGGGCCCAGCCTGCGAAAGGCAAGCAAAGCTTGCCGGCAGGATTCCAGAGACTTTTCTCTCCAGAAAGCCCGCACCGGGATCGGGTCTGGCGGTGTTATGACCCGTGGCGGTTCCGCTGCCCAGTGAGCGGGGCAATGGTGGTGCCTGGAGGGACCTATTTGGCCAGGGATGGCCAAATGAGAGCGACCAGGGACGGCTTGAGCGATCCCGGAAGGCACCACCATTGCACCGCGTCTCGGATACGGAGTACCGAACATCGGAAGGATCAGCGTCTCTAGAACCCTGCCGGGAGCTGCGCTCCCTTTCGCGGGCTGGGCCCGCTCGCACAAAACTCCCGCTTCGTAGAAAGGTTCGGCGCTAGCGATAACCCGGGGCGCTGGAATCTTCCCTCGGAGCGGGTCTGTGTTCTGCCCTTCCGGGACCCTGGAGAACAGGACGTTCGACAGGGAGCCCCCAGGGACGGGTTCACGGCGTTCCCGGAAGGGCAGAACACAGACCCGCGTCCCCGGATGGAGAGAACCCGCTGCCAACTCCGCTAGTGGTGCTCGTCAATGGGCACGTGGGGGCGCTCGGCGACCGGGTCGTGGTGGATGATCACTTCCGCCGTGGGGTAGTGCTCGACGATACCGGCGCGAATGCGCTCGCCAAGATCGTGGGCTTCACGCAGCGACAGATTCTGGTCCATATCCACGTGCAGCTGGATAAACTGCGTGCGCCCGGACTGGCGCGTGCGCAGATCGTGGAAGCCCAGCGCCTCCTCGTGCTCGGCGACCACCGTGCTGATCACGTCGCGGACCTCGCCGGGCAACTCCCGATCCAGCAACAGCTGAGCGGAGTCCCAGCCGATCTTGCCGGCCGAACGGAGAATATAGAGCGCGATCACCAGACCGACGATGCCGTCGATCTCCTCGAAACCAAAACCGGCCACGATCAGGGTAAAAATGATGCCCAGGTTGACCGCCAGATCGGACAGGTAGTGCAGTGCGTCCGCGTCGATGGCGGTGGAGCCGGTGCGCCGCACCACGTAGCGCTGCAGCATCAGCAACAAGGCGGTGAGCAGAATCGAGAACACCATCACCCCGACGCCCAGGGTGGTGGCCTCCAGCGGCACCGGCTCGATCAGCTTGAGCACCGCCTCCTTGAGCAGGAACAGCGCCGACCCGCCGATCAGCACCGCCTGGCCGAGACCCGCCAGGGCTTCGGCTTTGCCATGCCCGAAACGGTGTTCGTCGTCGGCGGGCACCAGCGAATATCGAATCGCGGCGAAGTTCATCAGCGATGCCAGGGAGTCCATCACCGAGTCCACCAGAGAGGCCAGCAGGCTCACGGATCCGGTCATCATCCAGGCCACGGTTTTCACCGCGATCAGTATCAGGGCGGTGGCCACCGAGGCACTGGCGGCGAGGGTCAGAAGGCGGTGCTGGTGACGTTCGCTATCGGGGTTCATATCAGGGCCGGTTCGGCAGCACGGCGAGCGGGTCCACCGGCTGGCCGTCCTTACGGATCTCGAAGTGAAGCTGGGTGCGGAAGGTGCCGCTGGCGCCCATGGTGGCGATTTTGTCGCCGGCGCTGACCCGGTCCCCTTCCTTGACCAGCAGGCTGCTGTTGTGGGCGTAGGCGCTCAGCCAGCGATCGTTGTGTTTGACGATCAAAAGATTGCCGTAGCCGGTGAGACCGCTGCCCCGGTACACCACGCGCCCGTCGGCGGCGGCGCGCACCGGGCTGCCCTCGCGGTCGCCGATGGTAATGCCACGGCGGCCGCCGGACGCCTTGGAGAAACGCTCCAGCACCTCGCCGGAGGCCGGCCACTGCCAGTTCACCGGCCCGGTGCTGGCGCTTGGCGTGGGCTTAGGCGCCGGCGGTGGAGCCGGCTCCGCTTTGGCGGCGCTAGAGGACGACGACTCGGACCGGGCCGGGGCGTTGCTGGACGGGCCGGCCGGACGGGACGGCCGGGTGGCCTGTTTGGGGCCGCCGGCGAACGAAAGGGTCTGGCCAGGATAAATGGTGTACGGCGCGTCTATATCGTTGGCCTCGGCCAGCGCCCGGTAATCCCAACCGTAGCGCCAAGCGATGGAATACAGGGTTTCGCCGCGCGCCACGCGGTGGCTCCCCGAGGTGACCTTGCTGGCCTTGCTGTCACGCTGATAGATGTCCACCACCGGCGGCGGGTTTCCGACCGCGCAGCCGCACAGGCACAGCGACAACAATGTGGAGAGCAAAACACGCAAAAGGTTACTCGTCCGTTTCAGTGACCTCATTATGCCCGGGCGCGGCGAAAGAAAGTAACCACACCAGCACCAGACCCACCGCCACCATCACCAGGGCCGCGGGCAGGTCGCTGGAACCCTGCACCGCGCGGGCGTATTCCGACGGCCACAGCCAGCGGTCACCGATACCGCCTTCCACGCTCAACCGCCAGGGCCACAGCTTCACCAGCGAGCCGGCCATGAAACCGCCGAGCAGCGCCATCACGGTGTCGTGGTGACGATGAAGCAGCCATTTCAAGAGCCGCACGAACGCCAGCAGGCCGCAGCCGCAACCAGCCATGAACGCCAGCAACAGTGGCCAGTCGCCCTGCTCCACCGCCGCCAGCACCGAGGGGTACAGCCCCAACAACAGCAGAATAAAACTGCCGGAAATGCCGGGCAGAATCATCGCGCAGATCGCCAGGGCGCCGCCCAGAAAGAAGATCAACGGCGACACCGGGTAACCGCCCAGCCCGGGCGCCACGGCAATCAGCGCCGCCAGCGCGGTACCGATGACAAAGGCGGCGCCCTGGGTGAGCCCGCGCCGGCGTAGCGGCTTGAGCACCATCACGATGCTGGCCAGGATCAGACCACAAAAGAACGCCCACACCGGCACCGGGTGATTCTCCAGCAGCCAGCCGATCATCCGGGCCAGTAGCGCAATGCTAGTGAGGATTCCCGCCAAAAGCGTGCAAAGGAAGGTAAAATTGCCGGCTTTCCAGAACGCCACGAACCCCTCGCGCCGCCACACGCCCAACAGGCGCGGGCCGATGCCGCCCAGGGTGTCGATCAGTTCTTGGTAGATGCCGGTGATCAGCGCCAGCGTGCCGCCGGACACCCCGGGCACCACGTCCGCGGCGCCCATGGCCATGCCTCGAAGGAACAGGCCGGGACGCCAGGCACCGCTCATTGCACGCCCCGTTGAAACGGCACGAAACGCACGGTGTCCAGGGCCCGGGTGGTGATCTCCTCGCCGTGGCGCTCCACCACGGTGAGTTTCTGCACCCGGTCGCCCACCGGCATCACCAGACGGCCGCCGTCGGCCAGTTGCCCGAGCAGCTCGTCGGGGATATCCGGGCGCGCGCAGGCCACCAGGATGCCATCGAAGGGCGCCGCCGCTTTCCAGCCGAAACCGCCGTCCGCGTGTTTCAGCTGTACCCGGGCCATGCCCAGACCGAGCAACCGGCGGCGGGCCTGATCCTGCAGCGGTCGGATGCGCTCCACCGAATACACCTGCTCGCAGAGCGCCGCCAGCACGGCGGTCTGATAGCCGCAGCCGGTGCCGATTTCGAGCACCTTGGGCGGCACCCGGTCGGCGATCAGCAATTCCGTCATGCGCGCCACCACCCAGGGCTGGGAGATAGTCTGGCCGTAACCGATCGGCAAGGCGGTATCGTCATAGGCCTGGTGGGCCAGAGCCTCGTCGATAAACAGGTGCCGGGGCGTGTTGCGGATCACCTCAAGGACACGCTCATCCTCGATGCCCGCTTCCCGCAGGCGGCTGATCAACCGTTCCCGGGTCCGTGCCGACGTCATGCCAATACCGCGCAGCTCAGTGTTCATGTGTGTTCAAGCATCCCCAATCCAATAATGCGCCGGATTCTAGTTATCGTTGCCCGGCGTGCCTGTTTCCACCAACTCGGCGAGCACCGTGGTGGCGAACGCGCCGGTGGGCAGATCGAACCTCAGCGTCAGCGTGTCGCCACCGCTCCAGGTCCATTGTAAGCCATTCACCGGCAAGCGCGTCGCCCGGCGCGCCGCGGCCACCCCTTCCCCGGCGAGCGCCCCGATCAAGGCGTCGCAACCGCTCAGAGCGCCGGCTTCCAGTCGCCGACAAGCCGCCGATGATGCCATGCCCGCCTTCCCCGGCAAAGGGGCGGTGGGGTGCACCTCGCCGGCGGCCACCCGTTCGCCGGCGCGGGCGTCCTGATCGGCCTCGAACAGGCCCCGGCTGTCACGGGGCTGGAGGATATCCCCGTCCAGGACCCGATCCCAAACGCCCTCTCGCACCCGCTCCGCCAACACCCGGTTAAACAGGCCGCTGCGCACCGCCGACAACCAAATACCGCGCAGGGCCCGTTTGCGCGGCGCTTCACCGCCCAGCAACCAGGCCTGGCCGCGCTGCCAGTTGCCACCGCCGCGCCCGAAGCGCTGCTCGCCGAAATAATTGGGCACGCCGCGTTCGGAAAGAGTATGCAAAGCGCGCTCCAGGGCGTCGCAATCAGCGTCCAGCGCGCGCAGAACGATCTCGAAACGATTGCCCCGGTGGGTGCCCCGGTTCAGTTTGCGCCGGTGGCGGCCGGTCCGCAGCGCCACCAGGCCGGGCGCCCAGACGAAGTCCGGGTCCGGCTTGCCGGGCAGGTGCAGGCTGAACCACTGGCGGGTCACGGCGCGCCGGTCCTTCAGGCCGCTGTAGCCCACGGAAAGGCGGTGGATGCCGGCCTGTTTCGCCAGCCACAGCGCCACATCCTCGGTGTTCCAGTCGGTTTTCTCGATCTCCAGCCAGAGGTGTTCGCCCTCGCCTTCCGGGACCACGTTCATGATCTCGGTGACGCGGAAATCCTCGCAGGTGGCGCGCAGCCGCGCGCTGCCGAACGGACCGCCATGGGCGGTGGGCGTGGCCGGCAGCGGCGCCGGCATGGCCGTGTCGTGGTTCATGGGTCCTCGTGGGTGAGCAGGACCACCGCCTGCACGGCGATGCCCTCGCCCCGCCCGGTGAAACCGAGCCGCTCCGTGGTGGTGGCTTTCACCGACACCTGATCCATGCCGCACTCCAACAGGTCGGCGATGCGGCGCCGCATGGGCGCGATGTGATCCGCCAGCTTGGGGGCCTGGCAAATCACCGTCAGGTCCAGATTACCGATGTGCCAACCGGCGGTGCGGACGCCATCCATCACCGCCCGCAGCAGGCCGCCGGAATCGGCGCCGCGCCAGCGCTCATCATGGTCCGGAAAGTAGTGACCGATATCACCCAGCGCCAGGGCGCCGAGCAGCGCGTCGGCCAGCGCATGGAGGGCCACGTCGCCGTCGGAGTGGGCTTTCAAGCCGCGATCAAAGGGAATGCGCACGCCGCCCAGCATCACATGGTCGCCGTCGCAAAAGGCGTGCACGTCGAACCCCTGGCCTATACGAATTGCCATGCCAGCCCTTCCTCTTCCTGGGCCCGGAGGTAAAAGCGTGCCAGCGCCAGGTCCTCCGGGACGGTGATTTTGATGTTGTCGGCGTGGCCGGCCACCAACGCCGGACGGGCACCGGCGGCTTCCAGCGCCGATGCTTCGTCGGTGATGGCTTCGGGATCCTCGCGCAACGCGGCGACCAGGGCGTCGTGCAGGCGCCGCGCGTCGAACAGCTGAGGCGTGAGCGCCCGCCAGATCGCCGCCCGATCCAGGGTGGCGCGGATACGGCCGTCGGCGTCCGCCTGCTTCACGGTATCGGTGACCGGCCGCGCCAGGATCGCCCCGTCGCCGCGCTCGCGGTGGTCGAGCAGCGCCTGAATATCAGACAAGCGCACCAGGGGCCGGGCCATGTCGTGCACCAGCACCCGGGCCCGTGGCGAACGTTCCAGCACCGCCGCCACCCCGGCCAGCACCGAGCGGGCCCGGCAGTCCCCGCCGGTGACGGTGGTCACCCGGGGGTGACGGGCCACCGCCAGTTCCGGCCACCAGGGATCGCCGGCGGCCACCGCCACCACCACCGCCTGGATCGGCGCGAAGGACAGCAACCGGCCCAGCGTGTGCTCGGCCAGCGTACGGCCTTGCAGGGTCAGGTATTGCTTGGGCAGACCGGCACCCATGCGCGCGCCGACGCCGGCGGCGGGGACCACCGCGAACACCGGTGGCGGGGATAGAGCGTCACGATCAGTCACGGTCCGGATCCTGCTGGGGTTCCACGATCAGAAAAAAGGTCTCGCCGTCACGGATCATGCCGAGGTCCTTGCGGGCGATTTCTTCCACCGCTTCGGTGCCCTCTTTCAGGTCACGTACATCGGCGGCCAGCAGACGGTTGCGCTCGGCCAGTTCGGCGTTCTTTTCATTGAGCGCCTCCACCTGCTGTTCCAGGCTGGCCACATGGCGCAGGCTCCCCTCGCCAAACCACAGCCGCGCCTGCAGCGCCAGCAGCACCAGCGCCAGCACGGCCAGCACCACCTGGCGGGCGGGCGATACTTTCATCGCGCGCCCCTCGGCGCCAGGTCAGGGCCGGGGAACGGAACGCAGCGGCCGGCCATGCTGGCGTCAGCCCAGGAACCGGAACTCTTTGCGCCCGTTGTAGGCGGCGCGGCCCAGTTCCTCCTCGATGCGGATCAGGCGGTTGTACTTGGCCACCCGGTCGGAGCGGCACAGCGAGCCGGTCTTGATCTGGCCGGCGGCGGTGGCCACGGCCAGGTCGGCGATGGTGGTGTCGGCGGTTTCACCGCTGCGGTGGGAAATCACGGCGGTGAAGCCGGCGTCCTTGGCCATCTTGATGGCGTCCAGGGTCTCGGACAGGGAGCCGATCTGGTTGAACTTGATGAGAATGGAGTTGGCGATGTGCTCGTCGATGCCGCGCTGGAGGATCTTGGTGTTGGTGACGAACAGATCGTCGCCCACCAGCTGGACCTTGTCGCCGAGCTTCTCGGTGAGGGTCTTCCAGCCGTCCCAGTCCGATTCGTCCATGCCGTCCTCGATGGAGATGATCGGATAACGGTCGCACAACTCGGCCAGGTAGTCGGCGAAGCCGGCGGCGTCCATGCTGCGGTTCTCGCCGGCCAGCACGTACTGGCCGTCCTTGTAGAACTCGCTGGAGGCGCAGTCCAGCGCCAGGGTGATGTCCTCGCCCGCCTTGTAGCCCGCCTTGTCGATGGCTTCCATGATCGCTTCCAGGGCCGCCTCGTTGCTGGGCAGGTCCGGGGCGAAACCGCCCTCGTCGCCCACCGCGGTGTTCAGGCCGCGGGCCTTGAGCACACCCTTGAGGGCGTGGAACACCTCGGCGCCGTAGCGGATCGCCTCGGCCATGGTGGGCGCGCCCACCGGCTGGATCATGAATTCCTGGATGTCCACGTTGTTATCGGCATGCTCGCCGCCGTTGATGATGTTCATCATCGGCACCGGCAGCGAATACTCGTTGTCGTCGTCCTGCAGATCGGAAATGTACTCGTAGAGCGGCTTCTTCTGAGCCTCGGCCTCGGCCTTGGCGGCGGCCAGGGACACCGCCAGAATCGCGTTGGCGCCCAGGTTGCCTTTGTTCTCGGTGCCGTCGGCCTCAATCATGGCCTCATCCAGCGCCCGTTGATCGGCGGCGTCGCGGCCCACCAGCAGCTCGCGAATCTGGGAATTGACGTTGCCCACGGCGCGGGTCACGCCCTTGCCCAGGTAGCGGCTTTTGTCGCCGTCACGCAGCTCCAGGGCCTCGCGGGAACCGGTGGAGGCGCCGCTGGGCGCGCAGGCGCTGCCGCGCTCGCCGTTCTCCAGTATCACATCGGCTTCAATGGTGGGGTTGCCACGGGAATCAAGAATCTCGCGGGCCTTGACGTCAACGATCTTGGACATGGGAGACGGTCTCCAGAAACGAAATCGGGTTCAATGGTTGTCGAAGGCGGGAAACGCCTTAACGGTATTATCCAGGGTCTGCATCTGGCTCAGGAATGGCTCGAGACGATCCAGACGCAGGGCGCAGGGGCCATCGCATTTGGCGTTGTCCGGGTCCGGATGGGCCTCCAGGAACAAGCCGGCGATGCCCTGGCTGATGCCGGCGCGGCCCAGCTCGGCCACCTGCTGGCGGCGACCGCCGGCGGAATCGGAACGCCCGCCGGGCATCTGCAGCGCGTGGGTCACGTCGAAAAACACCGGGTAGCCGAACTGCTTCATGACGCCGAAGCCGAGCATGTCCACCACCAGGTTGTTGTAGCCGAACGAGGAGCCGCGCTCGCACAGAATCAGCCGCTCGTTACCGGCCTCCTCGCACTTGTGCAGAATATGCTTCATTTCCTGGGGGGCCAGGAACTGCGGCTTCTTGATGTTGATGACGGCGCCGGTGCGGGCCATCGCCACCACCAGGTCGGTCTGGCGCGCCAGGAACGCGGGCAGTTGAATGATGTCCGCCACCTCCGCCACCGGCGCGGCCTGGTAAGGCTCGTGCACGTCGGTGATCACCGGGCAGCCGAAGGTGTCCTTGATCTCCTGAAAGATCTTCAGCCCTTCTTCCATCCCCGGCCCCCGATAGGAGTGCAGCGACGAGCGGTTGGCCTTGTCGAAGCTAGCCTTGAACACCCAGGGCATGCCCAGCCTGGTGGTGACCTCGGCGTAGGCCTCGGCCACCCGCAGCGCGATGTCGCGGGATTCCAGCACGTTCATGCCGCCGAACAGAGCCATGGGCCGGTCGTTGGCGAAGGCCAGGTGACCCAGCTCGATGGTGGTGTTCCGCATGCTCTACTCCTTCAGATGGCGGAAGCGTTCCGGTGCGCCGCCAGGGCCGCTTCCACATAGCCCTTGAACAAACCGTGGCCGTCACGCGGGGTGGAGGTGAATTCCGGGTGGAACTGGCAGGCCACGAACCAGGGGTGGTCGCCCACCTCGATCACTTCCACCAACTCACCGTCATGGGACCGGCCGACAATCTTCAGACCGGCGCCTTCCAGCTTGCCGAGGTAGTTATTGTTGACCTCATAGCGGTGACGGTGACGTTCGATGATATGGGTCTTGCCATAGCAGCGGGCCGCCAGACTGCCGTCCACCAGCACGCATTCCTGGCCGCCCAGGCGCATGGTACCACCCAGGTCCGACGCTGCCGACCGCAGCTCCTTGCTGCCGTCCTCGCGGGTCCACTCGGTGATCAGCGCCACCACCGGATCCGGCGTATCCTGCTTGAGTTCGGTGGAATGGGCGCCGCTCAAACCGGCCACGTGGCGGGCGTATTCGATCACCGCCAGCTGCATGCCCAGGCAGATGCCCAGGTACGGCACCTTGTTTTCACGGGCGTAGCGGATCGCCGCGATCTTGCCTTCCGTGCCCCGGTCACCGAAGCCGCCGGGCACCAGAATGGCGTCCACTTCGCCCAGCTCGCCGGTGCCGTCGCGCTCGATGTCCTCGGCGTCGATATAACGGATATTGATCTTCGCCCGGGTGGCGATGCCGGCGTGCATCAATGCCTCGTTCAGCGACTTGTAAGCGTCCGCCAGATCAATGTACTTGCCCACCATGCCAATGGTCACCTGACGGTCCGGGTTCAGCTGCGCTTCCACCACCCGGTCCCATTCGCTCAAATCCGGGGCCGGCACATCGAGGTGGAATTTCTCCACGATAATGTCGTCCATGCCCTGCTCGTGCAGGACCCGCGGCACCTGATAGATGCTCTTGCAGTCCGGCGCCGAAATTACCGCCCGCGCTTCCACGTTGGTGAACAGGGAGATTTTCTCGCGCGCCCCCTGGGGCACCGGATGGTCCGCCCGGCATACCAGCACGTCCGGCTGCAGGCCGATGGAGCGCAACTCCTTCACGGAGTGCTGGGTGGGCTTGGTTTTGATCTCGCCGGCGGAGGCGATATAAGGCACCAGCGTCAGATGCACCAGCAGCGACCGGCTGGAGCCCAGCTCCACGCGCAGTTGGCGCACCGCTTCCAGAAACGGCAGCGACTCGATGTCACCGGCGGTCCCGCCGATCTCGACGATCGCCACGTCGGCGTCGCCGGCGCCCTGCTCGATCTTGAGCTTGATTTCGTCGGTGATATGCGGGATCACCTGAACCGTGGCGCCCAGGTACTCGCCGCGGCGCTCCTTATCCAGCACGTCCTGGTAGACGCGGCCGGTGGTGAAGCTGTTGCGGCGTGACAAGCGCGTGCGGATAAAGCGCTCGTAATGACCCAGATCCAGGTCGGTCTCGGCGCCGTCCTCGGTGACGAACACCTCGCCGTGCTGATAGGGGCTCATGGTCCCCGGATCCACATTAATGTAGGGGTCCATCTTGATCAGAGTGACCTTCAGGCCACGGGCTTCCAACAGGGAAGCCAGCGACGCCGCGGTGATCCCCTTTCCGAGGGAGGACACCACCCCGCCGGTGACAAAAATAAAACGTGCCATGCACCCACCAGTAACTCATGGATTGAACGCGCCCGCTTGCGGGAGCCCGAACGCCTTCCAAAAAAATACCCTTGCCCGCCGGGGTGGGCAAAGGTTCTTTCAATAAATACGGGATGGCCTGATTTCGGACGCCTGGGCGACGTCAGGATGGCACAAAATGATACCAGAGAGGCCCTACCCGGGAAACCAATATCGGGGGGGGAAGGTCGGGTTTATTGCTCTGGTGCTCCGTATCCGGGACGCGGTGCAATGGTGGTGCCTTCCGGGATCGCTCAAGCCTTCCCTGGGCGCTCTCATTTGGCCATCCATGGCCAAATAGGTCCCTCCAGGCACCACCATTGCCCCGCTCACTGGGTAGCGTCACCGCCACGGGTCAGGAAACCCGCCCGGACCATTCTACGGAGCTCGGTTTGTGGGAGCTTGCTTGCAAGCGAAAGGCCGGCAAAGCCGGCCGGCAGGATCCCAGAGACTTTTCTCTCCAGAGAGCCCGCACCGGGATCGGGGACCGATCGCACAAGCCTTACTTGGAGACCGTGCTTGGCGCGGGTTTCAGGTGCCAGGTGGTGAGGAGCTGGTCGCGCCAGGGGTCGGCGACGGCGACGGCGGGCACGGCGACCAGGTCGTCGCCGGCGTAGGCGAGCGGCCACTGGCGCCGGCGCCAGGGCGGCACGCCGGCGGCGCGCCACAGCTCGGCGACGCGCTGGTGGCAACCGTTTAGCACCAGGCGTTCGCCGCCTTCGGCGGGCGCCAGGCGCAACGCCTGCCCCACCGGCAGCGTCAGGTCTGGTTGCTCGGGGCTGCCGTCACCGGGGCCGGCCACCAGCCGCCAGGCGCCCAGGTCCGGTGGCGGCGTACCGGGCAGCCAGTCCCGGGCCACCGCCAGCGGCGTCAGCTCGGCGTCGGTCAGTAGGTACAGATAATCCTGGAAGCGGCGCAGCTGCCAGCCGCCCCAGGCGACGCGCACCGAACGGTCGGCGGCCGCCGACGGCAACGCCAGGATCTCCGCCAGTATCGCCGCCGACGGAGTGGCGGCGCCGGCGGCGGCCAGCCACCAGCGCAGCAGGTTGCGCAGCCGGGGCGGGTCGAGCCGCTGCCAGGCGGCCAGCGGCAGCCGCCGCGCCGTCACCGCCAGGCGCCGGGCGTCCTCCTCGGCGCGCTCGGCGAGCAAAGCGGCGGCGTCGGCCTGATGGCCGGCGGCGCGGGCCAGGGCCGCGTCGGCGCCGGGCCAGCGCAGGCGCAGGCGCGGCAGAATCTCGACGCGCAGGTAATTGCGATCCAGATGCAGGGCCCGGTTACTGGGGTCTTCGATCCAGGGCCAACCGCCCTGCTCCGCCAGCTCGCGCAACGTCTCCCGGGAGACGCCGAGCAGCGGCCGCCACAGGCGGGTGGCGCCGCGCCGGCTATGCTCGCTGATCGCCGCCAGGCCGGTGGCGCCAGCGCCGCGCAGCAGGCGCAGCAACAGGGTCTCCGCCTGGTCGTCGCGGTGGTGGGCGGTGATCAGGGTGCCGTCGCCGGCCAGCCGGCAGAGCGCCTGATAGCGGGCCGCGCGGGCGTTGGCTTCCAGGCCCGCGCGGCCGGTCACGCTGACGTTCTCACGGAAGAACGGCAGCCCCAGCGCGCTGACCACGTCGTCGCAGTGCGCCGCCCAGCACTGGCTGTCCGGATGCAAACCGTGATCGACATGCACCACCGACAGACGCGGGCCGAGCCCGGCGTGGACCAACAAATGCAGCAAGGCGGTGGAATCCAGGCCGCCGCTGAACGCCAGCCACAGGGGGCCGGCGGGCGCCCGGCGGGCGATACCGTCCACGGCGATCCCGTGGGCGGGAACGGTGGAATCAGGGTCGACGGGGGGCATGGCGCGGGCCGCCGGCGCGGGGCCGGCGGTTTAATCGTCAGCGGGTTCGGTGACGACGTTGCCGTAACTCATGAGACGCTGGTAGCGACGCTCCACCAGGTCCGGCACCGCCAGGTCGCGCAACTCGTCGAGTTGCGCGCTGAGGTTACGGCGTACGGCATCGGCGGCCTGATCATAGTCGCGGTGGGCGCCGCCGAGGGGTTCCTTGATCACCCGGTCGACAATGCCCAGCTCGTGCAGACGGCCGGCGGTCAGACCCATGGCCGCGGCGGCCTCCGGGGCTTTATCGGCGCTGCGCCACAGGATCGAAGCGCAGCCCTCCGGAGAGATCACCGAATAGGTGGAAAACTCCAGCATTTGCAGGTGATCACAAACGCCGATCGCCAGGGCGCCACCGGAACCGCCCTCGCCGATCACCGTGGCGATGATCGGCACTTTCAATTGCGACATCACCCGCAAATTCCGCGCGATGGCCTCGGACTGGCCCCGCTCTTCCGCGTCGATCCCCGGAAACGCGCCAGGGGTATCGATAAAGGTAAGCACCGGCATCTTGAAGCGTTCCGCCAATTCCATCAGACGCAACGCCTTGCGATACCCCTCGGGCTTGGGCATGCCGAAATTACGGCGAACCTTTTCCTTCACTTCGCGGCCTTTCTGGTGACCGATCACCATCACCGGCTGATCGTCCAGGCGGGTCACCCCGCCGACGATCGCCGGGTCGTCGGAAAAGGAACGGTCGCCGTGCAACTCGTCGAAGCCGCCGAACAGGCGCTCGATGTAATCCAGGGTATAGGGCCGCTTGGGGTGGCGCGCCAGTTGGGAAATCTGCCAGGGGCTCAGGTTGCCGAAAATATTCTCGGTGAGCGTGATGCTTTTTTCCTGCAGCTTACCGATTTCTTCCGAGATATTAACGTCGCTGCCGCTGCCGACGAGACGCAGTTCCTCGATTTTCGCTTCCAATTCCGCGATGGGTTGTTCAAATTCGAGGAAATTCGGATTCATAGGGCACCCCTTTCTACAGTGCGCTCAAGTGTAGCCCCAAGCACCCGACAGCGTCGAGGCACCGGCGCCGCACGATGGTTGCAAGTTGTTACCGGGCTTAATATTCCAGGCTCACCGAGCCGTCCCCGTAGCGCCCCCGCAGATCGTCCATCAACGATTCATGGGGAATTACCTTCCAGTCATCGCCGAGCAGCATGGCGGCGTCCGCTTCCCGGTGGGTCAGTTGCAGCGTCACCGGGGTGCCGCCGCCATGGCCGTTGGCGCGGTACGGCGCCAGAGTGCGGCCCAGCGTATCCGGCAAGGCGTCATCCACCGGCACCTTGACCCGCAGCCGGCGGGCGAACATCTCCCGCGCCTGGCAGATGTCCATCACCTCATCGGCGATCAGGTTGAAGCCACCGGTGTAATCGTCCATGCGCACGCCGCCGCGCACCACCAGCAGCGCGTCCTTCTGGATGCGCTCGCCGTATTGGGCGAAGGTGCGCCCGAACACCGACACCTCCACGCGCCCGGTTTTATCGTCCAGGGTGATGAACCCCATGCGCTCCCCGCTGCGTTTGCTGCGGGTGATGCGCAACGCCACCACCAGGCCGGCGACGGTGGCCGCCTCGCCCTTGGCGGTGGGCTGCAGGCTGTTAAGGCGGCTGCTCACGAATTGGCGCACTTCCCCTTCGAACTGATCGATGGGGTGGCCGGTGAGGAACAGGCCCAGGGTGTCTTTCTCGCCGTTGAGGCGGATGTCGTCGTTCCAGTCACGCCCGGGTTTCCAGGCCACCGCCGTGGCCGGGGCGTGTTCATCCTCACCGCCCCCGAACAGATCCATCATGCCCGCTTCCTGATTGCGGGCGTCCTGCTCGGCGGCGGCGATGGCGTCGGGCAACGTGGCCATCAGCACCGCCCGGTCGCGGAAGTGGCCGTTGGGACCCAGCTTGTCCAGGGCGCCGGCGCGCACCAACGCTTCCAGGGAGCGCTTGTTGGTTTTCTTAAGGTCAATGCGCCGACAAAAATCGAACAGGTCTTCGAAGGCCCGTTCCTCGCCGCTGTCGCCACGGGCGCTGACGATGGCGTCGATGGGTCCCTCGCCCAGCCCCTTGATGGCGCCCAGGCCGTAAATAATGTCACCTTCCGGATTGACCGTGAAGCGGTAGCCGCAGGAGTTCACGTCCGGCGGCAGCACCTTGAGCCCCATGTTTTTGCTTTCATCGATGAAGGTCACGACCTTATCGGTGTTCTGCATATCGGCGGAGATCACCGCCGCCATGAATTCGGCCGGGTAATGGGCCTTGAGCCAGGCGGTCTGGTAGGCGACCAGGGCGTAGGCGGCGGAGTGGGATTTGTTGAAGCCGTACCCCGCGAACTTTTCCACCAGATCGAAGATCTTCATCGCCAGGTCCGGCTCGATGCCTTTTTCCTTGGCGCCGGATTCGAAGATCTCGCGCTGCTTGGCCATCTCCTCGGGCTTTTTCTTACCCATGGCCCGGCGCAGCAGGTCCGCCCCGCCGAGCGTGTAGCCGGCCAGCACCTGGGCGATCTGCATCACCTGTTCCTGGTAGAGGATCACCCCGTAGGTGGGCGCCAGGATCGGCTTGAGCCATTCGTGCTGGTACTTCACATCCGGGTAGGACACCGGCTCGCGGCCGTGCTTACGGTTGATGAAGTTATCCACCATGCCGGATTCCAGCGGGCCGGGCCGGTACAGCGCCACCAGCGCGATAATGTCCTCGAACTGGTCAGGCTTGAGCTTCTTGATCAGCTCTTTCATACCCTGGCTTTCGAGCTGGAACACGGCGGTGGTGTCGCCTTTTTTGAGCAGGTCGAAGCTGGGCTTGTCGTCCAGCGGGATGCGCTCGATGCTCAGCGGGCCTTCGCCCTCGCGCTCGCGGCGTACGTTGGCCGCCTTCACCGCCCAGTCGATAATGGTCAGCGTCTTCAAACCGAGAAAGTCGAACTTCACCAGCCCGGCGGCTTCCACATCGTCCTTGTCGTATTGGGTGACCAGGTTGTCGCCGTTTTCGTCACAGTGCAGAGGGGCGAAGTCGGTGAGCTTGCCGGGGGCGATCACCACACCACCGGCGTGTTTGCCCACGTTACGGGTGAGGCCCTCGAGCTTGAACGCCATCTCTATGATTTCGTTGGCGGATTCCTTGTCGGAATTGCCGTCGTCCTCGAGGAATTCGCGCAGCGGTTCTTCCTGCTCCAGGGCCGCTTTCAGGGTCATGCCCGGGGTACCCGGAATCATCTTGGACAGCCGGTCCGCCAGGCCGTAGGGCTTGCCCTGCACGCGCGCCACGTCGCGCACCACCGCCTTGGCGGCCATGGTGCCGAAGGTGATGATCTGACTCACCGCGTCGCGGCCGTATTTGTCGGCCACGTAGTTGATCACCCGGTCGCGCTTCTCCATGCAGAAGTCGACGTCGAAGTCGGGCATGGAAACCCGTTCCGGGTTGAGGAAGCGCTCGAACAGCAGGTCGTATTGGATCGGGTCCAGGTCGGTGATGTCCATGGCGTAGGCCACCAGGGAGCCGGCGCCGGAACCCCGGCCCGGACCCACCGGCACCTGGTGCTGCTTGCCCCACTGGATGAAGTCGGCAACGATCAGGAAGTAACCGGGGAACCCCATCTGGTTGATGATGCCCAGCTCGAACTGGAGACGCTGGTCGTATTCCGCCCGTCGTTCCGCGTAATCCGGCGCGGCCGGATCAAGAATGTCGGCGAGCCGTTTTTCCAGCCCCTCCTGGGCCACCTTTTCGAAGTACGCCTCCAGGGTCAGCCCTTCGGGAATCGGGAATTCCGGCAAAAAGTTTTCGCCCAGGCGGATGTCCAGCGTACAGCGGCGCGCGATCTCGACGGTGTTCTCCAGGGCTTCCGGCAGGTCCGCGAACAGCTCCGCCATTTCGTCGGCGGTTTTCAGGTACTGCTGCTCGGAGTACTTCCGGGTGCGGCGGGGGTCATCCAGGGTGTTGCCGTCGTGGATGCATACCCGCGCCTCATGGGCCTCGAAATCGTCCCGCTCGATAAAGCGAACGTCGTTGGTGGCCACTACCGGGATGCCCAGCTCCGCCGCCAGGGCCACGGTGGCGTGCAGGCATTGCTCATCGCCCGGGCGTTCGGTGCGTTGTACTTCCAGATAAAAACGGTCGCCAAAGACGCGCTGATATTCCCGTGCCCGCTCGGTGGCCTCGGCGGTTTTCTCGGACACCAGCAGGCGGCCCACGTCACCGGCGCGGGCGGCGGACAGCAGGATCAGCCCTTCGTTGAGTTCCATCAGCCATTCGCGCCGGATCATCGCCCGGCCACGGTGCTGGTTGCTCTGCCAGGCCCGGCTGATCAGCAGGGTCAGGTTGCGGTAGCCGGCTTCGTTCTGCACCAGGCAGCTCAGGTAGTAAGGCGGATCTTCCGGATCGTCCGCCTGCACCCAGAGATCCGCGCCCATCAGCGGCTTGACGCCGGCGCCCATGGCGCCGGAATAAAACTTGATCAGGGCGAACAGGTTGTTCTCGTCGGTCACCGCCACCGCCGGCATACGTTGCTCGACGCAGGCCTTGATCAGTTCCTTGACGCGCACCACGCCGTCGGCGAGGGAGTAGTCGGTGTGCACGCGCAGGTGTACAAAGCGGGGTTCAGTCACTTCCAGCTCCTGTCAGCAATGCCGCCACCGGCGCGAAGGATCGGCGGTGGTGCGGCAGCGGACCATGGGTTCTCAGGGCCGCCAGGTGGACCTTGGTGGGGTAGCCCTTGTGGCGGTCGAAGCCATACTCCGGGTGGCGCTCATGCAGGGCCACCATCTCACGGTCGCGGGCCACCTTGGCGAGAATCGAGGCGGCGCCGATGGCGGGCACCCGGCCGTCCCCTTTCACCACCGGCTCAGAGGGACAGCCGAAACGCGGCCCACGGTTGCCGTCCACCAGTACCGCGTCGACACGCAGCGCCAGTGCTTCCACGGCCCGCACCATGGCCAGATGCGTGGCATGATAAATATTCAGGCGGTCGATTTCGTCCGGCTCGGCGCGGCCCAGGGCCCAGCCCAGCGCCCGTTCGCGTATCGCCTCCGCCAACGCCTCCCGGCGTGGCGCGCTGAGCGTTTTCGAGTCCGCCAGGCCGGGCACCGGCCGGGCCGGATCCAACACCACCGCGGCGGTCACCACGGCGCCCACCAGCGGCCCGCGCCCGACCTCGTCGACGCCGGCCAGATGCATGCCCGGGAAACAGTCGAACGCGGACGGAATGAAGGGCTCCGCCAGAGCGTATTCGGCGAACGGATCCTGCATGGTCATGGGCTTCCCGTGGCCGGTGCCAACAACGCCGCGATGGCCTCGGCGGCCTTGTCGTTGGCGCCTCCCCGCAACTGTTGATGGACCCGGGTGAAATCCGCCTCCAGGGCGGCCACCCGTTCCGGACTATCAAACCAGACCTGAACCGCTTCGGCCAGCGCCGCGCCGGTGAAGGCATCCTGCACCAGCTCCGGCACCAGCCGCTTACGGCACAGCAGGTTAGGCAGGGCCACATGCTCGCTTTTCACCAGCCGCGAGACGATCGCATAGGTCACCGCGCCGAGCCGGTAGCCCACCACCATGGGCTTCTTCAGCAACAGGCCTTCCAGGGTGGCCGTGCCGGAGGCCATCATCACCACGTCGGCGGCGGCCATCACCGTCCGCCCGCGGCCGTCGGTGACGGTCACCGGCAGCTCCGGCGCCGCGGCCAGCGCCGCGCGGATCTGCTCGCCCCGGGCCGCGTTAGCGGCGGGAATCACGAAGCGCAACGCCGGACGGTCCCGGTGCAGCCGGCGCATGGCGTCCAGGAATTCCGGCATCAGCTGCGCCACTTCCCCGCCCCGGCTGCCCGGCAACACCGCCAGCAAGGGGCCTTCAGCGGCCAGCCCCAGTGCCGCCCGGGCGGCGGCGGCGTCCACGTTCAATTCGATCATATCCGCCAGAGGATGGCCGACAAAGGCCACCGGCACCCCGTGTTCCTGGTAGAAGCGCGCCTCGAACGGAAACAACGTAAGCATCAGGTCGATGTCCCGGCGGATACCCTTGATCCGGCCTTGCCGCCAGGCCCACACCGACGGACTGACATAGTGGACGGTCTTCAGACCGGCGGCGTGGACCCGTTTCGCCACGCCCAGGGTGAAGTCCGGGGAATCGATGGTGATCACCAGGTCCGGACGGCGCGCCAGCAGATCGTCCACCAGCCGGCGGCGCAGGCGGAACAGTTCCGGCAGGTGGGCAATCACCTCGGTGATGCCCATGACGGACAGTTTTTCCATGGGGAACAGGGAATGCTGGCCGGCGGCGGCCATGTTGTCGCCGCCCACGCCGATAAAGCGGGCGCCGGGGAAACGCTCGCGCAGGGCGCCGATCAAGCCGGCGCCGAGCAGATCCCCGGACGCCTCGCCGGCGATCACAGCAATGAGAGGCGCCGGAGAGGAGTTCATAACAGCGCCCTATCAGCGGGTGATGCCGCGCTCCGAAGCGCGCAGGGAGTCCACGAATACGGACAGTTGCGGACAGGTCTCGACCTGGGGTTCCAGCTCGGCGAGCGCCTGCTCCAGGGTCAGCCCCTGGCGGTAGACCGTCTTATAGGCGCGCCGCAGGGTAGCCACCACGTCCGCGTCCCAGCCGCGTCGCCGCATGCCTTCGAAGTTCATGCTGCGGGCCCCGGCCGGGTTGCCGCTCACCATCACGAAGGCGGGAATGTCCTTGAGCACCAGGCTACAACCGGCGGTCATGGCGTAGGAACCGATGCGGCAGAACTGATGCACGCCGGTCATGCCACCCAGGATCACACCGTCGCCGATGTGCACGTGCCCGGCGATGCCGGTGGTGTTGGCGAAAATATTGTCGTTGCCGATCATGCAGTCGTGCGCCACATGCACCGTGGCCATCAGCAGATTGTTGTTACCGATGCGGGTCAGGCTCTGGTCCTGCACCGTGCCCCTGTGAATGCTGCAGTGCTCGCGGATGACGTTGTTATCGCCGATTTCCAGCCGGGTCGGTTCGCCCTTGTACTTCTTGTCCTGGCAGTCCTCGCCCACGGACGCGAACTGGAAAATCCGGTTGTTCTCGCCGATCACGGTGGGGCCGTTGATCACCACATGCGGTCCGATCACGGTACCCGCGCCGATGCGCACCCGGGGGCCGATGATGGAGTAAGGACCGACCTGAACGTCGTGGTCCAGCTCCGCCGTCGGATCGATAATGGCTGTGGGATGAATCGCTGCGGGGTGAGTCATTGTTATGCGCTTTTGCCCTGGCGTTTTGGTGTGCTGGAGTATACGCGAGGCCACCGCCGACGGCGACGGCCCCATCAACGGATCAGCTACGCTGCTCGGCCACCAACAGGTCGGACACCGCCACTACTTTACCGTCCACTTCCGCGCGGCAGGAGAACTTGGCGATGTTGCGCCGCAGGGTGAGCCACTCGGCGTGCAGGGTGAGCCGGTCGCCGGGTACCACGGGCCGCTTGAAGCGCGCCTTGTCGGTGCCGACCAGCAAGTAAATAAAGCCGTCGGCGGGCTTTTTGTTGGCGGTCACGAAACCCAGGATTCCGGCCGCCTGCGCCAACGCCTCGATGATCAGCACGCCGGGCATGATCGGTTCATGGGGAAAATGCCCGTTAAAGAACGGCTCGTTAATGGAAACGTTCTTGTAGGCTTCGATACGTTTGCCCGGCTCCACCGAAACCACGCGGTCGACCAGCAAAAAAGGATAGCGGTGAGGCAGATATTCCCTCACCTCATGGATGTCCATCATGATTGTGTTTTCCAAAAGTGACACTGGCCGCCGTCCGCGGCCGCCCTACTCGGCGTCGCGTTCCAGCTTGACGACCCGGCGGTACAGTTCATCCAGATGCCGGAAACGGGCCACGTTCCGACGGTAACGGTCCTGTTTGTCCACCGGCAGCGCGGACCCGTAGGTGCCCGGTTCGGTGATCGAGCGTGACACCAGCGACATGCCGAGAATCTGCACCTTATCGCAGATTTCCAGATGCCCGGAGATGCCCGCGGCGCCGCCGATCATACAGTAAGAGCCGATGCGGCTGCTGCCGGCGATGCCCACCTTGCCGGCCACCGCGGTGTGATCGCCGATCACCACGTTGTGCGCCACCTGAATCTGGTTGTCCAGAATCACGCCGTCGCCGATCACCGTGTCCTCGATCGCGCCCCGGTCAACGGTGGTACCGGCGCCGATTTCCACGTCGGCGCCGATGCGCACACCGCCCACCTGGGCGATCTTGGTCCAGCCGGACGCGGTGGGCGCGAAGCCGAAGCCGTCGGCGCCCAGCACGCAATTGGCGTGTATGATAGAGCGCGGCCCAATGTGGACACCATGATAAATTGTAACATTTGGCCAGACGCGGCAGCCGTCGCCCAGGCTGCTGCCGGCGCCCACCACGCTGTTGGCGCCGATCACCACGCCCTCGCCCAACACCACGCCGCCTTCGATCACCGCATTGGGACCCACCGACGCCGATGACGGCACCACCGCGTCCTCGGCGACACAGGCCGCCGCATGCACGCCGGCCGACGGCACCGTGGCGGTATCGAAGAAGTGACTGGCCTTGGCGTAGGCCAGATACGGATCCGGCACCACCAGCGCCGCCACCGGACAGATGTCCAGCTGGTCGGCGCGCAGCAGCACGGCCCCCGCGCGACTGCTTTCAAGGTGCGCGCGGTAGCGGGGATTGGCGAGGAACGTGAGTTGCGCCGGCCCGGCGGCGCCCAGCGTGCCCAACCCGGTGATTTCCAGATCGCCGGAGCCGTGCAGCTCGGCGCCCAGTCCCCGGGCGAGAACGTCGAGCCTGATCGTCTTCGGTGCGGTCACGGGCATTCGCTTAATTCATTGAATTCAGTTGTTTGGTAACGGCCTCGGTGATGTCCATGTCGGATTTCACGTAGACCACCGCCTGGGCGTTCAGCACCATGTCCAGGTTCTCGCGCTCGGCCACGGTTTGCACCGCCTGCTTGAGCTTGGGTTCCATCACCTGAAGGATTTCCTGCTGACCCTTGTTCAGTTTGCGCTGCGCGGACTGACGCAGGTTCTGCAGCTCGATCATTTTCTGCTGCCCTTGAGTCTGCAACTGCTCACGCTCGTCCTCGCTCATGGTCATGCCTTCTTTCTCAAGACGGCCACGCAGCGCTTCCACTTCGCCGCCCAGGCGATCGAGTCGGTTCTGCTCGTCTTTCAGCGACGATTCCAGTTTGCCGAATCGGTTCTGGAATTCCTTGGCTTCCTGCAACGCGCCGATCGGATCGACCACGCCGGTACGGCCTTCGGCCTGGGCAAGAAGAGGCAACATCAATACAACGGCAAGCAAATATTTTTTCATAATCAGCTCCTAGAAAGTTTGGCCCAGGGAGAACTGGAACACTTCCGTGTCATCGCCGGATTCATCATTGATCGGCGTGGCCAGGTTAAAGCTCAGCGGGCCGATGGCGGTCAGCCAGCTCAAGCCGATGCCCACCGAGGAACGCAGCTCGGTGGCGTCGAAGTCCTGCATGATATCCTGTTGCCGGGTTTCGAACACGTTACCGGCGTCGACGAACAGGAAGGTCCTTATGCTGCGCGATTCGGGCGCGAACGGGGTCGGGAAGATCAGCTCGATGCTGGCTTCGGTGAGCAGGTTACCACCAATCGGATCAGGATCGGGGTCCGCCGTCGAGGAATTGGCGTAGAACACCGCCGGGGAGCGCGGGCCCAGGGAGCGGGACTCAAAGCCACGCACCGAACCGATGCCGCCGGAATAGTAGTTTTCGAAGAACGGCAGGCCGTTATCGTCGCCGTAACCGTCACCATAGCCCACTTCACCACGGGCCCGCAGCGTCCAGTTGCGGGTGATCGGGAAGTATTTCTCGCCGTCCCAGCTGGCTTTGTAGAACAGGTAATCGGAGCCGGGCACCGCCGCTTCCAGATTGAAGGTGCTGGACCAGCCCCGGTCCGGCAGGATGCCCCGGTTCAGCGTGCTGGTGCGCAGCGAGGCGTTGAATTTGAACTCGTCGAACTCTTCCCCTTCCCGCTGCAGGAAGTCGTCAATGGCCACCGCGATGAAGTCGCCGCTCTGCACATCGGTACGCTCGAAGGTGCCGCCAAAACTGAGACGGGAATATTCGGAAATTGGATAACCGAAGGTCACCGAGCCGCCGGAACGGTCCGCCGCGTAGGAGGAAATGCGGGTTTCATCGAAATCGATTTCCGAATGGAACAGGCTGAAACCGCGGCTCACGCCGTCCAGGGTGTAGTACGGGTTGTAGTGCGAGAAGCTGTAGGAATCGCGGATCGCACTGCGGCTCAGTGAGAAAGAAACCCGGTTACCGGTGCCACGGAAATTATTCTGACTGACGTTGGCACCGAAGATGGCACCGGACGCGTCGGAGTAACCCACGTTGGCGCCGATCGAGCCGGAGGGCTGCTCTTCCACTTCGTACTCCACGTCCACCAGATCCTCGGAGCCGGGCACCCGTTCGGTATCCGCTTGCACGTTGCTGAAGTAGCCGAGACGCTGCAGGCGCTCGCGGGACAGATCGATCAACGAGGTGTTGGCCGGGGCGTCCTCGAACTGACGCATCTCACGGCGCAGCACTTCGTCTTCGGTTTTGTTGTTACCGACGAAGCTCAGGCGGCGCACATAAACGCGGCGACCCGGATCGACGAAGAAGGTGACGTCGACGGTGTTGCCGTCACCGGTCTCCTGCTCCACGCCGCGCACTTCGGCGAAGGTATAGCCCTCGTTGCCCAGGCGGCGCTTGATCAGATCACTGGTGTAGGTCACCAGTTGCTGACTGAATACCTGGCCTTCCTGAAGCACCAGCAGAGGCGTCAGCTCGCTTTCTTCCACCACCAGATCGCCGGACAGTTTCACGTCGTTGACGGTGAACTGATCGCCTTCCGCCACGTTGACGGTGATCAACACCCGTTCCCGGTCCGGCGTCACGGACACCTGGGTGGATTCGATCGAGAAGTTGATGTAGCCCCGGTCCAGGTAGTAGGAACGCAGACGCTCCAGATCACCGGCCAGGCGCTGGCGGGAATATTTGTCGTCGCCCTTGATGAACGACCAGAAGTGCGAGGAACTGAGCTCGAAGTCCTCGAGCAGCTCTTCGTCACTGAACACGGTGTTGCCGACCACGTTGATATCGCTGATGCGCGCGGCCTTGCCCTCGTAAATCTGAATATCGAGCGCCACCCGGTTACGCGGTAGCGGTACCACCTCGGTGCTGATATCGGCGCCGTAACGACCCTGGGCGATGTACTGGCGCTCCAGCTCCCCGGAGATCGCCTCCAGCGTGGAGCGCTGGAATACTTCGCCCTCCGCCAGGCCCGCCTGGGTGAGCCCCTTGCGCAGATCTTCTTCCTCGATCTGTTTGTTACCTTCCAGGTCGATGCGCGCGATGCTGGGGCGCTCGGCCACCACCACCACCAGCTCGTCGCCGTCGCGGCCGAGCTGCACGTCTTCGTAGTCACCAGTGGCGAACAGCCGTTTCACCGCCTGCACCACGTCATTGCGGTTGACGGTGTCGCCGGGCTGAATCGGCAGCTCCGCGTAGACCCGCTCCACCGGGATCCGCTGCAGCCCCTCGACGCGGATATCGCGCACCTGGAAAGGCAAGGCGCCGGCGCCGCTCTGGGCGCCGACGGTCACCGGCGAAAGAATGAGAACCAGGGTCAGAACCCCGCTGAGCAGGGTTTTAGTGGTGTTTCCGAAATTCATGAAAACTGTCGCACCAGGTCGTTATAGATGGCCAACAACATGAAACTGACCACCAGCGTCAGCCCCACACCCTGAGCGGCGACGATAAACCGCTCGGGCAGGCTGCGCCCGCGAATCATTTCAATGATGCCGAAGAGAATCCAGCCGCCGTCCAGCATCGGTATCGGCAGCAGGTTGATGACCCCCAGAGTAATGCTCAGGTAAGCCAACAGCATAAGAAAACTGGCGATGCCCAGGGCGGCGCTGTCGCCCGCCACCTGGGCGATGGTCACGGGCCCGCCGAGGCTGTCCAACGGCAAATGACCGGTGGCCAGTTTCGCCACGCTGGTCACGATCACGTTGACCTGCTGGCCGAAACGGTCGCCGGCGGCGCCCACGGCGTTCAGCGGATTATAGGTGTGCGACACCAGGCCGCCGGAGCCGACCCCCAATTGACCCACGGTGACGCCGTCCCGTTCCACCGGTTGCGGATAAAGCGTGAGATCGACAATGCGTCCGTCGCGCAGCACCCGCGCCGGCAAGGCTTCGCCGGGGTTGGCGCGCAACTGCTCGCTCCAGCCGCCCCAGCCGGTGACCGGCTCGCCGGCGGTGGACAGGACCAGATCGCCGGGCCGGATGCCGGACCGCACCGCGCCGCTGTCCTCGGCCACCTGGCCGATCAACACCGCCGGACGCAACCCCAGCACGGTAAGCGGCGATTGCTCGGGATCGTCGGACCAGGCTTCAAGCGGCAGACGGCGCTCGGCGGTGGCGCCGCCGGACTGACGGACCCGCACGTTGACCGGCTCATCCTCGCCCAGATAGAGCACCAGTTCACTGACCGCGTCCTGCCAGCCCTCCACCGGCGCCCCGTTGACCGCCAGCCACTGATCGCCGGGCTGAAAACCCGCTTCGGCCGCCGGCGAGTCCGGCGCCGGCACCCCGACCACCGCCAGCGCATCGCGCTGGCCGACGCTCATCATCAGCAGCCAGTAGATAATAAACGCGAGAATAAAGTTGAACACCGGACCGGCGGCGTAGGTGATCACCCGCTGCCAGGCCGGCTTGCCGGAGAATTCCTCGTCCGGGTTGGCGTCCGGCGGCATCTCCGAATCACGGCGGTCCAGCGGTTTGACGAAGCCCCCCAACGGGATCGCGCTGATCACCCAGTCGGTGCCCTTTTTGTCGGTGAAGCGGGCGATGCGCGGGCCAAAGCCCACGGAGAAAGTCAGCACCCGGACGCCGAACGCGCGCATGGCCAGAAAGTGCCCCCACTCGTGAAAGGCCACAATGACCACAATGGTGACTATGAAGGCCAGCACCGTCAGCATGCCCACTCCTTGATCAGCGACCGCGCCAGCACCCTGGCGCGGGCATCCACGTCCATCACCGCGTCCACGTCGGCGCACCGCGAGGACGGCGTACGTTGCAGGGTTTCCTCCACCACGGCGCCGATGCCGTTGAAACCCAACCGGCGGTCGAGAAAGGCGGCCACCGCCTCTTCGTTGGCGGCGTTAAGCACCGCGGTGGCGGCACCGCCCTCCTCCATCGCCTGTCGCGCCAGACCCAGACACGGAAAGGCCTGGTTGTCCGGCGCCTGAAAATCCAACCCCGCCAGGGTCGCGAAATCAAGGCGCGACGCGCCGGATTCGATGCGCTCCGGCCAGGACAGCGCGCAGGCAATGGGGGTACGCATGTCCGGTGTACCCATCTGCGCCAGCACCGAACCGTCCAGATACTCGACCATGGAGTGCACCACGCTCTGCGGGTGAATCACCACCTCGATGCGTTCCGGCGCCACGTCGAACAACCAGCAGGCCTCGATATACTCCAGCCCCTTGTTCATCAGAGTGGCGGAATCCACGGAGATTTTCGGCCCCATGTCCCAGTTGGGATGGCATACCGCCTGTTCCGGCGTCACCGTTTCGAGCTGCTCCCGGGTCCAGCCGCGGAAAGGCCCGCCGGACGCGGTCAACAACAATCGCCGCACACCGGGGCCCACGCCTTCCGCCGGCAGACACTGAAAAATCGCGTTGTGCTCCGAATCCACCGGCAGCAGCGTGGCGCCGTGGCGCTTGACCGCGTCCATGAACAGGGCGCCGGTGACCACCAGGGTCTCTTTATTGGCAAGCAGGATTTTCTTGCCCGCTTCCACCGCCGCCAGGGTCGGCCGTACCCCGGCCGCGCCGACAATAGCGGCGACCACGGTATCCGCCTCCTGCATGGCGGCCACTTCGGCCACGCCGGCATGACCGGCCAGAACCTGGGTGTCAGACCCGGCCCCGTGAAGATGGTTCCGAAGCGCCTCGGCGGCTTGCTCGTCGGCGAGAGCGGCGAAACGGGGCCGCCAGGTCAGGCAATGCTCGGCCAGTTCCCGCCAGCGATGTCCGGCGGTCAGGCCCAGAACCCGGTAACGGTCCGGGTTTCGCGCCAGCACATCCAGGGTCTGCCGACCGATGCTGCCGGTGGCGCCGAGGATGGTGACCGTTTCCAGGCTCCGGTCGCTGATCAAAATGTGCCTCCAGGAAGCGCGAACCAGTTCAGCCCCGCCAGGGCCACCGGCAAAGCGGCGGTGACACTGTCGATGCGGTCCAGCATGCCGCCGTGACCCGGCAGCACGGTGCCGCTGTCCTTGATGCCGCGCTGGCGTTTGGCCATGCTCTCGAACAGGTCGCCGAGCACCGACGCCAGCACGGTGAGCAGCGCCACCACCATCAGCGCCGGCAGGGAAGCGTCCAGCCAGCCGGTATAAAACACCGCGGCCACCACCACCAGCGCCAGCGCCACGCCGCCCAGCAGGCCTTCCACGGTTTTACCCGGGCTCACCGCCGGCGCCAGCTTACGACGCCCGAAGGCGCGCCCGGCGAAGTAGGCGCCGGTATCCGCCGCCCACACCCACACCAGCACGAACAGCAGCGCCCAGGGGCCGGCGAGGCCCAGCGCGCCGTTGTCCTGCAGCTCCACCACCGCCATCCAGGCCGGCACCAGCAACAGCCAGCCCACCGGCACCAGCACCGCCGGGCGGAACCAGTGCCCGGCGGTGCGCGGGTAACCCAGCACCGCCACCAGCGCCAGCAGCCACCACAGGGGCAGCGTGTTCAGCACCCAGGCCGGGCGGAAGGCTTCCGCCGCCACCATCAACAGGGCCAGGGACAGGCACCACAGCAAACGCGCCAGGGTCGAGAACCGCGCCATCATCGCCGACCATTCCCAGCCGCCGATCAGAAAAAACGCGCCCGCCACCAGGGCGAAGGGACCCCGCTCCAGGCCGAAAACCGCGCCGAGAACGACCGGCAGCAGCGCCAGGGCGGTGATCACCCGCAATTTAAGCATTATTGTTCTCCCTTGAGGCGCTCCACCTCTTCCCCGGAACGACCGAAACGACGCTGGCGACCGGCGTAATCCGCGAGAGCGGCGTCAAACGCGTCGGCGTCGAAATCCGGCCACAGCACCGGGGTAAAATAAAATTCACTGTACGCGCTTTGCCACAGCAGGAAGTTACTCAGGCGCTGCTCGCCACCGGTGCGGATCAACAGATCCGGCGCCGGCAGGTCCGCCATGCTGACCCCGGCGCCCAGCGCCTGGGCGTCCACGCTTTCCAACGGCAGCTCGCCGTCACGCACCCGGCGCGCCAATTCGGCGGCGGCTTGGGCCAGATCCCACTGACCGCCATAATTCACCGCCACCACCACGGTCATGCGCTGGTTGCCGGCGGTACGTTGCTCGGCGTCGGCCATGCCCCGGCGCAAGTCCTCGCCGAAGGCGGCCCGCTCGCCGATAAACCGCAGCCGCACGCCGTTTTCCTGAAGTTCGTCCACCCGTTCCCCCAGCGCGCGGACGAACAGCCCCATGAGATGATTTACTTCCTCCGGGGGCCGGCGCCAGTTCTCGGAACTGAAAGCAAACAGGGTGACCACTTCCACGCCACGCTGGGCGGCCCGGCGGATCACCGTCTGAACGGCGCTCTCGCCGGCCCGATGGCCTTCCACCCCGGGCAGGTCACGGCGACGCGCCCAGCGGTTGTTGCCGTCCATGATGATCGCCACATGGCGGGGAACGGCGCCCTGATGGGAGTCGATATCGGGAGCGGAGGAGTCGGCTTTGCTGTCTTCCATAAAAAAACATCGGGCTGCGGCAGGTCCGCACCCCGAATTCACCCGTACAGTGTGTTTGGATAACGGTCGGCGGGCACCTCGGCGCCCGGCGTTTTATACCGTCATCAACTCCTCTTCCTTGGTCTTCAGCATGGCGTCCGCTTCGGCCACGCTTTTATCGGTGAGCTGCTGAATCTGCTCTTCGCCGTGGCGGGCTTCGTCCTCGGAGATTTCCTTCTCCTTGAGCAGGTCTTTCAGGTCGCCGTTGGCGTCACGGCGAATATTGCGGATCGCCACCCGGGCGTGTTCGGCTTCGGCGCGCACCACCTTCACCAGGTCCTTGCGGGTTTCCTCGGTGAGCGGCGGCAACGGCAGCCGGATCACGGTGCCGGCCGTGGAGGGGTTGAGGCCCAGGTCGGACGTCATGATCGCTTTTTCCACGTCCGGGACCAGGGTGCGGTCGAACGGCGACACCACCAGGGTGCGGCCTTCTTCCACGGAAATGTTGGCCAACTGGCTGAGCGGCGTGGCGGCCCCGTAATAGGCCACCGTTATACCGTCCAGCAGGCTGGGATGCGCGCGTCCGGTGCGCACCTTCTTGAGCGCCACGTCCAGTGCTTCAAGACTCTTCTTCATGCGCGACTGGGCGTCCTTCTTGATATCCTCGATCACCTTTATTCCTCGCCTTCTTTGTCAGCCACAACCAGGGTGCCTTCATTGCCGCCCAGCATCAGGCCGAGCAGCGCGCCCTGCTTGTTCATATTAAATACCCGCAACGGCATGCCGTGATCACGGCACAAACAGATGGCGGTCAGATCCATCACGCCGAGCTTGCGGTCGATCACCTCATCATAGGTGAGCTGATCGTACTTCTCCGCCTGGGGGTTCGTCACCGGGTCGTCGTTGTAGACGCCGTCCACCTTGGTGGCTTTGAGCACCACATCGGCGCTGATCTCGATACCGCGCAGGCAGGCCGCGGAATCCGTGGTGAAAAACGGATTGCCGGTGCCGGCGCAGAAAATCACCACTTCGCCGTTTTTCAAATGCCGATTGGCGTTGCGGTGGTCATAATGCTCCACGATACCGCTCATGGGAATGGCCGACATCAGCCGGGTGCGGATATTGGACCGCTCCAGGGCGTCACGCAGGGCCAGACCGTTCATCACCGTGGCCAGCATGCCCATGTGGTCGCCGGCGACCCGATCAAGCCCGGCGGTTTGCAGCGCGGCGCCGCGAAACAGATTGCCGCCGCCGACCACCAGACCCACTTGAACGCCAATGCCCACCAACTGGCCGATTTCCAATGACAGGGTGTCCAGCACCCGCGGGTCGATTCCAAACCCTTCTTCGCCCGCCAGCGCCTCACCGCTCAACTTCAGCAGAATACGGTTGTAGCGCGGCGAGCGCTCCTTGTTCTTGGCCATTTCTTGATCTCCGCCACTCATGAATACCCGCCGTTCATCTCAATCCATTCAGCACACTACCCCGCCGGAGGCAGGATGCAAGTCGAAAAAAACGCCTTGCTGGTCAGGCCAACAAGGCGTTTCTGGTGCTACGGGCACAGAAGGCGCTCAGCCCTTTGCCTGCGCTCTGACTTCAGCCGCGAAGTCCACTTCTTCTTTCTCGATGCCTTCGCCGACAACCAGACGCTCGAACGCCAGTACTTCCGCGCCCGCGTCCTTGACCAGCTGACCCACGGTGGTGTTGGGGTCCTTCACGAACGGCTGGTCGGTGAGGCTGACTTCCTTGAGGAACTTGTTGATCCGACCACCGACCATCTTCTCGACGATCTCGGCGGGCTTGCCTTCCATGTCCGGCTGGGCGCGGATGATGTCACGCTCTTTTTCCAGCACGTCCTCGGGCACGTTCTCGGAATTCACCACCATCGGCGCCACGGCGGCCACATGCATGCACACGTCCTTGGCCAGCTCCGGCTCGCCGCCGGACAGCGCCGTCAGCACGCCGATCTTGCCGCCGTGCACGTATGAGCCGACCACGCCGTCGGTGGCGTTCAGACGCACCGCGCGACGCACCTGGATGTTTTCACCGATCTTCTGAACCAGCGACTCGCGCGCCTGCTCCACGGTGGCGCCGTCTTCCAGGCCCAGCGCCACGATCTTGGCGGCGTCCACTTCGTCGGCGTCCAGGGCGGCCTGGGCCACCTTGTTGGCGAAGCCCAGGAAGTTGTCATCACGGGCCACGAAATCGGTTTCGGAATTGATTTCCACCATCACCGCGCGCTTGCGGTCTTCGGTGGTCGCCACCACCACCACGCCTTCGGCGGCGGTGCGGCCGGCTTTCTTGGCGGCTTTCGCCTGGCCGGATTTGCGCAGATCGTCGATCGCGCGCTCAATGTCGCCCTCGGCGGCGACCAGTGCCTTCTTGCACTCCATCATGCCGAGACCGGTGCGCTCACGGAGCTCTTTAACCATTGAAGCAGTTACAGCAGCCATGCTTACCTCTTTAAATCTTTGAATCGGGGAAACCCCCGGTGTCGGGGCGGACCTCGCCCGCCCCGGCGTCATCAACCCTCGGCTTTCTCGCCGTCGGCTTCCTCGACTTCAACGAACTCGCTGTCGCCACCGGACTGGGTCTGGGCGTATTCACGGCCTTCCACGATCGCGTCCGCCGCCGCTTTCACGTACAGCTGGATGGCGCGGATGGCGTCGTCGTTGCCCGGGATCACGTAGTCCACTTCGTCCGGGTTGGAGTTGGTGTCGACCACGGCCACTACCGGGATACCCAGCTTACGGGCTTCCTGAACGGCGATGTCCTCGTGGTCCACGTCCACCACGAACAGAGCGTCCGGCAGGCCGCCCATGTCCTTGATACCGCCGATGGAGCGCTCCAGCTTCTCCATCTCACGTTGACGCATCAGGTGCTCTTTCTTGGTCAGCTTGCCGAGGGTGCCGTCCTGCTCCTGGGCTTCCAGGTCGCGCAGGCGCTTGATGGACTGACGGATGGTTTTCCAGTTGGTGAGCATGCCGCCCAGCCAACGGTGATCCACGTACGGCATGCCGCAACGCTTGGCTTCTTCGCGAACCGCGTTCTGCGCGGCGCGCTTGGTGCCGACGAACAGGATCTTGTTGTTGCTGGCCGCCAGCTTGTTCAGGAACGCCAGAGCGTCGTTGAACAGAGGCAGGGTGGTTTCCAGGTTGATGATGTGAATCTTGTTACGGGCACCGAAGATGAAGGGCTTCATCTTGGGGTTCCAGTAACGGGTCTGGTGACCGAAATGGACACCGGCTTTCAGCATATCGCGCATCGTTACGCTGGACATGATTGTTTCTCCAATTGGGTTAGGCCTCCACGATTCCCGCATGACCCAACCCCCTCTACTCTGTGCCGCCGCGCTTTCGTCGCGGTGACAGTGATCAAGCAGGAAGGCACCCAGGGCCATGTGACGGAACGTGTGTGATTTCCCTTCGCCGACACCGAGCGGGTACAATGTTGCACCGCCCACGAGCGACAAAGGCGCGCGCTTTATACCACAAGCGTCCCTGCCGGGCAACGGAAAAGCGGTATACAAGGTGCCGCCCCGCCCCCGCTTTTGCCGCCCAAGACACTGAAAACGCTGGAGTTTCTCTGATCAACATGAACGTCACCATAAAAACCCCGGAAGACATCGCGAAAATGCGCGAAGCGGGCCGCCTGGCCGCCGAAGTTCTGGAAATGATCGGCGAACACGTCCAGCCCGGGGTCACCACCGAGGAACTGGACCGGATCTGCCACGACCACATCGTCAACAAGCAGAACGCGGTCCCCGCCTGCCTGGGCTATCGCGGCTTCCCGAAATCGGTATGCACATCGGTGAATAACGTGATCTGCCACGGGATCCCCAACGAGAAGAAGGTGCTCAAGAAAGGCGACATCATCAATATCGACGTCACCGTCATCAAGGACGGCTGGCACGGGGACACCAGCAAGATGTACTACGTGGGCGAGCCCTCCGTGCTCGCCCAGCGCCTGGTGGACACCACCCGCCAGTGCATGCTGGCCGGCATCAAAATGGTACGGCCCGGCGTCCGTCTGGGTGATATCGGCCATGCCATCCAGAAGCTGGCGGAAGCCGAGCGCTTCTCCGTGGTGCGCGAGTACTGCGGGCACGGCATCGGCCAGGTGTTTCACGAAGACCCGCAGGTGCTGCATTACGGCAAGCCCGATACCGGCCTGGAACTCCAGGAAGGCATGGTGTTCACCATCGAGCCGATGATCAATGCCGGCAAGGCCCATAATAAGGTGTTGCCCGACGGCTGGACCGTGGTCACCAAGGACCGCAAGCTGTCCGCCCAGTGGGAGCACACCCTGGCGGTCACCGCCGACGGTTACGAGGTGCTCACCGCCCGTCAGGAAGAATCCGATCTGTACTGACGTCGTCCATAACGCCGTTACCGAGGCCGCCCTGTTATGAATCTGGATCCGCCGATGAGCCAAGACTCGCTGCTCGACACCCTGCGCGACAGTGACCAGCCGGGGCTCGCCGCCCGGGAATTCCTGGAAGCGGGCCAGGCGCGCCTCGACGAGGCCTTTCACGAGGCGCCGATCACCGAATTGGTGCATGGCCGGGCCAGACTGGTGGACCGCGTGCTGGTCGCCGCCTGGTCCCTGTTCGGGCTGGACCGCTTCGCCGAGACCGCCCTGGTGGCGGTGGGCGGCTACGGACGCGGCGAACTGCACCCGCACTCCGACGTGGACCTGATGGTACTGTTCCGCGACGCGCCGAACCCGGAGGCCTGCTCCGCCCTGGAAGGCTTCGTCGCCTTCCTGTGGGACATCGGTCTGGAAATCGGGCACAGCGTGCGCACCCTGGATGAATGCGTGAGCCTGGCGGGTCAGGACATCACCGTGGCCACCAATATCATGGAGGCGCGCACCCTGGCCGGCGACGACCGCGTGCGCGCGGATCTCGAGACGCTCACCGGGCCGGACGCCATGTGGCCCAACGACCGCTTCTTCGCCGCCAAATGGGAAGAGCAAACCGCCCGCCACCGTAAGTTCAACGACACCGAATACAATCTCGAGCCGGACATCAAGAACGCCCCCGGCGGCCTGCGCGACGTGCAGATGATCGCCTGGGTGGCGAAGCGGCACTTCGGCGCCGACAGCCTGGAAGCCCTGGTCGAGGCCGGTTTCCTGACCGCCGACGAGCACCGCGTGCTGAGCAAGTGCCTGGAGTCGCTGTGGCGAATCCGCTGGCAGCTGCACGGCCTCACCGGCCGCAACGAGAACCGCCTGCTGTTCGATCACCAGCGCCAGCTCGCCGAGCGCCTCGGCCATAAGGACTCGGACGCCAACCTGGCGGTGGAACAGTTGATGAAGCGCTTCTACCGGGTGGCGCTGGCGCTGTCGGTTCTCAACGAAATGCTGCTGCAGCTGTTCGACGAAGTGATCCTGCGCGCCGGCGAACCCGAGAAGGTCCGTCCCCTCAACCGTCGTTTCCAGGTCCGCAACGACTACCTGGAGATCAGTGCTCCGGACGTCTTCCGCAAGCAGCCCTCGGCGATTCTCGAGGTGTTCGTCCTGCTGGCCCAGAACCCGGACCTGAAGGGCGTGCGCGCCGCCACCGTGCGCGCGCTGATCGAATCGCGGCCGCTGATCGACGACGCCTTCCGCCAGGAACCGGCCCACACCGCCCTCTTCATGCAGCTGCTGCGCAGCCCCCACGCGCTGTTTTCGCAACTGCGCCGCATGAAGCGCTACGGCATTCTCGGCAAATACCTGCCCGAGTTCGGTCGCATCATCGGCATGATGCAGTACGACCTGTTCCATATTTACACGGTGGATGCGCACACCCTGCTGGTGATCAAGAACATGCGGCGCCTGCGCTATGACGACCAGCGCGACGAGTTCCCGGTCGCCTGCGAGGTATTCTACCGGCTGCCCAAGCCCGAGCTGCTGTACGTCGCCGGGCTCTACCACGACATCGCCAAGGGGCGCGGCGGCGACCACTCCGAGCTGGGGGCCGATGACGCCATCGCCTTCTGCCAGCGTCACGGTCTCACCAACTGGGACGCCAAGCTGGTGGCCTGGCTGGTGCGCAACCACCTGACCATGAGCGTCACCGCCCAGCGCAAGGATATTTCCGACCCGGACGTGGTACATGAATTCGCGCGCACCGTGGGCGACCTGGTGCACCTGGATTATCTTTACGTGCTGACGGTGGCCGACATCAACGCCACTAACCCGGCGCTGTGGAATTCCTGGCGCGCCTCGTTGCTGCGTCAGCTGTACCTGGAAACCAAGCGCGCGCTGCGGCGCGGCCTGAATAATCCCCAGGACAAACAGGACTGGATCGACGAAACCCGCGACGACGCGCTCAAACTGCTCACCGAACGGGACCATGACGCCCAGGCCATCGAAGCCCTGTGGGCCAATATCGGCGACGAATATTTTCTGCGCGAAACGCCCTGGGACATTGCCTGGCACACCGAGGCGCTGCTGGAGCGCACCAACCAGGAAGACCCGCTGGTGCTGATCCGTGAATCGGAAACCAGCCCCGGCAACCTGGAAGGCGGGTCGCAAATCTTCATCTACACGCCGGACACCCGCAATCTGTTCGCCGCCACGGTAAACGCCCTGGACAGTCTCGGCCTGACCATCATGGACGCGCGCATTATCACCAGTGCCGACGGCTTCAGCCTGGACACCTACATCGTTCTGGATGAGAACGGCACGCCCATCGGCAACGACTGGCCGCGCATCGAATACATCCGCAAGACCCTCACCGAAACACTCAGGCAGCCGGAGAACTTCGGCGCCACGGTGAGCCGGCGCATGCCGCGCCGCCACAAGCATTTCGACGTGCCCACCCAGGTGACGATCAGCAACGACATCGTCAACGACCGCTCGGTGGTGGAAGTGCACACCCTGGACCGCCCCGGCCTTCTGGCGCACATCGGGCGCATTTTCGTGCAGTTCGAGTTGCTGGTGCAGAACGCGCGCATCGCCACCCTGGGGGAAAAGGCGGAAGACGTTTTCTTCGTCACCGACCTGGACGGCCAACCGGTCTCCGACCCGGAGCTATGCCAGCGTCTGCAGGCCACGCTCAAACAGGAGCTGGACGATCACAGCAAAACCGACGCCATGTCGGTGACTATTTAATTACCCGCGTCGTATTTAAGGAACACCATGAATCCCGATCTGGAACGCCTGCATCCGTATCCGTTCGAGAAGCTCAGCGCACTGTTCGCCGACCTGCCCGCCAGCGACAAAAGCCCGGTGGCGTTTTCCATCGGCGAGCCGCAACACCCGGCGCCGGATTTCGTGCAACAGGCGCTCCGCGACAACACCGCCCTGCTCGCCAAATACCCGGGCACCGCCGGCCTGCCGGAACTGCGCGAGGCGATCGCCGGCTGGCTGACCCGCCGCTTCAAACTCCAGCAGGTGAGCAGCGACCATCAGGTGCTGCCGGTGAACGGCACCCGCGAAGCCTTGTTCGCCTTTACCCAGGCGATGCTGGACCGCCAGCGTAATCCGCTGGTGCTGATGCCCAACCCCTTCTACCAAATCTATGAAGGCGCCGCCCTGCTCGGCGGCGGCGAACCGGTGTACCTGCCCTGCACCGACGGCACCGGCCTGCAACCGGACTTCGACGCGGTCGACGAAAGCACCTGGCTGCGCACCCAGGTGTTGTTTATCTGCACGCCCGGCAATCCCACCGGCGCCACCCTGAGCAGCGCCCAGCTGAAGGCGCTGATCGACCTGGCGGACAAGTACGACTTCGTGATCGCTTCCGACGAATGCTATTCGGAAATCTATCGCGACCGCGCCCCCGCCGGTCTGTTGCAGGCCTGCGCGGAACTGGGCCGCCACGATTACCGCCGCTGCGTGGTGTTTCATTCGCTGTCCAAGCGCTCCAACCTGCCCGGCCTGCGCTCCGGGTTCGTCGCCGGCGACGCGGAAATTCTGCGCCGCTTTTTGCGCTACCGGACCTACCACGGCTGCGCCATGCCCAACCATCACCAGGTGGCCAGCATCGCCGCCTGGAACGACGAAGAGCATGTGCGCGCGAACCGTGCCCTGTACGCGCGCAAGTTCGACGCCGTACTGGACATTCTCGGCGAGCCCCTTAAGGTTAGCGCCCCGAACGCGGGCTTCTACTTATGGCCGAAAACCCCGGTGGACGATGAAACCTTCGCCCGCCGTCTGAAGTCCGAAGAAAACGTGACCGTGCTGCCCGGGCGCTATCTGTCGCGCACCGTGCAGGGCCGCAACCCCGGCAAGAACCGGGTACGCATGGCGCTGGTCGCGGAACTGGATCAGTGCGTGGAAGGCGCCAAACGCATCCGCGCCCTGATCGAACGTCTGTGAACGTGCCCCAGGAGGAAGGATCCCATGGCGATAACCGTCTACGGCATCAAGAACTGCGACACCATGAAGAAGGCCCTGAAATGGCTCGACCAACAAGGCCTGGAGTATCATTTTCACGACTATAAAAAGGACGGCGTGCCCGAAACGCAGCTGCGGCTTTGGATCGACGCCCTGGGCTGGGACACGGTGATCAACCGGCGCGGCACCACCTGGCGCAAGCTGGATCAGAGCACCCGCGACAACATGGACGCGGAAGGCGCGGTGGCCGCGGCGCTGGACAACCCGTCCCTGATCAAACGCCCGATTCTGCACAGCGACAACATTATCGAAGCCGGCTTTGAAGAAGGCCGCTGGAAAACACTGCTGGGCTGAGCCACCGGCTCCGCCGCACCGAATGACGGAGAGGCAAACATGAGCAATATTTTCGCAATGGCACTGGGCTGCGGCAGCAAGAACCGTGACGACCAATGGCTGGAAGTGTTTTACCCCGACCCGGTGATCAACCCGGACAGCAAGCTGGTCGACGTGGTCAGCGAGGAAGTCGGCTATGAGGGCGGCAACGCGGCCCTGGAACTGACCCACAGGCAAATCCAGCACCTCGCCCGCGAATGGCGCGACGCCGGTTTCGAGCACGAAGCCAGCTACGCGGTGGCGTTCCAGGAATCCGAGCGCCCGGTGGTGCTGACCATTCTGGAAAGCGACGCGGAGCCGTCCTCCACCCCGGAAGCCTATCTCAAACTGCACCTGCTCTCTCACCGCCTGGTGCGTCCCCATGGCGTGGTGCTCAGCGGTATTTTCCCGCTGCTGCCCAACGTGGCCTGGACCAACGAAGGCGCCGTGGACCTGAATGAACTGCCCGAGCGTCAGCTCCTCGCCCGTCTTAACGGCAAGGTGCTGGAAGTGAACAGCGTGGACAAATTCCCCAAGATGACCGACTACGTGGTGCCCACCGGCGTGCGCATCGCCGACACCGCCCGCGTGCGCCTGGGCGCCTATGTGGGCGAAGGCACCACCGTCATGCACGAGGGCTTTATCAACTTCAACGCCGGCACCGAAGGCCCGGGCATGATCGAAGGCCGCATCTCCGCCGGCGTATTCGTCGGCAAGGGTTCCGACCTGGGCGGCAGCTCCTCCACCATGGGCACCCTCTCCGGCGGTGGCAACATCGTGATCTCCCTGGGCGAGAACTGCCTGCTCGGCGCCAACGCCGGCACCGGCATTCCGCTGGGCGACCGCTGCACCATCGAAGCCGGCCTCTACATCACCGCCGGCACCAAGGTGGAAGTGCTGGACCAGAACGGCAAGGTGGCGGATACCGTCAAAGCCCGCGATCTGGCCGGTCAGTCCGACCTGCTGTTCCGCCGTAATTCGGTGAACGGCGCGGTACAGTGTCAGACCAACAAAACCGCCGTGGCGCTCAACGAAGAGCTGCACAAACACAACTAAAGCCGGAGTGTCCGTGAGCAGAACCCTCGACTACGCCAAGGAACTGATAAGCCGCCCGTCGGTAACCCCGGAAGACGAAGGCTGTCAGGACTGGATGATCGAAAAACTGGAGGCCCTGGGGTTCCAGTGCGAGACGCTGTGGTTCGAGGAAGTACGCAACCTCTGGGCGCGACGCGGCGACAAGGGCCCGCTATTGGTGTTCGCCGGCCACACCGATGTGGTGCCCACCGGCGACGCCGATAAATGGCGTTTCGACCCGTTCGTGCCCAGCGAGGACGGCGATTTGCTTTACGGCCGAGGCGCGGCGGACATGAAAGGTTCCATCGCCGCCATGCTGGTGGCGGTGGAGAATTTCGTCGCCGCCCATCCCGACCATGCCGGCAGCATCGGCTTTCTGATCACCGCCGACGAGGAAGGCCCCTCGGTGAACGGCACCGTCAAGGTGGTGGAGACTCTGCAGGAACGCGAGGAACACATCGACTACTGTCTGGTCGGCGAGCCCTCCTCCACGGATACCGTCGGCGATGTGATCAAAAACGGTCGGCGCGGCTCCCTGGGCGGCCTGCTCACCGTGAAAGGGGTGCAGGGGCACGTGGCCTACCCGCATCTGGCGCGCAATCCGGTGCACGAAGTGGCCCCGGCCCTGGCGGAGCTGGCGGCGGCGGAATGGGATCACGGCAACGAGTTCTTCCCGGCCACCAGCTTTCAGATCTCCAACCTCAACGCCGGCACCGGCGCCACCAATGTGATTCCCGGCGATTGCCAGGTGCTGTTCAACTTCCGCTTTTCCACCGAAGTCACCGACTTCGAGCTGCGCCAACGCACGGAAACCATCCTGCAACGCCATGGCCTGGATTATGAGATCGAGTGGAAGCTGTCCGGCCAGCCGTTCCTCACCGACCGCGGCGCCCTGGTGGACGCCACCGTGGCGGCAATCAAGGAACGTACCGGCGCCGATGCGCATCTCTCCACCGCCGGCGGCACCAGCGACGGCCGCTTTATCGCCCCCACCGGCGCCCAAGTGGTGGAACTCGGCCCGGTAAACGCCACCATCCACAAGGTGGACGAACACACCTCGATCTCCGAGCTGGATACGCTCACCGATATCTACCAGGGCATCCTGAAAAACCTGCTCGCCAGTTAAACTATTTGGCGGGCCGGGTGCCCAGCACCACCAGATAGATCAACCCGACAATCGGAATGAACGCGGCCACGAAACCGGCCGCGCCGGCCAGCACCGGTTTCATCCCCTTGTTGCGGGCAATCATCACACTCAGCAGCGTGCACACCACCACCCAGGCGCCGTAGAACGGCAGCCATGCATTGATATCCTCGATCATCGTTTCTCCTTGCGGGGAGCGCTGCGAAGGCTCCTCAAGTTTGACAGCGGCGCCGCGCAACACGGCGGCATCGCCATTCCCCGGCACCGGGGCGTATGCTTCCATTAACCGTTGTCGCCAACCGTTCACCGTTCATGCCCGGAGCCACGAGATGACCGTCACCGATTTCAATCCCGCCACCGGCGCCGCCGTGGCCGAGCTCAACGAAACCGATCTCGCCGGCATGCCCGAACGCATGCAACGGGCGCGCACCGCGCAGCGCCAATGGGCGGACAAATCGTTCAAGGAACGGGCCCGCCATATCGAGCTGATGCGACGCTATATCGTCGACCGCGCCGAGGACCTGGCCGCCACCGTCAGCGACAGCAATGGCAAAACCCGCATCGATGCCCTGGCCACCGAAGTCCTGCCCTGCGCTCTGGCGTGCAATTGGTACGCCAAAAACGCCGGCAAAGTGCTCGGCTCGCAAAAACGCGCCGCCGGTCACCTGCTGTTCGCCAACAAGCGTACCGAAGTGAGCCACCTGCCGCTGGGCGTGGTGGGCATCATCAGCCCCTGGAACTATCCGCTGTCGATCCCGTTCGGGGAAATCGTCATGGCGTTGATGGCCGGCAATGCGGTGCTGCTGAAAGTGGCGGCCGCCACCCCGGCGGTGGGCCGCGCCATCGAGCGCATCCTGGACGCCGGCGAACTGCCCGAAGGGCTGTTCCAGCATATCGTGGGGTCCGGCTCAAAGGTAGCCACCGCCTTTTTCGAGAACGGCATCGACAAACTGTTCTTCACCGGCAGCGTGCCGGCGGGCAAAACGCTGATGGCCCAGGCGGCGCAAACCCTGACACCGGTGTCCCTGGAACTGGGCGGCAACGACGCCATGATCGTGCTCGCCGACGCCGACCTGGAACGGGCCACCAACGGCGCCGCCTGGGCCGGCTACCAGAACGCCGGCCAGAGCTGCGGCGGGGTGGAACGCATCTACGTGGAAGCCGCCGTCTACGACGACTTCGTGGAACGGCTGGCCAAGAAAACCCGCGCCCTGCGCCACGGCCCCGGCCACGGCAAGGAGGTCACCGCCGACATCGGCAGCCTGACCACCGAAGGCCAGCTGCGCACCGTCCAGCAACACCTGGAAGACGCCCTCGCCAAGGGCGCGCGTATTCAGGCGCAATCACAGCCGGTGGGCGACGTGGACAACGGCTTTTTCTTCCCCGCTACCCTGCTTACCGAAATGTCCGACGACATGCTCACGGTGTGCGAGGAAACCTTCGGCCCGATCCTCGCGGTGGAAAAAGTCGCCAACGCCGAGCAGGCTCTGGAAAAAGCCAACCGCTCCAACCTGGCCCTGACCTCCTCGATCTGGACCGGCGACAACAAACGCGGCCGGGAACTGGCGGCGCGACTGGAAAGCGGCGTCACCACCATCAACGACCACCTCTACACCCACGGTCTGTCGGAAGCGCCCTGGGGCGGCTGGAAGGAATCCGGCATCGGTCGCACCCACGGCCCTGAAGGCCTGCTGGAAATGACCAACGCCAAGGTGATCAACTGGGACCTGCTGCCCGCCAAGCGCAACCTCTGGTGGTACCCGTTCGACCAGGCCACCTACAAGGGCCTGATCCACGCCCTGCGCTTCGCCTTCCCCACCGGCGTCGGCCAGTGGCTGGGCGCCAGCCTCAAGCTCACCCCCTTCCTGATCCGCAAGATGTTCACCGGCTGGAAGGCGGACTGATCCTTTGTGCGAGCGGGCCTTGCCCGCTCCTACAAGACAGACTTCGTAACTCGGCCTGTCGCCACCAGCAGGCCGCTTATCACGATCAGCGCGATCCCGGTCCAGGTAAAAGCATCGGGGAAATCGCCGAACACCAGCCAGCCCACCGCCACGGCGGAAACCATTTCCATATAGCTGACCGGTGCGAGCGCCGGCGCCGGGGCGTGTTCGAAGGCGCTGATGATCAGAAAGTGGGCCAGCGCGCCGACGCTGCCCATGATCAGCATCAGGCCCCAGCAGGTCAGGTCCGGCGTGGTCCAGAACGGCGCCACCGCCAGACTGAGCACGGCGAAGCCGAACACCGAGGTGTAGAACAGCGTCACGGACGCCCGGCCGCTGCCGGACAGTCGCCGGGTGGTGAGCTGGTAGAGGCCGTAGGAAATCCCGGCGGCCACGCCCAACAGCGACGCCCATTCGAACGCCGCCCAGCCGGGCCGGATCACCACCAGGGTGCCGGCGAAGCCGATCATCACCGCCAGCCAGCGGCGCGCCCCGGCATGCTCGCCGAGCAGCCAGGGCGCCAGGGCGGTGCTCACCAGCGGGCCGATGAACGCCAGCGCCAGGGCGTTGGCCAGCGGCAGGAAGGCAATGGCGCCGAAATAGCACAGGGTGGTGGACAGCAGAAACGCACTGCGCAGAATCTGCAGGCCGAGGCGCCGGGGAATCAACTCACGCAGCGGCAGCCGCCACAGCAGCAACGCCGCCAACAGCACGAAGTGGAACAGATAGCGTGCCCAGGTGACCTGCACCACGTGGTACTCGGCGCTCAGGTGCTTGGCGAGCCCGTCCATCACCGGCAGGATACCCACGCCCAGCGCCATCAGCGCCACGCCCAGCAACGGGCGGGCGGCCACGTTGGCGGTGCTGTCGGTGCTCACAATGCCGCCAGCCACTCCCGCGAGGGCGCGTACCACCAGCTGCCGGTCACCGGCTGGGTGAAATCCAGCAGCCGGTCACGGATACCGTCCTCGGTCAGGCCGTACATGCGGCGCAGCAGATAGTCGAACCGGTCCAGCTCACAGCTGAAGGCAATAAAATACAGACCGTATTCGGTGGTGTTGCCGTAGGGCACCGAGCGCCGCCAGATTTTTTGCGGCACACCGTAATAGTCCACGTCGGTGCGCCCCACATGGGCGTTGGCGGGCATCCGCTCGTCGTCGAATTCCACCGCGTCGGCCTTGGTACGGCCGAACACGTTTTCCTGCTCCGCTTCCGGCAACTTATGGAAATCCTCGAGCCCGGCGTGCACCCACTTCTGGGTGAGCACCCAGCTACCCCCGGCCGCCGGGTGCGGTTCGCGGATAATGGCCGCCTCTTTGGCGCGCTCGCCTTCGGGGTTGCCGATGCCGTCCACGAAACCGGACAGGTCACGCAGGTCGTGATAGACAAACGCCTGCACTTCCAGTTGCAAGTCCAGTTCCCGCGCCAGCAGACGGTGTACCTGGAGGCCGGCATCAAACAGGGCGCTGCGGTTATCCGCCTGGATCCAGACCAGCAGGTCGCCCTGGGTGGCGGGCACCATGCCTTCCAGGGAAAACGGCGGAAAGTCGAAGCCCTCGCCGAGCCGGTCCCACAGGCCCGGACCGAACGCCATCAACACCGGGGTGCGGTCGCCGGCCACCGCCAGCGCCCCGCGCAGGGCATCGCGCACCGCGTCCACCGAATGACCGCCGCCCAGGGCGAACTCCAAAAACAAGTGCTCGGTGAAACTACGGTCAAAAATACCGGCTTGGTGCTCGGACACGGTGGACTTCCTCTGCAAGCAATGGAAAGACCGTGATTGTAGCAACATCCCGGTGCCCGGGCAGGTGCCCAACGGTCGGTAACATCTTGCAATATCCAGTGATGTCCGGGGGGCCGACCTTTAGGTAGAATTCACGGACCTTTTTCCACTGTTTCGACCCTTATGACGCCCTGGTTAGGACTTGATCGACTCTTTTTCCTGCTGATTCGCGCTTTTATGCGTCTTTGCACGCGTATCCGCGCCCTGCCCGGCGATCCCGACGAGCTGCAGCTCAACCCGGAGATACCCGTGGTGTACGTGCTGCGCGACCGCTCCCTGGCGGACGCGGCGGTGGCCGACCAGGCGGCCCGGCGCCTCGGGTTGCGCGCGCCCAAGGCATCGCTGACCCTGGGCAAGCAGCATCTGTCGCGCAGCTACTTTCATCTCTACAAGCGGGAAACCACCATCAGCCGCCAGCGCCGGGCCATCACCCCGGCGCGCTTGCAACGCCTGGTGTCCGGCCTAAAGCACAATCCCGAACTGGACGTGCAGCTGGTGCCGGTGTCGGTGTTCTGGGGCCGCCAGCCGGAAAAAGAGAACTCCCTGTGGCGGATTATCTTTTCCGACAACTGGTCGCCGCCGGGTTTCATCAAGAAATTCCTGATCGTGCTCACCCAGGGCCGCGATCTGTACGTGCAGTTCAGCTCGCCCATGTCCCTGCGCCAGCTGGTGGATCAATGCCGCTCCGACGATCAGGTAGTGCGCAAGACCTCGCGGATTCTGCGCGTCCACTTCCGCCGTCAGCAGGAAGCCGCCATCGGGCCCGATTTGTCCCACCGCCGCACCCTGACCAATTCGATCATGGAAGCGGCCTCCGTACGCGAGGCGATCCAGCACACCGCCGAGGAGAACAAGGAAAGCGAGGACAAAACCCTGGCGCGGGCGCGCGGCTACGCCATGGAAATCGCGGCGGATTATTCGCACACCACCATCCGCGCCCTGGAACTGTTTCTGAACTGGCTGTGGAACCGTCTCTATGACGGCATCCGGCTATACAACCTGGACAACCTCACCCAGGTGGCCCGCGACCACGAAATCATTTACGTGCCCTGCCACCGCAGCCACATCGACTATCTGCTGCTGTCCTTCGTGGTGTACCGCAACGGCCTGGTGCCGCCGCACATCGCCGCCGGCATCAACCTGAACCTGCCGGTGGTCGGCACCATCCTGCGCCGTGGCGGCGCCTTCTTCATGCGCCGCAGCTTCCGCGATAACCCCCTTTACGCGGCGGTGTTCTACGAGTATCTGCACAGCATCACCACCCAGGGCTTTTCCATTGAGTACTTCGTGGAGGGCGGGCGCAGCCGCAGCGGGCGCATGCTGCAACCGCGCACCGGCATGCTGGCGATGACCGTGCGCAGCTTCCTGCGCGACGCGCGCAAACCGATTGCCTTCGTGCCGGTCTACATCGGCTACGAAAAAGTGATCGAGGGCGGCTCGTACATCGGCGAGCTGCACGGCGGCAAGAAGAAAAAGGAATCCGTGGGCGGTTTAATGAAATCGCTGAAGGTGCTGCGCAGCCACTTCGGCCAGGTGCACGTGAACTTCGGCGAGCCGATCAAGCTGGTGGACTACCTGGACAGCCACCGGGAAGGCTGGCGCAACGAAGAGCTGTCGGTGCATGACACACCGGACTGGTTCAAAACCACCATCAACAACCTGGGCCGCGACGTGGTCACCGGCATCAATGCCGCCGCCGTCGCCAACCCGGTCAACCTGATCAGCCTGGCGTTGCTGGCCACGCCCAAGCACACCATGGATCTGCAGCAACTGCGCCAGCAGCTGCAGCTCTACATCAACCTGCTGGACCAGGCGCCCTACAGCGACACCGCCCGGCTGGCGGAAAACGATCCGGATGTGATCATCGAATACGGCCTCGAGCATGAGTTTCTGATTCGCGTCGCTCATCCGCTCGGCGACGTGGTCACCACCGACCCCAAAACCGCGTTGCAGATGGCCTATGTGCGTAACAACAGCCTGCATCTGTTCATATTGCCGGGCTTGATCTGCTCCCTGTTTCTCAATGCGCGCAGCATCCGCATGGACATGCTGCAAAGCATGATCGCCCTGCTCTATCCGTTCTTCCGCAACGAGTACCTGCTGCATTGGCGCGAGGACAAGGAGCTGCCGGCGGCGGTGGAGCGCATCGCCTCGGTGCTGGAAGAACACGGCCTGGTGAGCCGCGAGGACGACTGCCTGCATGGCGCCGCGATCCACACCTATGCGTCGGACATGCTCGCACACCTGGGGCAGACCGTGATGCCGTCCCTGGAACGCTTCTATCTGACCATCCGCCTGCTGGTGCAATACGGCAGTGGGCGTCTGGACGCCGACGCGCTCAGCGATCTCGCCCACCACACCGCGCAGCGGCTGTCACTGCTGTACGAATTCAATTCACCGGAATTCTTCGACAAGGTGGTCCTGCGCAACTTCATCAATCAGCTGCGCGACACCCACCTGGTCTGGCAGGACGACGACAAGGCGCTGTGCTTCGGCGACAACCTGCGCGCCCTGGACGACGAAGCCCGGCGCATTCTCAGTCCGGACATCAGCCAGGCGATTCAGCGCGTTACCCGGGTCCCCGAGCTGGAACAGGCGCTGGCGGAAACCGCCGAGCACGAAGAGCAGGAAGACGGCAACACCGCCAAAGGCACCGAAGCGGACAAGTAACTCAGTTGATAGTTGATAGTGGACAGTTGATAGCTGGAAAACACCGTTGCAAAAACGCATGACAGAGACTGCTAGCGCGCAAACTTCGATTGGTGCGTGCTGTTTTCGCTATCAATTATCAACTGTCAACTATCCACTGCCGTTGTAGACGTCGAAGCGGACGGTCTTGCCTTCCAGGACGTGGTGCGGGGCGCGGCCGGCCAGGGGCGGCGCGCGGCGGGGTCGTTTGATCACGACTTTGCGGGCGGGCAGACTCAGCGCCACGTCCAACAGGCGGTGCTCCTCCTCGTCGTCGGGATAGGCACAGAGCTGCTGCAGCCATTGCAGGTCCTGCTTCACCGCCGCGCTTTTGCCGCGCGCCGGAAACATCGGGTCCAGATAGACCGCGTGCCAGGGGCCGGCGGGCAGCGGTAGCGCCTCGGCGTCGCCGTTATCCAGCAGCGTCAGCAACGCGGCGGCGCCCTGCCCTTGCGCCCGCGCCAACGCATCGGCGATCAACGCGTGCAGCACCGGCTGGCGCTCCACCATGCTCACCGGATAGCCGGCGGCGGCCATCAGCGCCGCGTCCCGTGCCAGGCCGGCGGTCAGGTCCAGCACCCGGTCGACGCCGTCCTGGCAGCGCCCTAGTGCTTTCACCAGCCGCTCATGGCGGGCGCGGTCGGCGGCCAGCCGATAGCCTTGCCGCCCGGCGAGGAAATCCACGCTCAGCGGCGTGGCACGGTCCGAAGGATCCCACAGCGACAAAGCGCCGTTATTTCCGGCGGGTCCCAACACCAGGGCCTGGCCGCCATCGCGGGCGGCCCGCGGCGACGCCACCGGCTCCGTGCCGGGCACGTCGGGCGCGCCGGGCAAACGCCCGACAAGGGTCACACGAACCACAGGAACAGCACCGCCGCCAGTAACAAGCGGTAGAGCATGAACGGCAGCATGCCGACACGGTCGAGCAGCCGCAGGAACAGCACGATGGTCAGGTAGGCGGTCACCGCGCTCACCACCACGCCCAGCGCCATGTGTGCCCAATCCACCGGCACCGTGCTTTCCAGCAGGTCCTTGGTTTTCAGCAGGCCGGCGCCCAGGATCACCGGAATCGACAACAGGAAGGAAAAGCGGGCCGCGTCCTCGCGGCGAAAACCCAGCGCCAGCGCGGCGGTGATGGTGATGCCGCTGCGCGAAGTGCCGGGAATCAGCGCCACCGCCTGGGCCACGCCGATTAAAAAGGCGCTGCCCACGCCCAGTTCGGCCACCGCCCGCCTGCGCGCGCCGTAGACATCCGCCAGCCACAGTGCCACGCCGAACACCACCGTGGTGGTCGCGATCACCGCCGCCGAGCGCAGCTCGTTTTCGATCAGGTCCTTGGCGAGAAAGCCCGCCGCCACCGCCGGTACGGTGGCCAGCACCACCAGCAGGCCCAGGCGAAGATCCGGGTTCATGCGCCGCTGAGCGACGCCGTCGCCAGCACCCCGGGTCATCGCCCAAAGATCACGCCGGTAGTAGGCCACCACCGCCAGCAAGGTGCCCAGATGCACCGCCACGTCGAACGCCAGCCCCTGATCCGGCCAGCCGAACATTTCAGCGGGCAGGATCAAATGCGCCGAACTGGAGATCGGCAGGAATTCGGTGAGGCCCTGAACCAAGGCGAGAATCAGCGCCTGAACATTATCCATTCAAACAGCTTCCTTGGCCGTGGGCCGGTAGCCGCTCAGGAATTCCGGCGGCATGCGGCGCGGTTTGCCCGAGTCCAGCGCCACGCACACCCATTTGGTGCGGCCGCGTAGCAGCGTCACGCCATCGCTCTCGCGCACGATCTGGTAGCGGCGCGTAATGCTGATGCGCTCATCGTTCTCGACAATCCAGGTGCCGATCAACAGCTTTTCGCCTTCGAACGCCGGCGCCAGATAGTCCACCTCGGTGCGCCGCGCCACCATGCAGCGGTTCAGGCGCTGGTATTCGTCCCAGCCAAGGCCCAGCACCTGGGTGTGCTGCCAGGCGATTTTTTCCATGAACCGCAGGTATTCGGTGTTGTTGACGTGACCCAGCACGTCGATGGATTCCGGCGCCACCACCACTTCGATCTGGTGCACGTCCGGCAGGTCCCAATTGATCATGGGCATTGCTCTCCCTTAGACGAGTTGCAACTTTCAACCTGTAACTGGCAACTCAATTAACCACTTTATCGCGCAGATAGACCGGTTGGGCCTGCTCGGCGGGCACCACCCGGCCCTCCGCGACCATCGGCAGCGCCAGGCGGGCCACCGCGCCGGCGCGGGGCGCCACGTCGGCGTCCACCTCCGCCAACCGGACCCGGGCCGCGATCCGTTCCCGGTAAACAGCGCCAGAGCCGGCCAGCAGCCAGTCGTCGCCGTCCAGCTCCGGCACCCCGTCCGGGGCGAACAGACCGTCATCAAGCAGCGGCACGACGCCATCCGGGCCGCATTGGTAGGCGCCCAGATAAAGTTCTCCCATGCGCGCGTCGAAGGCCGCCAACACCCGCGAACGGTGCGGATGGCGATCCACCGCCGCCAGGGCGCAGGCCGCCAGCGTGGACACCCCCGCCACCGGCAGATCGCGGGCGAAGGCCAGACCCTGCGCCACCGACGTGGCCACACGCACCCCGGTGAACGCCCCCGGGCCATGGCCGAACGCCAGGGCGTCCACCGCCGCCAGCGTCAGGCCGGCGTCCGCCAGCAGCTCGTCCACCAGCGGCAGAATGCGCTCGGTCTGACGGCGCGCGCCGGGTTCGAAACGCTCTTGAATCTCGCCGTTACGATAGAGGGCCACGGAGCAGGCGTCGGTGGCGGTTTCGAGGGCCAGAATGCAGGTCATTGAAGGTCCTCGCGGTTGGCAATGTAGGTGAAAAACCGTTGCACGACGTCCGCCTTGCGGGTGCGGGTCATGCCCGGCAGGCTGTCCAGGAACAGACGGCCGTAGCCTTTGCTGATCAGGCGCGGATCGCCCACCACCAGCAGCCCGGTATCACTGGGGTCGCGGATCAGCCGGCCGGCGCCCTGGCGCAACGCCAGCACCGCCTGGGGCAACTGGTAATCGCGGAACGCATTGCCGCCAGTGCTGTTGATATGCTCGATACGGGCCGCCGCCACCGGGTCCCCCGGGGACCCGAACGGTAACTTGTCGATGATCACGCAGCTGAGGGTTTCACCGCGCACGTCGATGCCCTCCCAGAAACTGCTGGTCCCCAGCAACACCGCGTTACCCAGACTCCGGAAATTATCCAGCAGCTCCCGGCGGCCGGCCTCGCCCTGCACCAGCAGCGGGTACTCAAGCTGCGCCTGGCGCAACAGCCCGGCGGCTTCGCGCAGCGCCCGGTGGCTGGTGAACAGAAAGAAGGTACGACCGCCGGCGGCGCGGATCACTGGAATCATGGCCTTGGTGAGAGTGGCGGTATAATCCGGCGAGGACGGCGCCGGCATCCCCTCGGGCACGTAGAACACCGCCTGGCGTTTAAAATCAAACGGGCTTTCCAGGCGCAGCGTGTCCGCTTCTTCCAGACCCAGCCGTTTCTGCAGATGTTCGAAGCGGCCGGCCACCGACAGGGTGGCGGAGGTGAGAATCCAGGTACAGGGGTGCTTCTCGCGCTGGGCACGCAGTTGCGCGGCCACCGACAGGGGCGTGCTGTGCAGCACCAGGGTGCGCTTGAAGGTCTCGAACCAGTACACCCGGTTGGGCGCCGACCCGTCGAGAATGGTCTTCAGGGTGATCACCTGCTCGGCGGCGCGCCGGGCGCAGGCGTCCAGACCGCGGCTGGTTTTCGCCTGCGGCGCCAGGGCGGCTTCCAGGTCCACCAGCGCATCCAGCAACGCGGCGCCGGCCTCCACCACCGCCGGGGTCTCGCTCACCTCGCTCCAGGGGGCGCGCCGCTCGGCTTCGCCCAGGCTCAGCCGCAGGTCCTGGCAGGCCTTGTCCACCGCCGCCACGGTCTGGTTGAGAGCCGCCAGATCCAGCGCCGAATAGGCCGCCTCGGACAAAGCATCCCGGCCCAGTTCCTGCACCTGACGGGTGCTCAGGGAGTCGCCGAAAAAGTTAGCGGCGATTTCGGGCAGTTGATGCGCCTCGTCGAAGATCACCGTATTGGCGCTGGGCAGCAGCTCGGAAACGCCCTCGCCGCGCAACGCCGCGTCGGCGAAGAACAGATGGTGGTTGACCACCACCAGGTCCGCCTCCTGGGCTTCCTTGCGCGCGTTCATCAGCGGGCATTCACTGTACTTCGGGCATTCGGTGCCCAGACAGTTGTCGGCGGTGCTGGTCACCCAGGGCCACACCGGCGCGTCCTCGGGCAATTGCTTCAGCTCGGCGATGTCGCCCGTGCGGGTGCGGCCCGCCCAATGGGCCACCACCTGCATCTGCTCGGCGGTTTCCCGGGTGAGAAAACGGGCCTCTTCCTGGTGCAGTTCCAGGCGGTAGGGACACAGGTAGTTGGCGCGCCCTTTCAGCAGCGCCGCCTTACGGGCCATGCCCAGCACCTTGAGGACCATGGGCAGGTCCTTGAAGAACAGCTGATCCTGCAAGCTTTTGGTGCCGGTGGACACCAGCGTCGGGCCGTCGGACAGCAGCGCCGGCAGCAAATAAGCGAGCGTCTTGCCGGTGCCGGTTTCCGCTTCCACCAGCAGGGTGCCGCGGGCCTCAATGGCCTCGGCCACCGCGTCCGCCATGCGCAGCTGCGCCTCGCGGGGGCGATAGCCCTCCAGCAAACCACCGAAGCGGGCGCTGTCGTTCAGATAATCGCGGGCACTCTGCAATTCACGGACGCTGTTCACTCACTGTCTCTCGGGTCTCGCCATGCGGGGAAAACACCCGCTTTCGGGGCTGAGAGGATAGCGGATAACCCGGCCCGCGCCCAACCGCGCGGCGCAAAAACAACAATGCCCGCGCGAGGCGGGCATTGTCGTTCACCGAGAAGGCTGAAAAAGCGGGTTCAGGCGGTCACGTCCTGAATCTGCTTCATCAGTTGCTTCTGCTCGTCGGTGGGCTGGGCGGACTGCAGCGCCATCAGCTTGCTCATGTCGCCCTCGATCTTGATCTGGCCGCTCATGAAGCCTTGCATGCCGGCGGACTGATCGCCTTCGATGAAGATGCGCTTGGCCAGATCGGCGGGCAGGATCAGGGTGGTGGGCGCGTCGTCGTGGTGACCTTCCTCGATCATGCCACCGGCCATCGCCATGTGCTTCTCGCCGTCATCGGTTTTCACGGTAATGTTGATCACCAGATCGGCCAGGGCCGCGGGCGCTTCCACGTCACCGGCGGACTCGCGAATTTCCTTAACCTTTGCAAACCACTCGTCGGACAAAAATTCCAGGCTCATTGTTATCTCCTTGGTTGCGAGGGTCTCGACGCCCGGGTTATTGGGCCGCTCGATTCGCCTGAGCGATATTCAAACGAGCGTTCGAAACTTTCCCGTACCTTATACAAAGCCCCCTGGCCTGACAATGACCTTGCAGGGGTCAAGCCAGGCCAAACGGTCAGACGGCATTCTTGTGGGAGCGGGCTGTGGGAGCTCCCACAGTGCCCGGATCAGATGTCGTAGCCGCGCTCTTCGTGCAGCGCGATATCCAGGCCCTGGCTCTCTTCCTCGGCGGTCACCCGCAGCGGCGTGAACAGGCCCACCAGCTTGAGCAGCAGATAAGTGATCACGCCGGTGTACACGAACGTCGCGACCACGCCCAGCGCCTGCACGCCCACCTGTTGCAACATGCCGTACTCCGGTTTGGCGAAGCCGTAGCCGGAGAACACGCCCAACTCCGTGGAGGCGAACACGCCGGCCAGCAGCGTGCCCAGTACGCCGCCGATGCCGTGCACCGGGAACACGTCCAGGGAATCGTCGATGCGCCACTTCTGCTTGACCACCAACACCATATAGAAACAGATCACGCCGGCGGCCAGGCCGATCAACAGGGCCCCACCAGGGCCCACGAAGCCGGACGCGGGGGTGATGGTGCCCAGGCCGGCGACCATGCCGGTGGCGATACCCAGGGCCGACGGCTTGCCGAATTTCACCGACTCCAGCGTCACCCAGGCCAGGGACCCGGCGGCGGCGGAAATGTGCGTCACCAGCATCGCCATCGAGGCGTTGCCGTCGGCGGCCAGAGCGGAACCGCCGTTAAAGCCGAACCAGCCCACCCACAGCATGCCGGCGCCCATCACCGTCATGGTCATGTTGTGCGGCTTCATGGCCTGGCCGGGCCAGTCCTGACGGCGGCCCAGCACCACCGCAGCCACCAGGGCGGCGACACCGGCGGTAATATGCACCACGGTGCCACCGGCGAAATCGTAGAGGCCCAATTCGGCCAGCCAGCCGCCGCCCCAGACCCAATGGCACACCGGCACGTACACGCCCAGCACCCACAGCACCGAGAACGCCAGCATGGCGCCGAAACGCATGCGCTCGGCGAACGCGCCGACGATCAGCGCCGGCGTGATGATCGCGAAGGTCATCTGGAACAGCCCGTGCAGGCTCTTCGGCAGGCTGCCCTCCAGGGTGTCGCGGCCGATACCGTCAAAAAACACATGGCTGAGCCCGCCGATCCAGGCGTTGGCCGCGCCACCGTGGGAAAACGCCAGGGAGTAGCCGACCACCAGCCACACCAGCGACACCGCGCAGGCAATGGCGAAGCACTGCATCAACACCGACAGCACGTTTTTATTGCGAACCAGGCCGCCATAAAACAGGGCCAGGCCGGGCAGCGTCATGAACAGCACCAGCGCGGTGGCGGTGAGAATCCAGGCGCTGTCGCTTTTATCCAGGGTGTCCGCCAGCGCCAGAGACGGCGTCAGGGCCAGAAGGCCCGCAATCAAATATCGCATAGGGCCTCCTTAAAGGGCGTCGTCGTTGGTTTCACCGGTACGGATACGCAGGGCTTGCTCCAGCGCGGTGATGAAGATCTTGCCGTCGCCGATCTTGCCGCTGTTGGCGGCCTGGGCGATGGCTTCCACGGCCTGGTCGACACGCTCGTCGACCACCGCCAGCTCCAGCTTCACTTTGGGCACGAAGTCCACTACGTACTCGGCGCCACGATAGAGCTCGGTGTGACCCTTCTGGCGGCCGAAGCCTTTCACCTCGGTCACGGTCATACCCTGAACGCCGATCTGCGCCAGGGCGTCGCGCACGTCATCCACTTTGAACGGTTTGATTACCGCCGTGATCATTTTCATAGCTGTCAGTCCCTAGTCCTCGCGGCCGCGCACGGCCTGGATTGCACCAGCGGGAAGCAGCCCGCCGGAATTGCACCGGCTAAGGGCATACAAGAATCGGGCCAGGACCGAGAGCGCCAGGAAACGGGGCGCTGGGAGGGTAAAGACGTGCCGAGACGTCTATTTTGCACTATTGATGTGCACTTTACGGGTCAAAGTCACCAATGTTGTGCACGGCCGGTGTGCAGGCCTGCGCCATCTGAAGGCAGTGGCCCTTGTGGGGGCGGGCCCAGCCCGCGAAAGGGAGCGGAGCTCCCGGCAGCACAATCAGCGTCGCTGGCATCCTGCCGGCCGGCAAAGCCGGCCTTTCGCTTGCAAGGCAAGCTCCCACAAAACTCCGGCTTCGTAGCCGCCGTTGGCAGCTCGCTCCAGAAGGGAGGTTCGGTCTCGGTGCTTGGGTCCAGGACTGTGTGAGGCAGGGAGCCGAACACAAGCCTCCAGGG
>Ga0310342_100000011_pt1 | contig 103666 bp, 93 predicted proteins | sample S15DNA20500_MG_FD_206155 | JGI IMG/M metagenome (GOLD analysis project Ga0310342, IMG submission 206155) | Marine microbial communities from station ALOHA, North Pacific Subtropical Gyre - S1503-DNA-20-500_MG | ecosystem: Environmental > Aquatic > Marine > Oceanic | place: Pacific Ocean... | reverse complement strand
GAGCGGGGCAATGGTGGTGCCTGGAGGGAGCTGTTTGGCCAGGGAGGGCCAAACTAACAGCGGCCAGGGATGGCTTGAGCGGTCCCGGAAGGCACCACCATTGCCCCGCGTCTCCGATACGGAGCACCGAACACTGGAAAATAGGTCTCTGGTATCCTGCCGGGTGGCTCAAAGCCACCCTTTCGCGGGCTGGGCCCGCTCCCACAAGGCTTAATCCCACCTCCCCCGGCTTCGTAGAAAGGTCCGGCGCCGGCGATAACCCGGAAAACCGGAATCTCACTCCGGAGCGGGTCTGTGTTATGCCCTTCCGGGACCCTGGAGGACAGGACGTCCGACAGGGAGCGTACAGGGACGTATTCACAGCGTTCCCGGAAGGGCATAACACAGGCACGCGCCCCCGGCTGGAGAGAACCGCCCGGGTTAAGCGCGATGCACCATAAAAAAGCCCGGCGCGAGGCCGGGCTTTTCAGGGGTGCAGACCGGGTCGGGGGTTAGTCGACCAGGTTTTCCGCCAGGTAGAACCAGGTGCCCATCACCGAATCCGGGTTCAGGGACACGGAAGAAATACCCTGCTCCATCAGCCAGCGCGCCAGATCCGGATGATCGGACGGCCCCTGGCCGCAAATGCCCACGTACTTACCCTGGGCATTACAGGCGTCGATGGCCATCTTCAGCAGCGCCTTCACCGCCGGATCGCGCTCATCAAACAGATGGCTGACGATGCCGGAATCCCGGTCCAGGCCCAGGGTCAGCTGGGTCAGGTCGTTGGAGCCGATGGAGAAACCGTCGAAGTACTGCAGGAACTCATCCGCGAGCAGCGCGTTGGTGGGCAGCTCGCACATCATAATCACCCGCAGACCTTCGTCGCCGCGCTTGAGCCCGTTCTTGGCGAGCAGATCGATCACCTGCTCCGCCTCGCCCGGGGTACGCACGAACGGCACCATCACTTCCACGTTGGTGAAGCCCATCCGCTCGCGCACTTTCTTGAGCGCACGGCACTCCAGTTCGAAGCAGTCGCGGAAGTTTTCGCTGATGTAGCGGCTGGCGCCCCGGAAGCCAAGCATCGGGTTTTCTTCGTCCGGCTCGTAGAGGCCGCCACCGATCAGGTTGGCGTACTCGTTGGACTTGAAGTCGGAGAGGCGCACGATGACTTTCTCGGGGAAGAAGGCGGCGGCCAGGGTGGAAATCCCCTCCACCAGTTTCTCCACGTAGAAGTCCACGGGATCGTCGTAGCCGGCGATGCGTTTGTCGGCGGCCTGCTTGATATCACGCGGCAGGCTGTCGTAGTTGAGCAGTGCCTTGGGGTGCACGCCGATCATGCGGTTGATGATGAACTCGAGACGCGCCAGACCCACGCCCTGGTTGGGCAGAGTGGCGAAGTCGAAGGCGCGGTCCGGGTTGCCCACGTTCATCATGATCTTGAACGGCAGCTTGGGCATGGACTCGATGGAGTTGCGCTGGATATCGAAGTCCAGCTCGCCTTCGTAGATGTTGCCGGTGTCGCCTTCGGCGCAGGACACGGTCACCGCCTGGCCGTCCTTGAGCAGCTCGGTGGCGTCGCCACAGCCGACGATGGCCGGCACGCCCAGTTCGCGGGCGATGATCGCCGCGTGACAGGTGCGCCCGCCCCGATTGGTGACAATCGCGGAGGCCCGCTTCATCACCGGTTCCCAGTCCGGGTCGGTCATGTCGGTGACCAGCACGTCGCCGGGCTGCACGCGGTCCATTTCCTTGATGTTGGAAACGATACGCACCGGACCGGCGCCGATGCGCTGGCCGATGGCACGCCCTTCCACCAGCACCTTGCCGGTCTGCTTGAGCAGGTAACGCTCCATGACGGACGCGTCGGAACGGCTTTTCACGGTTTCCGGACGGGCCTGGACGATGTAGAGCTTGCCGTCATCGCCGTCCAGGGCCCACTCGATGTCCATGGGCATGCCGTAGTGCTTTTCGATCTCGATGGCCTGGCGGGACAGATCTTCCACCTGGGCGTCGGTGAGGCAGAAACGCAGCCGGTCGGCGGTGTCCACGTCCACGGTCTGCACCGACTTGCCGGCGCTGGCTTCGCTGCCGTAGACCATTTTCTGCATCTTGCTGCCGAGATTGCGACGCAGGATGCTGGGCCGTTTGTTGAGCAACGTCTTTTTGTGGACATAAAACTCGTCCGGGTTCACGGCGCCCTGCACCACCATCTCGCCCAGGCCATAGGAGGCGGTGATGAAGACCACGTCGCGGAAGCCGGATTCGGTGTCCAGGGTAAACATGACGCCGGCGGCGCCGGTCTCGGAGCGCACCATCTGCTGCACCCCGGCGGACAACGCCACCAGTTTGTGGTCAAAACCCTGGTGCACCCGGTAGCTGATGGCGCGGTCGTTGAACAGGGAGGCGAACACTTCCTTCACCGCCACCATGACATGGTCCAGGCCGCGAATGTTGAGGAAGGTTTCCTGCTGGCCGGCGAAGGAGGCGTCCGGCAGGTCTTCCGCGGTGGCGGAAGAGCGCACCGCCACCGGCAGTTCGCCGTCGCCGCCGCCCATTTTCTCGTAGGCGTCGCGGATCGCCGCTTCCAGCTCCGGCTGGAAGGGAGCATCCACCACCCATTTACGGATCTTTTCACCGGTTTCCGCCAGAGCCACCACGTCTTCCACGTCCAGCTCGCCGAGAGCGTCATTGATCCGGTTGGTCAGATCGTTGTGCTCAAGGAAGTCGCGGAAGGCTTCCGCGGTGGTCGCAAAACCGCCCGGGACGGACACGCCGGCCGCCGCCAGGTTGCTGATCATCTCGCCAAGGGAGGCGTTCTTGCCACCGACGCGCTCGACATCACCCTTGCCCAGATCCTGAAACCAGACTACGTATTCCGCCAAGGTCGTCTCCTTAAGTATTGCTGGCCTAAACTTTACCGGAATGAATGGAGGCGCCATTCTACCCAAAACATCAGCGCTTTGCCCGCCCGGATTGGGCAATCTGTTACGACTTTTGTGGAAGGAGCACCGAGCCCATGGCCAGAACCGCCTTTTTTATCTCCGACGGCACCGGCATCACCGCCGAGACCCTCGGTCACAGCCTGCTGAGCCAGTTCGGCGGCATCCAGTTCGATCAGGTCACCATTCCTTATGTGGCCTCCGATGACCTGACCCGGGAAGCGGTGGCCCGAATTGACCAGGCGGCGCGCACCGACGGCGCCACGCCCATCGTCTTTTCCACGCTGGTCAATGACGACCACCGCGCTATCCTTCACACCTGCAAGGGCAAGGTGCTGGACCTGTTCACCGCCTTCCAGAAACCCCTGGAGGACGAGCTGGGCGTGGCCGCCAACCACAAGGTCGGGCAAAGCCACGCGATCCGCGATCAACAGGCATACCGCATCCGCATCAACGCGGTGCATTTCGCCCTGGATAACGACGACGGCGCCCGCACCCGCTATTACGACCAGGCGGATCTGATTCTGGTGGGGGTATCCCGGTCCGGCAAAACGCCGACCTGCTTGTATCTGGCGTTGCAGTTCGGGCTGTTCGCCGCCAACTACCCGCTCACCGAGGACGATTTCGACGATCTGCGCCTGCCCGACGCCCTGGCCCCGCACAAGCACAAGCTGTTCGGGCTGACCATCAACGCCGACCGGCTCAGCGCCATCCGCAGCGAGCGCAAGGCCGGCAGCCGCTACGCCTCACCGCGCCAGTGCGACATGGAAGTGCGCGCCCTGCAGGCGCTGTACAACAAGTTCAATATTCCCCACCTGGACGCCACCGAGCTGTCCATCGAGGAAATCAGCACCCGCATTCTCGCCACCACCGGTTTGCAGCGTCGGCTGCAGTAGGCGCTAGATCACGAACCGGTCCATGAACTCGTTGACCGGCGTGTCGTTCAGCCGCGCCGGGTCCAGACACAGATCCATGATGTCCGCCACCCGGGCGGCGGGGAAACGGGTCGCCAGGTTACGTTTGAATTTCTGCTCAAGCACGGGAATCCCCTCTTCCCGGCGCCGCCGGTGGCCGATGGGGTACTCCACGGCCACCTGATCGGTGCTTGAGCCGTCCTTGAAAAACACCTGGATGGCATTGGCGATGGAGCGTTTTTCCGGGTCGTGATAGTCCTTGGAATAGCGCTCGTCCTCGACGATTTCCATCTTGTCGCGCAGTTCGTCGATCAGCGGGTGCGCCTGGTGGAATTCGTCCTCGTAGTGCTCCGCCACCAGATTGCCGAAAATCAGCGGCACCGCCGTCATGTACTGAATGCAGTGGTCCCGGTCCGCCGGGTTGGCCAGGGGCCCCTGCTTGGAAATAATGCGGATCGCCGAGTCGTGAGTGGTGATCACGATACGGTCGATCTCATCGAGCCGGTCCTTCACCTGGGGGTGCAGGGTCACCGCCGCTTCGCAGGCGGTCTGGCTGTGAAACTCCGCCGGGAAGCTGATCTTGAAGAGGATGTTTTCCATCACGTAACTGCCGTAGTCACGCTGGAATCTGAACTTGCGGTCTTCTTCCGGCTTGAGCTTCTGATCCTTGTTGGTCTTGGAAAACAGCACGTCATAGAAGCCCCACTGGGGCGCGGACAGGGCGCCGGGGATCCCCATTTCTCCACGCAGGGCGATGTCCGCCAGGCGCACCGCCCGGCTGGTGGCGTCGCCGGCGGCCCAGGATTTGCGCGAGCCGGCGTTGGGGGCGTGCCGGTAGGTGCGCAGGGCCTGGCCGTCCACCCAGGCGTGGGACACCGCCGAGAGCAGCTGTTCCCGGTCAGCCCCCATCATGCGGGCGACCACGGCGGTGGACGCCACCTTGACCAGCAGCACATGATCCAGGCCGACCCGGTTGAAAGAGTTTTCCAGCGCCAGCACGCCCTGAATCTCATGGGCCATGATCATGGCCTCGAGCACGTCCTTGATAGTCAACGGCGGCTTGCCGTTGGCCAGATTCTTTTGTGACAGGTAGTCGGCCACCGCCAGGATGCCGCCGAGATTATCGGAGGGGTGGCCCCACTCCGCCGCCAGCCAGGTGTCGTTGTAATCCAGCCAGCGCACGATGCAGCCGATGTCCCAGGCCGCCTTCACCGGGTCCAGCCGGTGCGGCGTGCCCGGCACCCGGGCGCCATGGGGTACCACGGTGCCTTCCACCAGCGGCCCCAGGTGCTTGGCGCATTCCGGGAAACGCAACGCCAGCAGGCCGCAGCCCAGGGTGTCGATCAGACAGTTACGGGCGGTGTCCCAGGCCTCCTCGGAATCGATCCGATAGTCGAGGACATAGTCCACGATGGCCTGAATTTCCGGATCGTAATCCGGGCGCAGGTTCTGGTCGACATTGCTGCCCATGGGGCCTCCTTTCTGTTTAAAACGCGTCGCCCGGCACCCTCACCCAACCTTCCATCAGAACGCGGGCACTGCGGCTCATGCTGGCCTTGGTGACCGTCCACTCGCCGTCTTTCTGGTGGGCTTCACCGCCCACCCGCAGGGTGCCGGACGGGTGTCCGAAACGTACCGCGTCACGCTCGCCGCCGCCGGCCGCCAGATTCACCAGCGTGCCGGGAATCGCCGCGGCGGTGCCGATGGCCACCGCCGCCGTGCCCATCATGGCATGGTGCAGCTTGCCCATGGACAGCGCCCGCACCAGCAGGTCCACATCGGCGGCGGCCACCTGCTTGCCGCTGGAAGCCACATAGTCGCGCGGTCCGGCCACGAACGCCACCTTGGGGGTGTGCTGGCGCTGCTCGGCCTCTTCGAGGGACTGGATCAGCCCCATGCGCAGGGCGCCGTGGGCGCGCAGGGTTTCGAACATGGCCAGCGCGCGGGCGTCCTCGTTGATATCGCCCTGCAGCTCGGCGCCGGTATAGCCGACGTCCTCGGCGTTGACGAACACGGTGGGGATACCGGCGTTGATCAGGGTCGCTTTGAGCGTGCCGAGGCCGGGCACCTCCAGTTCGTCCACCGGATTGCCGGTGGGGAACATGGCGCCGTCGCCGTCCGCCGGGTCCATGAAATCGATCAGCACTTCCGCCGCCGGGAAAGTCACCCCGTCCAGCTCGAAGTCACCGGTTTCCTGAACCTCACCGGCGGTGATCGGCACATGGGCGACGATGGTCTTTTCGATATTGGCCTGCCAGATGCGCACCACCGCGACGCCGTCGTCGGGGATGCGGTCGGCGGCCACCAACCCGTTGCTGATCGCGAAGGCGCCCACCGCCGCGGTCAGATTGCCGCAGTTGCCGCTCCAATCAATGAACGGCTTGTCGATGGACACCTGGCCGAACAGGTAGTCCACATCGTGATCCGGGCTGTCGCTTTTCGACAAAATCACCGTCTTACTGGTGCTGGACGTGGCGCCGCCCATGCCATCGGTGTGCTTGCCGTAGGGGTCCGGGCTGCCGATCACCCGCAGCAGCAGCGCGTCCCGGGCGGGCCCGGGGACGCGTGCCGCTTCCGGCAGATCGTTGAGGCTGAAGAAAACCCCCTTGCTGGTGCCGCCACGCATGTAAGTGGCGGGGATTTTGATCTGGGCTGCGTGAGCCATGGTACGAATCCTCGCGGTAACGTTAGCTGGCGGCCTGCATGAAGTCCTTGGCGAAGCGCTGCAAGATACCCCCGGCGGAATACACCGAGACTTCCTCGGCGGTATCCAGGCGGCAGATTACCGGGATCCGTTCCACGTCGCCGTTGGCCCGGTGCATCACCAGGGTGAGTTCGGCACGCGGCGAGGCTTCGCCTTCCACGTCGAACACCTCGGTGCCGTCGATGCCCAGGGTGTGGCGGGTGGTGCCTTCCTGGAACTGCAGCGGCATCACGCCCATGCCGATCAGGTTGGTGCGGTGAATGCGCTCGAAGCCTTCCGCCACGATCGCTTCCACGCCGGCCAGCGCCACGCCCTTGGCGGCCCAGTCCCGGGACGAGCCCTGGCCGTAATCGGCACCGGCGATGATGATCAGCGGCTGCTTGCGCTCCATGTAGGTTTCAATCGCTTCCCACATGCGCGTCACCTTGCCTTCCGGCTCCACCCGGGCCAGCGAGCCCTGGACCACGTTGCCGTCTTCGTCGCGCACCATCTCGTTGAACAGCTTGGGGTTCGCGAGCGTGGCGCGCTGGGCGGTCAGGTGGTCGCCACGGTGGGTGGCGTAGGAGTTAAAGTCCTCCTCCGGCAGGCCCATCTTGTCCAGATAAGCGCCGGCGGCACTGTCCAGCAGAATGGCGTTGGACGGCGACAGATGGTCGGTGGTGATGTTATCCGGCAACACCGCCAGCGGCCGCATGTTCTTGAGCGCGCGGGCCTCCGCCATGGTGCCTTCCCAGTACGGCGGGCGGCGGATGTAGGTGGACTGCGGGCGCCAGTCGTACAACGGACTCACCGCCTTCGCCCCACCCTCTTTCTTCTCGAACATGGGAATGTAGGTGCGGCGGAACTGCTCCGGCTTGACGCTGGCTTTAACGATCGCGTCGATCTCGCTGTCTTCCGGCCAGATGTCCTTGAGGGTGATCGGCTTGCCGTCCGCGTCATGGCCGAGCACATCCTTCTCGATATCGAAACGGATGGTACCGGCGATGGCGTAGGCCACCACCAGCGGCGGCGAGGCCAGGAACGCCTGCTTGGCGTAGGGATGAATACGGCCGTCGAAGTTGCGGTTGCCGGACAGTACGGCGGTGGCGTACAGGTCCCGGTCGATCACTTCTTTCTGAATCTCCGGGTCCAGGGCGCCGCTCATGCCGTTGCAGGTGGTGCAGGCAAACGCCACCACGTCGAAACCGAGCTGCTGAAGTTCCGGCAGCAGTTCCGCTTCCTCCAGGTACATCTTCACGGTCTTGGAACCCGGCGCCAGCGAGGACTTCACCCAGGGCTTGCGGATCAGGCCCAGACGATTGGCGTTACGGGCAATCAGACCGGCGGCGATCATATTGCGCGGGTTGCTGGTGTTGGTGCAGGAGGTGATGGCGGCGATGATCACGGCGCCGTCGGGCATTTCGCCCTCTTTCTCTTCCCAGGCACCGGCCACGCCGCGCGCCGCCAGATCCTCCGCCGGCAGCAGCGCGTGCGGGTTGGACGGGCCGGCCAGGTTGCGGCCCACCGAGGACAGGTCGAATTTGAGAACGCGCTCGTAGTCCGCGCTCTTCAGGGCATCGGCCCAAAGGCCGGTTTCCTTGGCGTACTTCTCCACCAGGGCCACCTGTTCGTCTTCGCGGCCGGTGAGTCTCAGGTAATCCAGGGTATTGTCGTCGATGAAGAACATGCCGGCGGTGGCACCGTATTCCGGGGTCATGTTGGCGATGGTGGCGCGGTCGCCCACGGACAGACTGTCCGCGCCTTCGCCGAAGAACTCCAGGTAGGCGCCGACCACGCGCTCCTTGCGCAGGAACTCGGTGATCGCCAGCACCAGGTCGGTGCCGGTGATGCCGGGTTTGAGCTTACCGGTGAGTTCCACGCCGACGATGTCGGGCAGACGCATCATCGATGGATTGCCCAGCATCACGTTTTCCGCTTCCAAACCGCCCACGCCCACGGAGATCACGCCCAGGGCGTCCACCATCGGGGTATGGCTGTCGGTGCCGACACAGGTATCCGGATAGGCCACGCCCTCGCGCACCTGAACCACCGGCGACATTTTCTCCAGATTGATCTGGTGCATGATGCCGTTGCCCGGCGGGATCACGTCCACGTTATCGAAGGCCGTCTTGGTCCAGTTGATAAAGTGGAAGCGGTCCTCGTTGCGGCGGTCTTCCACCGCCCGGTTCTTTTCGAAGGCGTTGTCCTCGAAGCCCGGGTGTTCCACCGCCAGCGAGTGGTCGACGATCAACTGGGTGGGTACCACCGGATTGATCTTGGACGGGTCACCGCCCTGCTCGGCGATGGTGTCACGCAGACCGGCCAGATCCACCAGGGCGGTTTGGCCGAGAATGTCGTGGCACACCACCCGCGCCGGGTACCAGGGAAAATCCAGATCCCGTTTACGCTCGATCAGCTGTTTCAGAGAATCCGTCAGCGCCGCGGGCTCGCAGCGGCGCACCAGCTGCTCGGCGAGAATGCGGGAGGTGTACGGCAGCGTGTCGTAGGCGCCGGGCTGGATCGCGTCCACCGCGGCGCGGGTATCGAAGTAGTCCAGATCCGTGCCGGGAAGGCGTTTGCGGTATTCGGTGTTCATGCCTGGGAGTACCTGAGTAGAAAATGGGTAGTGCGGGGAAGACGCCGGACGTCCGCTGAAGGCGAACGTCCGGTGGTCTCCTTTATCGTTCGGCGATCGGCGTGACCTTGCGCAGTTCCGGGCCGGTGTAGTCGGCGCTGGGACGGATAATGCGGTTGTCCGCGCGCTGCTCGAACACATGGGCGGCCCAACCGGTCAGGCGGCTCATCACGAAGATGGGCGTGAACAGCTTGGTGGGAATACCCATGAAGTGATAGGCGGAGGCGTGGAAGAAATCCGCGTTACAGAACAGCTTTTTCTCGCGCCACATCACTTCCTCGCAACGGACCGACACCGGATACAGGGTGGTGTCGCCCACGTCCTCGGCCAGCTTTTCCGACCAATGCTTGATGATCGCGTTGCGCGGATCGGACTCGGTGTAAATAGCGTGGCCGAAGCCCATGATCTTCTCTTTGCGCTCGAGCATGCCGAGCATGCCTTTCTCGGCGTCGTCGGCATCGCTGAATTTCTCGATCATGGCCATCGCCGCTTCGTTGGCGCCGCCATGCAGCGGGCCGCGCAGGCTGCCGATGGCCCCGGTCACGCAGCTGTGGATGTCGCTGAGCGTGGAGGCACAGACACGGGCGGTGAAGGTGGAGGCGTTGAACTCGTGCTCCGCGTACAGGATCAACGACACGTTCATCACCGTTTCGTGCAGCGCGTTGGGCTTCTCGCCGCGCAGCATGTGCAGGAAATGGGCGCCGATGGACTCGTCGTCGGTCTCGGTCTCCACCCGCACGCCGTCATGGCTGAACCGGTACCAGTAGCAGATGATACTGGGGAACGCGGCCAGCATACGGTCGGCCTGGTCGTCCTGCTGCTCGAAGCTGGTCTCGGTCTCCAGGTTGCCGAGCATGGAACAGCCGGTGCGCATCACATCCATCGGATGGGCGTCCTTGGGAACCCGCTCGAGCACTTCCTTGAGCGCCTGGGGCAGGCCACGCAGACCTTTCAATTTGGTTTTGTAGGCGTCCAGTTCGCTCTGGTCGGGCAGCTCGCCCTTGAGAATCAGGTACGCCACCTCTTCGAACTGGCAGTTCTCCGCCAGATCCTTCACGTCGTAGCCGCGATAGGTCAGGCCGGAGCCGGATTTGCCCACCGTGGAGAGCGCGGTCTTGCCCGCTACCTGACCACGCAGGCCGGCGCCGCCAACTTTCTTCTCTGCCATCGTCGTTTTCCTCTGCTCAAGAAGTGAAACACTGCCGGCCCGACGAGAACGAGCACGAGATGCCGTCACCGGCCGGCAGCGGGTTTGTTTATTCGCCGCGTTGCTGGGCGAACAGTTCGTCAAGTTTGCGTTCGTAGTCGTGGTAACCCAGGAAGTCGTACAGTTCCATGCGGGTCTGCATGGTGTCGACCACGTTTTGCTGGGTGCCCTCTTCACGAATCGTGCGGTAGACGTTCAACGCCGCCTGATTCATGGCGCGGAACGCGGACAGCGGATACAGAATCATGCTGGCGCCGGCCCCGCTGAGCTCCTCGCGGGTGAACAACGGCGTCGCGCCGAACTCGGTGATGTTGGCCAGCAACGGCGCGCCGTCCAACCCCTCGGCGAACGCCTTGTAGTCTTCCAGCGTATGCACGGCTTCAGCGAAGATGCCGTCCGCGCCGGCTTCCAGACAGGCCCGCGCACGATCCACGGCGGCCTCCAGGCCTTCCTTCTGGAACGCATCGGTACGGGCGATGATGAAAAAGTCCGGATCGGTGCGAGCGTCGGCGGCCGCCTTGATGCGGTCCACCATCTCCGCCTTGGAGACGATTTCCTTGTTGGGACGGTGCCCGCAGCGCTTTTGCGCCACCTGGTCTTCCAGATGCACGGCGCCGGCTCCGGCGCGGATCATTTCCTTCACCGTGCGGCCGATGTTGAACGCACCGCCCCAGCCGGTATCGATGTCCACCAGCAACGGCACGTCGGTGGCGGCGCTGATACGGCGCACGTCCTCGAGCACGTCGTTCATGGTGGTCATGCCCAGATCCGGCAGCCCGTAGGAAGCGTTGGCCACGCCGCCCCCGGACAGATAGATGGCGCGGTAGCCCACCTGCTCAGCCATCATCGCCGTGTAGGCGTTAATCGTACCCATGATCTGCAGGGGCTGTTCCTCGGCCAGGGCGCGCCGGAAACGGGCGCCGGCACTGTTAGTCTGGGTCATTGTGGACTCCTTTGCTGGGCCTGCTGTTCGATGTTTTCCCGTGCCCGGCTGATGTGCCGGCGCATTAGCAACTCGGCCATTTCGGCGTCACGCGCCTCGATGGCTTCGACAATGCGGCGGTGCTCGTGCAGGGCTTTTTGCGGCCGGTTGGCCACGGTGCTGAATTGGTAGCGGTACATGCGCACCAGGTGGTAGAGCTCGCCGATCAACATACGGATCAGCGTGCGATTGTGGCTGCCCTGGATAATGCGGTAATGAAAATCCAGGTCGCCCTCGCGCTGAAAATAGGCGGTGTCGTGGCGAAGATCCTGTTGCTGCTCGTGCTGGCCTAGCAGCTCGGTGAGCCCGGCCACTTCCTCAACGGTCATCAGCCGCGCGGCGAGCCCGGCGGCCAGCCCTTCCAGGGCCTCGCGGACATGGTAGATCTCGATCAGATCGTCGAAACTGAGCGACGCCACCCGGGTGCCGACATGCACTTCCCGTTCCAGCAGCTTGCGCGATTCGAGACGGCGGATCGCTTCACGGAGCGGCCCCCGGCTGACCCCGTAGCGGCCCGCCAGATCGGTCTCGCTGACCTTGCTGCCCGGAGGGATGACGCCGCGCACGATATCGTCCTGGAGGCGGCTGAAGACCCGATCCGCCAGGGTACGCGCGCTGTCTGCCAAGGCTTCGTTCATGGGGGCACTCATCCCGGTTGGCCACTACGCCGCTTTACGGCGTCGATTGTCGACAATTGTTCAAATTGGCGGGCACTCTACCCGTACCCGCCCTACCTTTCAATGGTTATTGTCGACAATGCTACCGGGCTCGCCGGCCGCCGCCACGGACGCTACACTACGCGCTCTCCACGGCCGGGCGTCCGCCCCGCCGCCACCGCTCAGAGAATTCAGGGTCGAAAGCGTGCAACCTGTGCAAGTTGTTGTCACTCGAAACGGCGTGCTCCAGGCCCTGGGGCCACCGTCACTGACGCTGCGCGCCGCCAGCGCCGAGGACATTCACACCCTGCCCGCGCGCGTCGAGCGAGCCCTGGCCGAAGGCTGCCGGTTCGCCTGCGGCCTGCTGCCCTATGAAGCCGGTGCCCTGCTGCAAGGTCTGCCGGTGGCCCCGGAGAGCGCCGTCGTGACCGTCCACCTGTTCGACCACCCACCAAACCCGTTACCGGAACTCAACGCGCCCTTCCACCTGCGGCGTGAATTCGAGGCCGAACAAAGCGCCGCCGACTATCTGCGGGCGCTGACTCGGATCCAGGATTATCTGCGCGCCGGCGACTGCTATCAGGTGAACTACGCCCAACGCTTCCAGGCCCGCTGGGATGGTGACGCCCTCGGCGGCTTCCAACGGCTGGTGGCCGCGCATCCGGCGCCGCACGCCTGCTTCTTCCGGGACCGGGACGACGCGGTATTCGGGGTGTCGCCGGAGCGTTTTCTGAGTATTGAGGGACAGGAAGTAGTCACCGAGCCGATCAAGGGCTCGCGGCCCCGGGGCGCCACGGCGGTGGAAGACCGGGCCCTGGGACAGGCCCTGCTCCACCACCCCAAGGACCGTGCCGAAAACCTGATGATCGTCGACCTGCTGCGCAACGATCTGGGCCGCTTCTGCGAGGCCGGCTCTATCCAGGCGGAGCCGCTCTTCGAGCTGCGCCGTTTCAGCAACGTGCAGCACCTGGTGTCCACGGTGCGCGGCCGATTGCGCGACGGTATCGCCCCGCTCGCCGCCCTGCTCAGCGCCTTCCCCGGCGGCAGCATCACCGGGGCCCCCAAGAAGCGCGCCATGCAGATCATCCAGGAACTGGAACCCGCCCCGCGCGGCGCCTACTGCGGCAGCCTGTTCTGGCAGGACGACCAGGGCCGCTTCGACAGCAACATCCTGATCCGCACCCTGCAAACCGACGGCGACCGCCTCTACTGCCACGGCGGCGGCGGCATTGTGTTTGATTCCGATCCGGACGAAGAGTACGCGGAGAGCCGGTTTAAGGTGGAGAAGCTGATGAGAGCAGTTAACAGTGAATAGGTAATAGTGAATAGTGAATAGTGCGCGGTCAGGGTGGTAGCGGCACCGAAGGCTGTGCCCGCGCACATTGCGTTTGAGCAACTCTGACCTTGCTAGCTTGCAAACCTCGCAGCCGCGCACTGTTCTCGCTGTTAACTATTCACTATTAACTATTCACTGTTAACTGCTCTAAACGGAGTGGTCAGCCCAGCGGAATCTCCCGCTCGCTCGCCTTAATGATCTCCCGCTTGAGGTCTTCGTACGTTTGTACTGACGGATATTGCGGGAATTCGGCGATGACGTTATCGGGGGCGTGGAACAGGATGCCCTGGTCCGCTTCGCCGAGCATGGTGGTGTCGTTGTAGGAGTCGCCGGCGGCGATGATGCGGTAGTTGAGCGTGTGCAGCGCTTTCACGGAGGCCCGCTTGGGGTCTTTCTGGCGCAGAATGTAGTCGGTGATGCGGCCGTTGTCGTCCACCGCCAGGCGGTGGCACAGCAGGGTCGGTGAGCCGAGCTTCCGCATCAGCGGACGGGCGAACTCGTAGAAGGTGTCCGACAGGATGATCAACTGGAAATGCTCGCGGGCCCAATCCACGAATTCCACCGCGCCGTCCAGCGGGTCCAGGGTGTCGATCACCTTCTGGATGTCCGGCAGGCCGTAGCCGTGCTGGTCGAGGATGCCGAGCCGCATTTTCATCAGCTCGTCGTAGTCGGGAATGTCCCGGGTGGTGGCGCGCAGCTCGTCGATACCGGTGCGCTCGGCGAAGTTGATCCAGATTTCCGGAATCAGCACCCCTTCCAAATCGAGACAAAGCAGTTCCACGATAATCCCCTAGGTCGTTGAAGGCGGGCACAATGTAGCCGCGCGCCCGGCGCTTTGCAACGGCCAGGGGCCGCTGCCGGGCGTGTTAGCGCACCGGCAGGTCGAGGTCGGCGAACAGGGTTTCCCGTTCTTCCCGGGTGGTGGCGTGGACCGCCGCGTCCACCCGCTCACGGGTAAGGTGGGGGGCGAAGGTCTGCAGGAACTCGTACATGAAGCCACGCAGGAAGGTGCCCTTGCGAAAACCGATGCGGGTGGTGCTGGCCTCGAACAAGTGGCCGGCGTCCAGGTTGACGAGCCCTTTGTCCTGTACCGGATCCACCGCCATGTGCGCGACAATGCCCACGCCCATGCCCAGACGCACATAGGTCTTGATCACGTCGGCGTCGGCGGCGGTGAACACCACCCGTGGTTCCAACCCCTTGCGCGCGAAGGCATCGTCCAGCTTGCTGCGCCCGGTAAAGCCGAACACATAGGTCACCAGTGGATAGTCCGCCAGGGCTTCCAGGGTCAGCGGTTTGACCTGCGTCAGCGGGTGGCCTTCCGGCACCACCACGGTCCGGTTCCAGCGGTAACAGGGCATCATCACCAGGTCGGAGAACAAATCCAGCGCCTCGGTGGCGATGGCGAAATCGACACTGCCGTCGGCGGCCATCTCGGCGATCTGCATGGGCGTCCCCTGGTTCATATGCAGGGACACATCGGGAAAGCGCTTGGTGAACTGCTGAATCACCGGCGGCAGCGCGTAGCGCGCCTGAGTATGCGTGGTGGCGATGCTCAGGTCGCCCTTGGTTTCGTCGCGGAATTCCTGGGCCACCCGCTTGATCGACTCGGTTTGCTGCAGGATTTCCCCGGCAATACGCAGAATCGCCTCGCCGGCGGGGGTCACATGAGTCAGGTGCTTGCCGCTACGGGCAAACACTTCCACGCCCAGCTCGTCTTCCAGCATACGGATCTGTTTGCTGATGCCCGGCTGCGACGTATACAACGCCTGGGCGGTAGCGGATACGTTAAGGTCATGGCGCGCCACTTCCCAGATGTAGCGTAGCTGCTGCAGCTTCATCGAATGCTCCTTGCCGGCGACACCCGCCTTTTACGCGGGGTTATAAGAATAGCCGAAATTATGCATTCCAAGCATAGAGGCAAGCAAAGACGCTGGCAACGGGCTGCCGGCCGTGGCGTCAGGCGTCTTCCGGACGCGGGTTGGAAATGCCATGGGGCACATGGCCGGCGGCCACGTGTTCACGGGCCGACTCGCAATGGCCCTGCTGATCATCGAAGAACACATCGGCGCCGAACGCCTTGAGGAAGGGCCCCTTGGGCAACCCGCCAAGGAACAGGCTCTCATCCAGACGGATACCCCAGTCGCGCAGGGTGCGCACCACCCTTTCGTGGGCCGGCGCCGAGCGCGCGGTGACCAGCGCGGTGCGAATCGGACACCGTTGCGGCGAGAATTCCCGCTGAATCTGATGCAGTGCCTCCAGAAACGCCTTGAACGGGCCGTCACTGAGCGGCTGCCGGGCGGCCTGTTTCTCGCTGGCGGTGAAAGCTTCCAGACCACTGCTCTGAAACACCTGCTCCGACTCATCGGAAAACAGCACCGCGTCGCCATCGAAGGCGATGCGCAGAAGGTCATCCTTATGCTGCAGTCCGGCGCCGGAGAGAATGGTGGCGGCGGCGTAGCCGGCGTCGAGCACCTGACGCACGTCCTCGGGATCGGTGGACAGGAAAAGGTGGGCGCCGAACGCGGACACATAACGGTGCGGGCTCTCGCCGCCGGCGAAAGCCGCCCGGGTGATCGGCAGACGATAATGCTCGATGGAATTGAACACACGCAGGCCGGTGTCGGAGCTGTTGCGTGACAGCAGAATCACCTCTACCCGACCGGCGCCTTCTTCCAGCTCATTGATGGCCAGCAGCTTGGTCACCAGAGGGAAGGCGTCGCCCGGCGGCAGCACATCGTCTTCATGGGCGATCTGATAATCCTGGAAAGCATCCAGGCCTTCCTTCTCGAACACCCGGTGACTGTCGCTGAGATCGAACAGGGCCCGGGAGCTGATCGCCACCACCAATTTTCCGTCGAAGGACGCCGGCATAGCCCACCTGTTTTCGGCCGAGATTCCGTTGCGCGCAGTATCACCGCTGACCGAAGAAACCACAACTCGACCCACGTGTTACAGGAATTGACCAGAAAGCCTGCAAAGCCACCCCCTTGGCGGTTGTCCAGCTTAAAAATGTGACATACAGTTTCTCGGGAGCCTCTGAACCTTCCTTTGCGTTCTATAAGCCCGAGCATGCAAGGAGTGGGCAGAGTCTCCCGACGTCCGCGCCGCGGACCCAAATCAGCACGGGGAAAGGGAGTCATCCATGGCCGTTAATAAGGTAAGAGATCGTCTCGATGAACTGCAGGCGCAGATTCGCAAACTCGCCGAGCGCTTCGACACTGAACGCGACAAGCAAATCGCGCAGCTGGAATCCCAGCTGGAAAAGGCCCGCCAGCGGGTCAGTGAAGAAATGAAACGTCGGCGGGAAAGCCTCAACCGGCTCGAGAAACTGCAGAACGAGTACCGGGACAAGGCCAACGCCACGGTGAAGCGTCAGCTTGACCGCGCCCGCAAGGCCGTCGACGACGCCCGCAAACGGGTGGACGACTCCGAAGCACGCAAGCGCTTCCTGGAAACCGAAGTGAAGGTGCTCAAGGCCACCGCCAAGCAGGCCAACAGCCTGGCGAAGGTGATCAACCAGTACCAGAAGGACCTGGAGAAGCGCGCCAAGGACATCGAGAAGCGGGTCACCCCCTCCGCCCGCAAAGCCCCGGCCAAGAAAACCGCCGCCAAGAAAAGCGCGGCGAAGAAGAGCCCCGCCAAGAAGAGCGCCGCTAAGAAAAGCCCCGCTAAAAAGAGCGCGGCGAAGAAAAGCGCGGTGAAGAAGGCACCGGCCAAGAAGAAAGCGGCCCGCAAGGCTCCGGCCAAGAAGGCGGCGAGTTCCGGAAACTCCGGTGGGGCGACTCCCTCAAGCTGAATGCAAGCGGCCCGGGCATCACTGCCCGGGCCGCTTCGCGTCACACCCTCGGAAAGCCGTTACGGCTGCAGCAGCAGCGACTCGAAGTACGCCACCACCGGCTTCTGGTGGGATTTCTCCATTGCTGGAATGCCCTTCTCCACCGAAGACGCGGACGCCTTCTTGATGGTGGCACGGGCGCCGGACACCAGCCCCCGGTTGATGCGGCCCAGCTCCAGATTGCCTACGGTTTTATCCAGGTAATTCTCGATGGCGCCAGCGCTGATGCCATCCATTACTTCCACCAGACGCGGCATCTGGCCGTTACCTTCGGCGAATTCCTGGAACACCAGCGAGGCGCGCTCGGCCAGCGCCGGCGACAACGGGTAACCAATGTAGACCTGACCGTCCTTCTCCAGCCGCAGGTTGCGGAAGTGCTCGGCCAGCGCGCGCTGCTCCTCGACACTGGTTTTGCGCATCAGGCGCCCGGCCAGGCCATGGGCGGCTTTGCTGATGACCTTCATGGCACCAAGGATCACGTTCACCGCCGTACCCTTGGCATTGACCGCGTCGATGGGACCGGTGAAATAGGTGTGCAGCACCTCATTGAGGAAGGGATCCATGATCGCTTCCAATTCCTGCACATGGTTGCTGTCCGGTTCTTCGCGGGTCACTTCCAGGAAGGCGTCGATCCGGTCGCGCAACTCGTCGGAGGCCGGGAAGGCCACGTAAAGGGTGGGTTGGCTCATAGTTATCGGCTCGGCTTACTGCAATTCAGAAGCCGCGGATGATAATTGAAGCCCGCGCTGGAAACGTCCGCTTTCGCGACTGCGGGCCCTGTCTGTGGGGTCAGTCCGGCCGCTTACACCGTCACCCGGGCACGCCAGGCGTCCAGCACACCGGCCAAACGACCGGCGGCGGCCCGAACCGCGGCACCCTGCTCTTCCTCAAGCCGCAACCGCGCCAGATCCTGGCGGTTGCGCTCGGCCGGCGTCAGTTGGCGGCGTTGTTCGCCACGGGTGAACGCACCGCATTCCTCCGCCAGGCGGTGGATCGCCGCCAGGTCCACTTTCGGTTCGATACCCTGGGGCAAGCAGTCCAGCAGCACACTGATACGAATACTGGCCTCGGCGCTGTCCACCTGTTCTTGCAGTAGAGCCCGACACAGAATGCTGAGGTTTTCCAGCACGTCGAGGTGCCGGGCGGATTGCCGGCGCCGCTCTTCACGCCCGCGCGCGGCGCGCAGGATCACGATTCCCAGTAGCGTACCTATGGCCAGCCCAATCAGAGCCACCAGTGCCAATTTCCAAGCCATGCCGGGCATCCTTAAAGCAATTGATTTGCGACCTGCAAGCCACCATTGTACGGCACGTGGCATCAGCAACCCATGAACACCACCGCAACGCCGTCCCGGAGAGAGCAGACCTTTGGATTTACACGTTCAGCGCCACTGGCAGCCCTTGCTTGAGCAGCTTCAGCCGCTACTGCCGATTCTCACCGCCACCGGTCTGATCATGGCTCTGGCCTCAATGCTGGCAATCCCCTGGCTGCTGGTGCGCATGCCCAAGGATTATTTCAATACGCCCAGCCGCCCACTCCAGTACCGGGGCCCGCTGGCCTGGTTCATCTGGGTGGTGCGCAACGCCCTGGCCCTGGTGCTGTTGGCCGCGGGGGTGTTGATGCTGGTCCTGCCCGGCCAGGGCATCCTGACCATTCTGATCGCACTGATGGTCAGCACTTTTCCGGGGAAATACCGCATGGAACGCGCTATCATGCGCCGCCCGAGGGTACTGCGCGCGGCCAACTGGATTCGCCGCCGCTACCACCGGCCCGAGCTCAACCCACCCCGCGATACCGAGAGGCCCTGAATGCCCATTGAGAGTCCCGCCATCCGTTGGCTCGACGATCAGTTGCTGCTGCTCGATCAGCGTCACCTGCCGTCACGCACCGAATGGCTGGCGATCCACGACGCCGACAGCGCCGCCGCCGCGATCCGCGACATGGCGGTACGCGGAGCGCCGGCGATCGGCATCACCGCCGCCTATGGCCTGGCACTGGAAGCCCTTCGCCTGGGGCCGCGCGCGTCTCTCGACACGCTGGGCCCGGCGCTGCGGGCGCTAGCCGAAAGCCGGCCCACCGCGGTCAATCTGTTCTGGGCGCTGGAACGCCTGCGGCGGCTTGGCGCCGACCTGGAAGGCGATGCCCTGGGCCGCCGTCTCGCCCGAGAAGCGGAGATTATTCACCAGGAAGACCAGGCCGCCAACGCACGCCTGGGGGAGCTGGGCGCCGCTCTGCTGCCCCACGACGCCCGCGTCTATACCCACTGCAACACCGGTGCGCTCGCCACCGGCGGTCACGGCACCGCTCTGGGCATTGTCCGTTCGGCGTGGCGAGCCGGCCATTTGCGTGAGGTGATCGCCGGGGAGACCCGCCCCTGGCTACAGGGCGCCCGCCTCACCACCTGGGAGCTGATGCAGGAAAACATTCCGGTAACCCTGGTGGCGGACAGCACCGCCGGCATGCTGATGGCCGCCGGTCGCGTCGACGCCGTGGTGGTGGGCGCGGACCGGATCGCGGCCAACGGCGACACCGCCAATAAGATCGGCACCTATGGCCTGGCCGTGCTGGCTCGCCACCACGGCTTGCCGTTCATCGTCGCGGCACCGGATTCCACCCTGGATCCGGCCATGGCGGACGGCAACGGCATCGTCATCGAGGAGCGGACCGCCGACGAAGTTCGTCAGGTGGCCGGCCAGCCGCTGGCGCCGGCGGATTGCCCGGTCTATAACCCGGCGTTCGATGTCACGCCGGCGTCGCTGATCACCGCCATTGTCACCGAGAGCGGCGTGCTGCGGTCGCCGTGCGCGGTCAATGTCGCCGAACATCTGTCCCGCCTGGACCGGAGGTTTTGATGAGCCACCGCCCCTACTCCACCGGCGCGTATCGGGAAGCGGCCCGCGCCCTCGCCGCCACGGGCCGTCGTATTTACGGCCACGGCTGGTCGCCGGCCACCAGCAGCAATTACTCGCTGCGCCTGAATAAGGACCATGCCGCGATCACCCGCTCCGGCCGGGACAAGGGCCTGCTGGAAGAAACCGACGTCATGGTGGTGGACATGCACGGCAACGCCGTCGGCGACGGCAAGCCGTCCGCCGAAACCTTGCTGCACACCCAACTGTACCGGCGTCTGCCGGACTGTGGCGCGGTGCTGCATACGCATAGCCACGCTTCCACGGTACTCACCATGCACTGGCCCGCCGACCACATCACCCTGGAAGGCTACGAGCTGCTCAAGGCCCTGGACGGCGTGCAAACCCATGACACGCGGCTTACCATTCCGGTGTTCGCAAACAGTCAGGACATCGCCGCGCTGGCCACCGAGGTGGACCGCGCCATGGACGCCGGCGCCGCCGGCCACGCCTATCTGATCCGCGGCCATGGCCTGTACACCTGGGCGGCGGACATCGGCGCCTGCTATCGCCAGCTGGAAGCACTGGAAACCCTGCTGGCCGTGGAATTGGACCGGCGCCGCCTGGGCTGATCGCCGGCGGCCACCTGAGGAGGAGAACCCATGAGTAATTTGAAAGTGTTTCGCGACGGGCATCCGGAGCAGCCGGAACAGATCATCAACGACAAGCTGGCCATGGCCGAGGAACTGGCCAAGGTGGGCATTCGCTACGAACAGTGGCAGGCCGACGGCGCGCTCACCGAGCAACCCAGCCAGGAAGAGGTACTGGACGTCTACCGCCGGGAAATCGACCGGCTGATCGACGAGGAAGGCTACCAGACCGTGGACGTGGTCAGCATGACCCCGGATCACCCTCAGAAGCAGGCCGCCCGTCAGAAATTCCTTGAGGAGCACAGCCACAGCGAGGATGAGGTTCGGTTCTTCGTCGACGGCCAGGGCCTGTTCAGCCTGCACCTGGGCGAGCGTATTTACGAGGTGCTGTGCAGCAAGGGCGATCTGATCTCGGTCCCGGCCAACACGCCGCACTGGTTCGACATGGGACCGAACCCCAATTTCACCGCCATCCGCCTGTTCAATAACCCGGAAGGCTGGGTCGCCAATTTCACCGGCAGCGATATCGCGCAGCGCTTCAACCGGTTGGAGAATTGATGATCCGCGCCATCCTCACCGACATCGAAGGTACCACCAGCAGCATCCGCTTCGTCAAGGAGGTGCTGTTCCCCTACGCCGCCGAGCAGATGGGCGACTTCCTGGCTCGCCACTGGGACGACCCGACGGTGGCGGAACAGGTGGCGGCGGCGCGGCGCGATAGCGGCATCCCCCTGGACACGCCCGAGCAGGCGGCCACGCTGATGCGTGCCTGGATCGCCGAGGACCGCAAAGCCACCCCCTTGAAAGCGCTGCAGGGCATGATCTGGGAAAGCGGTTACCGCAACGGCGATTATCAGGCGCACCTCTACCCGGACACCGCCCGGCGCCTGCGCGACTGGTACGATCAGGGCTTTCCTCTCTACGTTTATTCCTCCGGTTCCGTGGCCGCGCAAAAGCTGTTTTTCGGCTATTCGGAGGCCGGCGACCTGACGCCGTTGTTCCAGGGTTATTTCGATACCACCAGCGGCGGCAAGAAGGAAGCGGCCAGCTACCGGCGCATCAGCGACGCCATCGGTTTGCCGGGTAACGAGATTCTGTTTCTCTCCGATGTGGAAGCAGAGCTGGACGCCGCCCGCGAGGCCGGCCTGCAGACCGTGTTGCTGGATCGGGACGACGCCCTGCCCGACGGTGCCCACCCCAGAGTCAACGACTTCGGCGCCATCGATCCTGCTGCCTTCTAAAGATTCATCCGTTGGTCCCTCCAGAGGGACGCGTCTCTGGCAGTGCAACTTGTGGGAGCGGGCCCCGCCCGCGAAAGGGAGCGAAGCTCCCGGCGGGATACCAGAGACCTTTATCGTTCCGGTGTCCGGTGCTCCGGATCGGAGACGCGGTGCAATGGTGGTGCCTTCCGGGATCGCTCAAGCCCTCCCTGGCCGCTCTCATTTGGCCATCCATGGCCAAATAGGTCCCTCCAGGCACCACCATTGCCCCGCTCACTTTGCAGCGGAACCACCACGGGTCAGAACACCGCCTGGACCTTTCTACGAAGTGGGGTTTGTGGCGGCGAATCTCCCAAGGAGCCCCGGGATCGGGTGGGCCCATCCAGGACCGTCTTTGGCCAGGGATGGCCAAAGTCGAGCTTACAGGGATGTACTTGCAGCGTGTCCTGGATGGGCCCACCCGATCCCGGGGCGGGCGCTCTGGAGAGGAAAGTCTCTGGAATCCTGCCGGCCGGTTACACCGGCCTTTCGCGGGCGGGGCCCGCTCCCACAACCCCGCCCGGTACCTCGCCCCTGGGAGAGTGCTCCCACTCTACGGGCTGCCCTTGATGCACCGGAAGATGACGAACTTGGCGTTGCGGGCCACGGTGTCCACGCGCGGGAACAGCTTGCCCAGCGGACGCTGGTAACCAAGATGCTGGTTGGCGACCACGCGCAGTTCGCCGCCGGGGGCGAGCCGGCGGGCGGCCTGGCGGAACAGGCCGCGGGCCACCCGGTCGTCCACGGCGTGGCCCCGGTGGAACGGTGGGTTGAGCAGGATCAGGTCGAAGGACTTGTCCAGGCCCTCCAGGCCGTTGCCCAGGTGGAAGTCGTGGCGCTGCGGCTGCTGGTCGTAGTCGGCCACGTTGGCGCGGGCGCTCTCCACCGCCAGGAAGGACACGTCGCAGAAGGTGACCCGCACCGAGGGGTTGTCCGCCGCCAGGCTCAGCCCCAGCACGCCGTTGCCGCAGCCCAGATCGGCCACTTCGCCGCTGACGTTGGTGGGAAGATGATCCAGCAAAAAGCGGGCGCCGATATCCAGATGGCGGCGGCCGAATACGCCGGGGCCGGCCTGCAGGGTCCAGCCCCGTTCGGGAACGACCACGCGGGCCGGCTCCGGCGCGTCGCGCAGGGCGGCGCCGGGCGCTTCGGCGCTGAACAGCCGCGCCTTTTTCCAGCCGAGGCCGGCGCGGCCATTACCGAGCCAGTGCTCGAGCAACGGTACCAGTTGCCCCGGCAAATGCTTGTCCATGCCCGCCAGCCACACCGGCGTACCCACCGGCAGACAGTCCGCCAGCCAGGCAAGCTGCGCTTCCAGCAGGGATACCGCCTTGGGCAGTCGCAGCACCACCTGGTCCGGTGCATGAGGCGGTGTTTGCCAGGGCCAAAGCCAGGCGTCACCGGGTGTCGGGCGACCGTTATCCTCGGCGTTGGCGCGGGCGGCGCGCCAGCACAGCCAGTCGTCGCCTGCGCTCCAGGCGGGGCCCGACGCGGCGGCGGTCAGCCACAGCGCGCCGCATTGATCGTTTATCACCAGCGTCGCCGGCCCGCGACGGTGTTCGTCGAGCTGTTTAAGCAAATAGCGGTCGGCCGCGTCGAACGGCAGCAAAGGGTCGCCGCGTCGGCGCGGCCAGCGTTTGAGGGCCAGCGGGCCCAGGGTGGCTTCGGCCATAATCAATGTGGGAGCAGGCTCAGGAGGGGCGCATTGTGCCCGCGGCTTCGAGCTTTGGCCAGAATATGCGCAACCGGCACATCCACCGGGTTAAAACGGTGGCATTCTGAAATTTCGCTGCTAGAATACGCCGCACATTCGGAGTATAGCTCAGCCTGGTAGAGCACTACGTTCGGGACGTAGGGGTCGCAGGTTCGAATCCTGCTACTCCGACCAAATTAAAAAAGCCGACCCTCGGGTCGGCTTTTTTATTGCCTGTTGGCCGGTCCTCAGAAGGTGTACACCAGGGACACCGTGGTTTCCTGGTCGGTGTTGTGGGTACCGGCGGGGACCTCGGAGTCACGGGTCACCAGGTGGCTCAGCCGCATAGCGAAGTGATCGTTGATCTTGGAAGTCAGGGAGGTCTCGGAGCGGATCGAGGTGTTGTCCTCGCCGACTTCCGTGGAAACGCTCTGCCGGAACGAAGCGTTTTCGTTGATCGTCCATTTGTAGTTACCGGCGAAACGGGCGATCACGCTCTCGTTCTTGTCGTCACAACCGCCGTAGGATTCTTCCGGCTCCAGGCACTCGACGCGATAACCCGGACCCGCTTCCAGGTCCAGGGTGTGCGACGGTGTTTCCAGGAACCGGCGACCCAGACCGAGCGCGTAACTGGCCTGGTAGTGAAAGCCGGAAAAGTTGTCCTTGTCGTAGGTCAGCACGTTAAACAAATAGTTGTTGTCGGGCAGCTTCCGGTCGAGCTTGTAAGAGGCGTAATAACGTTCAGCGGTGCGCTCTTCCTCGCCGTCGTCGTTCTCACCCACGGTGTTGACGGCTTCCGCCTTGGCGGTCTGGCGCCAATTAACCCCGTCGTGGGCGGCGTTGGTCTTACCAATGATCGATTCGGATTCGCTGTTACCGCGCTTGAGGAGGTAGGAGGCTTCCACTTCAATGTCCCAGGCTCGCTCCTGAGCGCTCTCCTGCTCCGCTTCCTGGGCGTGAAGCATCGCCGGCATTACCGCCGCGCTGCACGCCAAGGCCAACCATTTTTTACGCATTATTCCTCCTCAAAGTGATTGTCGATCGAATGCTCGGGAATTCGCTCACCAAACAGACGCAAAACCGCCAATGTGAAGGTACGGTCATCCACGTCGAGTGAGCGTAAACGCCCCGTTGGCATTGATCAGTGGGATTCCGTGCTCCGGGCTTGTGTCTGGTGGCGTTCCACCAACTGGAAAACAGCGAAAAAGAGCACGGTGAAGAACAGATTACCGGCCAGAGTCTTCCACAAAAACGGCAGACCGGCCGCATAGCTGGCCAGCAAACCGGACGCGTCCGCCGGGTACAGGACGCCGGCGGCCCAGACACCGAAGTTGGTCACGGCGTAGAACAACAGCGCCGCCGCCACGGCGCCACCGGCATGGGCCAGCAGGCCCCGCTGACGCAACAGCACCCCGCCCAGAGCAATCAAGGCGAAGGCGCCATAGACATAAGCCGCGGTGTCATGGAAGCCGAGAATCAGGTCCGAGGCCACCAGGGTGGCGAGCGGCACCAGCACCCGGCCCAGGGGATGACGCACATAGGCGCCGGCGAACAACGCCAGCGCGCCCATCGGCGTCATGTTGAAATCGTGCGGCACCACGCGCCACAGAAAAGCGAAGCCGGCCAAAGCCAGCACTACGATTACGGTACGGCGCATCAAACTCCCCTTGGCGCTGTTCAGTGGGCGGAAGTATAACGCACCTGCCACGTTGGGTAACCCGGCCACAGCCGGTATAATGCGCGGCCCGGTTTCCCACGGGTCACACAACGATGGAGCCTTGCATGTCCTCGAACCGCCGCGAACAACTCACCGCCCTGCTCCGGGAACGTATCGTCGTTCTCGACGGCGGCATGGGCACGATGATTCAGCGCCTGCAGCTCTCGGAGGCGCAGTATCGCGGCAGTCAGTACGCCGATTGGCCTTCCGACCTGAAGGGCAACAACGACCTGCTGAGCATCACCCAGCCGGAGATGATCGAGCAATTACACCGTGACTATCTGAACGCGGGCGCCGATATCATCGAGACCAATTCCTTCAACAGTACCGCCATCGCCATGGCGGACTATGATATGCAAGATCTGGCACGGGAAATCAACGTGGCCGCCGCCCGGGTGGCCCGCCGCGCCGCCGACGCCGTGGCCACCCCGGAGCGCCCGCGTTTCGTGGCCGGCGTGCTGGGCCCCACCAACCGCACGGCCAGCATCAGCCCGGACGTGAACGACCCCGGTTATCGCAACACCGATTTTGATCGCCTTGTGGCTTCCTACCTCGACGCCATCGACGGCCTGGTGGAAGGCGGCATTGATCTGATTCTGATCGAAACCATCTTCGACACTCTCAACGCCAAGGCGGCGGTATTCGCCGTGGATCAGTATTGCTACGAGAAAGGCCTGGATCTGCCGGTGATGATTTCAGGGACCATCACCGACGCCTCGGGCCGGACGCTGACCGGCCAGACCACCGAGGCGTTTTACAACTCGCTGCGCCACGCCCGGCCCATTTCCATGGGTCTCAACTGCGCGCTGGGTCCGATGGAACTGCGCACCTATGTCGAGGAACTGTCGCGGATCAGCGAATTTAATGTCTCCGCCCACCCCAACGCCGGCCTGCCCAACGAAATGGGTGAGTACGACCTGGACGCCGACACCATGGCCCGGGAAATCGCCGAATGGGCGGAATCCGGCTTTCTGAACATCATCGGCGGCTGCTGCGGCACCACCCCGGAGCACATCGCCGCGATCGCCGAAGCGGTGCACGGCAAAGCGCCCCGCCGTCTGCCCGAGATTCCGGTGCATTGCCGCCTGTCCGGCCTGGAGCCCTGCAACATCGCGCCGGGCGACCTGTTCCTGAACGTCGGCGAACGGACCAACGTGACCGGCTCCAAGCGCTTCCTGCGCCTGATTAAGGAAGAGGACTACGATACCGCCCTGGACGTGGCCCGCGACCAGGTGGAGAACGGCGCTCAGATCATCGACATCAACATGGACGAAGGCATGTTGGAGTCGAAGGATTGCATGGTGCGGTTTTTGAATCTGGTGGCCGCCGAGCCGGAAATTTCCAAGGTGCCGATCATGATCGATTCCTCCAAGTGGGAGGTGATCGAGGCCGGACTGAAATGTATTCAGGGCAAAGGCGTGGTCAACTCGATTTCCCTGAAGGAAGGCGAGCAAGGCTTCCTCGAGCAGGCCCGGCTGATTCGCCGCTACGGCGCCGCCACCGTGGTGATGGCCTTCGATGAAGACGGCCAGGCGGAAAGCCGCGAGGAAAAGGTGCGCATCTGCACCCGCGCCTACAAACTGCTGACCGAGGAAGTGGGCTTCCCGCCGGAAGATATTATTTTCGATCCCAACATCTTCGCCATCGCCACGGGCATCGAGGAGCACAACAACTACGCGGTGGACTTCATCGAGGCGGTGGCGGATATCAAGCGCACCCTGCCCCACGCAATGATCTCCGGCGGCGTGTCCAACGTCAGTTTCTCCTTCCGTGGTAACAACCCGGTGCGCGAAGCCATTCATGCGGTCTTCCTCTATTACGCCATTAAAAACGGCATGGACATGGGCATCGTCAATCCGTCGCAGCTGGCCATCTATGCGGACATTCCCGACGAGCTCCGCGACGCGGTGGAAGACGTGGTGCTGAACCGCCGCGACGACGGCACCGAGCGGCTGCTTGACCTGGCCGAGAAATACAAAAGCTCCGGGGAGAAGGAAACCAAGAAGGAAGACCAGGAATGGCGTTCCTGGCCGGTGGAGCAACGTCTGGAGCACGCTCTGGTCAAGGGCGTCGCCGATTACGTGGAAGAGGACACCGAGCTGGCTCGCCAGAACGCGGAGCGTCCCCTGCACGTGATCGAAGGGCCGCTGATGGACGGCATGAACGTGGTCGGCGACCTGTTCGGCGAAGGCAAGATGTTCCTGCCGCAGGTAGTGAAATCCGCCCGCGTGATGAAAAAGGCGGTCGCCTATCTGCTGCCTTTCATGGAGAAAGAAAAAGAGGAGTTGGGCACCCAGGACGAAGCCAACGGCAAGATTCTGATGGCCACGGTGAAAGGCGATGTCCACGACATTGGCAAGAATATCGTCGGCGTGGTGCTGCAGTGCAACGGTTACGACGTGATCGACCTGGGCGTGATGGTGCCCTGCGACAAGATTCTAGAGACCGCCCGCCAGGAAAACGTGGACATCGTCGGCCTGTCCGGCCTGATTACCCCGTCCCTGGACGAGATGGTGCACGTGGCCAGCGAGATGGAGCGACTGGGCATGGAACAACCGCTGATGATCGGCGGCGCCACCACCAGCCGCATCCACACGGCGGTGAAGATCGATCCCAATTATCACAACCCGGTGATCCATGTGGCGGACGCCTCCCGCGCCGTGGGCGTCGCTTCCCGCCTGCTGTCCAAGACCCAGAAAGCGGAGTACGTGGCGGAGATCAAACAAACCTATGAAGACCTGCGCGAGCGCCGCAAGCAACAACAGGTGGATCGCTCCCTGATCGGCATCGACCAGGCCCGCGAGCACCGTTTCCAGCCGGACTGGGAGGGCTACACACCGCCGGAACCCAAGGTGAAAGGCCTCAAGGTCTTTGACGACTACCCGCTGGATGAACTGGTGGAGCGCATCGACTGGACGCCGTTCTTTCGCTCCTGGGAACTGGCCGGCAAGTTTCCGCGCATCCTCGACGACGAGGTGGTGGGCGTGGAAGCCACCAAACTCTACAACGATGCCCTCGAGATGCTGGATAAAATCGTTAAGGAAAAGTGGCTCACCGCCCGTGGCGTGATCGGCTTCTGGCCGGCGCACTCCGACATGGACGATATCCAGCTCTACCGGCAGCCGGGTGACGATAAGCCGTTTATGACATTGCACCATCTGCGTCAGCAGCTGGATCGCAGCAAGAACCGGAAGCCGGACTATTGCCTGAGCGATTTCATCGCCCCGAAGGACAGCGGCAAGACCGATTGGCTGGGCGGCTTCGCGGTCACCGCCGGGATCGGTATCGACGAGCACGTGCGGCGCTTCGAAGCCGACCACGACGACTACTCCTCGATCATGATCAAGGCCCTGGCGGACCGGCTCGCCGAAGCCTTCGCGGAACGCCTGCACGAACGGGTGCGCAAGGAATTCTGGGGCTACGACAGCGAAGAAACGCTCAGCAACCAGGACATTATTTCCGAAAAGTACCGTGGCATCCGCCCGGCGCCGGGCTACCCCGCCTGCCCGGACCACACCGAAAAAAGCCTGCTTTGGGAGCTGCTGGAACCGGAGAAGAACGCCGGCATGACACTCACCGAACACTACGCCATGTTCCCGGCGGCGGCGGTGTCCGGCTGGTACTTCTCACACCCGGAATCCAAATACTTCGGCACCGGCAAGCTGGGCAAGGACCAGATGGACGACTACGCGGCGCGCAAGGGCATGTCGCGCAAGGACATCGAGAAGATGGTGCCGCATTTGCTCGGATACATAGAAGACAGCTAGAGGACAGTTAATAGTTAACAGTGAATAGTTAATAGTGGCGCGGGGTGGGCCGAGGCAGCGGAGAGGCCGTGCCCGCGCTGTTTTGAAAGGCGCCGAGATTTGTCGCCCTCTTAGCGCGGGCACGGCGCCTCAGCCGCCTGCGTTCTTGCCCGCGAACTATTCACTATTAACCGTTAACTATTAACTGTTCTCGCTGTTCACTGTTCACTATTAACTGTTTCCGCTGTTAACTCGCCACGCTCGCCGTCGAGTGTCGCGCGCGTTCCGTCGACGACACTGTGCATGACGTCGCTGACGTCCCACACCGCCGGGATCGAGCAGGCCACCGCCAGGCTGGCGGCGACGTTGGCCGGGTCGCGGCCGGTGATGACCAGTCCGGCGGCCTGTACCAGCCAGGGCGCCCAACTCGGATCCACCTGGTCCACCACCACGATATCGCCGGGTTGCAGCCGGTTCAGGGCCCAGGCGCTGCACAGGCGGCGTACCGGCCCGCTGGCCGAACCGGGCACCAGGGTAGTGCCGCGCAACACCGGGCTGAGCCGGCCGCCCCCGCCGTAACCGAAGCCGATGCGGTCCATCTTCCAGTCCGGGGCGCCGGCGTGGGCGTCTTCCAGATAGCGGACTTTGCGCTGACCGATCACGTCACCAGAGGCCGACGCGGGCACCCTGCCCTGCATCCACAGCTCCCAAAGCTCGTCGAAGTACAGAAAGAACACGTCATCCGGGTGGGCGAGCAGCTTGTCGCGCACCAGCAGCGCGGCAACGTCGACCAACAGCGTGCGCAAACGATTGCCCACTGCGAAGCGCAACCCACGGGCGCGCCGCGCCAAACGCAGCGGACGCGAGTCCAGATGCGTGGGGACCTCCTCGCGCAACATGGGCGGCTGCTCGGGAGTGCGCAGGCTCTGACTCTGCGCCGGCTTGTCGCACAGGGGGGCGTGCACCGGGTCCGCCCCGGTGCGCAGGCGGCTGGCTTCCAGGGCGCCCCGGTCGCCGGCCAGCACCGCCCGGAGCGCGGCCATTTCCACGCCGCTGAGCAGCAACGACAATGGCACCGGGTCGCGCTCGCCAAGCAGGTGGTCGGGCAGCGTCAGATAGGCCAGCGTGCCCTCCTGGGTGGCCAGACGTTCGCCCAGGCGGTCCAGCTCCATGAGGCTGCGCCACAGGCGCTCGCGGTCCCGGTGCGGCGCCCGCCACCCCTTGAGGCGGTGACCGAGAATTGCCAGCTCGGCGGCCTGTCGCCATTGCCGCGTACGGGCCGCCGGCTTGCCCTCGGCGGGGTAACCGGCCACGCTTTCCAGCGGCTGCCAGGCCGGCGGTACCTTGGCGGCGGCGCCAGGATGGTGCTCGCGCAGGCGGCGGAAAAACTCGCTGTTGGTATACAGGTGGCTCTGCTGACGGCGGTAGGGCTCGACCCGGGCCAGATCCTGCCAGCCGTGCCGCGCCACCAGCCGGTGCCAGAAATGGGTTTTAAACCAACGTCCGGCCAGAGTGTACCAAAGTGGTGTTAACGCCTGATTGAACAGCGCCGGGGTGGCACGGCGGGTCCAGACTTCCTTGGGGACCGGCAGCGAGCCTACCGGCAAGGTCTGTAGCAACCACAGACGTTCGCCGTCGTGGACCCACTCGCCGGCCTGGGGCCGTTCGAAGCCGCGCTTGAGTTGCTCGCCCAGCGCCAGCAACTGGGACGCCGGCACCGCCTGATCCAGGGGCACGGCATTACTGTCGGCCCGATACACCAGCCGGCCGTCTTCATCGAAAATCAGCCGCTGTCGTTCGGCGGCGCCCTCGACCACGCCTTCCACCACCATGTGTGGTAAATCCTGACGCAGTGGGTGGCGGGTGAACAGCACCCCGGCGGCGCGCTGACGCGGCAGCGCCTGGACCACCACCTGATCCGGCGCCGGGTCGCGGCCAAACACGGTGGTCAGCACCGCCGCCAGCGCTTCGTCGGAATCCAGGTTGAGCAGACTCTCGCGCTGGGATTCCGCGTTCATTGCCCCTTGGTGCAGCACCCAGTAACGCTCGCCGTTGAACATGCGTGGCAGGGCGCGAAGCCGGCGCACCAGACCCTCGCTGTCCTGTTCCAGGACTGCCTGCCGGGAAATACGCCAGCTCGGCGGCACCGGCAACCCGGACGCCAGCCAGCGTTGCACGTTCTCGTCGCCGCGCTCGTCGGCGGCCAATACATCTATGCTCATGAATCTCTAATTATCGGAGTGAGCCGCGGCGCAGGCACCCGATCAGCCCCAGACCACCACGGTAGAACAACGGCGTGAGTACCAGAGTGCCCCCCACGAGCACCACGGCAATGCCGCCAAACAGCACCGGCGCCTTCATCAGCGTGCTCATCAGCGAATCCTGCCAGTAAAAAAACCACTCGTGGTCGGCGGGAAACAGCCAGATGTGGAACTGATAAAACACGTCTTCGGGCCCGGCAACGAGCAGCCAAATTACCATAGCCAGCAACGGGGTCACAGCGACCAGCGCCCGTCGCCGCCAATCCGGCGCGGGACGCCGGGCCAACCATGCCGCCAGCGGCAGCCAGGCCAGAGCCGCCACGGCCAGGGCCCAGCGGCCCAGGTCGATAAGATGGGCAACGTCACGCAGATGCTGCACTTCGGCGGGCCGCAGGAGGGCCACCGGGCGGCCCTGACGGTCGGGATAACGGATGGCAGCCAATCCCTCGCCACCGTCGTGCACCGCCACCCTGATCCGATGGAACAATTCGATATGGTGCTGGGCGTCCAGTGCGTCCAGGTCCGGCCGCTGGTACCGGTTCAGAGGACCGTACTCATCGATGTGCCGGTCGATCTCCAGCGTGCCGTACCAGAAGGAATAACCGTAATCGGCCTGGGCGTAGAGTGCCCAGGTCACCCCCAGGGCCAGCACCACGGTGGCCAGGGCGTAGCCGAACCAGGCGATGAGCGCGGCCCCGCCGGTGCCCCCCCGGGGCCGGCGAGTACGTTTAGCAGTGGCCTTTTTCGCCACGGATCAGCGCGCCAGGGTGGCACGCAGAGAGGCGGTGCCCGGTTTGTCGCCGGCGCTCATTTCCATGGTCGCCAGGGTCAGGCCTTTTTCTTCCATGGCCTGCAACCAGAGCAGCATTTCACTGGCCGGCTGGTTTTCCATCTGGATACGCACCGAGCGGTTGCCGTCCGGTGTGAAGCCACGCAATGTCAGTCCGTAGGACTGCACCGAGCGGCTGATATTGCTGGTCCAATTGGGGCCCAGGTCGGCGCCGGCACTGGTGCCGCCGCCGCGGGCCGCGCGCACCGCGTCCGCGTTGCTCTCGATCCAGGCCAGGGTTTGCTGGTTGGCCAGATAGCGTTGCCGGGCCGCGTCACGGGCCTCCCAGGCGGGCTGCCAGATCAACCAATAGACCAGCGCCGCCGCCAGCAACACGGCCAGCACCTGTAGAACGCGCTGTTCCCGGGGTTCGCGTTGCTCGTACCAGGCGCGGGCCGGCGCCAGTCTGGCGTCCAGCTTTTCCCGCGCCTGTTGCACCTTTTTATTCATCCCGCTTGCTCCACTTTCACCCGGGCGGTGACGCCGGTGGCGCCGTTCCGGTAGTTGGCAATCGTGGCGCGCACGCCTTTCTCATTAAGGGCGCCCTGCAGCTTCTCCACCTGGTTGTATTCCTTGGCGCCCAGATCCAACAGCAGACTGCCGTCACGCTGGTCGAACTGCAGCCGCTTGGGTTCCACCTGGCTTTCCGAGAGCGTCGACGCCACCGCCGGCAGAACGCGGAACAGGGTGCCGCCACCGGCGTCCCCGTCACCGCCCAAGCGCGCCAGGCGCGCCTGGAACTGGCGCCGCAAGCCGGAGGTGGCGCGGTCACCGGGGAACAGGGACTGGTACAACTCGGCGGCCTGGGCGAAGGTTTCGTCGGCCGCTTTCTGATAACGCCACTGCTGAGCCCAAACCGCCGCCAGCGCAATAAAGAACACCGCCGCGGCCAGCCCCATCACCGGTTTCCAGGGCTGCCAGGGAGACGGACCACTGGCCTGGTTCTGCCGTTGCGAGAAGGCACCTTGCAGCAGTTCCACGCCCTCATCGGCGGCCAGCGCGGACTGCAGCTGATCGCAAAGCGTGGCGGCGTCTTCCAAGCGGGTGAAATGCAGCTGGTCGTCACCGTGTAGCGCCAGCACCGCTTCGCGCTGGGTCTCGTCGGCCACCAGCGCCTGATCCCGCTCCAGGATCAAGGCGCCCCACTCCGGCACCGTGATCAGCACCGGCGTGCGCGCCGCCAACAGGTCGGCGTCGGCCTTCAGGCTCTGGGGGCGCACCCGGTGCTCACGGCAAAGCTGAATCAGCGCTTCCAGGTTGGGGCGATTGATCACCGCCACGGGATAGCGGCCATGCTCCGGCTTGCCGGACGCGAACCAGAGGTGCTCCGGTGCCTCCAGCAACTGTTCTTCAAGCAGGTACGGCAGCACCCGCTGCAAATGGCGGGCCTGCTTGCGCGACAAGGTCACGCCGGTGAGCAACGCTTCGGCGCTGGTCACCACCAGGTTCACCGCCCGCCCGGAAAGCGCTTCCAGCGCCTCGCCCAGGCGGCCCTGGCGCGGGCTGTCCGCGCGGCTTTCCTGGAACAACACCCTGGCGTCGACCAGTGCGTCCTGAAATGCCCCCGGGGCCAGATAGATCAATGCTGAATCGGCCACAATAAGAATCCTTTACGTCCCTGGAATACTGTCTATCACATTGTTGTTGTCATCGCCCGCATTGTAGAAGGGATTGCAGGCGGGTTCGAGCGGCGACAGCAGAGGCTTCACCTGGCGGCTGTACACCCGCGTGCCGTCCGCGCCGCCCCCGGCGGAGCGCTTTACCCGGCTGACCAGGCGGCTCAGGTTGCCGGCCACCTCCACGTCCACCATCACCTGAAAATACTCGCTGGCCACGCCCAGCCGGTCGCTCAGAGCCTGCTTGTCGTCCGCGTCCAGGCTACTGAACGGTTCCTGCTGCATCAGGGTACCGATGTCCTCGACCGGTTCTTCCTGACGCAGAGAAACCACCGCCTCGGCCGCACCGGAACCGGCCAGGGGGCCGAGCACCGCGTCCAATACCGGCAACGGCGCGGTATTTACATTCAGCGTGGTGTCGGTGGGCAACGCGGTGAACAGCCCCCAGGCGGCCGGATCCGGAAACAGATCCTGCACCGTGAAGCTGCGCAGCGCGCGCAGTTCGGTCTCGTGGGCCACCGGCATGTTGGGGGTGCGGCTGAAGCGATACTCCGCGTCCTCGGCCCCTTCCACCGCGTCGACGATATTGTTGCTGTCGATCCAGTCCGCCATCTCGTTGGCCAGAACACTGGCCTTGGCGGGATCCGGCAGGGTTTGCTGCAGCAGCCGCTGCAGCATGTCCCGGGCCTGGTCGTCACGGGTGAAGCCGGCGCCGTTGGCCTCCACCAGCCAGTTCAGATTGAAACGCCCCTGCAGGTCCTGAACGCTGGCGCTGAGGATGGCGTCTTCATAGGGCGTGGGCGTTAACTGCACGGCCCATTGCTCCTCGATGCACTCATCCAGTTGCTGGCTGGTGCGACGATCTTCGTCGAGGTCGTCGATCAGCCCCTGCACCGCCACCACTTCAGCGGCCATGGCGTACTGGTAGCGCTTGTCCCACTCAAGCAGATTTTCGGTGCGCACCCGAAAGCGGTCCTGGCGGAACATCACCTCGGTGGTCACGGCGGCAAGAATCGCGAACAGCATCAGCACGATGATCAGCGCCATGCCTTGCTGACGCCGCCGCCCGCCGACGCGCGGGTGTGCGATCAGGACGCCCATGGGTTCACCACGGTACGGAAGTAACGGTGCAAGCGCTGCCCATTTTCCATTTCGATGTCGATTTCCACGCTCTTCGGCAGCCGCTGCTGCCACACCGGGGTGTTGGCCAGGGCCGGCTCGGGCCAGAATTCCAGCCAGCCCACCTCGCCGGTTTGCGCCTGGTCGAGATAACGCACCTTGAAGTCGGCCACGCCGTCGAGCAAGACGTCTTCCTGGAATTCGGTGGCCACGTTGGTGTCCAGCACCGGCCAGTAGCGGCGGTACAGTTTTTCATCCTCGAAGGCGTACACCACACGCTGCATTTCGCTACGGCGGCGCAGCGCGAAGGGATTGGCCCAGCCCAGCCGAGTGAATTCCACGTAATTGTCGTTGCCGATCAGGGCCGGTTGCGGGTCGCCGTAGGGGTCGCGCACCGGGCGCGCGATCATCTGCTCGAAATCCAGGGTCAGGTAGGTGACCGCGCGCTGGGCGTCCTCCAATTCGGTGGCGCCCTCGCTGAGGGTATCCCGGTTGTTCATGGCGCTGCTGAGAAACTCCACCGCCACCACGTACATCAGCGCGAAAATGGCGATGGTGATCAGCATTTCCAGCAGGGTGAAACCCGGCTGCCGAGCTCTGGAATCGCGCATCAGCCCCCCGTCAGATCCTGGCCGCCGCCACCGCCTTGCTGGCCGCCGGTGAAGGACTGGCCTTCCTGGGCGGGCTTGCCGATCAGGCTGGCCAGCTCGTAGACCAAACCACCACGATCGTCGTCACGCATTTCGCCGACCTCGATGTCCACCCGGCGGGTATCCGGGTAGGGCCCGCTGCTGATGGTGGTGCGCACCCACCATTCCCGTTCGCCACGGGTCACCTGGTCGTCGTTGGTGCCGGTCTTGGGCCATTGCTGATAGACCTGCATTTCCACCAGCTTGTCGGCGGCCACCAGGTAGGCCTGGCGGGTGTCGTCGATATTACGGTAAGCCACGGCGCTGGCGCCCAGCGTCTGGCCCAGGGTGACCATGGCCAGCGCCAGCACCGCCACCGCGAGCACCACCTCCACCAGGGTGAAGCCGGCCTGGCTGTTTTGACGGCCGCGCGAGGTCATGGTCAATCCTCCAGAAAATCGTCGTCGATCAGGCTCTCGTCCGGTTTTTCATCCGGCGCGGTCAGGGCCTCTTCCTCTTCGTCCCGGTCCGGGTCACGCACCTTGCCCAGCGCGCTCATGCGGCGGCGGGTTTCCAGGTCCAGGTCTTGGCGGGAGCGCACCGTGAAGGTGATCGGCGTGGTCTCGCCACTGGGGAAAAAGAACACCTGGGGCAGCGGCTCTTCCTCTTCGTCCTCGTCGTCTCGCTCACCGCCCCGTGCGTCACGGTCATCGCCCAGAAGGCCCTCGTCACCGCCGAACGGGTCCTCGCTGACCAGTTGCTTGGCGGCGTCCTGCAAGGACACCCGCTCTTCCTGATCGTTGTCGGGCAGGTCGTCGAACTGCCAGGTGAGCTCCAGGCTCTCGGGCAGACGGTTGGCCTGCAGACCGTTGCCCTGGGCGGGCACGAAAGCACGCTCGCCCACGTCGTAGGTGAGCGGCGTCCAGCCCCGCTCGGTGACCCGCAACGCCATCAGGCGCCCGGAGAACAGACTCTGCTCGTTGAGCATGGTCAGGGTGTCGGCGAGGCTGGCGCTCTCGCTGTCCAGCTGACGCTGATCGTCGACCCACACCGGGACCACCAATACCGCCAGGGACAACATCGCCACCAGCCCCACCACCACCAGGATTTCCAGCAGGGTGAACCCGCTTTGGCGGCGACCGCCCGGCTTGGCGTCAGGCCCGGGCCGCCACATCAGTTGTCGCTATCGCGCCAGCTGATGTCCGCGTCGGTGCCCTCGCCGCCTTCCGCGCCGTCGGCGCCCAGTGAGTAAAGATCGAAGGGACCGTCCACGCCGGGGCTGATGTACACGTACTCGTTGCCCCAGGGGTCTTCCGGGACGCTCGGCAGATAACCGCCTTCGGGCCACTTGCGCGCCGAAGCCGAGCGCTCCACCAGGGCGTTGATGCCCTCTTCGGTGGACGGGTAGGTGCCGTTATTGAACTTGTACATGTCAAGCTGCTGGACCACCCGCGACATGTTGGTCTTGGCAATGTCCACCTTGGCCTGTTCCCCCTGCCCGATCACATTGGGCACGATCATCGCGGCCAGCAGGCCGATAATGGCCACCACCACCATGATTTCCAGCAGCGTGAAACCGCCCTGGGCGCGTTGAATCTGTTTCATGAGACACCTTTTCGTGTTGTCTGGAAGTCACTTCCTTGTTTTTGGGGATTGCACTTCTTTTTGTGACTGGCGGTCAGCCGGCCATGAAATTGTTCATCTGCATGATCGGCAGCATCACCGCCAGAACAATGAGAATCACGAACCCGGCCATGGTCAACAGCATTAACGGGCCCAGCAACCCCACCATGGTTTGGACCGTGCTGGTGAGCTCCCGTTCCTGATAATCCGCCGCCCGGCTGAGCATGCTGTCCAGTTCGCCGCTGGTTTCACCGCTGGCGATCATCTGCACCATCATGGGCGGAAAGTAGCCACTGGTTTCCAGGGCCCGACTCAGGCTGCCGCCCTCGCGGACCCGGGCGGCGGCGGTCACCACCGCCTCGCGGATAGCCAGATTGCCCACCACCTGGGCGGCGATGAACAGCGCGTCCACCAGGGGCACGCCGGAACGGCCCAGAATCCCCAGGGTGCTGGCCAGACGGGCGCTGTCCGAGGCACGCATCATGGTGCCGATCAACGGCAGCGCGACCAGGCGGCGGTGCACGCGCATTCGGAACGCCGGTTCGCGCATGGCGCGGGAGAACGCCACCACGGCGCCTACTACCACCAGCGCCAGCAGCCAGCCCCAGGCGCGCACGAAGTCACTGAGCGCGATCACCGCCACGGTGATAAACGGCATGGCCTGTTCCCGATTGTCGAACACGGCCACCATCTTGGGTACCACGAACGCCATCAGGAAGCCGATCACCAGGGCCGAAAAGATCATGATGAAGGCTGGGTATATCATCGCCTGACTGACGGACCGGCCGGTGTCGTCGCGGGTTTCCAGATAATCCGCGAGCTGCTCCAGCACCTGCTCCAGGTGGCCGCTCTGCTCCCCGGCCGCCACCGTGGCGCGATACATTTCCGGGAAGGCGCGCGGGTATTCGGCCAGCGCCCGTGCCAGGCTGAACCCTTCCAGCACCTTGCCACGCACCGCCATGACGATTTTTTCCACGCGCGGGTTGCCGGCCTGCTTGGCCACCGCGCCCAGGGCCTGTTCCACTGGCAGCCCGGATTTAAGCAGCGTCGCCATCTGACGGGTGACCAACGCCTGCTCGCCGCCCTTCAGCTTGCCGGTGCCGGACAGGCGCGCGGACAAACCGCCGCCGCCCTGGTGGTCCTTGGCTTCGGACACTTCCAACGGCACCCAGCCCTTGCCGCGCAGCTGCTGCCGCACATGACGGGCGCTGTCCGCTTCCAGGGTGCCGCGCTTCACTTTGCCCCGGTGGTCCAGGGAGCGGAATTCAAAAGCGGGCATCAGTCTTCCTTGGTGACGCGCAGTACTTCTTCAATACTGGTGTCGCCGGCCAGCACTTTGCGCCAGCCGTCCTCGCGGATGCTGGGGGTCAGCTTGCGGGCATGGCGCGTGATCTCCAGCTCCCCGGCGCGTTCGTGAATCAGCTCGCGCATGGCGTCGTCGATGATCACCAGTTCGTAGATACCGGTGCGGCCCCGGTAGCCCTGATTGTTACAGGCCTCGCAGCCCTCCGGATGGTAGAGCGTCACGTCCTGATCCGGGGCCAGCCCGAGCATGCGCCGCTCGCTGTCGCTGGGCTGGTAGGGGCGTTTGCAATCGGAGCACAGCACGCGCACCAGGCGCTGCGCCAGCGCGCCGAGCAGCGAGCTGGAAAGCAGGAAGGATTCGATACCCATGTCCTGCAGCCGGGTAACCGCGCCCACCGCCGTGTTGGTGTGCAGGGTGGACAGTACCAGGTGACCGGTGAGGGACGCCTGCACGGCGATCTCCGCGGTTTCCAGGTCGCGGATCTCCCCCACCATCACCACATCCGGGTCCTGGCGAAGAATGGCGCGCAGGCCCCGCGCGAAGGTCATGTCGACCTTGGTGTTCACCTGGGTCTGACCGATGCCCTCCAGCTGGTATTCGATCGGGTCTTCCACGGTGAGGATGTTACGGCTGCTGTCGTTAAGCTCGGTGAGCGACGCGTACAGGGTGGTGGTTTTACCGGAGCCGGTGGGGCCGGTAACCAGGATGATGCCGTGGGGCTTATGGATCAGCTCGCGCATGTGCTGGTCGCAGACGTCGCCCATGCCCAGGTGCGACACCTCCAGCCGACCGGCCTGTTTGTCGAGCAGACGAAGCACCACCCGTTCGCCGTTGCTGGAGGGCATGGTGGAGACCCGCACGTCCACGTCCCGGCCGCCCAGGCGCAGGGAAATGCGGCCGTCCTGCGGGATGCGCTTCTCGGCGATGTCCAACCGCGCCATGACCTTGATCCGGGAGACCAGCAGCGGCGCCAGCTCGCGTTTGGGGGTGAGCACCTCGCGCAGCACCCCGTCCACGCGCATGCGCACCACCAGGCGGCGCTCGAAGGTTTCGATATGAATGTCCGAGGCGTCCTCGCGGATGGCCTCCTGGAACAGGGCATTGATCAGCCGGATGATGGGCGCGTCGTCTTCCTGCTCGAGCAGGTCCGAGGTCTCCGGGAGCGAGTCGGCCAGGCTGGCCAGGTCCAGGCCCTCCAGGTTGTCGGCGGCCTCGGCGGCGGCACCGCGTTGCTGCTCGTAGGTGAGCGCCATGGCGGCGCTGAAGGCGCCGTCATCAAGCCGCACGATGGTGGGCAGCCCGCCCAGCCAGCGCTGCACCTCGGCCACCGCCGACAGCGACACGTCATCGCGACAGCAGAGTTCCCGCCGGCCATCCTTTTCCCGCAGCAGCACACCGAACCGGCGGGCATAGCCGTAGGGCAACAGCAGCGGGCCGTCGCCCACTTCCGGCAGCTCGGACTGCTCCATGACTGCTTCACTCATACATCAATACCTTTCCATAAGTATTTCCACGATCTCCCCATTACTGTCGGAAAGATCCAGGAACTGAAAACCGGCGTGGTATTCGCCCGGCTCGTCCAGTGCCTCGCTCCACACCACCCTGGCGTTAAAGCTCATTGTATTGACGCCGCCGATCTGGTCCGGCAGCACCATCCCCAACTGAAGCTGCTCGCTGGGCGCCACGTCCCGCCGCAGAGACAGCTTGAAGCCGCCGACGCTCAGATTGGTCAGCCGGCCCACGTTACCACCGGTGCTGCGGTCGAACACCACCAGTTCATGGAACATACGCTTGCGCGGGTGACGGCGGCGTTCGCGGCGATCGTCGCCGGCCTCCGGATCCCGCGCTCGGAGCATGAATACCACGCCGGTAAACTCGCCGCTCTCGCGGAGCACCGGGTTGGCGTGCACCCGCAGAGGCACCGGCTCGGCGTCACCGCGCGGCTGGACGTCCAGGTCGTCCTCCCAGTGCCGCCCCTCGGCGCAGCGGGCCAGAACCGGCGAGTCCCGCCACTCTCCCCGTCCGAACATCAGCGGCGTCACCGGCGTGCCCAGCAGGGTGTCGCGCTCCACATTCAGGAGGGCGCAAGCGGACTCATTGCAAAAGGTCACCTGGCCGTCGGCGTCGGCACCCACCACCGACTCACCGAGCGCGTGCAGGAGGCGCTCATTCTCGTCCTTGAGGCGCTTCATCTGCACCACCGCCTGCTGCAGCTTGCGCCGCTGGCGGTCCAGCTCCATGAAGACATTGACCTTGGCATCGAGGATCTGTTCATCGACGGGCTTGAACAGGTAGTCCACGGCGCCGTGCCGGTAGCCCTCGAAGACGTATTTCTGCTCCTTGGAGATGGCGGTCACGAAGATGATCGGGATGTGCCGGGTCTTGCGGTTCTGGCGCATCAGCTGCGCCACCTCGAAGCCGTCCATCTCCGGCATCTGCACGTCCAGCAGGACCAGCGCGAAATCATGCTTGAGCGCCAACGCCAGAGCTTCGTTGCCGGAGCCGGCCATGACCAGATTGCGGCCCTCGGCCTCCAGCAACGCCTCCATGGCGATCAGGTTCTCCCGGTGATCGTCGACGACCAGGATATTCTGTTTATTCATCTTGCAACCCAATCAAGAGTTCCGCCAGATACGGGCCGATGCGTTCCAGATCCAGCACTTCCCGCACCGATCCCTTTGTTATCGCCGCTTCCGGCATGACCGGCGCCTCGCTGCTCTGCGGCGACTGAGCCAGGGTCAATCCGCCGCGGCGGCGTATGTAGTCCAGCCCCTCGGAGCCGTCTTCGTTGGCTCCGGTGAGGATCACGCCGATCACGCTTTTGCCGTACACATGGCCCGCCGAGAAAAACAGTTCGTCAATCGACGGTCGGGAAAAGTGCACCGCGCGGTACATCGACAGCGCAATGGTTTCGTCCGCGTCCACCAGCATGTGGTAGCCGGGCGGCGCCACATAGACGTGCCCGGGCCGGATGCGTTCTTTATCCTCCGGCGCCACCACCGGCAGCCGGCTGTAGCGTGCCAGCAACCAGGCCAGCCTGTTCTCGGTGCTGGCGTTCTGATGCTGGACCAACATGATGGCCGCGGGAAAGCCTTCAGGCAAGCTGGCGAGCACCGAGGCGTAGGCGTTCAAGCCACCCCAGGATGCCCCCATAACGACCGCTTTAAGGGGCGCCGCGCCGGGCACTTACTCCCCCTGGCCGCGATTGCGCTTCTCCGCCTCGTAGGCGGCGCGGTGCGCCTGGGCCTCCTTGAGTTTCACCTGCAGCTCGCGGCGCTGCCGGTCCAGCTCCAGGAAAAAATTCACTTTGCTCTTGAGGATCAGGGGATCCAACGGCTTGAACAGATAATCCACCGCGCCCGCCTGATAGCCTTTGAACACGTATTTCTTCTCTTTGCTGATCGCGGTAACGAAGATAATCGGGATGGTCTGGGTGTCTTTACGCTGACGCATCAATTCCGCCACCTCAAAGCCGTCCATACCCGGCATCTGCACATCCAGAAGCACCAGGGAGACATCTTCCTTGAGCAGAATTTTGAGCGCTTCCTGGCCGGATTCAGCCTTCAACAGCGTACGCCCCTCATCCTCCAGGATGGCTTCCAGGGAGACCAGGTTGGCGGGTTGATCATCAACCAACAGCAGTTTCTGCTCGATCATCATTATTCTCGATTAAGCGTGTCTGTTATGCGTTAGGACGCAATTGTCTTTTACGGAAAATCCGCAGTGATCGGTTGACCACGTCGAACGACTCTTCATTGCCGCTGAAACGCAGACTTTCCTTGGTACCCAGGCACAGGAAGCCCCCCATGTCCAGGCTTTCGCCGAACAGCTTGAATACGCGTTGCTGCAAGGGCCGGTCGAAGTAAATCAGGACGTTGCGGCAGAGTATCACATGCATTTCGCCGAACACCTGGTCGGTGGCCAGGTCGTGGTCGGCGAACACGATGTTGCGCTTCAGGCGCTGTTCCATGATCACACTGTCGTAGCGGGCGGTGGCGTAATCGCTGAGCGACTGACGGCCGCCGGCACGGCGATAATTGTCGGTGTACTGTTTGAACGCGTGAATCGGGTAAATGCCTTTTTTGGCCGCCGCCAGGACGTTCTTATCGATGTCCGTGGCGTACAGCATGGCGCGCTCGTAAAGGCCCTCTTCCTCGAGAAGAATGGCCATGGAGTAGATTTCCTCGCCGGTGGAACAGCCCGCGTGCCAGATCTTGATGAACGGGAAGGTCTTCAGAACCGGCACCACTTCCTCGCGGAACGCCTTGTAGAATTCCGGGTCGCGGAACATCTCGGTGACGTTGACGGTGAGGTCGTTGAGCAAGGTGACGAAGAACTGCCGGTCGCGCAGCACCCGGTCGGTCATTTCCAGCACCGTGGAAAACCCCGACATGGTAAGGCGGTGCATGATACGCCGGCGCATGGAGGCCGGGCTGTAGGAGCGGAAATCATACCCGTAGAGCTGGTAAATCGCCTCCAGCAGCAAACGGATTTCGATATCCTCCACCTGCACCTGTTCATCACTGATCGCCGGCCGCGGTTCCACTGCGGGCACTCCTATTTATGCAGCCAGACCCGCATCAGCGAGGTCAGCTTGCTCATGTCGATGGGTTTGGAGCAGTAATCGTTGGCGCCGGCGTCAAGACACTTGGCGCGGTCATCCTTCATCGCCTTGGCGGTGAGCGCGAGCACCGGCAACGCCGCGAAACGCGGCTGGCCGCGGATATGCGACATCGCTTCGTAGCCGTCCATCTCGGGCATCATGATGTCCATCAGCACGATATCGAAGTCCGGACTTTCGTCCAGCGCTTCCAGGGCCTCCCGGCCATTGTTAGCCAGGTGGATATCAAAGCCGAGCTCTTCCAGTTGGGCGGAGAGCGCGTAGATGTTGCGCATGTCGTCGTCCACCAGCAGCAGCTTCTTGCCCTCGAAAATATCGTCGCGGTGCTCGATCAATTCCGGATTGCCGCGCCGGTGGGCGGGTAAAGTGGACTCCAGCCAGTGCAGGAACAGGGACGCTTCATTAAGCAGACGCTCGTGGGAGCGTTCGGTTTTGAGAATGATGCGGTCGGCGTACTTACGCAGCCGCGCTTCCTCGTCGCGGGTGAGATCCTTACCGGTATAGATCACCACCGGTACCGCCTCGTAGTCGTCGTTGCCGTGCAGTCGCTCCAACAGTTCGAAACCGCTCATATCCGGCAGCGTCAGGTCCAGGATCATACAATCGTAGACGGTTTCGCCAAGGGCCTTCAGGGCCTCCTCGCCACTGGTGACGGCGGTGATCTGAACGCCCTTCTGATCGAACAGTTCCCGAATGCTTTCGTGCTGAATGGCGCTGTCTTCCACCACCAGGAGCCGGCGCACATTGGTTTCGATGGCGGTTTCGATTTTGGCGAAAGCGCTGAGCATCTGCTCCTGGCTGACCGGTTTGGCAAGGAAATCAATGGCGCCCAGATCAAGCGCCTTCTTGCGTTCGTCCTTGCCGGAAAGGAAGTGCACCGGGATATCCTGGGTGCGGGCGTCGCCCTTGAGCTTTTCCATTACCTCCCAACCGTCGATGCCGGGCAGGCCGATATCAAGAATAATGGCGCTGGGCCGGTAGCGGCGCGCGTATTCCAGCCCGGTTTCACCGTCATGGCAGATGTGGCTTTCCAGGCCGTAGTCCGCCGCCAGGTCCACCAGCACGTTGGCGAACTCGCCGTCGTCTTCCACCACCAGCACGGTCTTTTCCCGCACCACGTAGCCGTCGTCCTCGCCCTGCTCTTGCGGCGACGGGTCGCCGGCGGTGTGCGCCTCGGCATTGGCGCCCACATCGACCGGTTCCGCCGGCGCCGGGTGCGTCTCGTCATCGGTCTGTTCCGCCTGACCGGCGTGCCCTTCGGGCAGGTACAGCATGAAGGTGGCGCCGGTACCGGGGCCGTCGCTGTGCAGGCTGATTTCACCGCCCAACAGACGCGCCAGCTCCCGGGAAATCGTCAGGCCCAGGCCGGTACCGCCATACTTCCGGCTGGTAGTGCCATCGGCCTGCTGAAACGCCTCGAAGATCAGTTTTTGCTTGTCCTCGGGAATGCCGACGCCGGTGTCGGTGACCGCGAATTTAAGCGTGCTGGCACGGTCCAGGCGGCCGGGAACGCGCTCCTCATCGCCGGGTCTTTCGATGCGCAACGTCACCGAGCCGTCGTCGGTGAACTTAAGCGCGTTGGAGAGCAGGTTTTTCAGAATCTGCTCGAGCCGCTGACGATCCGTGTAGAAGGCCTCCGGCAGGCCTTCGCCCGGGGCCACATGGAAGGCCACGTTGCGGTTCTCGGCGATGTGACTGAAGTGGCGCTGGAAATGATCGCACAGCTCCGACGGCGCGATGGCGTCCACCATCACGTCCATCTTGCCTTCCTCGATCTTGGAGATATCAAGGATGTCGTTGATCAGTGACAGCAGGTCCGCGCCGGCGGAATGGATCACCTGGGCGTGCTCCACCTGTTTGTCGTCGAGATTGCCTTTTTTGTTCTGACCCAGCGCGTTGGACAAGATCAAGATCGAATTCAGCGGCGTGCGCAACTCGTGAGACATGGTGGACAGGAATTCGGACTTGTACTTCGAGGACAGTTCCAGCTCCTTGATTTTGTCCTCCAACTCCTGGTGCAACAGCTCCAGTTCCTTGTTTTTCTGCCCCATCTCGGCTTTCTGTTCGCCCAGTACCTTGGCCTGGGCTTCCAGTTCCTCGTTGGTGACGCGCAGCTCTTCCTGCTGGGCCTGCAGGGATTCTTCCGAAGCACGCAGGGCCTGTGTCTGGGACTCCAGCTCTTCGTTGATCGCTTTGAGTTCTTCCTGTTGCTGCTGCAGGCGCGATTCCGAGGCGGACAATTCCATGGCCTGTTCCTCCAGGTCCTGATTGACCTGGGCCATTTCCTCTTTCTGCGCTTCCAGCGCCCGCGCCTGCTGCTGGGTCTGCTCCAGCATGCCGGCCAGTCTCAGCCGGTTCTGGGCGCTGTGCAGGGCCACGCCGATCAGGGCGGCGCCCTGCTCCAGGAAGGTGGTGTCGGAATCGGAAAACGCCTGGAAGGCGCCCACTTCCAGCACCCCTTTGAGTTCATCGTCGTGGACGATGGGCAGCACCATGACATTGCGCGGCGCCGCGTTGCCGGTGCCGGAGCCCACCAGCATGTACTCCTCCGGCACCTGTTCGAGAATAATGGTTTTCTTTTCCAGCGCGCATTGACCGACCAGGGATTCACCCAGACGGAACTCGTTGGCCAGTTGCTTGCGCCGCTGCATGGCGTGGGCGCTGGATAGGCGCAACGTTTCACTGTCGCCGTCGAAGGTGTAAAAGGCACCCACCTGGGCATTCAGGGTGGGCACCACGTAGGAAAGAAGATTGTTGCCCAGTTGTTCGATGCTCAGGTCGCCGCGCATCAGAGCGTTGAGCTCGGAGAGCTGGTTCTTCAGCTGCTCTTGCCGCCGGTCCTCATCGGTGCGCGCCTTGAGGGTATCGCGCATCTTGCGGATGGCGCGAATCAGGTGTCCGGTCTCGTCACGGCTGTCGCTGCGGATTTCAGTGTCCCAGTTACCACTGGCGATGCTGTCCGCGGCCCCCATGGCGTCTTCCAAGGGGCGGGTGATGGAACGGGTGACCCGCAGGGCGATCAGACCGAGCAGTGTGAACGCCACACTGCCCAGGGCCAGACCAATCAACTGAGTGCTTTTATTGTCTTCGCGACTGGCATTGAGGTTATCGCGGAAGCTTTGATAACGCTGTTGTTCAAAGGCGCTGTGCTCATCGGTGTACTGCTCTTCCAGACGTTGCATCTCGGTGAGCGATTCGTAGCTGCTGACCCGGGCGGTGGGGTCTTCCACCAGTCTGGCGGCGGTATCGTTGGCGACGGTAATGTAAGTGATGAACGCGGAGCGCAGATCGTCCACCGGCGCGCTCAGCGTGGGATCGAGGCGCTCTATGTCGCCGAGCCGTTCCAGGAACTGGTCGGAGCGATCCCGGGCCTCGTCAAGCAGGCCCGCATCCACCTGGGTGATGGCGTCGTCATAAGCGTCACTGATCGCCAGAAATTCCACATTGTTGGCATTCACCAGTTCCAGCACCGGAAAGTCGTGGCTTTCCACTTGGCGCAGATGGTCAATATTGGTTTCCGCGATGTAATAGCTGTACAAGAAATAGGCGAGGAACAGAACGATCCCCAAGGCCGCCACGGACAAAATCTTCAGCCGCACGGACAGATGCTGAAAGCCAGTCATTAACCGTTTCCCCCTGAATCCGAGGTTTGTTATGGCGTTATGCTACGGCCCCGGTATTCGTGCTTTCCCGTAGGAATTAAGACTAAAGCATTAAAGTACCAGAAACAGATTCAGGGCGGCAATAAAAGGCGCAAGGAGGAAAAGAGAGGGGGGAGCTGGTGCGGGTAGCCGGACTCGAACCGGCACAGCCATAAGGCCGAGAGATTTTAAGTCTCTTGTGTCTACCAATTTCACCATACCCGCGGGTCATGCGGAACTGTACACAACGAATGCAGGCCTGGGAATGGAGGCGCGGGTCGGAATCGAACCGGCGTATACGGAGTTGCAGTCCGCTGCATAACCACTCTGCCACCGCGCCGTTAAACCTGTACGAACAAAAAACCCCGGCTTGGGCCGAGGTTGGAAATCTGGAGCGGGAAACGAGATTCGAACTCGCGACCCCAACCTTGGCAAGGTTGTGCTCTACCAGCTGAGCTATTCCCGCTTTTTTCCGGCGCCGGGTTGCCCCGAACGCGAAGCCGCATTCTACCCGAGCGCCGGTCTCTGTCAAGACTGTTTTTGCTGCCGATTCAATATCTTGGACAAACTTTGCGCAGTCACGCCGGAGCCTCGCCGGCGCCCCCACTCAGGAACCTTTCCGGCCACTACCCGGGTTGGTGAACTGCGGTATCGCCGCACGCAGATAGGAGAACATGGACCACAACGTCAGCGCCGTGGCCAGGTACAGGCAGCCGTATCCCAGCCACAGGCCCGGTGTCATGACAATGGTAAGGTTATCCGCGCTGTGCTCCGGCTTGAGTGCCAGCAACAGCGTGATCGCCACCATCTGGGTGACGGTTTTGATTTTACCGATCGAACTGACCGCCACCTTGGCACGTTCGCCCAGTTCCGCCATCCATTCGCGCAGCGCGGAGACGGTGATTTCACGGGACACGATCACCATCGCCGGCACCGCGAACCAAACGTTGGCGTGGGTCTGCACCAGCATCACCAGCGCCACCGCCACAATCAGTTTGTCCGCCACCGGGTCCAGAAAGGCGCCGAACGGACTGGTTTGTCCGAGACGCCGGGCCAGATAGCCGTCCAGCCAGTCGGTCAGGCCGGCGGCCAGAAACAGCGCCGCGGCCAGCAGATCACTCCATCCGAAAGGCAGATAGAACACCGCCACCAATACCGGGATGGCGGCCACCCGGATCAGAGTGAGAATGTTGGGCAGATTCAGAATGGGGGCGTGCTTGGACATGGATAACTTCTATGCCGTCGGCGGAAAACGCGAGTATAACGGAAAGCGGCGCCGGCCTCATTGTTGTCAGCGCCCTGTTCCCTCCAGCACCGTTTATTATTCGTGAAACCAGTTGTACAGCGTCTCGGCGGTCTGGGCATTGATACCCTCAACCCGGGCCAGTTCCTCCCGGGACGCGTTCCGCAGTTGCTTTAAGCCACCGAAATGGTTGAGCAGCGCCTTGCGCCGCTTCGGGCCGACACCGGGGATGTCCTCGAGACCGGAGCGCCGGGCCTTGCCTCGGCGCGCCCGGTGGCCGGTGATGGCGAAGCGGTGCGCCTCGTCACGCACCTGCTGCAACAAATGCAGCGCCGCGTGGGCCCCGCCGGGCACCAACTCCCGGCCGTCCGGCAGGTACAGCACCTCCAGCCCGGGACGGCGGCTTGGCCCCTTGCCGATGCCCATCACCAGCACCTGGTTATCCAGATGCAGACTCTGGATCACCTCGAAAGCGCGCTGCATCTGGCCCTTGCCCCCGTCGATCAGCAACAGGTCCGGCAACTTCGCCTCTTCCTTGACCGCCCGCTGGTAGCGGCGCCGCACCGCTTCTTCCAGGGCTTCGTAATCATCGCCGCCATGCTCCGGGCTGACGTTGAAACGTCGGTAGTCCGACTTGCGCGCGCCCTGCTGGTCGAAGACCACACAGGACGCCACCGCCCGCTCACCCTGGGTGTGGCTGATATCGAAACACTCGATGCGGCGGATCGGCGTGTCCGCCTCCAGAAGGGTTTCCAGCGCATGGAAGCGCTGCTCGAGATGCTCGCGGGCGGCCAGATCCGCATGCAGGGACTGATCCGCGTTGGTGCGCGCCATGTTCAGCCAGGCCTGGCGCTGGCCGCGCACCCGCGCGGCCAGCCGGATGCGGCGGCCGAGCTGAGTTTCCAACGCTTCCTGCAGCGCCGTCTGCCCCGGCAACGCCCCGGGCAACACGATTTCCCTGGGAATCGACTGATCGTCGCGCTCGCCCAAATAGTACTGGGCCAGGAACGCCTCCAGGATTTCATCGCTGTCTTCCTCGCCCCGGGTATCCGGCCGGAAGCTGCGATGGCCAAGCACCCTGCCCTGGCGCACCATCAGCACTTCCACCACCGCCAGCCCGTGGCGCACGGCGATCGCCACCGCGTCCACATCGCCGCCCCGGTCGGTTTCCACGTTCTGTTTTTGCTGCACCGCCTGGATGGCGGCGAGCTGATCGCGCAGTTCCGCCGCCCGCTCGAAATCCAGCTGCCCTGACGCTTTCTCCATCTCCTCGGTGAGATGGTCGCTGACCTGTCGGCTGCGCCCGGAGAGAAAGTCCATCGCCATGCGCACCTGCTCGGCGTACGCTTCACGGCTGACGAACTCCACGCAGGGCGCGGTGCAGCGCTCGATCTGATATTGCAGACAGGGCCGCGTGCGGTTGCGGAAAAAGCTGTCCCGGCAGTTGCGCACCCGGAACACCTTTTCCACCAGCGCCAGGGTTTCGCGGACGCTGCCGGCACTGGGATAGGGTCCGAAATAGCGGCTGCCGGGCCGGCGCTTGCCGCGGTGAAAGGTAATACGCGGGTATTCGTCCGTGGTGGTGATCTTGATATAGGGGTAGGACTTATCGTCGCGCAGCAGAATGTTGTACGGCGGGCGCAGGGACTTTATCAGCGACTGCTCCAGCAACAACGCCTCCGCTTCGCTGGCGGTCACGGTGGTCTCCACACGCGCGATGCGACTCACCAGCGCGCGGGTCTTGGCGCCGGTGACGTTTTTCTGGAAATAGGAATTCAGCCGGGCACGCAGGTCCCGCGCCTTGCCCACATAGAGTACCCCGCCATCACCGTCCAGCATCCGATAGACGCCGGGCTTGCGGGCACAATGGGCGAGAAACTGCTTGGCGTCGAATTGCGGCAAGGCCACTCCGGGGTCGGCGAACAACAGGCTGCATAGCATCGGCACTGGCGCGATGCTGTCAAGCCCGCGCCGGCCTTTCGCATCGCCCGGCGCCCCCTCAGGCCGGGTTGGCCTCGTCGGCGTCCACCATGCCGTGGCGCACCGCCACCAGAGCCATTTCCACGTCGCTGCTGATGCCCAGCTTGTCGAAAATACGATAGCGGTAGGTGTTCACCGTCTTGGGCGACAAGCACAACTGATCGGCCACATCCTGCACCTTATGGCAGTTCACGATCAGAATCATGATCTGCAGCTCGCGCTCCGAAAGCATGTCCAGCGGTGCGTCCGGGGTCGGCACGAAGGGCCGCAGCGCCATCGCCTGGGCGATTTCCGGGCTGATGTAGCGCTGTCCGGTGCTCACCACCTTGATCGCCCGGACCATCTCTTCCAGATCGGCGCCCTTGCTCAGGTAGCCGGCGGCGCCGGCGTGCAGCAGGCGCGAGGGAAACGGCTCGTCCTCGCAGACGGTGACGGCGATCACGCGCAGCGCGTCGTCCTGCCGCAGCATCCGGCGCGTCGCTTCAAGACCGCCGATCCCCGGCATTTTAATGTCCATCAGCACCACGTCCGGGCTCAGTTCGCGGGCCAGGCGCACCGCTTCTTCCCCACAGTCGGCCTGGCCGACCACACGAATCCCTTCCTGATCGCCGAGCATCCGGGTGATGCCGGTCCTGACCAGATCGTGGTCGTCGACCACCAGTACTTTTATCATTTTACCCTCCCCACTTAGCGTCCTTGATAGTGGATGTGTTTGAACCGTCCAAGCCTAGCGCGCCCGGGGCTGGATGCCTAGTGGTCCATGCGGTTACTTCTGTCACTCTCAGAGTGCCTGTGCCGGCGCGAATCAAGGCGCGTATCGCCGGCAAGGGTGGTTCCCTTGCCAAGAGACGCAACGCCGAGTCGCGCCGGCACAGGCTCTCCCGAAGGGCCGCCACACAAGCGCCGTGGTCGGTGTTGCGCTCACTTGAATTGGCACCACCAGTTCTGCGTTCGCGCGCCTGGCCCACGCCGCTTGTGTGGCGGCTGAGAGTGACAGAAGTAACCGCATGGACCACTAGTGGCCACCGTCACGATTCCACCACTGTCGCATTGACGCGCGCGGGCGCGAGGCGTAATTCTGAAACCCGGCCAATTTCACAACAAGGACAAGACCGATGAGCGCGATTCTGCTTTTGGTTCTGGGCCTCGGCGGCATGGCCGCCGGCTACTTCGTCTACTCCCGTTTTATCGCGGAAAAGATCTACAAGCTGGATCCGGATTTCCGCACCCCGGCCCACGAGTTCGAGGACGGGATCGACTTCGTGCCCACCAACCGCTTCGTGCTCTGGGGCCACCATTTCACCTCCGTGGCCGGGGCGGCGCCCATCGTCGGGCCCGCCATCGCCGTGATCTGGGGCTGGCTGCCCGCGTTTCTCTGGGTGGTCCTCGGCACCATTTTCTTCGCCGGCGTCCATGACAGCGGCGCCATCTGGGCGAGCGTGCGCAACCGGGCCAAGTCGGTGGGATCTCTCACCGGCGAGGTAGTCGGCGGACGGGCGCGCAGCGTATTCATGATCGTGATCTTCCTGGTGCTGCTGATGGTCAACGCGGTGTTCGGGGTAGTAATCGCCAAATTGCTGATCAGCAACCCGGGCGCCGTGGTGCCGGTGTGGGGCGCGATCGCCGTGGCTCTGGTGATCGGGCAGTTGATCTACCGCCGGAAGATCGGCCTGGGCCTGGTGTCCGTGGTCGGCGTGGCGGCGCTCTACGCGCTCATCTACATCGGCCCCTCGGTGCCGGTGACCCTGCCGGAGACCACCGCCGGGCTGTCGCCCAACGCGCTCTGGATTCTGATTCTGTTCGGCTACGCGGCGATCGCGTCCCTGCTGCCGGTGTGGGTGCTGCTGCAGCCGCGGGATTACATCAACGGCCTGCAGCTGTTTGTCGGCCTGATCCTGCTGTACGGCGCGGTGCTCATCGCCAGCCCCACCGTGGTGGCGCCGATGATCAACTTCGGCGTCCCCGAGGGCACTCCCTCGATGCTGCCGCTGCTGTTCGTGACCATCGCCTGCGGCGCGATTTCCGGCTTCCACGGACTGGTGGCTTCGGGCACCACCTCCAAGCAGCTGAACAAGGAAACCGACGCGCGCTTCGTCGGTTACTTCGGGGCCGTGGGTGAAGGCGCCCTGGCGCTGGCCGCGATCATCGCCGCCACCGCCGGTTTCGCCTCGCTGGCGGACTGGCAAGCCGTGTACACCGCCTTCGGCCAGGGGAGCCTGAGCGCCTTCGTGGATGGCGGCGCCTTTATTCTGTCCGCCGGCACCGGCATGGACACCGCCGTGGCGGCCACGCTGCTCACGGTGATGGCGGCCCTGTTCGCCGGCACCACCATGGACACCGGCTTGCGCCTGCAGCGTTATATTTTCCAGGAATGGGGCGAAATTTATAATATCGGCTGGATGCGCAAGGCGTTCCCCGCCACCCTGCTCTCCGTGGCCAGCTGCCTGATTCTGGCGTTCGGCGCCGGGGGCGCGGACGGTTCCGGCGGGCTGCTGATCTGGCCCCTGTTCGGCACCACCAATCAGTTGCTGGCCGGGCTGACCTTGCTGGTGGTCACCGTGATGCTGGTGCGCCGAGGCCGCCCCACCTTCTACACGCTGGGTCCGCTGATATTCTTGCTGTTGATGACCCTGGCCGCGCTGCTGATGCAGTTGCGTGACTTTTTCCAGAAGGAAAACTGGTTCCTGCTGGGCCTGGACCTGGTGGTGCTGGTGGCGGCGGTGCTGGTGACGCTGGAATGCGCGGCGGCCCTGCGCCGTGCCAAGCGCGTCGCCGGCGAAGAGAGCGAAGGGAGCGCCTCTTGAGCCGGCCGCTGAACGGCCCCACCGGGCCGACACGCCTGATCGGCCGGCTGCGCCGCTGGTACCGGCGCGCCGGTGATCTCGGCGCCGCCTACTACAACGCCCCGTACCGGGCCGCCATCGCGCGCGCCCGGCGGGACGAGGAGGATCTGTTCATGCTGATGGTGTTCTCCGAAACCCTCGGTATTCCCAACCCGGCCGCCTGGTACACCCTGGAGCTGCAACCGCTGTTGATGGACCGCTTCCACGACTGGCACAAACGCATGGGCATGCCCCACTCGCCCCTCGACCACTTCCGCTGCTGCTGATTCATGCCGGACCCCAACATCGAGACGCCCTTGGACATCGACACCCTGCTGCGTGAACGCCGCCTGCTGATGGTGGGCGGCAAAGGGGGCGTCGGGAAAACCACGGTGGCCTCGGCCCTGGCGTTGCGTGCCGCCGCCCTGGACCGCCGGGTGCTGCTGGTGTCCACCGACCCGGCGCACAGTCTGGCGGACGCTTTCGGCCGCGAGATCGGCGACCATGAGACTGCCCTCGCCGCCAACCTCATCGGCCTGGAAATCGACCCGGACCGGGAGGTGGACGCCCATCTGGAAAGGGTCCGGGCGCAAATGGCCCGCTTCGCCGGCGCCGACCAGCGCCCGGAGCTGGAGCGGCAGCTGCGCCTCAGCCGCCAGTCGCCGGGCGCCCAGGAAGCCGCGCTGCTGGAACGCATCACCGCGATCATTGATGCCAGGGAGCGTTTCGACCTGGTTATTTTCGACACCGCGCCTACCGGCCATACCCTGCGCCTGCTCAGCCTGCCGGAAATGATGGCCGCCTGGAGCGAGGGTCTGCTCAAACAGAACCGCCGCACCGAACAACTGGGCAAGGTGCTGTCTCATCTGACGCCGGGCCGGGACCTGGACAGTCCGCTGGGCGAGCCGGAGCACCAGGAACTGGAGGGTCTGGACGAGCGGGCGCGGGGTCTGGCGGCGCCGTTGCTGGAACGGCAGCGGCGCTTTCAGCGCGCCCGGCGCCGGCTTCAGGACGCCGCCGATACCGGCTTTGTGTTCGTGCTGACACCGGAGCGGCTGCCGATCCTGGAAACCGAACGCGCCGTGACCAGCCTCGGCGAGGCCAGAATTCCGGTCGCCGGGATCATTCTCAACCGGGTGTTGCCGGACGACGTGGAGGGGGCTTTCTTCCGCGCCCGCCGGGAACGGGAGCAACGGCTGATGACGGACATCGACCGGCGTCTGGGCACCCTGCCGCGCCTCAGCCTGCCGCTACTGGCCGACGACATCCAGGGCCGCGCGGCTCTGGAGGCGTTCTCCGAACGGTTCAGCCCGCCACGTTGAACAACTTCACGTCCGGGCGGCCGGCGAGCAGTGCCTTCAAACCGCCGCCCAGGCCTTTCATGTTCTCCCGGTGGGCATCCAGCGCCGCCTGGTCGTTGTACTGCTCATAGATCATCACGGTGTCGCCGTCGTCCACGGCCTGGTGGACGGTGTAGCCGTGATTGCCTTCTTCTTTACGCACTTCAACGGCGATGCGGTTCATTTCCGCAGCGAGCGCGTCGCCCTTGCCGGGTTGGGCGGTGAGGATAGCTACGATACCGAGCATGTTTTTTCCTTTTATTTATGGAATGAAATTCTAAAAAACAGAAATGCCATGCTGGCATAGGGCCCAGGAAGCGGCCATGGGGTTTTACGTCGTGGATTGGGGTGGAAAGGACTTGGGGAACAACTCGAGGAGCGGGCTTTGGGAGCGTAGTCGAGGGATTTGGTGTTTGCTGGGAGGCTTGGGCGCGCTTTGCGCGCGCCGAGAGGGTGGGATAGGCTCGCTTCGCTCGGGGCTGCGCCCCGTCGCCTTTGGCGACGCCCCTTCGCGGCGCTTTGCGCCGCTCGGTCGAACGGTGGGTTCGAATTAAACCACCCTCTCCGCCAGACGCGGACATAAAAAAAGCGCCCCTTGGGGCGCTTTTGTCCGCGTCTGGCGGAGAGGGTGGGATTCGAACCCACGGAGGACGCAAATCCTCGGCGGTTTTCAAGACCGCTGCATTCGACCACTCTGCCACCTCTCCGATGGGCGCCAATCATACCTGAGACGCTTTCGCAGTCAACGGCCCCGGGTCAATAAGACTGCCATAACCGTGTGATTCAAGAGGGAAATCTTGATTTTGGCGCGAGTGTCCCTATTATCCAGGGAACACCCTCAAGCAATGAGTCCTTGTATGAGCAATCACCCGAACCCGTACACCGCCCCCCACCACCAGCATGCGGGCACGGCGGTCACCGGCGAGCGCGCCGCTCAGGTCCTGAAGAACACCTACATGCTGCTGGGGCTTTCCCTGATGGTCGCCACCGGCGCCGCCGTGTTCGCCATGTCCGCGGGCATCGGCTACGTGAACGTGTTCGTGACTCTGGGCGTTTATTTCGGCCTGCTGATCGCCACCAACATGCTGCGCAACAGCGCCTGGGGCATTCTCGCCGTGTTCGGCCTGACCGGCTGGCTGGGTTTCACCACCGGACCGATCATTAACATGTACGCCCAGATCAACGGCGGCATGGAAATCGTATCCCTGGCCCTGGGCGGCACCGCCAGTATCTTCGTCGCCATGTCGGCGATCGCGCTGGTGACCCGCAAGGACTTCAGCTTCATGACCAACTTCATCATGGTTGGCATTCTGGTGGCCTTCCTGGCCGGCCTGGCGGCGATGTTCTTCAACATTCCGGCCTTGTCGCTGGCCGTGTCCGCCGCCTTCGTACTGCTCTCGTCCTTGCTGATTCTGTGGCAGACCAGCGCCATCATCCACGGCGGCGAGACCAACTACATCATGGCCACCGTCACCCTGTTCGTGTCCATCTATAACCTGTTCCTGTCGCTGCTGCACATCCTCACCGCCCTCAGCGGGAATGATTAAAGTCAGTTTGCTCGTGACCGCCGGGCCTCAACGGCCCGGCGCCCTCACCGCCCTTCACACCGCCCAGGCGGTGGCTCGCTCCTCCCACCAGCTCTATCGCATCTTTTTCTATGGTGATGGCGTCCATCTGGCCAACCGTCTGGCGTGCCGTGACGATGCGGCCTGCGATGCCCAGCGTGGCTGGCAGACCCTGGTGGCGGAACACGGCTGGCCGGCGTCGGTATGCGTGGGCGCCGCCCTCAAGCGCGGCATCAGCGACAGCGAGGAAGCCCGCCGCGCCGGTCTGGATGGCGTAAGCGGCACCCTCGCGGACGGTTTCACGCTGGTGGGACTGGGCGACTGGGTGGACGCCCTGACGCAAAGCGACCGGGTGGTGCATTTTGGCTGATTCGGTACTCTATCTGGTGCGGCACGCGCCCGGGCGTGGCGGCGGCTGGCGGGAAACCGTGGACATGGCGCTCACCGGGGCCGCCTTCGGCGTCACTACCCTGGTTTGGTTTCAGGCGGCGCCCCTGAGAGTGCTGGCCCGCCGCGACGACCGTGGCGACCTGCTTGCCGAGCTAACCGGCTTCGGCGTGCGCTGCGTGGCCCGGCGCGCGGACCTGCCCGACGGCCTGGAGGGCATCGAAGGTCTGGACGACACCGAGCTTTACCGGCTGCGCCACGGCGCGGCGCAAATGGTCCTGTTATAATGTTGCACCTGATTGGCTTTGACGATCTGGACAGCGAAACCGCCCGCGATTGTCTGGCGGTCTACGAGCACGGCGATGTGTGCGTGTTCGTCGACCAGGGCCATCTGATCGCCGCGGACTTTCCCTTACAAGGGCCGGGCTTCTTGCTCGCCGAGGGCCCGCCGGCGGCCCGCCCGGCGGATCTGGAAACCATTGACTACGACCGGCTGGTGACCCTGATCGCCGAACAGGGTCCGGTCACCGGCTGGTACGACGCCGAGGCTTCATGAGCGAACATCCTTTCGCGCCCTATGTGCGCACCCTGGGCCGTGGCAAACGGGCACGGCGCAGCCTGACCCGGGAAGAAGCGGCCGACGCCATGGCGATGATCCTGCGTGGCGAAGCGGAGCCGGCGCAGATCGGCGCCTTTTTAATGCTGCTGCGCGTCAAGGAGGAAACCACCGAGGAATTGGCCGGCTTTCTGGACGCCTGCCGGCCCGTGTGCCGGGAGCAGCTCGCCGCCCTGCCCGCCGTCGACGTGGACTGGCCCAGTTACGCGGGCAAGAAAAAGCACCACCCCTGGTACCTGCTGGCCGCCCGCCTGCTGGCCGACAACGGCCTGCGCATCTTGATGCACGGCGGCCCGGCGCATACCCCCAACCGCCGCTACAGCGACGACATGTTGGCGGCGCTGGGCGTGACATTGCCCGCCTCGGTGGCCGACGCCGGCGAGCAATTGGACCGCGATGGCCTGACCTATCTGGACCTGGGGCATTTCTGTCCGGCCCTGCCGGAACTGCTGATGATGCGCTTCCAGCTGGGGCTGCGTTCGCCGATCAACACGCTGGCACGCAGTCTCAACCCGGCGGCCGCGCCGCTGAGCATGCAGAGCGTGTTCCACCCGGCTTACCTGGAGCTGCACCTGGGCGCGGCCAGCGCCTGTGGCGACCGCAATCTGCTGCTGTTCAAGGGCGAAGGCGGCGAACTGGAGATCCGCCCGGATGCGCGCACGGCCCTCACTGGTCTGCGCCACGGTGAGCCGGCGGACGGCGTTCTGGACGCCGCCATGGGCCGACAGACGCCGCCCGGAGAGGTGGATGTGGCGCCCCTGAGGGCGCTATGGCGGGGCCAGGCGGACGACGCCTACGGCCAGGCCGCGGTGATCAAAACCGTGGCGGCGGTACTCTGGGGGCTGGAAAAAGTCAGCAGCCTTGAGGATGGCGAGAAAGCGGCCGCGGCCCTGTGGGAGGCACGCCGTCGGGACCGGCTTTAGTCGCCGAACCAGCGGTAGCGCGGGTGCAGGCTGACCACGCTGCCGACAATAATCAGAGTGGGCGCGTGCACCTCACGGCCCTCCAGGCGGTCGGCCAGATCATCCAGGGTACCGGTGATCACTTCCTGAGCGTCGGTGGTACCCCGCGATACCAAGGCCACCGGGGTGTCCCCCGCCCTGCCGTGCTCGATCAACCGGGCGCAGATCTCGCGCAGCCCCACCAACCCCATGTAGAACACCAGGGTTTCTTGTTCCGCCACCAGGCTGGCCCAGTTCAGGTCCACGCTGCCGTCCTTCCGGTGCCCCGTGACAAAGCGCACCGACTGGGCATGATCCCGGTGAGTCAGAGGGATGCCGGCGTAGGCGGCGCAACCGCTGGCGGCGGTGATGCCCGGCACCACCTGGAATGGAATACCGGCGGCCACCACCTCTTCCAGTTCCTCGCCGCCGCGTCCGAAGATAAAGGGATCACCGCCTTTCAGGCGACAGACTTTCTTGCCCTGACGGGCGTAGTGCACCAGCAGATCGTTGATATTGTCCTGCGGCAGAGTATGCCGGTCGCGGGCCTTGCCCACGTAGATCCGCTCCGCGTCCTCGCGGGCCAGGGCAAGGACCTCCGGCGCCACCAGCCGGTCGTAGAGCACCGTATCCGCCTTGCACAAAAGATGCAGGGCGCGGAACGTCAACAGGTCCGGGTCGCCGGGGCCGGCCCCCACCAGATACACCTCGCCACTCACCGGCGGCGGACGCTCGCGGTCGGCGTCGGCCAGCGCCGCGTGCAGCGCCGCTTCCGCTTCGGATTCATGTCCTGAGAGCACCTGCTCCACCAGCGGACCGTCCAGCTGCCGCTCCCAAAAAGCCTCGCGGGCCTTGCGGTCGGGTACCGCCTTCGCCAGCGGCGCGCGGAAGCGGCCCAGAATGCCGGCCAGACGCCCCCAGCGGCCGGGCAGCCAGGCCTCCAGCCGGGCCCGAAGACGGCGGGTCAGCACCGGCGATACGCCGGAAGAGCTGAGGGTGATGAACAGCGGATCACGGTCAATCAGCGCCGGAAACACGAAGCTGCTGATGTCCGGGCGATCGACCACATTGACCGGCACGCCCCGGGCAGCGCAGAGGGCCGCGACGCGCTCATTGAGCGCGGCGTCGTCGGTGGCCAGCACCACCAGCCGGGCGCCTTCCAGGTCGCTGTCCTGGAACGCCCGGCGGTGACACTCGCCGCCGGCCCCTTCCCGCTCCGCCAGGCTCTGCAGCTCGGCGCGCCATTGCGGCGCCACCAGACGCAGGCGGGCACCGGCGCGGTCGAGCAGGCGCGCCTTGCGCAGCGCGGTATCGCCGCCGCCCACCACGACCACGGTGTGGTCGGCGAGCTTAAGCCCCAGGGGCAGAAAATCCATGCTTCTGTGTCCTCTTGCGCGCCTTCAACTGAGCCGTTCCAGGCCTCTCATATAGGGCCGCAGGGCCTCGGGCACGGTCACCGAGCCGTCTTCGTTCTGGTAGTTTTCCAATATCGCCACCAGGGTGCGGCCCACCGCCAGACCGGAACCATTCAAGGTATGTACCAATTCCGGCTTGCCGGTTTCCGGGTTACGCCAGCGGGCCTGCATGCGGCGCGCCTGATAGTCCCGGAAGCTCGAGCATGAGGAAATTTCCCGGTAGCGGCCCTGGCTGGGCAGCCACACTTCAATATCGTAGGTCTTGGCGGCGGAGAAGCCCAGGTCACCGCCGCACAGGATCACTACCCGGTACGGCAGGCCCAGCTTCTGGAGAATCGCCTCGGCGTGACCGGTGAGCTCTTCCAGCGCCTGGTCGGACTGGTCGGCGGGCACCAGTTGCACCAGCTCCACTTTCTCGAACTGATGTTGGCGAATCATGCCCCGGGTGTCCTTGCCGTGACTGCCCGCCTCCGAGCGGAAACAGGGGGTGTGGCTGACGTAACGGCGCGGCATGCTGCCCGCCTCCAGAATCTCATCGGCGGCCAGATTGGTGACCGGTACTTCGGCGGTGGGGATCAGATACAGCTCCCGCTCGCCTTCCATCTTGAACAGGTCTTCCTCGAATTTGGGCAGCTGGCCGGTGCCACGCAGGGCTTCCGGCCCCACCAGATACGGCACGTAGAGCTCCTGATAGCCGTGCTCCACGGCGTGGGTATCGAGCATGAAGTCGATCAGCGCCCGGTGCAGACGAGCGAGCTGGCCACTCATCACCGCGAAGCGCGCGCCGGACAGTTTGCTGGCCCGCTCGAAATCCAGGTGCCCCTCGGCGAACGCCTCGCCCAGATCCACATGGTCCTTGGCCGCGAACGTCAGTTCCGTGGGGGTGCCCCACTGCCGCACCTCCACGTTATCGTCTTCGTCATTGCCGGCGGGGACCTCGTCCACGGGCACGTTGGGCACGCCCATCAAAAACTCGCGGATCTCTTCCTGGACCGCCTTGGCGCGGTTCACCTCGTTGTCGAGTTCCGCATCCAGGGTTTTCAAGGTTTCCGCCACCTTGGCCTTGGCGGCGTCCACATCCATGCCCGACTTGATCAGTTCGCCGACCTCTTTGGAGGCTTTCTTGCGCCGCGCCTGCAGGTCCTGGGAGCGCACGTCCGCGTCTTTACGCCTGGCGTCGAGACTCTGGAACGCGGCCAGATCCAGGTCATAGCCCCGTTTTTTCAGCGCTTCGCGAATGGCGTCGCCGTCCTGGCGCAGCACACGGATATCAAGCATGGTCGGTCCCCTTGGGAGTAAATCGTCGTTCGTCTCGCTGGCCACCGGCCAGGGCCGCGAAGTTTAGCAAAATCCAAAGCCGCAAGCTTGTGGGAGCAAGCCGCGTAGGTCGGGTTAGCCGAAGGCGTAACCCGACAGAAACCTTTCCGCAGGCCGCCGAGCCGCCTGTCGGGTTACGCTTCGCTAACCCGACCTACGTTTAGTCGTTGTAGCGCTTCCAGCTACTTTCCGCGTTCTTGCGGCGCAGGGTGCGCAGCTTGTCGGCGATGCGGATTTCCAGCCCGCGCTCCACCGGCTCGTAGAGTCGGGTGTCGCGCAGCTCCACGGGGAAATAATTCTCACCGTCGACGAAGGCGTCGGAAAAATCATGGGCGTAATGGTAGTCGGCGCCGTAGCCTTCGTTCTTCATCAGCTTGGTGGGCGCGTTACGCAGGTGCAGCGGCACCTCATTGCTGGGGTTGCCGGCCACCAGGGCCCGGGCCGCGTTGTAGGCGCTGTAGACCGCGTTGCTCTTGGGCGCCACCGCCACGTAGGCGATCGCCTGCGCCACCGCCAGTTCGCCTTCGGGGCTGCCGAGGCGTTCTTGAACGTCCCAGGCGTTAAGACACAGGGTGAGCGCGCGCGGGTCGGCGTTGCCGATCTCCTCGCTGGCCATACGCACCACCCGCCGGGCGATGTACAGGGGGTCGCAGCCGCCGTCGAGCATGCGCGCGAACCAGTACAAGGCGGCGTCCGGGTCGGAGCCGCGCACCGACTTGTGCAGGGCGCTGATCTGGTCATAGAAGACATCGCCGCCCTTGTCGAAGCGCCGCACCGCGTCGCGCAGCACCTCTTCCATCAACGGCCGGTCGATGCGCGGACGATCGCCATCGGCCAGGTCCAGGGCGATCTCCAGCATATTCAGCAGCCGGCGGGCATCGCCGTCGGCGTAGCCGAGCAGCAGGTCACGGGCATCGTCGTCCAGCACCGTGCCCGTCAGTTCCGGCTCCGCCAAAGCACGGTTCAGCAGGCCATCCAGGTCGGCCCGTTCCAGGCCGCGCAACCGGTATACCCGAGCGCGGGACAACAGGGCGTTGTTCAATTCAAAGGAGGGATTTTCGGTGGTGGCGCCGATAAAGATCACGGTGCCCTCCTCCACGTGCGGCAGGAAGGCGTCCTGCTGGGACTTGTTGAACCGATGCACCTCGTCCACGAACAGCACCGTGCGCCGGCCCTGGCCCAGGCGGGCCTTGGCCTGATCCACGGCGGCGCGGATGTCCTTCACGCCGGACAATACCGCCGACAGGGTGATGAACTCCGCGTCCACGGAGCGGGCGAGAATCAACGCCAGCGTGGTTTTCCCGGTGCCCGGCGGGCCCCACAGAATCATCGAGTGCAGCTGACCCCGTTCGCTGGCCTGACGCAGGGGTTTACCCGGGCCCACCAGGTGTTTCTGGCCGACGTACTCGTCCAGATCGGCGGGACGCAACCGCGCCGCCAGCGGCTGGGCGGCGGCGCGGTTGTCGGTTTCGAACAGGTCGTTCATTGCTGGCGGATAATATCGGTGCCTTCCGGCGGCTGGAAGTCGAAGCGACCCGCGGACGGCGCCTTATTGAGGGTGAGATCGCGGAAATCGATCACGGTTTTCTGTCCCAGGGCGTCTTCCAGGCGCATCGACACCGGGCGCTGCCCGTCGAAGGTCACGTCCAGGGTTTCGAACAGCGGGTCGCCGCCGCGCGGCTTCAGGCGGTAGGTGATGTTGTCGCCGTTGCGGTCTTGTTCCTCGACGCGGAAGGCCTTGCCCACCGCCGACGGGTCACCGCCGAACAGCAGCGCCGGGGTCTCGCTGAGGTTCTCGTTAAGCGGTCGCACCACCACCTGCTCAAGGTCGGCGTCGTACACCCAGACGGTGTCGCCGTCGGAAACCGCCAGCTGCTCGTAGGGCTGCTTCGTGTGCCAGTAAAACCGGTTGCCGCGCGCCACTTCCATGGTGCCGGCGGCCTCCTGGGCCCGGCGCCCGTCCTGGTCGAGCACGGTTTGCTCAAAGTTGCCGCGCAGGCTCTGCAGCCCTTGCAACTTGCCCACCAGATCCTCGGCGGCGTCCGCCAGGGCCAGGGAGGGCAGCAGTGTTACCAACATCAAAAGCTTGTGCATAAAGGTTCCTTGTCAGACCGGCGGCGGCGCGATCACTTCGCGCTGGCCATTGTGCCCGGCTTCGGACACCACACCGGCCGCTTCCATGGCTTCCACCAGGCGGGCGGCCCGGTTGTAGCCGATCTTGAGTTTACGTTGCACCGAAGAGATGGACGCCCGGCGGGACTGGGTGACATAGGCCACCGCCTCGTCGTAAAGCGGATCGTCTTCCTCGCCGCCCTCGGCGCTCTCCATGCCCGGCAGGGGCGCCGACAGATCCGAGCCCCCTTCGAGAATCTCCTCCAGATAATCCGGCTCGCCGCGCTTGCGCCAGTCGTCGCAAACCCGGTGCACCTCCTCATCTGAGACAAAGGCGCCGTGCACCCGTTCCGGCATACTGGTGCCGGCGGGCAAATAAAGCATGTCACCGTGGCCGAGCAACTGCTCGGCGCCACCCTGATCAAGCACCGTGCGGGAGTCGATTTTGGAGGACACCTGAAAGCCGATTCGCGACGGTACGTTGGCCTTGATCAAACCGGTGATCACGTCCACCGACGGGCGCTGGGTGGCGAGAATCAGGTGAATACCGGCGGCCCGGGCCTTCTGGGCGATACGGGCGATCAACTCTTCCACCTTCTTGCCGACGATCATCATCATGTCGGCGAACTCGTCGATCACGATCACGATATAGGGCAGCTTCTGGGCGAGCGGCGCCTCTTCGTCCAGGTTCATGGGGTCGTCAGGCTTCCACAGCGGGTCCTTAAGCGGCTCGCCTTTTTTCTCCGCCTCCGCCAGTTTGCGGTTGTAACCGGCGATATTACGCACGCCCATCGAGGCCATCAGCCGGTAGCGGCGCTCCATCTCGCCGACGCCCCAGCGCAGCGCGCTGGCGGCCTCCTTCATATCCGTGACCACCGGCGTCAGCAGATGGGGGATGCCGTCGTAGACCGCCAGTTCCAGCATCTTGGGGTCGATCAGGATCATCCGCACTTCTTCCGGATTGGCCTTGAACATGAGCGACAGCAGCATGGCGTTCAGACCCACGGATTTACCGGAACCGGTGGTGCCGGCCACCAGCAGGTGCGGCATCTTGCCCAGGTCCGCCATCACCGGGTTGCCGGAAATGTCCTTGCCCAGGGCCAGAGTCAGCGGCGAGCTGGCGTCGTCGAACATGCGCGAACCGACCACCTCGGTGAGGCGTATCATCTCGCGCTGTTCGTTGGGGATTTCGATGCCCACGGTGGTCTTGCCGGGAATCACTTCCACCACCCGCACGCTGATCACCGCCAGGGAGCGGGCCAGGTCCTTGGCCAGATTGCTGATCTTGGACACCTTGATGCCCGCCGCCGGCTGAATCTCGAACCGGGTGATCACCGGCCCGGGCTGCACCGCCACCACCTCGGCGTCGACGTTGAAATCCTTGAGTTTGATTTCCAGCAGCCGGGACATGGCGTCCAACGCTTCCTCGGAATAGCCGCCCTTGCTGTGATCGTCCACGGCGTCGAGCAGTTCCAGGGGCGGCAGATCGCCGCTCACCTGAGCAGTGAACAAGGCCCGCTGCTTCTCTTTCTGGACGCGCTCGCTTTTCTCCACCGGCTTGGCGGGCTGGGCAATCTTGGGCGGGGTGCGATTCTGCTGCTTCTTCTTGGCCTCGGTGACCACCTGGGCGCGCTTATGACGGGCTTCCCGGGCAGCCTGGCGTTCGGCGCGCTGCTCCCGCCGCTGGGCGAACCAGGCCGGCACTTTCTGGCCGATGCCCAGTACCAGAGCGCCCAGGCGCTCGGTGAGCACGATCCAGGACAGGTCGGTGAACACGGTAACGCCGATCAGAAACAGGGCCACCATCACCAGGGTGCCGCCCAGGGCGTTGAACGCCGCCAGCGAGGCTTGCCCGACCACCTGACCAAGGATGCCGCCGGCGTCCTCCGGCAGCGACAGGCCGACGCCGGAAAAATGCATGTAGGCCAGCGCCGTGCCGCTCATCATGGTCAGCACGAAACCCACCAGCCGCAGACTGAACAGGGGCCAGCCGCCGACCAGGCCGGCGTGGCGCTCACGCAGCACCTTGAACGCCCAGAACGCCACCAGCACCGGGAACACATAGGCCATATAGCCGAACAGCCCGAGCAACAGATCGGCGCAGAAGGCACCGGCGCGCCCCCCGGCGTTGTGAACCTGGCCGGCGTCGCCCACATAGGACCAGCCGGGATCGCCGCTGTCGTAGGTGATCAGGGCGAGCAGCAGATACAGCGACAAAGCGATCAGCGCGATCACCATGCCTTCCATCAGGCCTTTCTTGAGGTGGCGGGAAAACCCGGAAGGTTTCGCGTCGGCGGCTGCCTTGGTCACTCGAGGCCTCTTACGTTAGTCAAACCCATTTCTTAGGAATCCTTCCTAAAGAGCTGAAATTACAAGAATTGTAGTCAATCCGGGCGCCATGAACCAGCGGCGGCACCAGGGTCCGCCCGGTCCCGACCACGCCCTTGGCGCTCCCTATCGAAGTCATAGAGTGTACGCCCTTCACGGCCGGTGGGTTTTATTGTAGTTTGCTTCCGCCTTGAAAGGTGGCGTGCAAGCCACAACTATTGCCCAATCAGCCGATCCGGCCAAGCGGCCGCCGGCAATCATCCTGAATTCGTGGTGGAGGAATCAATGAGCGACGCGCAGCACCATCGACTGATCATCCTGGGTTCCGGCCCGGCTGGCTACACCGCCGCGGTGTACGCCGCCCGCGCCAACCTGAAACCCGTGGTGATCACCGGCATCGAGCCCGGTGGCCAGCTCACCACGACCACCGAGGTGGACAACTGGCCCGGTGATGTGGAGGGTCTGCAGGGTCCCGATCTGATGGTGCGCATGCAGCAGCACGCGGAGCGTTTCGAAACCGAGATTGTCTACGACCACATCCATACCGTAAACATCAAGGAACGCCCCTTCGTGCTGGAAGGCGACTCCGGCACCTACACCTGTGACGCCCTGATCATCGCCACCGGTGCTTCCGCCATGTACCTGGGGCTGGAATCCGAGCAGGCGTTCCAGGGCAAGGGCGTCTCCGCCTGCGCCACCTGCGACGGGTTTTTCTACCGCGGCCAGAAGGTGGCGGTGATCGGCGGCGGCAACACCGCGGTGGAGGAAGCGCTGTATCTGTCCAACATCGCCGAGGAAGTGGTGCTGGTACACCGCCGCGACAAGCTGCGCGCCGAGAAGATCCTGCAGGACAAGCTGCTCGCCAAGGACAACATCAAGGTGATGTGGGACCACACCCTGGACGAAGTGCTGGGCGACGATTCCGGCGTCACCGGCATGCGGGTCAAGTCCACCAAGGACGACAATACCGAGAACGTGGAGCTGCAGGGCGTGTTCATCGCCATCGGCCATAAGCCCAATACGGACATCTTCCAGGGCCAGCTGGACATGAACAACGGCTACATCAAGATCCAGAGCGGCCTGGAAGGCAACGCCACCGCCACCAGCGTACCGGGCGTGTTCGCCGCCGGTGACGTGGCCGACCACGTATACCGTCAGGCGGTCACCTCCGCCGGCGCCGGCTGCATGTCGGCCCTGGACGCTGAGAAGTACCTGGAAAGTCTGGAAGAGTGAGGGAGCGTGATCCCCTGGTTGCCGCCGGGCAGTGACTTCCCGCCGCTGGAGGAGGCCTTGGACGATCCCAACGGCCTGCTCGCCGCCGGCAACGACCTGGCGCCGGACACGCTGATCCGGGCCTATACCAGCGGTATCTTTCCCTGGTACGACCCCAGCCAGCCGGTTCTGTGGTGGACCCCCAATCCCCGGTGCGTTTTCCGCCCCGGGGATTTCCATATCAGCCGCCGGCTTGGCCGGCACCTTCGCAACGCGAATCTGGCGTTTTATCTGGACCACGACTTCGAAGGCATCATCGACCTGTGCGCGGCGCCCCGGGATGACGACGGCGGCACCTGGATCACGCCGGAAATGCGCGCCGCTTACCTGCGCCTGCACGCCCTCGGCCACGCTCATTGCATCAGCGTGTTCGAGGACGGCGAGCTGGCCGGTGGGCTGTACGGCGTGCAACTGGGCGGCGTGCTGTTCGGCGAGTCCATGTTCTCGACCCGTACCAACGGCTCGAAAAGCGTGCTGGCCCTGCTATGGCGCCTGGCCCCACGGCTCGGCATACGGCTGATGGACGCCCAGGTGGAGAGCGACCACCTTATGCGTTTAGGGGCCTTCCTGATGCCGAGGGTGGACTTCCAACGGCAACTGGACAGCCTGATCACCGACACCACTCCCCTGCCCTGGCCCAAGGCTCCGATCCGCTGGAACGACCTCGAACCGTAGGTCGGGTTAGGCCGAGGGCCGTAACCCGACAAAAAGGTTACGGAGCCGCCCCAAGGCCTGATGTCGGATTACGCTTCGCTAATCCGACCTACCCGGCGGTACCGCGACGTTCGGCGTAATCCAGGTAGGTTTGAATGCTCTCCGGATTGGCCATGGCGTCCGGGTTGGCGACCTTGTCCAGGCTCTGGCCGAGCAGCAGCTTCTTGATCGGCAGCTCCATCTTCTTGCCGGTCAGGGTGCGCGGCACGGCGGGCACGGCGACGATGTCGTTGGGCACATGGCGGGCGGACAGGTTTTCGCGGATACCCGCTTTGATGCGGCCTTCCAGCGCCTCGTCCAGGACGGCACCGTCGCGCAGCACCACGAACAACGGCATGAACGACTCCCGGCCCAGGTATTCCAGGTCCACCACCAGACTGTCGAGCACCTCCGGCAAACCCTCCACCACGCCGTAGATTTCACTGGTTCCCATGCGAATGCCATGGCGGTTGATGGTGGTGTCGGAGCGACCGTAGATCACCGCGCCGCCGCGCGGCGTGATGCGAATCCAGTCGCCGTGGCGCCAGATACCGGGGAACACATCGAAATAGCTGTCGTGGTACCGGTGGCCACCTTCGTCGTTCCAGAAATACAACGGCATGGAGGGCATCGGTTTGGTGACCACCAGTTCCCCTACTTGATCGTCGAGAATCCCGCCGTCGTCGTCCATGGCGTACACCGCCGTGCCCAGATAGCGACACTGCATTTCACCGGCGTACACCGGCTCGATCGGGCAGGCGCCCACGTAGGAGGCGGCCACGTCGGTGCCGCCGCTGATGGCGGCGATCAGCACGTCGCCGAGCTGATCCATGATCCAGCGGTACCCCTCTTCCGGCAGCGGCGAGCCGGTGGAGCCCAGAGTGCGAAGGCGTGCGGTGTCCACCCATTGCGAAGGTTCGATGCCGGCTTTCTGGCAGTTCAGGAAATAGGCCGCGCCGGCACCGAATACGGTGATGCCGGTCTCCTCGGCAAAACGCCACAGGGTGCCCAGGTCCGGATAGCCCGGATTGCCGTCATAGAGGCAAATGGTGGCGCCGGTGAGCAGCCCGGACATTTGCGAATTCCACATGATCCAGCCGGTGGTGGTGAACCACATGAAGCGGTCGTCCGGCCCCAGATCCAGATGCAGGGCGTGATTGAGCAGACCGTTGATCAGAGCGCCACCGTGGCCGTGTACGATCGGCTTGGGCATACCCGTGGTGCCGGAGGAATAGACCACCCAGAGGGGGTGATCAAAGGGGAGCTGCTCGAACGCCATGGGTGCGTCGCGCTGGATCATGGACGCCCAGGAGCGCGCGCCGGGGAGCTCCGCGCCGTCGTTCAAATACGGCAACAGCACCAGATGCTCAAGAGTCGGCAAGTCGTCACGCAAGCCGGCGACCACGTCCAGACGGTCGAAATCCTTGCCGCCGTAGCGGTAACCATCGACCGCGATCATTACCTTCGGATCGATCTGCTTGAAGCGGTCCAGCACGCTGCGCGTGCCCATGTCCGGCGAACAGCTGGACCAGACCGCGCCGATGCTGGCGCAGGCCAGGAACGCCACCACCGTTTCGGGAATATTCGGCAGGTAAGCCACCACCCGGTCGCCGGGGCTCACGCCCAGACCGCGCAGGCTGGCGGCGGTGGCGGCGATCTGCCGGTGCAGCTCGCCCCAGGTGAGGGTCTGGCGACCGCGCAGTTCGGAGCGCGATTCAATCGCCGGGCGGGATGGCTCGCCAATGTGGAACCGGAATACCTGCTCGACCAGATTCAGCCGCGCCCCCTCGAACCATTTGGCGCCCGGCATGGCGTGGCTTTCCAGCACCCGGCCATAGGGCTGCGAGTGACGAATATCGAAGTATTCCCAGAGCGAGGCGTAGAAGCTTTCGAGCTCATCCACCGACCAGGCCCAAAGTGTCGGATAGTCGCTGAACGCCAAGCCTTTTTCGGCGTTCAGCCAGTGCATGTAGTGGGTCAGGCGGCTGTTGGCCACGCGCTCGGCGTCCGGCGTCCAGAGCGGCGCCGGCGGGTTGGTGGTGCTATTCATTGTCTCTCCCGTGCCGGTGCGCGGTGGCGGCCAACACAGCCCCCAAACCGCCAGCGGCGTTTTATTAGTTGTCATTAGGTGGATACAAACCGGCTACAGACTAGCCAAGGAGGAGCCGCGAGGAAAGCACCGAAGCGGTATTCCCGGGGGCGGCCGCTGAGCTAGAATGACGCCATGAGCGATTTGTCCGAACTGCGATTTTTCCGCACCCCCGCCCACCCTTGCAGTTACCTGGAAGGCCGGCAGGCGGCCACGCTTTTCGTCGACCCGCAAACCCCACTGGACGCCCGCCTCTACAGCGAATTGTCCCGTCTCGGTTTCCGCCGCAGCGGCGACTACCTTTATCGCCCCCACTGCGAAGGGTGTCAGGCCTGCATTCCGGCCCGCGTGCGGGTGGCGGATTTCCGGCCCCGGCGGCGCCACCGCCGGCTGATCAAGCGCAACAGCGACCTGTCGGTGAGCGAGGAGCCGGCGCGTTACACCCGGGAAATCTACCGTCTTTATGCCCGTTATATCGATCAACGCCACGGTGACGGCGATATGTTCCCGCCCTCCGAGGAACAGTTCACCGGTTTCCTGACCTGCGATTGGGCGGACACCCGCTTCCACTGCTTCCGCGATCCGCGGGGTACGCTGCTGGCGGTGGCGGTGACGGACCATCTGGACGACGGTCTGTCGGCGGTCTACACCTTCTTCGACCCGGACCAGGAAGCGCGCGGGCTGGGCGTCAACGCCCTGCTCTGGCAGATACGGGCCAGCCACCATCTGGGGCTGCCCTATCTCTACCTGGGTTACTGGATCCGGCAGTGCCAGAAGATGAGCTACAAGAGTCAATACCAGCCATTGGAACTGCTCCGCGACGGGCGCTGGCGACTGTTTACCTCGGACGGCGCGGACGACGCTCAATAGGCTTTGCAGGATAGGCGCATTTGCGGCACAATTGCGCTCCCTCTGAAGCCGAAGATCGGGAATTTCACTGGATGGCGAAAGAAGAGCAGATTGAATTGGAAGGGGTGGTTCTGGAAACCCTTCCCAATACCATGTTCCGCGTGAAGCTGGATAATGATCACATTATCACCGCCCACATTTCCGGGAAGATGCGCAAATTCTATATCCGCATTCTCACCGGCGACCGGGTCAAGGTGGAGATGTCGCCCTACGATCTCAGCAAGGGTCGCATCACGTTCCGGATGAAATAATCCGCCGCCGGCGCCCGCGACGCGGCGCACGCCCGAAAAAAAACCCGGCCGAAGCCGGGTTTTTTACGTTCAAGGGCGACCTCAGCAGGTCGCCTCCGCCTCGGAAGCATCCACCGTCAGCACCAGTCCATCGTCGCCGGCGGTGATATGCACCTGCCCGCCATGGTCCGCCAACTCGCCGAACAACAGCTTCTCCGCCAGGGGCTTTTTGATCTGCTCCTGGATCAGGCGGGCCATGGGCCGGGCGCCCATATCCTTGTCGTAGCCCTTGTCCGCGAGCCAGCGGCGCGCGCTGTCGTCCACGTCGAGCACCACCGCTTTCTCGTCCAGCTGCGCCTGCAGTTCCACCAGGAACTTGTCGACCACGCCCAGGATCACTTCCGGGGTGAGCGCGCTGAACTGGATGATACCGTCCAGGCGGTTGCGGAACTCCGGCGAGAACACCTTCTTGAGCATTTCCAGGCCATCGGTGGACTGGTCCTGCTCGGTGAAGCCGATGGTACGCTTGTTGAGCACCTCGGCACCGGCGTTGGTGGTCATGATCACGATCACGTTGCGGAAGTCCGCCTTGCGACCGTTGTTATCGGTCAGGCTGGCGTTGTCCATCACCTGCAGCAGGATGTTGAACACCTCCGGGTGCGCTTTCTCGATCTCATCCAGCAGCAACACGCAGTGCGGGGTCTTGGTGACCGCCTCGGTGAGCAGACCGCCCTGGTCGAAGCCCACATAGCCCGGGGGCGCGCCGATCAGCCGGCTGACGGTGTGCCGCTCCATGTACTCGGACATATCGAAGCGCACCAGCTCCACGCCCAGGGCGCGGGCCAGTTGCCGGCTCACCTCGGTCTTGCCCACCCCGGTGGGGCCGGCGAACATGAAGGAGCCGATCGGCTTGTGATCCGCCTTGAGACCGGCGCGGGACAGTTTGATCGCCGCCGAAATGGTATCGATGGCGTCTTCCTGGCCGAACACGGTCATCTTCAGATCCCGCTCCAGGTTCTGCAGCACCTCCTTGTCCGACGAGGACACCTGCTTGGGTGGAATCCGGGCGATTTTCGCCACGATGGCTTCCACGTCCTCCTGATCGATGGTTTCCTTGCGCTCGCTTTCCGGGCGCAAACGCTGCCAGGCGCCGACCTCGTCGATCACGTCGATGGCCTTGTCCGGCAGGAAGCGGTCGTTGATGTAACGGGCACTCAACTCCGCCGCCGTTTTCAGGGCCGCGTCGGTGTAAACCACGTTATGGTGCGTCTCAAAGCGGCTCTTAAGCCCCTTAAGGATGCCCACGGTGTCCTCCACCGAAGGCTCCACGACGTCGATCTTCTGGAAGCGACGGGACAGCGCCCGATCCTTCTCGAAGATGGTGCGGTACTCGGTGAAGGTGGTGGAGCCCATGCACTTCAGCTCGCCGGAGGCCAGCATCGGCTTGAGCAGGTTGGAGGCGTCCATGACGCCGCCGGACGCCGCGCCGGCACCGATGATGGTGTGGATTTCATCGATGAACAGAATGGCGTTGTCCTGCTTGCGCAGTTCCGAGAGCAGATTCTTCAAACGCTTCTCGAAATCACCCCGGTACTTGGTGCCCGCCAACAGCGCGCCCAGGTCCAGGGAGTAGACGGTGGCGTCGAGCAGCGGCTCGGGCACCTTCTCTTCCACGATCATCCGTGCCAGGCCCTCGGCGATGGCGGTCTTACCCACACCGGGCTCGCCCACCAGCAAAGGGTTGTTCTTGCGACGGCGGCAGAGAATCTGGGCGGCCCGCTCGATTTCGAAGGCTCGGCCCACCAGCGGATCGATACGGTCCGCGCGGGCCAGTTCGTTGAGGTTACTGGCGTAGGATTCCAGCGCGCTGGCCGGAGCGCCTTCAGCGGCGCCGTCCACATCTTCGCGCTGTTCCGCGGCCGGGTCGTTGTCTTCCACCTGGGAAATGCCGTGGGCAATGAAATTAACCACGTCCAGGCGGTGCACATCCTGGCTGTTGAGCAGATAGACCGCCTGGCTCTCCTGTTCGTTGAAGATCGCCACCAACACATTGGCGCCGGTGACCTCCTTATTGCCCGAGGACTGCACGCTGAACACGGCGCGCTGCAGAACCCGCTGGAAGCCCAGCGTGGGCTGCGTGTCGCGTTCGCCGTCTTCCGGCAGCAACGGGGTGGAGTCATCGATGAACTGAGTCAGGGCCTCGCGCAGCTCTTCCATATCGGCGCCGCAGGCGCGCAACACTTCCACCGCCGCCTCGTTGTCGAGCAGCGCCAGCAACAGGTGTTCCACGGTCATGAATTCATGCCGGTGGCTGCGTGCGTGGTGGAAAGCCTCGTTGAGAGTCAGTTCCAGTTCTTTGCTGAGCATAGGCTACCTCACTGCTTGTTGCCCGCTCCGTCGCCGGAGACTATCAGGCCTTTTCGACCTGGCACATCAGCGGATGCTGATTTTCACGGGCGTAGTCGACCACTTGCGCGGCCTTGGTTTCGGCGATGTCCTGGGGAAACACCCCGCACACCGCCTTCCCCCGGGTATGCACCGTCAGCATAACCCGGGTGGCTTGCTCGCGGTCCATGCGAAAGAAGGTTTCCAGCACCTCGACGACGAAATCCATGGGAGTGTAGTCGTCGTTCAACATCAATACTTTGTACATCGGCGGACGCTTGAGTCGAGGCTTGGCTTCCTCAACGGTGGCTTCGCCGTGACGATCGGGTTCTTCCGGTTTACCGGGGTCCGACGCCGGGCCCCAGGTGTGGCCGGGAGAGCGCCTGTCGCTCATGAGAACAAATATCGGGTGTTGCTGCCTCTTCATAACCATCTCTAACGGTTGTATACCCACCGGCGTCAGCGGGCAATGAACAAATGAGGGGTGTCGGGGTATTTTTCAATCCCCAGCGGGGGTTGACACCCTCGCGGCCTTAGGGAACAGTTGATCAAAAACCATCCTATTCTATCGCAGCCGCGATAAATAAGAACAATCACAGCCAGCGGCCAGAGGGAAGGACCATGGCAACGGGAACAGTGAAATGGTTTAACAACGCCAAGGGCTACGGCTTTATCCGGCCCGATGAAGGCGGCGACGACCTTTTCGTGCATTACTCCTATATTCAGGAGGAGGGGTACAAAACCCTGTACGCCGGCCAGAACGTGGAGTACGAGCTGCGCGAAGCCAGCAAGGGCTACCACGCGGTCAATCTCAAACCGGGTGAGGTCAAAAACGGGAAGGACGGCAAGGGTGACAAGAGCGAAGAGTCCCCGACTTCCCGCCGCCAGAAACCGCGACGACGGGACCGGGAAAACAGCGCCGTCTCCGGCTAAGGCCGGGACCGCGCGGGGCCTCGGGGCAATCAGACGCCCATGTGCTCGATAACGGCGTCGCCGAACTGAGAGCACTTCAACAGCGTGGCGTCGGGCATCAAACGCTCGAAGTCGTAGGTCACGGTTTTCGCCGCGATCGCGCCTTCCATACCGGTGATCACCAGATCGGCGGCATCGTTCCAGCCCATATGGCGCAGCATCATCTCCGCGGAAAGAATCAGCGAACCCGGGTTCACCTTGTCCTGACCGGCGTACTTAGGCGCCGTGCCGTGGGTCGCCTCGAACAGCGCCACCGAGCCACCGATATTGGCGCCGGGGGCGATACCGATGCCGCCCACCTCCGCCGCCAGGGCGTCGGAAATGTAGTCGCCGTTCAGGTTGAGAGTGGCGATCACGCTGTAATCCGCCGGGCGCATCAGAATCTGCTGCAGGAACGCGTCGGCGATCACATCCTTGATGACGATGTCCTTGCCGGTGCGCGGGTTCTTCATCACGTGCCAGGGGCCGCCGTCCAGGGGCTCGGCGCCGTAGCGCTCCACCGCCAGCTCATAACCCCAGTTCTTAAACGAACCCTCGGTGTACTTCATGATGTTGCCTTTGTGCACCAGGGTGACGGAATCCTTGTCGTTGTCGATGGCGAACTGGATCGCCTTGCGCACCAGGCGCTGGGTGCCCTCACGGGAAACCGGCTTGATGCCGATGCCGCAGCCTTCCGGGAAGCGAATCTGGGTGACACCCATCTCCTCACGCAGGAACTTGATCAGTTTGGTGGCTTCCGGGCTGTCGGCGGCCCATTCGATGCCGGCATAGATGTCTTCGGAGTTTTCCCGGAAAATCACCATGTCGGTGAGCTCCGGATGACGCACCGGGCTGGGCACACCCTCGAACCAGCGCACCGGGCGCATGCAGGTGTACAGGTCCAGCTCCTGGCGCAGGGCCACGTTCAGCGACCGGATGCCGCCGCTCACCGGGGTGGTCAGCGGGCCCTTGATGCCCACGGTGTATTCCCGCAGGGCCTCGAGGGTTTCTTCCGGCATCCAGGTGTCCGGGCCGTAAACCTTGGTGGCCTTTTCACCGGCATAGACTTCCATCCAGGTGATGCCACGTTTCGTGCCGTAGGCTTTTTCTACTGCGGCGGTAACCACTTTCATCATCACCGGCGTGATATCGACGCCGATGCCGTCCCCTTCAATGTACGGAATAACCGGGTGGTTGGGGACATTCAGGGATAGGTCCGCATTAACGGTGATTTTGTCACCGTCCGCCGGAACCGTGATCTTTTGGTATCCCATCTACACTACTCCCTCTGAAAAAAACCGTCGGATTCGGTTGCCTGGCGAGTATAGCACTCAGCCGTTATTCTTGCTTGGCCTTGACGGGCCCACTAAGGCGTTTTTTGACATGGCCAGACTGATTTTGTTTAACAAACCCTTTCAGGTGCTCTCCCAGTTCACCGATCCCCGCGGGCGGCGCACGCTGAAGGATTTCATTCCGGTACCCGGCGTGTATCCCGCCGGCCGGCTGGACTGGGACTCTGAGGGCCTGCTGTTACTGACCGATGACGGCGCCCTGCAAGCGCACATCGCCAGCCCCCGCTTCCACCAGGCGAAAACGTATCTGGTGCAAGTGGAAGGCGAACCACCGGACGACGCCCTGCACCGCCTGCGCCAGGGGATCACGCTTAAGGACGGCCGGTGCCGTCCGGCAACGGTCAAACCGGTTCCCCCTCCTACCCTGTGGCCCCGGCACCCGCCGGTGCGCACGCGGCTCACGGTAGCCGACCAGTGGCTGGAACTCACCCTAGACGAAGGTCGCAACCGTCAGGTCCGGCGCATGACCGCCGCCATCGGCCACCCGACCCTGCGGCTGGTGCGCTGGCGCATCGGCGACTGGGACCTGAGCGGCCTGGCGCCCGGTGAGTGGCGCGAGGTGCGAATTCACGCGCCCAAAAAGGCGCCCCGTCCCGCGCGCCGCAAGCCTCCGTCGCGGCGTGCGCGCGGGCGGCGCGCCTGAGCGCCACCTCGGCTGTCCCGCCACGCCCGGGTGCGCTACCATCGGCGCCCCGCGAACAACCCGAAACGGATCAGGAATCGGATGAACAGCTTCCAAGCGCATATTACAGTAGCCACGATAGTGGAAGATGAAGGCCGCCTGCTGTTCGTGCGCGAAACCCAGAACGGCGAGACGGTGATCAACCAACCCGCCGGCCACGCCGAATTCGGCGAGGACCTGATGCAGGCCGCTTACCGGGAAACCCTGGAAGAAACCGCCTGGCGGGTAGAGATCACCGGCCTGCTCGGCTGGTACATCTTCCAGCCCTACAAGGGCGCCGGGGTATACTACCGCACCTGCTTTATCGCCGAGCCCCGGCGCCACGACCCGCATCAGAAGCTGGACACCGGCATTCTGGAAGCGATCTGGCTGACCCCGGAGGAGCTGGCCGGGCGCCACGCCGAACACCGCAGTCCGCTGGTGGCACGCTGCGTGGCGGATTATCAGAGCGGCCGGCGCCTGCCGCTGGACGCCATTTACCAGCACCCCTGGCCGCTGCAGCGCGGTTGATTCGTATTAAAGCGCCCATATAGAGAGGCCCATGCACACACAAGCGCCCGAAAACACCCGCGTCATCGTCGGCATGTCCGGCGGCGTCGATTCCTCCGTGGCGGCGGCCCGGTTGCTGGACGCCGGCTACCGGGTGGAAGGCCTGTTCATGAAGAATTGGGACGAAGACGACGGCACCGAGTACTGCACCGCGCGGGACGACCTGCTCGACGCCATGCAGGTGGCCGGAGTACTGGGCATCGAGCTGCACACCGCCAACTTCGCCACCGAGTACTGGGACCGGGTGTTCGAGCACTTCCTGGCCGAATACCGCGCCGGACGCACCCCCAACCCGGACATTCTCTGTAATAAGGAAATCAAGTTCCGCGCCTTCCTCGACCACGCCCTCACCCTGGGCGCGGACTACATCGCCACCGGCCACTATGCCCGTGTAGAACATGGGGCGCAGGTCGACCACGCCGGCGAACACGCCCGACTGCTGCGCGCGGTGGACGACAACAAGGACCAGACCTATTTCCTGCACGCCGTGGGCGGCGACAAGTTCGCGCGCACCCTGTTCCCCCTCGGCGACCTGGAAAAGCCCGAAGTACGCCGCCTGGCCGGCGAGCGCGGCTTCGCCAACCATAAAAAGAAAGACTCCACCGGCATCTGCTTTATCGGCGAGCGGCGCTTCAAGGATTTCCTGGAGACCTACCTGCCCGCCCAGCCCGGAGACATCGAGGACGATGCCGGCCAGCGTATCGGCCGCCACGACGGGCTGATGTACTACACCCTGGGCCAGCGCCAGGGGCTCGGCATCGGTGGCCTGGCCGACGCCGGCGACGCGCCCTGGTACGTGGCCGGCAAGGACCTGGACCGCAATGTACTGATCGCCGTGCAGGGCCAGGATCATCCCCTGCTCTACCGGGACGAGCTGACCAGCGGGCCGGTGGACTGGATCGCCGGGGAACCACCTGCTCTGCCCGCCCGGCTTACCGCCAAGACCCGTTACCGCCAGCCGGACCAGGCCTGCCGGGTGGAAGACGCCGGCGCGGGGCGCGTGCGGGTGGTGTTCGACCAGCCCCAGCGGGCGGTCACGCCGGGCCAGTCCGTGGTGTTCTACGACGCTGACGCCTGCCTGGGCGGCGCCGTGATCGAGGAGACGCGATGAACGCGCAGCAGCAACAAGTTCTTGCCCTGGCGGCGGTGTTCGAAGCCGCCACCCTGGCCGACCAGATCGCCAGCAGCGGCGATTGCGACCAGGCCGCCATGGAAGCCCTGCTCGACGGGGTGATGACCATGCAGGCCACGGATTTCGACGTTATTTACCCGCGCCCCGCTCTCTTCCAGGGCGGCCTGCGCCTGCTGCGGCAAAGCCTCAACCGTGAGCAGACACGGCAGGCGACGCGGCCGCTCAGCTATGCGCTGGCGCTGCTGCACCTGTCCTCCAAGCTGCGCAAGAACAGTGACGTGATCAGCATCCTGCGCCACCGGCTGATCGCCCTGGAGGGCCAACGGCAGCATTTTCAGGGTGGCACCACCAATGTCACTTTTTGTCATCGCCTGGCCGGCATTTATCTGGATACCCTGGGCACCTTCCGCTTCCGTATCCGTGTGCAGGGAGAACCCGCCCGCCTGCAGGACGAAGACAATGCCGCCCGCATTCGCGCCTTGTTCCTGGCCGGGGTACGGGCCGCCTTCCTGTGGCATCAAATGGGCGGACGCCGCTGGCGGCTGCTGTTCCAGCGCAAGCAGCAACTGGAAATTCTAGAAAGCATAAAATTCAAAGACTTATAGAGAAAACATCACAAACAACATTATCCAGAATCCGTGCCCGTGCCGGGCGCTTCACCGGCGCATTCCGGCGCTACGCGACCGGCGCCGTTTTGCTGTATGATTGCGCCGCTATCGGATTCCCTTCAGGAGTTGCCCATGTCCAGCTTTACTTCTCTTACCGCCATTTCCCCGGTGGACGGCCGCTACGCCGGCAAGTGCGAATCCCTCCGCGCGATCACCAGCGAGTACGGTCTGATTCGCTATCGGGTCCATGTGGAAGTGAGCTGGCTGGAGCAACTGGCCCACGACAAGGCGATCCCGGAAGTGCCGCTGATGAGCGGCAAGGCCGCGTGGCACCTGCGCGGCGTGACCCGCGACTTCGAAGAAAAGGACGCCGAGCGGATCAAAGAAATCGAAGCCACCACCAACCATGACGTCAAGGCGGTGGAATACTTCATCAAGGAACGCATGGCCGAGCATGAAGAGCTCGAGGCCATGAGTGAATTCGTGCACTTCGCCTGCACCAGCGAGGACATCAACAACCTGTCCTACGCCCTCATGATGCGCGAGGCCCGCGAGCAACTGCTGCCCAAGCTGGACCAGGTGATCGGCGGCATCCGCAAGCTCGCCCACGGCCTGGCGGACACCGCCATGCTGTCGCGCACCCATGGTCAGTCCGCTTCGCCCACCACCGTGGGCAAGGAGATGGCCAATGTGGTGGCGCGCCTGAAGCGCCAACGTGAGCAGTTCGCGGCGGTGGAGATTCTCGGCAAAATCAACGGCGCGGTGGGCAACTACAACGCCCACCTGGCCGCCTATCCGGAAGTGGACTGGCCGGCCTTCGCCCGCCGCTTCGTGGAAGGTCTGGGGCTGAGCTTCAACCCCTTCACCACTCAAATCGAGCCGCACGACTGGATCGCCGAATACTTCCACGCTCTGATGCGCTTCAACACCATCCTGCTGGATTTCGACCGGGATCTTTGGGGTTACATCTCCCTGGGCTACTTCAAGCAGCGCGCCGTGGAAGGCGAAGTGGGTTCCTCCACCATGCCGCACAAGGTCAACCCGATCGACTTCGAGAACTCCGAAGGCAACCTGGGCATCGCCAACGCGATCATGGATCATCTGGCCGGCAAGCTGCCGATTTCCCGTTGGCAGCGTGATCTCACCGATTCCACCGTGCTGCGCAACATGGGCGTGGGCCTGGCACACAGCCTGATCGCCTACGAAGCCGCCCTGAAAGGCATCGGCAAGCTGGAAGTGAACGCCGAGCGGCTCGCCGATGATCTGGACGCCGCCTGGGAAGTGCTGGCCGAACCGATCCAGACGGTGATGCGCCGCTACGGCATCGAAAAACCCTACGAGAAGCTCAAGGCCCTGACCCGGGGCAAAGCGATCACCCAGGAGGCCCTGGCTGCCTTCATCGACGACCTGGCGATCCCCGAGGACGCCAAGGAGCGGCTCAAGGCGTTGACCCCGGCCACCTATGTGGGCAACGCCGGCCAGCAGGCGCGCGGCGTCCAGTAGACGCCATCGCGTCGTCGGATACCATGCCCGCCTCCACCGCTCTGCCCCGCTTCACCCTGCCCATGACGCCCCGGGATTTCCTGGCGCGTCACTGGCAGCGGGCTCCGCTGTTCATGGCAGGCGCCGCCAGCGGCCTGGCGCACCCGGACGCCGACACCCTGGCCGGACTGGCGCTGGAACCGGAGGTGGAATCGCGCCTGATCCGCGGCGCCGGCAACGGGCCCTGGCACCTGGAGCAAGGCCCGCTGGAAGAGCAGCGCTTTTCGGAGCTGGGCGACCGCGACTGGACACTGCTGGTGCAGTCCGTGGACCACTACCTCACCGAGGTGTCTCTGCTGCTGGATGATTTCGGCTTCGTGCCGGGCTGGCGGCTGGATGACATCATGATCAGCTACGCCGCCGAGGGCGGCAGCGTAGGCCCGCATTTCGACCAGTACGATGTCTTCCTGATCCAGGCCGCCGGACGGCGCCACTGGCAGGTGGGTCCGCCGTGCGACGAGCACAGCCGCCTGCGCGGCGACGTGCCCCTGAAGATGCTGGCCCACATGCCGGTGGAACAGGAACACACCGCCGGCCCGGGCGACGTTCTTTATCTGCCTCCGGGCGTCGCCCACCACGGCGTGGCACTGGACAGCGACTGCATCACCTGGTCGGTGGGCTTCCGAGCCCCTGACTATCGGGATCTGCTCGCCGAAATGGTCGCCGAAACCCTCGCCGACACCGACGAGCAACTGTACACCGACCCGGGTCGCGCGCCGGTGGAGGACGCCGGCGAGTTGGGCGACGCCGACCGCGACGCCATGCTCGAGCGTGCTTTCGGACTGCTGGACCGCGGCGCCGCCGGACGGGCCCTGGCCCGCTGGCTGAGCACACCGCGACAGACAGGACTTGATTTTCTGATCGACCCGGCGCACATTCGCGCCGCTGAACCCGCCACGGCGCTGATCCGTCATGGCGGCGCGCGGCTTCTCTGCCATGGCGACACCGCCTGGCTGAACGGAGAACCCTGGCCTCTCAATCAGGGCCAGATGCCGCTGGCGCGCCTACTCGCCCGCCAGCGCCGCTATCGACACGACGAGCTGGCTGCGGTGCTTAACGCCGACAGCCGCGACCTGCTTAACCACTGGATAGACCAGGGCTACTTTGCCGAGCTTTAACGAGAACGCCATGGCCTTTAGCATTATCGAAACCTCCTGGGACGAACATCGCGCCGAACTCAGCGCGCTGCGCGAGCGCGTTTTTATCGGCGAACAGGGCGTCCCCGAAGAGCTGGAATGGGACGGTGCCGACCCGGCCTCGCGTCATTTCCTGGCCTTTGACGACGATCGGCAACCGATCGGCTGCATCCGATTGCTGGGCAGCGGCCAGATCAGCCGGTTGTGCGTAGTGGAAACCCGCCGCAACAGCGGCATCGGTCGGGCTCTGCTGGTGGCCGCCGAAGAAGCCGCCCGCGCCGCCGAAATGCGGGAGATATTCCTCTACGCCCAGACCCACGCCACCAGCTTCTACGAGGGCGCCGGCTTCTCCGCCTCCGGCGGTATTTTCATGGACGCCCACATCCCCCACCGCCAGATGTTCAAGCTGCTCACCTGATGGGCAACCGGGCGGCGGAGGCTTTTACCGGCGCCCCTCTGGCGCCGGAAGACTGCCCGCGGGCATTGGCCGCGTTGATACGGCAAGGGCGCACCCAGTTGCACCTGCGCCTGCCCGCTCTGGACGCCCTTTGTGGCGACGGCGCCGTGATCAAGGCGCTGCGCGAGCTGGCGTTAAGCAGTGAACGGGTCCGTATACGTCTGCTCTATGACGACCATAACCGGGCCACGGCCCGGGGCCACCCGCTGGTGCCCTTGGCCCGTCGGCTGCCGTCACGGCTGGCGCTGCGCCTCAGCCACCGGGAAGACCGGGATCCGGGCCTGTGTTTCGCGGTAGCGGACCAATCATGGCTGATGGAATGCGCCGGCTGGCCGCGCCCGGAGAACGCCCGCCTGTTCGACGATCGCCGCCCCCTCGCCGTGCGGCGTGCCGCGTCCTTCAATGATCAGTGGCAACGCGGCCTGCAGGACCCCGAGCTGCGTGAACTGCATCTCTAGACGCCTTCAAGACTGATCCAGGTCCGCCACCAGCTCCCATAACACGTGCCCGCTGTGCCGGTACTTGTCCTCGAAATCGGTGAGCGGTTCCCCGCTGGGAGCCAACGGTTCCAGCCCGGTCCGATCCACACCCGTCAAAGCCAGAGCCTGCGCCATCTCCGCCGGATAGACTCGCCAGTTACTGCGCAGCACCAGGGTGCCCCCCAGCGACAGCAATGCCGGAAACACCGGATGACCATGCCAACGACGTTTCAGATGCGCGCTCTTCGGCCAGGGGTTGGGATAAAGAAGGTAATGCCGCCACAGTCGCCAACCGGCCTGTGCCGCCAGTCGCCAGAACCCGGTGCAATCGGTCTGCAGCAATAACAGGTTGTCCGGTAACGGCGCGAAGCGGCGCGCGGCGCGCTGCAGGCGATTTTGCGACTGATCCAGCCCCAACACCAACGCATCCGGGCAGGTCCGCGCCAGCGCCACCGAGGAGCGCCCGGTGCCGCACCCGGAATCGAGGATCAACCGGTCTTGGGCCGTGCCGACCCAGTCGGCGGCGCGCGCGAACGCGGCGCGGTCATGATCCGCCACCGGAGCGCGCCAGGGATCGATCAGGTGGCGGCGAACCGTCGCATCCAGGCCCGGGTGCACCCCTTCCTGGTTACTGGTTACCGTCCGGCTATTACCAAACATGCTGTATTTCGAAAGGGGCCGTCATATAGGACAACTTAATTCACATTTTTCACTGGATGCCCACCGAGCCCTGCCGCTGTTGGCTACAATGCGACGCGTTACGGAGTTTTCCATTATGCGTTTTTTGTTGTGTTTTTTCTGCCTTTTCCTGATCACCGCCTGCCAGGACAACACGGCCCCCGACAGCGACTACGAGGACGATTTTCTGCTTGTCGCCCATCACACCATGACCCCTCTGGACGGCGACTACAGCCAGGACATGAACCTCAAGGCCCTGGTTCGCAACCGCGTCGCCGAGGAGCCCGAAGACGGTCTCTGGATCCGCACCACCCTGCCCTGGCTGCGCCTGGGCAGTGGAGAGCTGGATACCCGCGACCTGGACCGGCTCGGCGAGCGCGCCGAACCGCTGATGAAATTTCTCTCCACCGGCACCCTGAGCCGTATCGAGGGCGGTGAAATCACCGATACCCGGATCGCCGATCAGGCGCTCTACCAACAGCTGGTGGAACGCTTTGGCGACAAGGTGCGGCAACTGCTCGACCAGGCCACCGCCACGGCGGTCCCGCTGCCCGAGGATCCACGCCCCGGCGACACCTGGCACGCCGACGCCGCGCTCTGGGGGCTGCCCAGAATCACCGCCGACTATGAGGTCCTCGCCCGCGACGGCGACCGGGTATTGATCAAGCTTACCCTGGACGGCGACGGCGTCACCGGCCAGGCGCGCATGATCGCCCGCTGGCCCTCCGGCATGCCCGAAGCGCTGCGCCTGCACAGCTCGGTGACGATGGCGGAGCAGAACGCGCGGGTGGAGCAGCGCCTGCTGCTGATCAGCCAATCCCATTACCCCTATCCGCTCAAGGACTGGGACGTGGATCCGATACAGGCGCAAATGCAGGCGGATTTCACCGAGCGCCGGCTCGCCGATCCGGTCTTCATGGAGGCCGAGTCGCTTCAGCCCCTGCAAGACGCCGAGCACGTGAACACCCTGCTCGACAGCCTGGAAGACAGCCTCTTCTACCGGCCCGACGAGCACCGCCTGGTCACCGCCGGGGACTGGGCGCTCGCCGCGCCGTTGCAACAACAGACCAGCTTCCATCTCACCGGCCTCGGGGACGACGCGCCGGCGGGCCTGGTGGTGAACCGCCTGGCCGAATCCGGCGGCTTCTATGGTCTGGCGGACCCCGGCCCGCGGGACCTGGGCCGCGACCTGCTTATTCCGATTCCGAACCATCCGATGCCGAGCGGCGAGCCGATCACCGTTAACGGCGAGGCCGGCCTCTGGTTACCGGGAGAATCGGTCACCGTCCATCAGGGCGATGACCTGCCCGAAGGCACCCGGGTGCTGGAATGGGCAGAACGGCGCGTGGACCTGCACCTGGAAAACGAAGGGCGCCTCAGCGCCCGCCCCTTGGGCGCCGACGGCGAGCTGCTGGACTTCGCGGTGGTGTACCGGGCACCGAATCAGGGCGACACCTCCGCCGAGACGTTCGTGAATCGCCTTACCCTGGGCATGCCACCGGCCCGGGTCAGCCTGCTCACCGAGGCCCCCATCGCGGCACTGCGGCTGACGCCGCTGCACCGGGAACAGCGGGCGCTGACCTTCACCGTGCGACCGCTACCCGACGCGCCGATGCAGGACCCCGGCGGCGTGCGGCACGACATATCGCCGTTGCCGCCGGTCCCGGACCGGACCGGCGACCTGCTGGAACGGGTAGAACTGCGCGGCCAGGACCAGAACCGGTTGCGGGTCACCGGGCCGTCGGGCCTGCGCCTGTGTACGCTGACCCCGGCAGACGGCAGCGCCCATCACGGCACGCCGCTGTACTTTACCTGGGCCGCCGGCGACCGGCATAAGAACACCCGGCCCGGCTTCGAACTGCGCACCGAGGACGACCAGATCCGCTACTTCTATGGCCGTGAAATCACCTTCGAGGTGCGTTGCCCCAGCGAGGTGGACACCGTCACCCTGACCCCGGAGGCCCCCGGCTGCGCGCGCTTCGTGGACCACAACGGCGTGGTGCTGGGCGAGGACTGCGACGGCATCGAGCATCTCGATTACGCCGCGCTCGACGCCACCGGCCTGGCGCTGCAGGCGCTCGGCGAGGACGACCAAGGCGTGCGCCGCTTCTGGGGGCCGGTCAAATCGGTTCGCTTCCTGCGCGGGCAAGACGAACAACGCCGTACCCTGACGGCGGAACTGCCGGAGTTGCCACAATGAGACACCATTATTGGCTTGCCTTGGCCCCTCTGCTCCTGGCGCTGGCGGCCACAGGCCACGCCGAGCGCCGCTATTTCACCCAGTACGATTCCCCGGCGAAAGAGCCGGAACAGGCGCTCTACTATGTGGACCTGCCTTTACCGGAAAACCCCGACGGCCCCGGCTTTTTGTACCGCGCCTATTACCGGGACAACGACGCGCTCTACGCGGAAGGTGCCCGGGCCGGTGCGGGCAAGGACGCGGACTGGTTCCGCGACTGGCGCTATCTGTATCCGGACGGCGACATCAAACAGCGTGGCCAGAGCGACGACCAGGGCCGCCTCGACGGCGACGTTATCTCATACTTCGAGAACGGCCAGATCGAAAAGCTCAAGCCCTACGCCGCCGGCAAACTCGACGGCACCGAAAAGCGTTACGACGAAGACGGCGACCTGCTGCTCGAACTGCCCTACCGGAACGGCGCGGTCCACGGCATGCGGATCAATTATTACGGTGAGGGCGGCGGCCCGGAAGGCGGTCAGATCCACGAGGAGCGGCGCTATAAAAACGGTGATTACGACCATTTCTACAATCGCTACGACCGCGACGGCCACCGCATCGGCCATGCCGGTTACACCGCCCCGGGGGTGTTCATGGCCTGGAGCAAGGACAGTGAGGGGCGCTACCGGCGCCGCGAAGCCAGCTTCCAGCGCGACGCCCGGGGCCGCTACCGCAACGATGCGCCGGTCTGGCTGCGGGTGATCGCCAATCACGACGGCAACGGCCCGCCCGAACGGGTCGTGTTGCGCTATCCCCAGGAAAACAGCGAATGGACCACCGGTTTCAGGAACGGCAAGGTGGTGCGCCTGGAACATGACGTGGACGGCATTGCCCAGGGGCACCGAATCGTCAGCCAATACCGCGGTGGCCGCGAGGAAGGCCGCATGGTGGACGGCCTGCGCACCGGCACCTGGCGCGGCTACGACGCCGAGGACCGTCTGATCTCAGTGTCACACTTCACACAGGGCCGACTCGACGGTGACGTCCGCGAGCGCAGCGGCCCGGAACGGCAACGCTGGACCTATACGCACTACCGGCAAGACAAACAGCATGGTCCGTGGCGCACTGAAAACGCCGACGGCGAGGTGTTGGAATCCGGCCGGTATCGCGATGGCGTGCCGATCGGCGAATGGCGCACCCTGCGCGACACCGGCGAGCAGGAAACCGCCACCTACGTGGACGGCGAACTGCACGGCGACTGGCGCCTGCACGCGGCCTCCGGGGCGCTGCTTGCCGAGCGGCACTACCACCATGGCGACGCCACCGGCACCTGGAAGCGCTTCCAGGACGGCGAACTGACCTACCGCGCCACCTTCAACGACGGTAAACGCCAGGGTGACGTGTTCGAGGTCAGCCTCAACGGCAACCACACCTTTGCCCATTTCCAGGCCGGCCGGCTGGACGGCCCTTACCGGGAGACCACGCCGGAGGGCTACCCGCTTCTGCAAGGCCACTACCAGGACGGCAAGCGTCACGGCCGTTTCGTCGAATACAACCCGCGGGGCCGCGTGAAGCGCATTACCCCCTACCGGAACGGCCAGCGCCAGGGCGAGGGCTGGATTCGAGACCGTGACGGCGAGTTGCTGTACGCCCGCTGGGAACAGGGTCGCCGGGTCGCGCCCTAGCGCGGACCGCGATCCCCGGCGTGGTATTCAGCGGCGGCGACTTACGGCTATGATGCGGGTTCCAGCCGAACAGGGACTGTCGTGATGCCGTTATTGTCACCGCCTCCGCCGACGCACCGTGATCAACGCCTACCGCTTGCGGACGTGGCCCGTCCTCCTCTGGTGGCGCTGGCTCTGATGGTGCTTGTGGCGCTGTCCAGCGTGGTCCGCGCCGACGACATGTCGATCCACGTGATCCAGCGTGCCGACGCCGAGGCGCTGCTGCCAGTGATCCGCCCGTTGCTGCCGGAAGGCGGCTACGCCAACGCCTACCAGGGCAAGCTGGTAATCCGCACCGACGAACGTAATTTCGACGAGATTCTGGGCGCCCTGGGCGACATGCCCGAGGTGCCGCGCACCGTCACCGTCCAGTTGCGCCGCCAGGGCGACGGCAGCGGGTCCGGCGGCGATATCCGCATTAACGGACAGGGGGTGCGCGCCGGCGCCAACACCGTCACCACCCGTCGCCAGGATCGTTACAGCATCAATACCCTGTCCGGTCACCCGGCGGGCATCAGCCAGGGCAGCCTGGTGGCCCTAACCGGTACCCAGTTCCCGGCGCTGCTGGCGCTCAAGCAGGGCATCAATATCACGCCGGTGGTCACCAGCGACGGCCGGGTGCGCCTGACCATCGAGCAACGCTTCGACCAGCCCGCCGGTCGCCAGAGCGCCCGCACCCAGCAAGCCAGCAGCACGCTGGTGGTCACGCCCGGGCAATGGCAGCCTCTTGGGCAGATCACCGTCAGCGAAAGCCAGTCCGCCACCGGCCTGGGTGGCGCCAGCACCCGCAGCGACCGCTTTGCCCTGCCCCTGGAAGTCAAAGTGGAAATCGGTGGCGAATAGGCCCGCTCCCACAAACAAAAAAGCCCGGCGCAAGGCCGGGCTTTTTTGTTTGCTGACAGCGTCGCGGAGAATCAGCCGCGCTTGGCTTTCAGCTCCAGGCGACGGCGGTGCAGGACCGGCTCAGTGTAGCCGCTGGGCTGCGCGGTGCCCTCGAACACCAGGTCGCAGGACGCCTTGAAGGCCAGGCTGCCGTCGAAGTCGTCCGACATGTTGGTGTAGGTCGGATCACCGGCGTTCTGCTCGTCCACCACCTTGGCCATGCGCTTCATGGTCTCCATCACCTGGTCCTCGCCGACCACGCCATGGTGCAACCAGTTGGCGATGTGCTGGCTGGAGATGCGGCAGGTGGCGCGGTCTTCCATCAGGCCCACGTTGTTGATGTCGGGCACTTTGGAGCAGCCCACGCCCTGATCGATCCAACGCACCACGTAACCGAGGATGCCCTGGGCGTTGTTGTCCAGTTCCTGCTGGATGTCCTGGTCGCTCAGTTCCCGGTCGAGCAGCGGAATGGTAAGGATGTCGTCCAGGGAGGCGCGGCCGCGGCCGGCGATCTGATCCTGCACCTGCTGCACGTTGATCTCATGGTAGTGGGTCGCGTGCAGGGTCGCGGCGGTGGGCGACGGCACCCAGGCACAGTTGGCGCCGGCTTTCGGGTGGCCGGCCTTGGTGGCCATCATTTCCGCCATTTCATCGGGCTTGGGCCACATGCCCTTGCCGATTTGCGCCACGCCCTTGAGGCCGCATTCCAGGCCGATGTCCACGTTCCAGTTTTCGTAGGCGTTGATCCACGGCAGACCTTTCATATCGCCTTTGCGCGCCATCGGGCCCGCTTCCATGGAGGTGTGGATTTCATCGCCGGTGCGGTCCAGGAAGCCGGTGTTGATGAAGATCACCCGGTCCTTGGCTTCGCGGATGCACTGTTTCAGGTTGATGGTGGTGCGCCGCTCTTCGTCCATGATGCCGATCTTCAGGGTGTTCTCGGGCAGACCCAGCGCGTCCTCGACACGCTCGAACAGGGTCACGGCGAACGCCACTTCCTCCGGGCCGTGCATCTTCGGCTTCACGATGTACACGGAACCGGTGCGGCTGTTGCGGGGGCCCTGGTTCTTTTTCAGATCGTGCATGGCGGCCAGGACGGTGACCATGGCATCCATGATGCCCTCGGGAATTTCCTCACCGTTGTAGAGGACCGCCGGGTTGGTCATCAGGTGGCCCACGTTACGCACCAGCTGCAAGGACCGGCCTTGCAGGGTCAGCGTGGAGCCGTCCAGGGCGGTGTATTCGCGGTCCGGGTGCAGGTCGCGGGTAACGCGCTGGCCACCCTTCTCAAAGCTCTCGCTCAGGTCGCCTTTCATCAAACCCAGCCAGTTACGGTACACCTCGACCTTCTCTTCGGCGTCCACCGCGGCCACGGAATCCTCGCAGTCCTGGATGGTGGTGATGGCGGACTCCATCAGCACGTCTTTCACATGGGCCGGGTCCTCGGCGCCGATCGGGTGCTGATCGTCGATCTGGATTTCCGCATGCAGGTTGTTGTGCTTGAGCAGCACGCCGTCCGGGTTGCCCGCGTCGCCACGGTAGCCCTGAAGCTGGCTTGCGTCCTTCAGGCCGCTCTCGCCGTCCTTCAGGCGCACCACCAGCTTGCCGTCGACGATGGCGTAGCCGGTGCTGTCCTTGTGGGAACCGCTGGCCAGCGGGAAGTACTGGTCCAGGAAATCACGCGCCCAGGCGATCACCTTGTCGCCGCGCTTGGGGTTGTAGGCGCCGCCCTTCTCGGCCCCGCCCTCGTCGGAAATCATGTCGGTGCCGTAGAGGGCATCGTAGAGGCTGCCCCAGCGGGCGTTGGCCGCGTTCAGGGCGAAGCGCGCGTTGCGCACCGGCACCACCAGCTGGGGACCGGCGATGTGGGCGATCTCGTCGTCCACATTGGCGGTGCCCACTTTGAAATCGTCGCCTTCAGGCAGCAGGTAATCGATTTCCTTGAGGAAATCCTTGTATTCGTTCAGATCGATCTTCGCGCCCTTACGCTCCAGGTGCCAGGCGTCGATCGTTTTCTGGATCTCGTCGCGCTTGGCCAGCAGGGCCTTATTGCGCGGCGCCAGATCGGCCAGGATGGTTTCCATCTGCGTCCAGAAATGATCCGGCTCCACACCGGTGCCGGGAGCGATCTCGTTGGCTACCAGGTCGTGGAGTTCGGCGGCAATCTCAAGGCCGCCTTTTTTGATTCGATCGGTCATGTGCTCCTACCTTTCAGGTCGAGAGTGCGAAGAGAGAGGGCCGGGGCGGCGGGCGGCCACCCTGCCGGCCACGGGGCGGGGCGTATTTTAGCGGAAACGGCGGCGCGAATCATGTGGCGCGCGCGGCTGGCCGGTCATCGGGTGCTCCATGCGGCTGATCCTGGCATGGACCACTAGCCGAACAGGTTGACCACGTCCAGCCGGTGGGCCGCCGCGCCGCCCTGATTCTGGCCTTGTTCCAGGTTTTCAAAGTCGAACAGGCTGGTGTCGGCCAGTTGTGACGGGGCGATGTTCTGGATCGAGGAGAAGATACTCTCCACACGGCCCGGGTGTTCCTTGTCCCAACGCCGCAGCATGTCCTTCACCGCCTGGCGTTGCAGGTTCTCCTGGGAGCCGCACAGATTGCAGGGAATAATCGGGTACTGCTTGTAGCGGGCGAACTCGATAATGTCCTTCTCACGGCAATAAGCCAGCGGGCGGATCACCACGTTACGGTTGTCGTCGCTGCGCAGTTTGGGCGGCATGGCTTTCATCTTGCCGCCGAAGAACATATTCAGGAACAGGGTTTCCACGATGTCGTCGCGGTGGTGGCCGAGGGCGATCTTGTTGGCGCCGATCTCCTCGGCGAAGCCGTAAAGGCTGCCGCGCCGCAGGCGCGAGCACAGGCCGCAGGTGGTTTTGCCCTCCGGCACCTTCTCCTTGACGATGGAATAGGTGTCTTTCTCCAGGATGTGGTAGTTGACCCCTTCCTTTTCCAGGTACTCGGGCAGCACATGCTCCGGGAACCCGGGTTGCTTCTGGTCCAGGTTTACCGCGATCAGCTCGAAATCCACCGGCGCGGAGTGCTGAAGATTACGCAGGATCTCCAGCATGGTGTAGGAATCCTTGCCACCGGACAGGCACACCATCACCTTGTCGCCGTCTTGAATCATGTTGAAGTCGGCGATCGCCCGACCGGTCTCCCGGCGCAACTTCTTCTGCAGCTTGTTGAGCCGGGTACGGTGCTTGGCGTCCAGTGGGGTATCAGCGAAGGTGTCGGCGGTGCTCATAGTCGGCTGTCGGATAGCGGAGAACGAATGGTGGCGCAAGGGCTCAGGTCACCTTGACCTTGCGGATCACGCGACGATACAGGGCCGGTGACCAGCGTTTCAAATACAGCCCGGCCCCCTCGCGGCCGGCGATGATAACCTGATCGCGGCCCCGCTGCACGGCCTCCACCAGGCGCCGGGCGCAAAGTCCCGGATCCATGCCGTTCGCCTGCAGGTCGTCCATGCTGCCCTGGGCGCTGCCATCGGCGGTGAGCGCGTTCACGGACACCTGGGTGCGGATAAAGCCCGGCAGCACCAGCGTCACGCGCACCCCGTTGTCGAATTCCTCGGCGCGCAGGGCCTCGAAGAAACCGTGCAAAGCGTGCTTGCTGGCGCTGTACGCGGACCGCTTGGGGGTAGGCAGCTCGCCCACCAGCGACGTGACCACCACGAAACGCCCGCCACCCTGGCGGGTGAAGGCCGGCAGCACCGCCTTGGTGAGCGCCACGGCCCCGAAGTAATTCACCTCCATAATTCGGCGGTCCACCGCCATGTCGGTGTCGCGCACCAGCGAGCGTTGGGAAATGCCGCCGTTATGCACCACCTGGTCGAGCCGGCCGAAGTGCCGCAGCACGGTCTCCGTGGCCGGGGCCATGGCGTCCTGATCGGTCAGATCCAGCGGCAACACCAGATGCTCGTCGGCGTTCACCAGGCCGGCGCGCACCCGCTCAAGCTCTTCCCGGCGGCGCGCCGAGAGCACCAGCCTGGCGCCGTAGCGGGCGTATTCGGACGCCACCGCTTCACCGATGCCGGACGAGGCACCGGTGATCCAGACCACCTGATCGGCCAGTGATGACGACATACCGGACTCCTGCAATAGAACATTGAATGCGTATCAATGCCCCGCATGCTAGCAGATCGACCAGCGCCCGCGACCTATTTCAACTCCCGGGACGAGAGCCCCAGCAGATGGCGGGCGACAATCAGTTGCTGAATTTGCTGGGTGCCCTCGAAGATGTCGATGATCTTGGAATCCCGGGCCAGCTTCTCCAGCAAGTAACGCTCGGAGTAGCCCAGCTCGCCGCACAAGGCGACGCACTTCAGGGTCACGTCGTTGCCCATGCGGCCGGCCTTCGCCTTGCACATGGAGGCTTCCTTGGAATTGGCCTGGCCGTTGTCCGCCATCCAGGCGGCCTTGTAGGTCATCAAACGGGCCGCGTCCAGGTCCGCCTCCAGGCGGTACAGCTCCAACTCGATGCCGCTGGAGTTATAAGGCGTTTTCGAGAAGTCCGCCTTAACTCCTTCTTTTTCCAACAATTCAGTGGTGATTTCCAAAGCCGCCCGGGCCACGCCCAGGGCCATGGCGGCGACCATCGGCCGAGTATTGTCGAAGGTCTGCATGACGCCGCCAAAGGCTTTCTTTCGCGCCGCTTCGGTATCCGCGATCTCCGCCGAGCCGAGCACATGGTCCAGCGGAATGCGGCAGTCGGTAAGCGCCAGGGCGGCGGTGTCGGAAATGCGCAGGCCCATCTTGTCCTCCACTCGCACCAGCTGCATACCGGGGTTGTCCCGGGGCACGATGAACGACTTGATCGCCGCCTTGCCGAGCGACTTGTCCAGGGTCGCCCACACCACCACGGCGTCACAGCGCTGACCGCCGGTGCAATAGATCTTTTCGCCGTTGAGCACCCATTCGTCGCCGTCCCGGCGGGCCGTGGTGCTGATCGCGGCCGAATCCGAGCCGGCGCCGGGCTCGGTGATCGCCATGGCGCAATACAACTTGCCGTACTGCTCTTTCTGCTCCGGCGTGCCGACCGCCTGGATTGCCGCGTTGCCCAGCCCGGAAGCCGGAAGCGACAGCATCAGGCCGGTGTCGCCCCAACACATTTCCTCGACGCTGACGATGCCCATCAGGTTGCTGCCGTTCTTGACCGCGTCCGGATCGGCGTCCGCTTTGTCACCTTTGCCGCCGCCACGGGGGCGGCCGGCGGCGATCATCTGCGCCAGCGGCTTGAGTTCCGCCGGCGTGTCGCCGTGCTCAATACGATCGTATTTGCGGGAAATCGGCCGGAACCCCTGCTCGGCGAGCTGGTGGGTCATGTTCTGGAGATTTTTCAGTGACTTGGGCAGTTCGAAATTGATCATGGAATCTCTCCTTACACCATCAGCGCGCCGTGCAGGGCCGACAGGCCTCGCAGGTTCCGGTAGTACATTTCCAGCGGGTAGTCGCGCACGAAGCCCGCGCCACCGAAGACCTGCACCCCGTCGGTGGCGATGCGCATGGCTTTTTCCATACTTTGCAAAAACGCCAGATAGGCCTCGCGCCGGAACGGCAGCCCCTGTTCCGCGCGGCTGGCGGCCCGCCAGGTAAGCAGACGCATGCCTTCGATTTCGATGCCCATGTCCGCGATCATGAAGGCCACCGACTGGCGCCGGGCAATCGCCTCACCGAACGCTTTGCGTTCCAGCGCATAGGGCACGCACTGCTCCAGCACCGCCTGGCAGCAACCGGTGGCCAGCGCCGCCAAGCCGATCCGCGACAGGCTGACCAGTCGCTCCAGATCAAAATGGGCGAGACGCTGGGGCGCCGGCACCCGCACCCCTTCCAGGGTCAAGGTACCCGGCTCGGCGCTGCGCAGGCCCATGTAATCCTGGCGCGCCCGGGTCAGGCCGTCGCGGTCCGCCTCGACGATAAACGCCGCCGGGCCGTCATCCGCGGCGGCCACCACCAGAAACAACTGGCACTGCTCCACCAGCGGGATCAGGGATTTTTCACCGTCCAGGATGTAATCGTCGCCGTCACGGCGGGCGGTGGTCCGCAGCTCACCGGGCTCGAAGGTGGCACGCGGTTCCGCCAGCGCCACCGCCGCCGGCACCGGCTCTTCGCTGGCGAAACGGGGCAACCAGGCCTCGTGCTGGGCGTCATCGCCGAAGTCCAGCAGAGCGTTGACCACGCCCAGGGGGGCCAGCGCCGCCAGGGTCTGGCTGAGGTCGCCCTCCCCCAGGTCCTCGCAGGCCAGCACGTTGCCCATCGGCGAGCGCGGGAGCCCCGCGCCGCCCAGGGCCTCCGGCAGGCTCATCAGGGTCAGGCCAAAGCCGGCGATGGCCGCGAGCGCCTCGGGGTCGGCGGCGGCCGCCTCATCCGCGGCGCGCGCGCCGGGCGCCAGTGTTTGCGAGGCGAAGCGGCGCATGCCTTCGCGGCTGATGCGCTGCTCCTCGGACAATCTCAGGTCGATAGGCAAATCGGTGGACATGGCATCCTCATAAACCAATCAAACGTTTGTTTAACTCGACGAGTCTGTCACTATTTCGGTGTGACCGGCAAGTCATACCCTTGCTTTGGTACCGGTAACGACTAAAGTGTGAACTGTGACACAATGATAAAGTACCAGATTCAGCGTTCACCCCAGGGACGGCAAAACCAGGCGGACCTTTGCATTGAATAACATCATGAAACGGGTTCTTTCCCACCGTCCCGAGCGCGCCCTGCGGCTGCGCCGGCAACTCATGGCGGTCTACTCCTACCTGCTGCTCTGGGCCGGCACCGTGGTGGGCGTGGAAATCGCCGCGTTTGATCCGCGTACGCCCCACCTGCTGATCTTCGGCAGTCTGTTCGCCGCCAACCTGGTGGTATTCGTGCTGGTGCGCAGCGGCTTCACCGAGCGCTTCAAGGATCCCAGCCTGACCATGGCGCAGATGTTCGCCGGTATTCTTGTGATTACCCTGCTGCTCTTCCACGCCCGGGAGCTGCGCGGTGCCCTGCTCAGCCTCTACCTGATCATGATGACCTTCGGGGTGTTTTCCCTGGACCGCCGCCAGCAGATCGTGATGGCGGTGACCGCCCAGCTGTCGTTCACCGTACTGCTGGTCTACGAATGGATCCAGCTGCCGTTGGCCCAGATTCTCGCTCTGTCGTTGAGCCAGTGGGGCGTGCTGGCGTTGATTCTCGCCTGGTTCGTCTACATGGGCGGCTATATCCACAACCTCCAGCAGCGCTTCCGCGCCCAGCGGGAATCCCTTCGCCAGGCCCACGACCGGCTGGCGAGCATCGCCATCCGCGACGAACTCACCGATCTGTTCAACCGCCGCCACTTCCTGGAGCGCCTGGAAGAAGAGCTTTCCCGCACCGACCGTGAACACATTCCCCTGCACATCGCGATGGTGGACCTCGACCACTTCAAACACATCAACGACACCTACGGCCACCCCGCCGGGGACGAAGTACTGAAGCGCTTCGCCTCCCTCGCCAGTCAGTGCCTGCGACGCTCCGATGTGCTCGCCCGCTATGGCGGCGAAGAATTCGTGGTGCTTTTCCCGCAGTCCGGGCACGCCGACTGCGAAGCCGCCATGACCCGGCTGAAAGAGACCTTCGCCACCCAGCGTTATGACTTCGATCCGTCGCTACGGATCACCTTGTCCTGCGGGCTGGCCGGGCATCAGTGGGGGGAATCCGCGCTCGCCTTCATCGGGCGCGCCGACCAGGCGCTCTATCAGGCCAAGGCCGCCGGCCGCGACACCCTTCGCACCAGTTGCGCCCGGGCGCCGGTTTCAGAGGCGCCGGCAAGCGAGTATCCTTGCCATCCCAATTAACGGCGGCGGCGACAGTATGAGCGGAATTTCCAACCCCCACCTGAAACACACCGTGGAAACCTATTTCGCCGGCCAAGGCGAAGAAGCGCCTTCCTGGGTGGAAACCCACGGCCTGATCTGCGCCTTCACCGTGGGGCCCTACGACGGCCCGGCGGATTTTGGTCTGGCGCTGGAGATGTCGCTGCCGGAAGCAGTGGCCGGAGCCCTGGATGAATTGCGCGGACGCTTGCTCACCGACACTCTGGGCGGCGAGCGCATCACCCTGCCCTGCCTGCTCGACCCCTACCGGGAAGACGACGGCGCCGACCTGGCATCCTGGTGCGCCGGCTTCCTGAGCGGCATGCTGCTGCATGAAGAGCGTTGGCACAGTGACGAGGAGGACGACCCCATGGCCACCTGGTTACTGCCCATGCTGTTGATTTCCGGCGTCGACGACGACCCGGCCCTGGATGAGATCTGGAACGACAGCCAGCTGGTGCGGCAAATGGCCAACGGCATCCCCGACGTGCTGGAAGAGATGATGCTGCACTTCCAGGGGCCGGCCGGCCCCCAGGGCTAATCCGTTTTGATCGAGAGGTGGCTGATGTCCGGCACCACCGCCTCCTGGTGTGGTTTGAGCGGTTCCAGGTCAGCGCCCGGCTCGGCCATGGAGAGGTGGCTGGTATCCGGGGCCGCCGCCGGCTGACCCCGCTCTGAGGTGTCCAGATCCGCGCCCACCGGCGCCACTTCGAAAGCGCCACTGAAACCGGTGCCCCCGGTGCGGATGGTCCCCACCGTCTCAATATCGCCGTCCTGATGCTCGGCCGACGCCGGGGCGGCTGATGCCGCCGTCTGCTGGCGTGCCGGCTCCGCGCCTTCAGGCCCTTGAGGTTCCGGCGCGGCGGTCGTGGCTTCAACGCCCACCGGCAGCAGCTCGCAACGGGCACCGGCCTGCCGCAGAGCCACCTGGAATTTTCGCGCCGTGGTTTCGTCGGCGTCTTTCTTCACCACCCGAGGTTGGCCGCTGACCAGCAAGGCGGCTTTTTCCTCCGGCATCTTGAACAGGCGGGCCAGATTCGCCGCCACCCGGCCGGCGTCGGCATCGCCGATCAGCTCACCGGTCAGGCGTACATGGTATCGCTTGTCGTCACTCATAAGGCCTCGCTTGCTGTGCCGGATCGTTCAATGTTCAGCGCCACACTTGTTTAGCGCCACTCTGCTTAGCGCCATTGGGCGGCGGCGTGTTCCGCCAGCGCGGCGATGGTCCGCGACGGATTCAGCCCCAGGGAGCCGGGCACCGTGGCGCCGTCCACCACGAATAACCCAGGATAATTGAACACCTCGCCGGCGTGGTTGACCACACCCTGCTTCACGGTATCCGCCATGTTGCAGCCGCCCAGCGGATGCGGCGTGATCAGATTCTTGAACCACCGCCAGGTGGCCGGCGTGCTGGCGCGCCCGCCGGTGACTTCGGTGAGCGCCAGGTGGCGGTCCGCCAGCCCCTGCACGGCTTTCTCCGCCTTGCGGTAGTCCCAGCTCATCCGCAGCCGGTCGCGTTTCCAGGGCGCGTACCAGCGACGACCCAAATAGAAGCGCCCGCCCGGCTCGTCCCGGGCCTGCCCGAACCAGGGCATCATATTTTCAAACGGCGTGTTGTCGCGGCGGTATTCCAGCAACGCCGCCGCCAAACGGGTGCGTGCCAGCTTGGGATGCTTGCCGGCGTGGCGCAGCAGGTTGCCGAGGACATCGGGCAGGCCGCCGTCTTCCACGAAATAGCGAGCGCCGCCATCGGCGCCGTCCAGATAATCAATGGCGGCGGTAATGGTCGGCCCCCGGCTCGGGGCCAACCGCCGATCCTCGTAAAACGCCGGTGTGAAAAAATCCCCGTTGCTGGTCCAGCCCCGACCCAGCGCCCGGCTCAGCCGGGGCAAGGTCTTATATTGATCCCGGCAGCGCAGCAGCAATTCCGTGGAGCCGACACTGCCGGCGGCCACGATCACCTTGTCGGCACGAATCAGGCGCCAGGCCCGGGCGTCCAGGTCGTTGGCGCCCACCTCGTAGCCGCCCCCCTGCAACGGCCGAACCCAGCGCACATGGTGCAGCGGCCGTATCTCAGCGCCTTGCTGTTCGGCCCGGGCCAGATAATTGAGGTCCAGGGTGTTCTTGGCCCGCACCGGGCAACCCAGATCGCAGTTGCCGCAGTGCACGCAGGTGCCCTGCTGCTGCCCTTGGGCGTTGGTCCAGGTTTTACTACGCGCGTAGCTGTAGGCGTTATGCAGTCCATCGTGCCAGTCGGGGTCGAAGCTGATCGCCTGGGGCACCACTCGGAAACGGTGCCGCTGGCCGAGCTTGTCGGCGGCTTCATGCATCAGGCGCGTGCGCGGGGTCCACTGGTGGTCGGGCAGAGTCTGCACGTTAAGCATTTCGCCACTGACCCGGAAAGGCTCGCGCAGGGTGTCGAAGCGAATCGCCTCCGGCCAGCCCCTCTCAAAGACCTCCGCCGGCGGCACCACGCTGACATTGGCGTAGATCAGCGAGCCGCCGCCGACACCGGCACCCAGCGCCACGCTCATATCGCCGAAATAGCGGAAATCCAACCAGCCGTTCTGTTGCTCCGGCTCGTCCTCGTCCCATAACCAATCACGCTGGCTGACGCTGGGATAGTCTTCCGGAAGCCAACGCCGGCCCCGCTCCAGAACCAGCACCTTGTCCCCTTTTTCCGCCAACCGGCAGGCCATCACGGCACCGCCGAAGCCGCTGCCGATAATCAGCGTGCTTACCCTTTCCATGGTTGTCCCCCGTGCGCCCGAACAGGCGCGCATGCTTTTTTATGCACCATAATTCGGGCGCCACGCCTTGTCCACGCGCCGGCGGTCACCGAACCGTCACCGCCCTGTCACCGGCGCGTCCCCAACACCGCCCTAGCCTGCCCGTACCGATCAAGGGACAACCGTCGCGGGAGAAAACCATGCACGCGGATCTGTTGATACTGGCCCTGGCTCTGGTGTTCGCCGTCGTCTACCGGGTGCTGTTCCGGGAACTGCCCGGCGAGCGCTGGCAGTTCGTCGCCTCGCTGCCCCTGGCTAAAAACCACGATGGCTCTTGGCGTGGTCTCAATCTCACCTTCTATGGCTTGTTCACCGGCCTCGCCGGCGGCCTGGGCGTGGCCGCCTTCCTGGTACTCACCGGCGCCTCCCACGTGCCGCTGCCGATCGCCCTGGGACTCACCGCCGGGGTGCTGGCCGTCTGTCTGCCGGCGGCTAAGATCATCGCCAGCGTGGTGGAAAAGAACCGCCACGGCTTCACCGTGGGCGGCGCCAGTTTCATCGGCATCCTGCTGGCGCCGCTGCTGCTTTGGGGCGCGGATGCCCTCGCCCGCGCCCACTGGCAAACCGCCCTGCCGATCATGCCCCTGCTCGCCGCCATGGCGATCGCCTACGTGCTCGGCGAAGGCGTCGGCCGGCTGGCCTGCATCAGTTTCGGCTGCTGCTACGGCAAACCGGTGCACCTGGCGCCACGCTGGGCGAAGCGCTGCTTCGGCCGCCTGCACCATGTGTTTTTGGGAAAAACCAAGAAAATCGCCTTCGCCGGGGACCTGGAAGCGGTCCGCGTGGTGCCGATTCAAGCGGTCACCTGTGTACTGCACACCGCCCTGGCGCTACTGTGCACCAGCCTGTTCTTCCACGGCCTGTTCGCGGCGTCTTTCGCGCTGGCTTTGGTGGGCAGCCAGCTCTGGCGAGTCTATTCCGAGTTTCTGCGCGCCGACTATCGCGGCGGCAGCCGCCGTTTCTCCGCCTACCAAAGCATGGCGCTGCTGGCCGCCGGCTACGGGGTGCTGATCAGCCTGCTGCTGCCCGCCGCACCGACGGCCGCCCCGTCTCTGACCGCGGGCCTGCATGCCCTCTGGCAACCCGGCGTCATCCTCAGCCTGCAGCTGATCACCGTGGGCATGTTCTTCTTCTCCGGCACCAGCACCATCACCACCGGCGAACTGCGCTTCGGCCTCGCTCCCGACTGGCGCGGCCAGGCCGGCTGCCACCCCGAACCCACCAAAGCCTCCACCCCCGCCACCGAGTCGAGCGTGTAAGAGCGGGCCTGTGCGAGCGGGCCCTGCCCGCGAAAGGGAGCACAGCTCCCGGCAGGATCCCAGAGGCCTGTCTAACGGCAGCACAAACAAGGTCTCTGGAATCCCGCCGGGTGGCTAAAGCCACCCTTTCGCTTGCAAGGCAAGCTCCCACAAGACCGCTCCCCCAAAGCTGGCTTCGAATCCGCCAATGGCGGCGAATCTTCCAAAGGAGCGCCGGGTTCGGGTATGTCCGTCCAGGACCGTGTTTGGCCAGGGACGGCCAAACACGAGCCTACAGGGACGTACTCGTGGCGTGTCCTGGACGGACATACCCGAACCCGGCGCGGTCTTTCTGGAGGCCCCCAGCAGGCAGGCTCAGTCTGGAGACGGATCACCATCAGCGTGCTGATCCACACCCAGATGACGGGTCCCCCGCCGGCGGGCCAGCTCGATCTGCTTCTGGCGCTCGGCGAACCGGGCTTTCTGCTCCGCCGACGATTCGTGATAACAGCGCGGACAAGACACGCCCTTCCGGTACAACGGCGACACCTTGTCGTCCTCGCTGATCGGGCGCCGGCAGGCGTGGCACTGATCATAACCGCCCGGCCGCAACCACTGATCCACCGTGACACGCTCATCGAACACGAAGCATTCGCCCTGCCACAACGACGCCTCCGGCGGCGTCTCTTCCAGATACTTCAGTATCCCGCCCTTAAGGTGGTAAACCTCCTCGAAACCCTGCTCGCGCAGATAGGCGGTGGACTTCTCGCAACGAATGCCGCCGGTGCAGAACATCGCCACCTTCTTGTGCCGGGCCGGGTCCAGGTGTTCTTTCACATAGTCCGGAAACTCACGGAACGTCTTGGTGTTGGGGTTCACGGCGCCCTGGAAGGTGCCCACCTCGTACTCGTAATCGTTACGGGTATCGATGACCAGGGTTTCCGGATCGGCGATCACCCGATTCCACTCCTCGGCTTCCAGATAGGTGCCGCGGTTGAGATTGGGGTCCAGGTCCTCGACGCCCATGGTGACGATCTCTTTCTTGAGCTTCACCTTGGTGCGCAGGAACGGGTGTTCGGCGGCAAAGGACTCCTTGTATTCCATGTCCTGGAAACGGGAGTCCGCGCGCAACCAGCCGATGACCGCATCGACGTCGTCGCGGGCGCCGGAGACGGTGCCGTTGATACCCTCGTGGGCCAGCAACAACGTGCCACGCACGTCGCGCTCAAGCATCAGCGCCAGCAGCGGATCACGCAAGGTTTGATAGTCATCCAGGCGGGTGAAGCGGTACAGCGCCGCCACCACCACGGGGCCTTCGCCCTGATGCGGGGCCGTACTCATCGCGGCGTTCCGCCGGCGCGCTCGACGGCGCGGCCGTCGCCGCCCCGGCAGTCGGGAGAGTCGGCCACCTCACCGCCCTGCTGGCGCCATTCATCGGGCGTGAACAGACGCAGGGCGAGCGCGTGCACCGGCCCGTTCATTTCCTCGGCCAGCGCCTGGTAGACGGCCTGATGGCGCCGCACCGGCATCTGGCCCTGGAAGGCCTCGGACACCAGCACCAGCTTGAAGTGGGTTTCCGAGTTGGCCGGCACATTGTGCCGATGACTTTCGTTTTCCAGCTCCAGGTGCGCGACCGGCAGGGCGCCGCGCACTTTGCTTTCAATGGCCTCGGCCACGGACATCGGGGTACTCCTGAGGGTTTACAGGGTCGCTATTTTACGCGCCCTGGCCCGGTTTTGCAGTCCCCGGCACCGGAATGATATCCGCCCAGAGCGCTTCGCCGTCGGCGTCCAGCAAGGCGGATTCAGCCTCACCGGGGCCGAACTGGCGTACCCGGCGGGTGCCCTTCCAGGCGGGGCCCTGAACGGTACGCCCATGGGCGAAGTCGCCCCATACTTTCTGCACTTCCCCGGCCAGCTCACGGGCCGGCTCGCCACCACCGGTGAAGAACATGCCCGCCGGAGTATCGGTGACCCCGAACACGAAGGGCACATCGATGACATGGCAGGCGCCCATGGGCACGCCGAACTGCTGGCTGGTCCAGGTGAACTGAAAGCCCCGGGTGTCGTCCCGATGGGCGGCCTGGGCATCCAGCAGGCGCAGGGTGGGGACGCGGAACAGGCGGTCGGTCTCCATGGCGGAGAACCAGTCCATGTTGCTGCGTTGCGGATCCGGCGTGACGGTGCGCTGGTAATAGCTCAGTGCCTGCTGACCGTGACGCGGCAGCGCGCGCTGAAAGCGGCGCAGAATCTCCGCTTCGTCGAAGCGCCGCAGCTCCTCCACCGAAGGGAAGCCCGCCATGGGCCCGGCGTACTGGAAGAAGTGGTACTCGTCACGGCAGACGCTGGCCATCAGGGCAATATTACGGGCTTCGCCGTCGGCGATGGCGTCCACCGGCAGTCTCGGCAACAGGTCGCCGTCCACCATCGGCTGGAAATTCATCGCGAACTGCGGCGTGGTGTCACGCAGGCCACGGTCGACCAGCGTCCGCAGCGCCTGATTCTGGGCGGCGATCCAGGCTTTCGGATCAGCCTGGCGGAGCTTGTCGGCGGCGCCGCCCTCGCCCGGCAACGCGTCGACGAAAGCACGGGTGACCTTGGCCACCTCTTCCGGGGCGAGCGCGAAATCGCCGGCGCCGGACTGCACGATGGCACCCTGGAACAAGGGCCTGGCCCGGGGCGTGGCCATCAGCGTGGCGACACTGAAGCCGCCGGCGGATTCACCGAATAGCGTGACCCGGTCGGGCCGGCCGCCGAACGCTTCAATGTGCCGGTTGACCCATTCCAGGGCCGCCACCTGGTCGCGCAGCCCCAGGTTGTTGTCCGCCTCCAATTCCGGGGCGATGGCGGCGAAATCGGCGAAACCGTGGGCCCCCAGCCGGTAGGCCGCGTGCACCACCACCACCTTCTGGCTGGCCGCCAGCGCGGCGCCATTATAGAGAGGCTGGGACACCGAGCCGGCGATATAACCGCCGCCGTGATACCAGAGCATTACCGGGAAAGGTCCCTCCCCCTCCGGCACCCAGATATTCAGGTACAGGCAGTCTTCCCCGGAGTCTTCCACGCCCATCAACGGGTTCTTGACCTGCAGCGAGGGCAAGGGATAACGGTCCGCGTCGACGCTGACGTCGCTTTCCGGCAACGGTCGCGGCGCCTTGAACCGCAGGTCGCCCACCGGCGGCAGCGCGAACGGCACGCCCCGGAATGCCACCACGCCGTCACCGGCAAGGCCCTGATACCCACCCTGAGGAAGCTCTACCTTCATGCACTCTCTCCCACTGTGCCCCGAGGTCCGGGGACACGTTGTTTAATTGTTAGACAACAAAAGATATCCGAAATCCCGTGTTGCTTACCATTATCGCCACTGACGTTGGATAAGGAGACCCTTACTCATGAGCAACACTCAAGCAAACACTGAATCCCCCGCCGCCACCCTGAACACCAAACTGTCCGACCTGAGCACGGAAATCAGCGCCACGGCGGACAAGCTTAGCAAAGCGGCCCAGGGCGCGGTGACCCGGCTCAGCGAATCGGGTAACGAATTCTTTCAGGACCTGATCAAAAGCGGCGAATCACTGCGGGCCAAAACCGGCAAAAGCGGCGACACGGAGCAGTGGCGCGCGCGCCTGGCCCACACTCTGGGCCTGCCTACCCGTGATGAAATGGATGCGCTCAATAAAAAACTCGAACGCATCAACCGTAAGGTCAACAAACTGGCTCGCGAACAAAAAGCCAAGTGATTCTGCCTGACCGGGCCTCGTCGGCCCGGTCGATTTCCCGTCATTGACTGGCCGGCGTCAATCACGTTGACTTCGGCTATGTCTGATTCCCATCCGCCTTCCCTGCATTCGCTGTCCGTGGCCTCGTTCTGGATCGAGTACCTGCTCGATGCCGCTTTGCATGCGGGCGTGGACCTCAGCGACGCCCTGGTGCGCCTGGGCGTGAGCGAGGCGGAACTGGAGTCGCCCCGTGCCCGGGTACCGTTGAAAGTCGAAAACCGCCTGTTCGAACTGGCCCTGGAAGGCAGCGGCGATCCCCTGTTCGGGTTGCACATGGGCGAATGCATCCGGCCGCGCTTCATGGGCGAGCTGGGCTACGCCAGCATGTCCAGCGCCACCCTCCGCGACGCCATCGAACTGATGATCCCGTTCGCGCGGGTGACCACCGAATTCGCGGATCTGCGTTTCGAATGGCACGATCACGAACTGTGGCTGATCCTGGACACGCCGTTCGAGGACCTGCCCACTTCACCGCACCGGGTGGACGCGTTTTACGCCGGCGCGGTGGTGTTCGGACGCTGGATTCTGGGCGCCGAACTCAACCCGGTGGCGGTGCACTTCCGCCACCCCGCCCATGGCGACACCGGCGAGTACCAGCGCCTGTTCGGCTGCCCGGTGTCGTTCTCCGAACCCTGCAACGCCCTGGTCATCGACGAAGCCATGCTCGACCTGCCGCTGCGCGACGCGGATCCGGAGGTCAATCGCATCGCCCGCTCGCGGATGCAACGGGCCGTCACCCAATACCGGGCGCGGGACAATCTGCTTGAGCAGGTGCGTCTGGAAATCCAACAACGGCTGGTGGACGGCGTGCCGCAGCTGGAGCCGATCGCCGAGCGCCTGGGCGTCAAACCCTGGACCCTGCGGCGCCGCCTGCGCGCGGAACAGGCGGACTTTTCCACCCTGCTGGAGGAAGAACGGCGGCGGCTGGCCTGCGACTGGCTGCTGCACAGCAACCGATCGGTGAACCAGATTGCTCTGGATCTGGGTTATTCCGAGCAGAGCGCTTTCAACCGCGCCTTCAAACGCTGGTTCGGGGTCACCCCGGTGAGCTACCGGGAAAGCGGCGGCCAGCCGGGCGCCGCAAGCTCCTCCTGACCCGCCGATCGGCCCGCCTCCGAGGCCATGCGCGGCGATCCGTGCGCTCGCCCATCAGCTACTCTATAATGCGCGCGGCCCGGGGAACCTCCGAATGCGCACTTCCTAGCCAAGGTCGTATTCAGAGGCTCCTCAGTTCTCCCGACGATTCCAAGGAGATTTTTAATGAAAGCACCCGTACGCGTAGCTGTCACCGGCGCCGCTGG
>Ga0310342_100000010_pt1 | contig 114108 bp, 120 predicted proteins | sample S15DNA20500_MG_FD_206155 | JGI IMG/M metagenome (GOLD analysis project Ga0310342, IMG submission 206155) | Marine microbial communities from station ALOHA, North Pacific Subtropical Gyre - S1503-DNA-20-500_MG | ecosystem: Environmental > Aquatic > Marine > Oceanic | place: Pacific Ocean... | reverse complement strand
ACATGGAAGCCCAGAGCTTATCGGCCTCGAACACATCGTTAAGGACGAAGCGCATGTCTTCCAGGGGCGCTTTATAGGTGGCCATTGGCATATCTCCCGAAACTGGCTTGCGTTGCGGGACGTTAGTTTAGTCCCGGCGAACAGGGCGTAAATGTTTATTTGTGACCCGCCGTTCATCCTCGGCCCGGGGCTCTGGGCGGCGCCATAACCACAACATCAGGGCGCACAGGAACAGCGGGACGCCGATCTTGACCGGATCGGGCGCGGGGGACAAGGCAATGACGCCGATACTGATCAGCATCATGGTGGAGGCGGCGCATTTACCGCGCCGGGACAAGGCACCCTGATCACGCCAATGATGGATCGGCGGCCCGTAGCGGGGATGGTCCAGCAACCAGGCCTCCAGGCGCGGCCAGCCCCGCGCTCCGGCCCAGGCGGCCACCAGCATGAACACCACGGTGGGCATGCCCGGCAGAATCACGCCGATCAACCCAAGGGCCACGCATACCAGCGCCAGGGCACGCCACAGGAATACCTTGATCATGGGTCGATTACAGCACGACGGCGGCGCACCGGGCTACTGCTCATCGAAGGAGGCGTAATAGTCCGCCAGGCTGTCGATCAGGGCACGCACCGCCGGCAGCATGCCGCGCCGGGACGGAAAGACCGCGTGGATGATATCCCGGCGCGGCGCCCATTCCGGCAACAAATGAACCAGCTCACCGCGCGCCAGGGCGTCACGCACGGTCAACAGCGGCAGCTGCACCACGCCGACGCCGCCTAACGCGGCCCGGCGCAAGGCCACCATGTCGGTGGTCACGAAGCGCGGCGCGTGACGGACCGAAAGCAGCTGATCCCGGGGCCCGTACAATTCCCACTCGTAGCGCGGCGCCGGGCCGCCCAGCCACAAACTCGGCCAGCCGGCGAGGTCTTCCGGCACGGCGGGCATGCCGTGACGCTCGATCAAATCCGGGCTGGCGAGCAGCCCCAGGTGCCGCTCGGACAACACCTTCATCACCAGGTCGCTGTCCTCCAGCGGCGGCTGGCGGACACGGATCGCCACGTCCACCGCTTCATGGACCAGATCGACACGACGGTTGGTGGCTTCCAGGTGCACGGTGATCCCCGGGTAATCGCGCATGAAGCCGGCCAGGAACGGACCGACATGCACATGCAACAGGGTCACCGGACAAGCCAGCCGGATCACCCCGCGGGGCTCCGCCCTCACACTGTCGATGGCCTCCTGGGCGGCTTCCGCCTCCACCAGCATGGCCTTGCAGTGCTCGTAGTAGGTTTGCCCGGTCTCGGTGGTCGAGAAGTGGCGGGTGGATCGGTGAATCAGACGCACCCCGAGCCGTTCTTCCAGAGCCGCCACCCGGCGACTCAGTTTGGATTTGGGCACGCCGGTGGCGCGGCCGGCCGGGGCGAAGCCACCATGCTCCACGGTTTGCGCGAAGTAATAGAGATCGTTCAGGTTTTCCATTGTCCGGCCCGCACCGTCCCATATATAGGACAAAGAGTAGCATTTTAGCCACCTACCGCGCTTTACGTCCCATTTATAGCATTCAGGTCATGGAGAGGCAGCCGGCTTCTCCAGCCATCAAGGAGCAATATCATGAGCACTTACAATCGCTTGAATAAGGACGACGCGGCGGTACTGCTGGTGGACCATCAGGCCGGCCTGTTGTCGCTGGTCCGCGACATCGACCCGGACCGCTTCAAGAACAACGTCCTGGCCCTGGCGGACATGGCCGAATATTTCAAACTCCCCACCATTCTCACTACCAGTTTCGAGGACGGCCCCAACGGCCCGCTGGTACCGGAGCTCAAGGAACAGTTTCCGGACGCGCCCTATATCGCACGGCCCGGTCAGATCAACGCCTGGGACAACGAGGACTTCGTTCAGGCGGTGAAAGCCACCGGCAAAAAGCAGTTGATTATCGCCGGCGTGGTCACCGAGGTGTGCGTGGCGTTTCCGGCGCTGTCGGCTCTGGAGGAAGGCTTCGAGGTGTTCGTGATCACCGATGCGTCGGGCACGTTCAACACCATGACCCGCGACGCGGCCTGGCAGCGGATGGTCGCCGCCGGCGCGCAGTTGATGACCTGGTTCGGCGCCGCCTGCGAGCTGCACCGCGATTGGCGCAACGACATCGAGGGTCTGGGCACGCTGTTCTCCAACCACATTCCGGATTACCGCAATCTGATTACCAGCTACAGCACTCTTACCTCGAAAGCCTGACCTCGTGGGCGCCCGCCGAAGCGGCGGGCGCCCCATCCGGGCTAGTAGGCGCCGCGGTCCAGGCCCTCCGGCAACGCGGTGCTCACCCCGCCCCGGGCCGCCGTCTGGCCTTTATCAATGAGTTCCCGCACGGTCATCGACTCCCCGTTTAGCGTGACCTCACCCTGCTCAATCCTGAGGCGGGTACGCAGCCGGCCCGCTTCCTGACGCAACCAGCCACTGCTCTGGTAGTCCACCAGGCCGGCACGCAGGCCGGGCGGCAGCAAGGCGCTGGCGGCGTCAAAATCGATACGCAGGTCCGCCAGGCGTGCCAACGCCGACGGCGGCAGCATTTGCAGTTCAGCAAAACTGGGATTGAGCCCGTCCAGACCGTTGTAGTCGAGGGCGCTGTCCAGGGTGAGCTGTCGCTCGCCGGCCCCATCCACCACCATTTTCAGGGTCATCCCGCTGCGCCCCGGGTGCAGCAACTGGGTGGTCATGACCGTGACCATCTCCTCGCCCAACGCGGACATCCGCTCGGCGCTCTTCTGCATTTTCTCGGGGTCGCCGTCGCCGCCCATGGCCTGCATCATCATTTCCAGCTGCAGGTTGTCCAGCTCCTGGGAAATGCGCTGCAGGCGGATGGCGGCGGCGCGGTCGAAGCCGTGCCAGTCGGCGCCCAACCAGGCGCTGGCCACCCGCTCCGGCACCTGGTCGCCGCCCAAACCGTCCAGCCACAGGCCCAGGTCACCGCTCAAGGTGTCGCCGTCTTCCCGGGTGCGGCTACGCAGCGTGGCGTTACCGGTCAGCTGCTCCCGGCCCCCGGCGCTGACGCTGAGACCGTTCATCGCCAGGGTCATGTCCACCATCGGCAGTACCTCTCCGAGTATCGCCTTGAGGCGGACTTCGGCGTCCAGACGGGGCAGCACCAGGGCGCCCTGCGGGCCGGCCACGCGCAGATCGCGGCCACGCATATAAAAGTCGCCGACTTTCGCCGTGGGGTCGTCGATACGGCCATCCATGCGCAGTTCCGCCAGCGAGGCATTCAGGGCCGGGCTTTCGAACTGGAACGGCGACACCAGGACACGGATATCCACCCCACCGTCGAAGGTATACCAGCTGTGGCCGATCACCGGCGGACGGCCGGCGAACAGCGCGTCGACCATCTGTTTTATTTCCGGCGGCAACGGGCTCAAATCCAACTCGCTGCGCGCATAGGCGAGCCCCAACGAGGGACCGTCCGGCCCGAACAGCAGCGGCCCATAATGCACCTCGGCACGATCGCAAAGCTTGCCGGAATACGCTTTCAGCATGGCCATATCCGGCGGCAGCCGGTCGAACACCAGGCAAATACGGGATTGGGCGCCAAACAGCCCCTTGTCGTATTCGGTCAGTTCCAACCGCACCATATCGGAGCCGGGAATGATTTCCTGTGCGGCCACCTGGCCGCGCACCGTGTCTTCCACCTTATTGCCGATCACATAGCCGGCGGCCAGCCAAAGCCCGGCCAGCACCAGAACGGCGAGAAGCAGTTTTTTCATTTTTCCCCCAAAAAGAATCCCTAAATATTATTGTTCCGGCCGGCGGCCGGTTCCCCCAGCGGTTAACTATAGCGGTATCGCCAGAAAATTTTTACCGCCGGGTTGACCCACAAAAAAAGCCCGGCGCGAAGGCCGGGCTTTTCAATCGGGCCAGTGACGGCCGCAATCAGAACGCGAAATGCTCCGCGTCCAGCTCCATCAGGCTGTCGATGCCACCCTCGATGGCGCCTTTGTGGCCGGCGATACGAGGCAGAATGCGCTTGAAGTAGAAATGCGCGGTGCTGATCTTGGCCTTGTAGAAGTCCTCGTCACCGGCACCGGCGTCGAGCTGCGCCTGAGCCTTGCTGGCCATCAGCGCCCACAGGTACGCCAGGGTCACGTAACCGGAGTACATCAGGTAATCCACGGAGGCGCCGCCGGCGGAATCCGGGTTCTGCATCGCCTGCATGCCAATGGCCTGGGTCAGATCGCCCCACTCCTTGTTGCTGGCCGCCAGCGGCTCGATCAGCGCTTTCAGCGCCTCGTTGTCGGCGTTGGCTTCGCAGAACTTATGGATGATCTTGGTGAAGTTACGCAGAGCCTGGCCCTGGGTCATCAACACCTTGCGGCCCAGCAGATCCAGCGCCTGGATGCCGGTGGTGCCTTCGTAGAGGGTGGAGATGCGCGCGTCACGCAGGTTCTGCTCCATGCCCCATTCGCGGATGAAACCGTGGCCGCCGTAGATCTGCACACCGTGGCTGGCCGCTTCCAGACCCACCTCGGTAACGAACGCCTTGGCGATCGGCGTCAGCAGCGCCATCAGCGCATCGGCTTCTTTGCGCTCTTCTTCGTCCTTGGCCAGCTTCACGGTGTCGCCGAGCTGGGCGCAGAAATACACCAGCGCGCGGCCCCCTTCAGCGAACGCCTTGCTGGTCAGCAGCATGCGGCGCACGTCCGGGTGAACGATGATCGGGTCCGCCGGACCGTCGGCGTTCTTGGCGCCGGACAGACTGCGCATGGCGAGACGGTCCTTGGCGTAGGTCAGGCCGCCCTGGAAACCCAGCTCGGCGTGGGCCACGCCCTGAATAGCGGTACCCAGACGGGCGAAGTTCATGAAGGTGAACATGCAGTTCAGACCTTTGTTCTCCGGGCCGATCAGGTAACCGGTGGCGCCGTCGAAGTTCATCACGCAAGTAGCGGACGCCTTGATGCCCATCTTGTGTTCGATGGAGCCGCAGGCCACGCCGTTGCGCTCGCCCACGCCGCCGTCACCGTCGGTGAGGAACTTGGGCACGATGAACAGGGAGATACCCTTGGTGCCCTTGGGCGCGTCGGGCAGACGCGCCAGCACGATGTGGACGATGTTATCGGCCATGTCGTGCTCGCCGGCGGAGATGAAGATCTTGGTGCCGGTGATTTTGTAGGAACCGTCCGCCTGGGGCTCGGCCTTGGTCTTGAGCAGACCCAGGTCCGAACCACAGTGGGCTTCGGTCAGGCACATGGTGCCGGTCCATTCGCCGCTGGTCAGCTTGGGCAGGTAGGTCTGCTTCTGCTCGTCGGTGCCGTGGGCTTCGATGGTGGCCACCGCGCCGTGGGACAGGCCCGGGTACATGCTCCAGGACCAGTTGGCGGTGCCGGTCATTTCGGAAATGGCGATGCTGGACGAGCCGGGCAGGCCCTGGCCGCCGAACTCCGGATCGCCGCCCATGGCCGGCCAGCCGCCTTCCACGTACTTGGCGTAGGCTTCCTTGAAGCCCTTCGGAGTGGTGACCACGCCGTTCTCGAAACCACAGCCTTCCTCGTCACCGGAACGGTTCAGGGGGGACAGTTCGTTTTCGGCGAACTTGGCGCCTTCTTCGAGAAAGGCGTTGAGCAGTTCACTGTTCACTTCTTCCAGACCCAGCTTGGCGTAGTGGCCGTCCAGGTCCAGGACTTCGTTCAGCACAAAGCGCATGTCGCGCAGGGGAGCCTTGTAGTCAGGCATGTCGGATCTCCCGGAATGATTTGCAATGCAGGGAAACCGGCCCCGGAGGTCTGTGGAAAGAGCAGCGAAACGGGGCGGGTCCATCGTCAGGACGGCAATGGTAGCGCCGCCCCAAAGCCGGTGCCCACAACTATTTGTGACCCGCAAGTCAAACAAGCGTTTGAAACCACTTTTCGCCCGGGAAGGCTGGTATAGTCCCGCTCAGTATCAGGGCATATGAACAGGAGCGACCCACCATGATCGACCCCAACCTGCTGGACATTCTGGTCTGTCCGGTGAGCAAGGCACCGCTGATCTTCGACGAACGCAAGAACGAACTGATGTGCAAGGCCAGCGGCCTGGCCTATCCGGTGCGCGACGGCATTCCTGTCATGTTGGAAGAAGAAGCTCGCACCATGGAAGACGACGAACTCCGCGCTCTGTAAGCTTTAGAACCACCGCCCAAGGATTCCTGATGACACGGCTGCTCTCCTCATCGCTGTTACTGTTTAGTTTTGCTTTTATCGCCGGACAACCCGCCCTCGCCCAAACAGCGGCGGCCGAGAATGACGCCCCCGCCGCCGATGGCGACAGTGCCGCGGCCACCGCCCGGGAACAGGCCCGCCAGCAGCGCGAAGACTGCCTGTTGCGCGCGGCGCAGACCGCCGGTGACGAGGTGACCCTGGAACAATTGCGCGGCTGGTGCGACAACGGCACCCAGCGGCGGCTGCCCCACGAGGACGCTCTGCGCGCCCGCCTGGCGCTGGAGCAGACCAGCCAGGAAAACCCGTTCGTGATCACACCGCACCGCCGCAACTATCTGATGCCCTACAGCCACTGGAGCAATCCCCAGTGGAACGACCCGGACCGCGAGGACCAGAACCTGGATTCCGGCGAGGTGAAGTTTCAGTTTTCCTTGAAAGCGCCGGTGTATGACGACTTCTGGAACGGCAGCACCGTGTACATTGCATTTACCTCGGTGTTTTTCTGGCAGGCGTACAACAGCGAGGAATCGCGCCCGTTCCGGGAAATCAATTTCACCCCGGAAGTATTTCTCGCCAAACCCGTCGACTGGCGGATCGGCCCGGTGCAGTCCGAATTGCTGGCGTTCGGCTTCCGCCATGACTCCAACGGCGAGGACGAGCCCACCTCACGCAGCTGGAACCGTCTGTACCTGCGCCATGTGTCGCAGATCGGCTCTTACTATGTGTCGGTGATGCCCTGGTACCGCATCCCCGAGGAAGAAAAAGATTTCCCGCTCGATCCACGCGGCGACAACAACCCGGACATCGAGAAATACATGGGCAATTTCCAGTTGGAGGTGGCCCGGGTATTCGGCAACCACGTGCTGGAACTGATGGTGCGCAACAACCTGCGCTCCGACAACAAAGGCGCCGGGCAGATCAACTACTCGTTCCCCATTAACGATCGCTTCAAAGGGCTGGTTCAGGTGTTCACCGGCTACGGCGATTCGCTGATCAATTACGACGATTACGAGACCCGCTTCAGCCTCGGCATCCTGCTCACCGACACGCTTTAAGGCAGAGGATACAGGCCACCATCCAGAGCCATAACCACCCTCTCCCCCCGTGCCGGGCGAATCGGCCAGCCTCCGGTAAGACCGCCGAATGCAGGTAACACGGTGACCCGGTCGCGGAGCCAGAATACGGGGGCGCGCACGCTGTCAGCGCCGCTCTGCAACCGGTAAGCCGGGTGCAGATGGCCGCCCAGCACATGACGTCCAGGCACCGGGTCCGGGTCGTGGGCGAGCCGGAACGGCCCCAGGTCCAGATGGGTGTGCCAGATCAGATCCAGATCCAACCCTTCGGCGTGGCGGTCATGGTTGCCTATCACCACCTCCGGGGCGAGCCCGGGATGGCGCCTCCGCCAGCGGGACCAGGCGTCCAGGAAAGGCTCCCCGGAACGGGGCCGGTGATGGAAGAAATCCCCCAGCACAATCAGCCGCGCCGGTCGGAAATGCTCGATCAACGCGCTCAGCCGGCGCAGATCGGCGGCGCTCTGGCCGCCGGGCATCGCCAGTCCCTGCCGGCGCAGAAAGGCGCCCTTGCCGAAATGGGTGTCGGCCACCAATAACGCGCTTTCGCCGGGATAGAACAGGGCCCGGTCGCCGTGCAGCCGAACGGTCTCACCGGCCAGGGTCAGTGCCAGACTCTCGCTCATGCGTCCCCCGCCCGTCGGTCCGCGTGCTTTTCCAGCCGTTCAGTCATGCGCGCCACCCGGTCGCGCCAGCTTTCCGTGCTAAGCCGGTTACGCAGGCGCTCCACCCAAAGCGGAAACGCCAGCGGCGTAAACCGTTCCGGCTCGGTCAGTAGCACCGACTGATCGCGGACCCGCTCCAACACCGCACGCAGCCGGCCGATTTCCAACTGGCTTTCCAGCACCTCTCGGCGCGCCTGATCGAGCAATAGATGCGCCGGGTCGTAGCGGTCCAGGGTGTCGTACAGCAGGCCGCTGGACGCTTGCAGCTGCTTGCCGGTTTTGCCCTTGCCCGGGTAACCCTGAAACACCAGGCCACTGATCCGCGCGATGTCGCGGAAACGGCGGCGCGCCAGCTCGCTGGCATTGAGCGCCGCCAGCACATCCTCCACCAGGGAGTCCGGCGTCAACAGCGCGCGCCAGTCGTCCTCGTCGAGCAGCGGCACCTCGGCGGCGGTGAGCAGTTCCAGGCCGTAATCGTTCACGGAAATCGAAAAGGTGGCGGGAAACCGTTGCCCCAGCCGCCAGGCCAGCAGCGACGCCAGCCCTTCATGGGCGAGCCGGCCGGCGAACGGAAACAGAAACCAGTGGGTGCCCTCGCGGGAGCGGCTGCGCTCAATCAACAGGTGGCGCCGGGACGGCAGCGCCGACTGGTCGAGTTGCACTTCCAGTACGTCACGAATCGCCTGCACCTCCTGGTCGCGGTAATCGCCACCGGCGACCTCCTCGAGGATATCCAGCACCGTGTCCGCGAGCTCCGTAGACAGGGGCAGCCGGCCGCCCTGCCAACGGGGCACCAACGAGCGCCGGCCCTTCGCCGCGCGCACATAGGCGGTCATATCGCGGACCCGGACCAGCTCCAGGGCCTTGCCGGAAAACAGGAACACATCGCCGGGCTTGAGGCGGGCGACAAAACTTTCCTCAATGGTGCCGATGCTGCCGCCACGGGGATATTTGACGCGCATCTGGTAATCACTGGTAATGGTGCCCACCGCCATGCGGTGACGCCGTGCCAGCCCCTGGTCGGTGACCCGGAACAGGCCGCTCTCTTCCACCACCCGCCGGAACTGCGGGTAATGCTCCAACACCGCGCCGCCCCGGGTGATAAAGTCCAGGCACCACTGGAACTGGGCGTCGGTGAGATCGGCGAAAGCGTGGGTGGCGCGGGCCTCCGCCAGCACCCGGGGCGCCTCGAAGCCGTCACCCACCGCCAGCGTCACCAGGTGCTGCACCAGCACATCCAGGCACAGCGTCAGCGGCGTGCGGGCCTCCACCCGGCCGGCGGCCCAGGCGCGACGGGCGGCGGCGATTTCCACCAGTTCGAAGGCATGGCTGGGCACGCACAAAATTTCGCTGTCGGCGCCGGGCCGGTGCCCGGAACGCCCGGCCCGCTGCATCAGCCGCGCCACGCCCTTGGGGCTGCCCACCTGCACCACCCGGTCCACCGGCGAAAAATCCACGCCCAGATCCAGGCTCGAGGTGCAGACCACGCAGCGAAAGGCGCCGTCGCGCAGCCCTTGCTCCAGCTTGCGCCGCAGGGCCCGGTCGATGGAGCCGTGGTGCAGCCCGATTTCCGTGATCCAGTCCAGCCGCGCCTTGGCGAGCCCCTCGAACCACAGCTCCGCCTGGGCACGCGTGTTGGTGAACAGGAGCGCCGTTTGCCCTTGCTCCAGGTAGTCGATCACCGGCTCCAGCTGCGCGAGCCCGAGATGGCCCGCCCACGGAAAACGGTCCACCCGGTCGGGGCAAAGACCGCGCACCGTTAGCGTCTTGGGGCTGTCCCCGGCGATGCGTTCACCGCCTTGTTCGTCGCCGAGCAACACCGCCATGGCCTGGTCCAGATTGCCCAGGGTGGCGGACAATCCCCACACCGGCAGCCCCGGCCGGCGGGCGCGCAACCAGGCCAGGCACAGCTCCAGTTGGACACCGCGCTTGCTGCCCAGCAGTTCGTGCCATTCGTCCACGATCACCGCGTCGAGATGCTGGAAGCGCCGCGCCGCGTGCTTGTACGACAACAACAAGGACAGACTCTCCGGCGTGGTGATCAGCGCCTCAGGCAGGCGTTTTCGCTGCCGGGCGCGCACCCCGGCGCCGGTGTCTCCGGTGCGGGTTTCCACGCGCCAGTCCAGACCCACGCCGTCCAGCGCCTGGCGCAAATTACCGGCGGTGTCCTCGGCCAGGGCGCGCAGCGGGGTAATCCACAGTACCCGCAGACCGCCGCCCGGATCGCCGCGATCCAAAGCCCGAGACACCGGCCCCAGCCAGGCGGCCAGGGACTTCCCCGAACCGGTGGGGGAATGGATCAGGCCCGAGCGGCCGTCACGGAACGCCGCCCAACTCTGGCGCTGGAAGGGTGCCGGGGCCCAGCCCCGCCGGGCGAACCAGGCGTCCACCGCCGCCAGACCGTCAACCGCCGTAGGCATTCAGCAATTCCTTGACCTGGGCCAGGCTGTCCGCCTGGTCCGGGGTCAGATCCTGGCGCCAGCGGGCGATGCGCGGAAAACGCAGGGCAATGCCGGATTTATGGCGCGGCGACGGCTGGATGCCTTCGAACGCGATCTCCAACACATGGTGCGGCCGCACCGACCGGACCGGGCCGAATTTCTCCACCGTGTTGCGCCGGATCCAGCGGTCCAGGCGGCCGATTTCCTGGTCGTTCAGGCCGGAGTACGCTTTGGCGATCGGCACGTAGCCGTCGCCGTCCGGCACCGCCAGGGTGTAGTCGGTGTAGAGGTTGGCGCGGCGACCATGGCCGGGCTGGGCGTAGAGCAATACCGCGTCCAGAGTCAGCGGATCGAGTTTCCACTTCCACCAGTCGCCGCGTACCCGACCGCTGCGGTAGGGACTGTCACGGTGTTTCAGCATCAGCCCTTCGACGTGGTGCTCGCGGCTGCCGGCCCGCCGCTCGGCCAGCGCCGTCCAGTCCGGCGCGTCCACCACCGGGCTCAGCTTGAGGGCCGGCTCGGCGGCACCGGCCACCACTGTTTCCAGAGCCGCGCGGCGTTCATGCAACGGGCGCGCCCGCCAGTCCCGTCCCTGGTATTCGATCAGGTCGTAGGCGAGGAACGCCACCGGCACCTCCCGCAGCAGTTTGTCGCCCACTTTCTTACGCTGGATACGGCGCTGCATTTGCGAAAACGGCAGCACACCGTCCCGCCAGGCCACCAGTTCACCGTCGAGTACCGCCTCGGGCAGCGCCCCGGCGGCGGCTTCCACCTCCGGGAAACGGCCCGCCATGGGTTCCTCGCCCCGGGACCACAGCCACACGCCGTTGGGCCGCGCGATCAATTGGGCGCGGATGCCGTCCCACTTCCATTCCGCCTGCCAGTCACTGAGCGGGCCCAGGGCCCGGGGTTCGTCCTGCAACGGCGACGCCAGAAAGAACGGGTACGGCTGGCCCTCCCGTTCTTCCCGGCGCTCTTCACTGAGCAGGTGGGTGAAGAAACCGGCGCCGGGCTCGAACTCGCCCATCAGGCGGCGCGCGATCAACGCCCGGGGCAGCCCGCTGAGCTCCGCCAAGGCCCGTTCCACCAGACCCCGGGACACCCCCACCCGCAGACTGCCGGTGAGCAGCTTGTTGTAGAGAAAGCAGGCCCCTCGTGGCAGCCGCCGCCACTGCGCCAAGACCCGGGCTTTTTGCTCGGCCTCCTCCTCGCCTCGCAGGGTCAGTACGCCGTTTTCCACCCAGGCGGTCAGCGAGGTGTCGGTGGGCGCCGGGTCCGGGGCCGGGTCCATCAGCAGGCTGATGGTTTCGGCCAGGTCGCCCACATGCTGATAGGTCTCCTCCACCAGCCATGCGGGCAGGCCCGTGGCCTCGGTGACCCAGGCCCGCAGTTTGCGCGCGCCGACCAACCGTTTCATGCGGCGGCCGGTGAGCATGTACACCGCCCAGGCGCCGTCATCCGCCGGCACGTGTTCGAAGTACCGCTTCAGGGCGCCCAGCTTGACGCTGGTGCGGCTGGTGGCGTCCAGTTCGGCGAACAGAGCGATGAAGTCGCGCATCAATCGCCCTCCCCACCGTAAAGGGTGCTCAGCGCGCGCGCCTCGATGCCTTCCTCTTCGTTGAGATAGCGCACCAGCTCGTCGCTGCGCCCGTGGGTGGTGAGCACGGTGCGGGCGCCGCTCTCACGCACGGTGCGCAACAGCGCCGGCCAGTCCGCGTGGTCACTGAGTTCGAAGCCATGGTCGTAGCCGCGCCGCCGACGGTTACCGCGAATGCGCATCCAGCCGGACGCAAAGCCGGTGCTGGCGTTCTTGAAGCGCCGCATCCAGGGGCTGCCGGCCGCCGACGGTGGCGCCAGAATCAGCTCGCCGCTGAAATCGTGTCGCCGGGGCAGGGCGGACACCGGTTCGGTGGCCAGCATCGGCACCCCGGCGCGCCGATACAGATCCGTTAACGCCACCATGGCCCCGTGCAGATACACCGTGCGGCCGGCGTGCTCGGGACGATCCGCCAACGCCGCCAGCACCCGTTGCGCTTTGCCAAACGCGTAGGTGAACAAAATGCAGGGCTGGTCAGGATGACCATGCCACCAACGGCCGATATCCGCGGCCACTGCCTCCACCGGGGGCCAGCGGTAGCACGGCAGGGCAAAGGTGGACTCGGTGATCAGGGTATCGCAGGGCACCACCTCGAACGGCGCGCATGTGGGGTCCGGGTCCCGCTTGAAGTCGCCGGTCACCACCCACACCCGGCCATCGTCATGGGCCACGCGAACCTGTGCCGACCCGAGCACATGGCCGGCGGAATGCAGGCTCACGCGCACCGGCCCGAAGCGCCGCGTTTCACCATAATCGAGGCTTTCGAAGTCATGCTTGCGGCCCAGACGGTGGCGCAGAATCGGCACGCTCTGGATGTGCGCCCAATAGCGGGCGCTGCCGGAGCGGGCGTGGTCGGCATGGGCGTGGGTGATCACGGCCCGGGGGACCGGACGCCAGGGGTCGATGTGGAAATCCCCGGCGGCGCAGTAGAGGCCCTCGCGGGCCGGATAGATCAAAGGGTCATCCATGTCCGCGATGGTAATAATGCCCGGTGAGGCGCGGGTGAAAACAAGGTAAAAGCCATTGATCAACGCCATGCGCGGCAGGCTTCACGTTGTTTTTCTGCAGCCAGCGCAACACTGAGTCGATGACACTGACACGATTAATCACCGGTGCCAGCCAAGGCATCGGCCTGGCGATGACCGCGCGTTGCCTGCGCGCCGGCGACCGGGTGTTCGCCGTCAGCCGCGACCCGCGACGCAGCAAGGCGCTCGACGCGCTCGCCGCCGAGGCGCCGGGCCGCCTGCACCGGCTGGCCGCCGACCTGTGCGACGAAGTCGCCGTGGCGCGGCTGTTCGAGGCGGTGCGGGAACACACCGACACCGTGGATACCCTGGTGCATTGCGCGGGCCTGTTGCACGACGGCGAAACCGGCCTGTCACCGGAGAAGCGGGTGGAGGATGTCAACCTGGCTGCCTTGCAGCGGGTGTTCGCCATCAACAGCTTCGCCCCCATTCTGCTGGCCCGATACGGGCTGCCGCTGCTGCGCCACGACCGCCGGGCGGTATTCGCGTCGCTGTCCGCCCGGGTCGGCAGCATCGAGGACAATCGGTTGGGCGGCTGGTACGCCTACCGGGCCAGCAAGGCGGCGCAGAATCAATTTCTGCGCACCTTCGCCGTGGAGGCCCGACGGCGCGCCAAAAACCTGATCGTGCTGGCGCTGCATCCGGGCACCGTGGAGACCGGCCTGTCGGCGCCGTTCCGCGGGAACGTTCCGCCTGAAAAGCTGTTCAGCGCCGATTTCGCCGCCCAGTGCTTGCTGCGGAACATGGATAACGCTGGAGAGGAAGACAGCGGCGGGTTCCTGGCCTGGGACGGCTCGCCGATTCCCTGGTAGCCATTCCCTGATCATAGCGGTCGCCGGAGACACCATGCCCTCGTCGCACAAGAAACCCCATCTGCCGGAAAAACGCTGCGTGGTGTGCGGCCGCCTCTTTACCTGGCGACGCAAATGGGCGCGGGACTGGGAGCATGTGCGCTATTGCTCCCGGCGCTGCCGGGGCGGGCGCGGCCCCGCGCCTGACTAAAAAAACCGGGGCGGTTACAGAGCGGCCATAAACAGCCTGTGCGGGCCGCGCTACAGTGGTGCAAATTGAACGGCGGACTCTGTTATGCAACCGGATTATCAAGTGGCCATCATCGGCGCCGGCTTCGGCGGCCTGGGCATGGCCATCGCGCTCAAGGACCGCGGCCAGCACGCCTTCGTGGTGCTCGAAAAAGAGAACGACGTGGGTGGCTGCTGGCGCGACAACACCTACCCCGGCGCCGCCTGCGACGTGCCCTCGCACCTGTATTCGTTTTCCTTCGAGAAAAAATTCGACTGGTCGCGGCGGTTCGCGCCCCAGGCGGAAATTCTCGCCTATCTGCGTCATTGCGCGGACAAGTACCGGTTGCACTCGCATATCCGCTTCGGCACCAGCGTCAATGGCGCCCGTTTCGACGAGGCCTCCGGACTCTGGCACCTGGATACCAGTGGTGGTCCGATCACCGCCCGCGCGCTGATCACCGCCACCGGTCAGCTCAACCGCCCCGCCTGGCCGAATCTTCCGGGGCGCGACAGCTTCGCCGGCGAGACCTTCCACAGCGCCCGCTGGGACCACGAGGTGGACCTCACCGGCAAAACCGTGGCGGTGATCGGTACCGGCGCGAGCGCCATCCAGTTCGTGCCGGAAATCGCCAAACAGGCGAAACAGGTGCTGTTGTTCCAGCGCTCCGCGCCCTACGTGATTCCCAAACCGGACCGCCCCTACTCGGCCACCGAGCAACGCCTGATGGCGCGCTTCCCATTGCTTCAAAAACTGGACCGGGCGCGGGTCTATGCGCAGAACGAAGCGCGGGTGCTGGGCTTCACCAGCCTGCAGGGCGCCATGCGTTTTCACGAATACCTGTTCAAGAAGCACCTGCGCGAGTGCGTGCCGGACCCGGACACCCGGGCCAGACTGACCCCGGACTACCCGATGGGTTGCAAGCGCATCCTGATCTCCAACGATTATTACCAGGCGCTGACGAAATACCGGATTCCCGTGATCACCGGTGGCGTGCGCGCGATCACCGCCGACGGCGTGGAAGACACCGACGGCACGCACCACCAGGCGGATGTGATCATTTACGGCACCGGCTTCCAGGCCACCGACTTCCTGGCGCCGATGGCGATTACCGGCCGGCGCGGCCAGGACCTCAACCAGGCCTGGCGGGACGGCGCCGAGGCGTACCTGGGCATCACCGTGCACGGCTTCCCGAACCTGTTCATGCTGTACGGCCCCAACACCAACCTGGGCCATAACTCGATTATCTATATGATCGAATCGCAGATCGCCTACGTGATCAGTGCCCTGGAAACCCTGGAACGGGACGGCCACCGTTTCGTCGACGTGCGCCCCGGCGTGCAGGACGATTTCAACCGCCAGCTGCAGGCCCGCATGCGCGATACCGTCTGGGACCAGGGCTGCGAAAGCTGGTACAAGACCGCCAGCGGCAAGAACACCAACAACTGGCCGGGCTTCACCTTCAGCTACCGGCAACGCACCCGACAACTGGACCCGGAAGACTATGAGCTGCACCCGTGAAACCGGTGGCGCCGCGCCCACGCGCGGCCAGAAAATACTGGCCGCGACGCTGCGCGGCAGCCTGAGCGTTCTGCTGAAACCCGCGTTTCTGTCGATCAGCCCGGTGGGGCTGCAACGGCGCTGGCTGGCGGCGCTGTCACGCACCACTCTGCCCGCCCGGGGCGTGCCCCGGCGGGCCACTGTACTCGGCCCGGTGCCGGTGGAGCTGACCGGTAACGGCCACAGCGGCACGGTGCTGTACCTGCACGGTGGCGGCTACGTCGGCGGGGCGCCGGCCACCCACCGGGCTCTGACCAGCCACCTGGCAAAGCTGGCGGACGCCAGCGTGGCGGTGGCCGATTACCGGCTGGCCCCGGAACATCCTTTTCCGGCGGCCCTGGACGACGCCCACCGCGCCTATCTGGCGTTGCTGGAGAAAGGCCACGCGCCGTCGCGGCTGGCGGTGGCCGGCGACTCCGCCGGCGGCGGTCTCGCCCTGGCACTGCTGCAGCGGCTGCGTGACGAAGGCCAGCCCCTGCCCGCTTGCGCGCTGATGTTCTCCCCCTGGGTGGATCTGACTCTGACGGAAACGCCGCTCAGCGCGCCCGGGGAAACCATGCTGAACCGGCACTGGCTGGAGTTCGCGGCCCGGGCCTACGCCGGCGACAAGCGGGCCGAGGCCGGGCCCTCCCCGTTGTTGGGTGACCTGGACGGGCTGCCACCGCTGCTGATTCAGACCGGCAGCGATGAGATTCTCGCCAACGACAGCGAGCGTCTCGCCGACGCCCTGGACAGCGCCGACTGCGACGCCCGCTACCAGCGTTATCCCGGTCGCTGGCACGTCTTTCAGGTGCACGCCGGCATGCTCGACGACGCCGATCTAGCGCTGGCGGAGTGCCGGGATTTCCTGCACCAGCACTGGCGCTGACTCATTTCCGTGGGACAGCGCGGCGGCGGCGACTGCGGTATCATCACCCCAGGGGCCGCCACTGATCCGATGGAGTTATCATGACGTTACTCGCCCGTCTAAGCCTGCCCGTGCTGCTGCTTCTCACAACCGCCTGTCAGAGCTTTTCCGGCCTGGAAGCGCCGGAGGTCAGCCTGTCGTCGTTGCGCCTGGAAAGCGCCGGCGTCTTCGAGCAGCGGTGGCAAGCCGTGCTGCGCGCCCGCAACCCCAATGACCGGGCGGTGACCATCAAGGCCCTGGACTACGAAATCCTCGTCAATGGCGAACGGCTGGCGCGGGGTAATAATAGCGAAGCGACCACGTTGCCGGCGCTGGACGATGTGCTGATCACCACCAGCGTTTCCACCAGCCTGCTGGGTACCCTGCAGCAGCTGCAGCGCCTGCAGCAAAACGCCGGCGAACCGCTCACGTATCAGCTTAAGGGCAGCGCGCGGGTGGCCGGGCTGGCGTTCCCGATTCATTTCGACCGGAAAGGGGAATTCACGCTGCCGATGGGCGCCCCGCCGGCACAATAACCTTCCGCGACCGACGTTTTATTCCGGGGGAAAGCAACATGGACAGCATTCTGATCACCGGCGCCGCCAGCGGCATCGGCCTGGCGACCGCGCGCCGGTTCCACACCAACGGCTGGCGGGTGGGCCTGCTGGACGTCAATGAAGGCGCCCTGCAGGCGGTGCACGCCGAACTGGGCGAGCGCTGCTGGTACCAGCAACTGGACGTCACCGACATGGCCCAGTGCGAAGCCGCGGTGGCGGCGTTCGCGGACAGCGCCGGCGGCCGTCTGGACGCCCTGTTCAACAGCGCCGGGGTGCTGCGCATGGGGCATTTCGAGGACCTCAGCGCCGAACAGCATCGCTTCACTCTGGACGTGAACGTGGCCGGCACTCTGCAAATGTGCCTGGCGGCGCTGCCCTACCTGAAACAATCCCAGCGACCCCGGGTGCTGAACATGAGCTCGGCGTCGGCGCTTTACGGTGTGCCGCACCTGGCCAGCTACTCCGCGTCCAAATTCGCGGTGCGCGCGCTCACCGAGGCGCTGGATCTGGAATGGCAGCGTCACGGCATCCGCGTGCAGGATTTGATGCCGCCGTTCGTGAACACCGGCATGGTCAACAAGCAGGCCTTCGAGGCGCCGGTGGTGCGACGCATGGGCGTGAAACTGAGCGCCGACGATGTGGCCCGGGCGGCCTTCGACACCCTGCAGGGGGATCCCCGGGTGCATGTGCCGGTGGGGCTGCCGTTCCGTTTCACGGTGCTTTTGGAAAAAGTCGCACCGCGGCGGGCCACCCGGGCCCTGATGGCGTGGCTGAGCCGCGATTAGTAGCGTATTTCCACTCGTCGGCGGCCCCACTCCAGGGCCGCCTGCCGATCCTCACCCAGATAGATGTCGATCTTGTTTTGCCAGCGGGCGTGCATCTTGTCGCGCACGTACCAGGTGCCCTCCAGGCCTTCGATTTTGACGGCGGTGCCGTAATCCAGGCCGGCGGCGAGCAAATCCCGGGATACGGCGATGGCCTTCATCCCCGGCACCAAAGTATCTCCCCAGGCCGCCAGACTATGATCCTCGCCATGCCCCTGGCCGGGCAAGGAATTAAAGGCGGTGGCGGTAACCGTACGCCGCTGCGAGAAATCCTCGGCGGGGGCCGGGCCCGCCAGCAACACCCCCAAAAGCACCCACCCGGCATTCACGAGGCGTTGCCCATACTGCGTCGATGTCCGCATTAAAATCCCTCATGTTCCTGTTGCTGGTCGGCGGCCTGTCGGCCTGCGCCGGTCGCGCGCCGGAACCGCCGCCGCTGGAGCTGCGCGCCTGGCAGACTCCCGGCGAGCCCAAGGCCGTGATCCTGGCGCTGCACAGCTTCGGCGATTACAGCGCGGCGTTCGACCTGTCGGCGCCGGACCTGGCCGCCGACGGTTACCAGGTATACAGCTTTGATCAGGCCGGCTTCGGCACCCGCATGCTCGCCGACGGCCGCTGGGCCGGGGAACAACGGCTGGTGGCCGAGGCCGCCGGGGCCGCCCGCCGGCTCGCCGAGCGGCACCCGGACACCCCCTTGTTCCTGCTCGGCGAAAGCCTGGGCGGGGCAGTGGCGATGCTGGTGGCCAGCCGGCACCCGGAGATACCGCTGAGCGGCCTGATTCTGGCGGCGCCGGCGGTCCGCGAAGGCATTCGACTGCGCTACGGCTGGAACGTTCTGATCGCCTCGGCGGCGACCCTGGCGCCCGGCTACCACCTGGAGGTGGAACGGGCCGCCGATGATCCGCACCTGCAACCGGCGGCGGCCCGCCGGCGCGCCGAGGATCCACTGGTGATGCACGAGGTGCGCATGGACGCCTACTGGGGCTTGATTCAGCTGGCCGACAGCGCCAGCGACGAGGCCGACCTGATCCGGGTGCCCACGCTGTTGCTGTACGGCGACCTCGACACCTCGGTGCCGGCGGTGGGCATTCAGCGGCTGCGCGAACGGCTTGGCCCACGCGGCGATTATCAAACCTTTGCGCGGGGACCGCATTTGCTGCTTCAAGGGCGCCGCTGGCCGAGAGTGACCGCCGCCATCAAGCGCTGGGCGGCGCCGCGAACGGACCGGCGATGACAGGCCGCAGCGCCCGTGCCCGGGCGCTTTCCGGGTACCGCTTTCGTCATTTTTTCTGTGCTAGTCTGGCGGCTTCGCAAAGGAGGGAACGCAGATGAACAAACGGGTTCTGATCACCGGCGGCAACTCCGGCATCGGGTTTTGCACCGCGCAGCAGCTGGCCGGACGCGGCGCGGAAGTGGTGCTTGCCTGTCGCGACCAGACAAAGGGGCAAGCGGCGGTGGCGCGCCTCAAGGGCAGCCACCCCCAGGCCCGGGTGCGGCTGTTCCCGCTTGACCTGTCCGATCTTGCCCAGGTGCGCGGCTGCGCCCGCCGTCTGAACGATGAACTGGACGGCATCGACGTGCTGATCAATAACGCCGGCGTGGTGCCCACCCGTCAGCAGTTCACCCGGGACGGTTTCGAAATGCAGATCGGGGTGAACTATCTGGCGCCGGTACTGCTGACCCACCTGCTGTTGCCGTTGCTGCAGCAACGCGAGGACGCCCGCGTGATCCATGTGGCGTCGGTGGCGCACTGGCTGGGCCGCATTAACCCCAAAACCTGGCGCGGCCGCCGGCCATACCTGGTGATGGACGCCTATGGTCAGTCGAAACTCGCCAATATTTTGTTCAGCGACGTGCTGGCCCAGCGGCTGGCCGGCCAGGGCATCACCAGCAACGCCCTGCACCCCGGCGGCGTGGACACGCCGATTTTCCGTCATGTGCCGGCCGTGGCGATGAAACTGATCCGCCCCACCCTGACGACGCCGGAAAAGGCCGCGCGCCTGCCGGTGCGCATGGCCCTGGACGAGGAGTTCTACGGCGTCACCGGCGGTTATTTCGACGCCAAGGGCCCGGCCGCGCGCTCCCCGCGGGCCCGCAATAAGAAACAAGCGGAACGTCTCTACCTGGACACCATGGCGGCGCTCGACATCAACCCGCTGTAACGTCACCGTCGGCGGGCGGGGCTTCCAGGGCCTGCCTGTCGACGTGTTCCCGCAACGCCGGATAGAGCGTCAGAAACACCGCCTCCAGCCGGTCATGGTGACGCTCGATGTCCTCAAGCGCCCCGTCAAAGCGGTTGGCGAAGCGCACCCGGGCCGCGATCCGGTCCAGCGCCCGACCCACGTTCTCCAACTCGGCGTAATGACCGAACCAGTCGTGCTCGACGATGCGCCCGGTGGTGGCGCGCATGGGCGCCGGCATCAGGTCGGCGCCGTCACGCAGCAAGCGATAATCCGTTTCGATGGCCAGGGACAGCGGTGTGTCATGGAAGCGCGACCAGTGGCGGATCAAAAAGTGGTCGAACAGCACATCCAGCGCCACCCCGGCGAAACGGCGCCGCCAGGGAGAAAACAGCGCCCGGCTCTCGATCACCAGAGGGTGGTGGTCGGTGAAGCGGTCCACCAGACGATGATTGTGCAGCCCCAGCCGGACCGCTTCCGGCAGGTCCGGCTCGCGGACGCCGCGCATGAAATCGCCCAGCAGATTCCCCACCTTGGAGGGCACCGTGGGCCGCGCCAGCGAAAGATGCGCGAAGTAGTTCATGCTCCCAGCCGCAGGTTGAGATTCTGACGCACCGCCGGCCATTCCTGACTCAGGATGGAAAACACCACGGTGTCCCGGTAGATGCCGTCGGCGCTCAGCGTGTGGTGGCGAAGAACGCCGTCCTGCTTGGCGCCCAGCCGGGCGATGGCGTTGCGCGAGGCGTGGTTGTGCCAGTGGGTGCGCAGCTCCACGGCGATCGCTTGCAGGTGCTCGAAGGCGTGGCCGAGCAACAGCAGCTTGCATTCGCCGTTCACGGCGCTGCGTTGGAAGCGCCGCGCGTACCAGGTGTGCCCCAGTTCCAGCCGGCGATTGTCCGGGTCGGCGCGAAAAAAGCGGGTGCTGCCGATCACCGCTCCACTGGCGCGGTGACGGACCGCGAACGGCAAGTCACCGTGCCGGTCGCGGCCCTCCAGGGCGGTCTCGATATAGGCGGCGGCCTGGTCCGGCGGCGGCACGAAGGTGTACCACAACTTCCAGAGTTCACCGTCCCTGCTGGCCTCGGCCAGCGCCTCGGCGTGGGTCGGCGCCAGCGGCTCCAGCACGACATGCTCGCCTTCCAGCGTGACCGGTTCTATCCATGCCGCCATGAGGGTCATCCTGTCGGTTCGGGCCTTTCAGGATAACGGATATCGGCGTCAGTCGCCGCCGGCGGCGTCGGTGCCGGCCTTCATTTGCTGGTCGACCCGCTTGAGGGCGGCCGGGATGGCGTCGCAGTCGCCGCCGTCACTGGTGCAAGAAACGCAGCCCACGGCGTCGTTGGCGGCCATGGTGAGGTTTACCCGGTAGGCCAGCTCCGGCAGCTTGGCGGCGCGGTTACGCAGTTCCGTGGCCTGCGCCCCCAGCCCGGTGTGTTCCGCCTGGCAGGCCTTGAGCTGCGCCTTATCGTCGGCGTCGTAGTCGCGGTGCAACTCAACGCCCTGTTGATGCAGGCTCTTGAGCTCCGCGATCATGGCGTTGACCTGCTCGGGGTTTTGCGGAGGAACCGCCCGGGCCAGGCCGGCGGCGGTCAGCAACAGCGTGATGACAACCAAGGACTTCTTCATGATGCACTCCTTTTTTATTCTACGTTGTTGTCGTGCCCGCCCGATTCATTCAGACGGGTGGCCGGACGTCAGCCCGGCGGCCAGCTGAACGGACGCCCGCCCAGCACATGCACGTGCAAATGGAACACGGTCTGGCTGGCGCCGGCGCCGTTGTTCACATTCAGACGGAAATCCTCCAACCCTTGTTCCCCGGCCACCTCGCCGGCGACCAGCAACAGGTGCCCAAGCAGTTCCTTGTCGCCCGGCTCCGCGTCGGAAAGCTTGGGAATGGGCTTCTTGGGAATCACCAGGAAATGCGTCGGCGCCTGAGGATTGACGTCCTTGAACGCCAGGCACAGATCGTCCTCGTAGAGAATATCCGCCGGAATTTCCCGGTCGATGATCTTGGAGAAAATCGTTTCACTCATGGTCTTTTCCTTTCGCCACGCGGCTTGGCGCGCGGCGGTTCCGTTGCGGGCAGGCCCGGGCCCTTTCAGAGGCACCCAACCATAGAACAAGCCGGGGCCGGTTGCCAGATGGGTGGACCGCCGGGCGGTCCACGTGTTCCTGTTCACAACACCGGGAAGAACGGCTGCTTATTTCTCGAACTTGGGGTGAGTCACGGCGCCCCGACTGACTATAATGGCGGGTGACACCGTTCACTCTCCAACCTACGGGGCTCTATGGCCACGCTTTTCGTTGAAAATCTGACCGTTGTGGATTTTTCCTACCTGCACGCCAAACGCGGCATGGTCGGCGAATCCTGGATCGTGGACCTGGAGCTCTCGGGCGACCTGGACGATCAGGGCATGGTGTTCGATTTCGGCCATATCAAAAAAGCCCTGAAGCAGGCCGTGGACGAACGCGTCGATCATCGCCTGCTGCTGCCCGGCGAAAGCGACCTGCTCGGCCTGCACCGCCGTGATGACGGCCACATCAGCCTGGAATGGCGGTATCTGGCCGGCGAAATCCGCATGGTGGCCCCCGCCGACAGTGTGCTGGAACTGCCCGGCACCGCGATCACCAAAGCCGGCGTCACCCTTTACCTGATGGACCTGATCCGTGATGCGGTGCCCGCCAATGTCGCCGAGGTCCGGGTGGTGCTGCGCGAACAGGACACCGGCACGGCACCGTTCTACCACTATTCCCACGGCCTCAAGAAACACGACGGCAATTGCCAGCGCATTGCCCACGGTCATCGCTCCGGCATCGAGATTTTCGAGAACGGACGCCGCAGCCGCTACTGGGAGAAACTCTGGGCGGACCGCTGGGAAGACATTTACATCGGCACGCGCGCCGATCTGGAAGGCACCTACTACGTGGACGAAGTGCCCCACCACCGCTTCCGCTACGACGCGGACCAGGGCCACTTCGAGCTGGTGATCCCCGAGGACCACTGCTACCTGGTGGACAGCGACTCCACCGTGGAGAATCTGGCGGAGCACATCGCCGAGGAGCTGGCCCGCGAGGCCCCCGGCAAACGCTTCCGGGTGCGCGCCTTCGAAGGCGTCGGCAAGGGCGCCATCGCCGAAGCCGGCGAGGACAACCCCGGACGCGCCAAAGCCGGCTGGCTGCAGGGCTCATCAGTGCTGTGACAGCACTGACGAGCCAGTTGATAGTTGATAATTGACAGTTGATAGCGAAACAAGGCGTTGCGGATTCGCAACGCCGACTTTGCCTATCGGCAATCGCCCCTTCCCGTGAGCGCGGCCCCTCCCCCATCAGCCCGCTACACGCCGTCCCGCGCAGCTATCAACTGTCAACTATCCACTATCAACTGTCTTTTTAAGGGTCTTCCGCAAGGATCTGCTCGGCTTCTTCCTGGATCAGGCGCCGCAGCCAGCGGTGGGCGGTGTTGTGGTGCAGCAGGGGCGACCAGGCCATTTTCAGCTCGAACTCGGGGATCTCGAACGGCGGCGCCTTGATCACCAGACGAGCGTTCTGCGCCTGCATGCGCGCCACCCGGCTGGGCAGGGTGGCGACCAGGTCGTTGTTCATCGCCAGCAGGGCCGGCATCTGATAGTGACGGGTGAAAATGCTGATCTTGCGAGCGCGCCCGATGCGTTGCAGGGCATGGTCGATCCACCCCAGGCCGCCGAGCTTTTCCGGGTTCATGCCGAAGCCGACACCGAAACCGGTCTTCGACACCCAGATGTGCTGTGCGGACAGATAGCTGTTGAGATCGAAGCGGCCGGCGATGGGATTGTCCCGGTTGAGCAAGCAGGAAAACGAATCCCGCCAGAGGGTCACCTGGTGGAACGAACCGGGAATCTCGTTGAAGCGGTTCACCGCCATGTCCACCCGACCCTGTTCCATGTCCGGGTAGCTGACGTCCGAGGGCGTCAGAAAGTCCAGCACCACGTTAGGCGCCTCTTCACGCAGCCGTCGCACGATGTGCGGTACCAGGGTAGCCTCGGCATAGTCGCTGGTCATGATGCGGAACACGCGGCGGCTCTCCGCTGGACGGAACACGTCCTCGGGCGTGAACAGGGACTCCGCCTGGCTGATCAGCTGACGCACCAGCGGCTGCAACTCCAGCGCCCGGTCGGTGGCGGTCATGCCTTCGCTGGTGCGGATCAGCAGCGGGTCACCGAACATATGACGCAGTCGCTTAAGGCAGTTGCTCATCGCCGGCTGGGTAATGCCCAACTGTTCGGCGGCGCGAGTCACGTTCTTCTCGCGCAGCAGCACGTCCAGATATTTGAGAAGATTGAGGTCGGCGCTGGCGATATTCATGGCGTGAATGCCCGGAGAAGGATGTAGAAACAGAGGGTATACTAAACCCCGGCAAGATGTTAACCGCGTCGCTTTCTGCGCGTCCACTCACGGAGCCGTATCGATTCATAGCAAAAAAGTGCGTATTGTAAAGTTTTTCCCAGAGTGTGATACGCACTATGAAACAGGCGGAACGTACCCGATGCGAGAAGTTCGTGGTTCGCTTTCCTCTCGGCATGCGGGACTGGGTGGCGCGGGCGGCCGGCTTGAGCCACCGCAGCATGAACGCGGAAATCGTCGCGCGGCTCAGACACAGCATGCACAACTGGCCGGATCAGCTGCCCGGCGACGAGCCCGCGGTGCCGGCGGGCGACGAGGAGCGTTTCCTGCTTGACCACTTCCGTCGCCTGCCCGCCACCAAGCGACGCGCGCTGATCGCGCTGCTGGACGGCGCCCGGCCGACCGCCTGAAAACTGACCATAGCGACGGCGCCTCCGGCGCCCGGTGTTTAGGGCGAGAGCCTGCATTGTTCTAAACTTGTACGTGTTAAGACCCGATGGTTGCGATGCCGTTCGCGGGTGAAGTGGTCACAGCGGCGGCGTCGGGGGGATAAGAGCAGTTGAAAAACGAATCTCAACGGACGAGCACCTTACCCAACGGCAATGATATAAGACTGCCCTGGCATCTGCGTTTGCCGGGCCCGCTGGAGCGTGATTTCGCGGACTATTTCCGTGGCAGCGTGGCCAGCGTGACGCCCTGGGCGGCGGCCAGCCTGGTAGCGCTGCTGATCCTTGCCTTGATCGTTGAATACATCATCTCGCCGGAGGCCGCGGCGGTCACCTGGCGCCCCCGGTTGCTGTGCGTGATGCTGATCGTGGCCACCGCCTTGATCGCGCGCCGGCCGGATTGGCGCCGCTGGCTGCACGTGGCCAGCCTCGCCGTGGCCTTCGCCGTGGCGCTGACCGGCAACTGGATGGGTTTGAACGTTGATCACGACATGGCGTTCGGGCTTTTCCTGCAGACCCCGCTGGCGATCCTCATGGCCTGCGTGGTGTTACGCGTGCCTTTCCATCTGGCCGCCGCCAGCAGCCTGGTGATGATCGGCATTCTGGTACTGACCCTGTTCGGCAGTGATCAGGTGGACCGGAACCTCTCGCTGGTGTTGCTGCTGCTGTCGGTGGCCAGTGCCAGCATGAGCCTGTTCGGGCAGTACATTTACGAACGGCTGCTGCGCCAGCATTTCCTTTCCGAAAACGTTCTCTTCCAGCACCGCGACGAGCTGCATTCCGCCAATCGCATTCTTGAAAGCCAGGCCACCGTGGACGGCCTCACCGGCTGCCTGAATCGCCGGGGCATGGAAAACCGGCTCGACGAAGTGTTGCACGGCTTCGGCCGGGGCGGCGTTTCCGAACGCATCACCCTGGTACTGTTCGATATTGATTTCTTCAAGCAATACAACGACACCTACGGACACCTGGCCGGGGACGATTGCCTGAAAACAGTGGCGTCGATCCCTCGCTCCATGGCCCAGGGCAGCAAGGATTTCGTGGCCCGCTACGGCGGCGAGGAATTCGTGGTGGTGCTGGTGGATACCAGTCTGAAGGACGCGCTGGTGTTCGCGGAACGCATGCGCACCCGCATTGAGCAACTGGGCCTGCCCCATGCCGGTTCCCGGATCAGTCAGGTGGTGACCATCAGTATCGGGGTCGCCGGCGCCGGCAACTGCGACAATGACGCCACCAGACTGATCAAATGCGCCGACGAGGCGCTGTATCAAGCCAAGGGCGCCGGCCGCAACCGGGTTGCCTATATGAGCGACCAGGGCCGGGTGGTCACCCTCTGACAGGGCGGTTTACAGAAGTGCCTTAGTAGTATGGCGAGGCGTCTTCCACATCCAGCTGCACCGGGTCCAGGGCGGTGAGCGCGTAATCGCGCCAGACGCCGGCGTCCAGAAACAACCGGTACAAATCCGGGTCCAGGTGCTGGTTGTCGCGCATGCGCTGCATGATGCCCAGCGCCTCGGACAGTTTGAGCGGTTCTTTATAGGGCCGCTCCCGGGAGGTCAACGCCTCGAACACATCGGCGATCGCCATGATCCGCGCCGGTACCGACATCTGCTCGCGGGTGAGCCCGCGCGGGAAGCCGCGCCCGTCCATGCGCTCATGATGGCCGCCGGCGTATTCCGGCACCCGTCGCAGCTTGCGCGGGAAAGGCAGGGATTCGAGCATCTCCAGCGTGATGTCCATATGGCCGTTGATGATGCGCCGCTCCTCTTCGGTGAGCGTGCCCCGGGGAATGCAGAGGTTCTTTACCTCATCCTCGGACAGCAACGGCCGGCGCTGCCCGTGGGCGTCGGTCCAGACGGTTTCCGCGATACGCCGCACCCTCGCCTGATCCTCCGGGGCCATGGACTCGCCCCCTTTATTGATGCGCTCCAGAAAAGCCAGGTCGTTGCCGAGGGCCTGCACGGCCTCTTCCATGCGTTCACGGAACAGCGGCTCGCGGGCCGGCTCGGTGAGCGCGTCCCGTTCGTAGCGGCGTTCCGCTTCATTACGCAGCACCGCGAACCGGGCGGCCACCATTTCAATGCGGTCGTGCAGGCTGTGCAGCTTGGTGGATTTGTCCAGCACCGAATCCGGGGTCGCCAGCTTGCCGCAATCGTGCAGCCAGGCGGCCACCGTCAGTTCGTACCAGCCGTCCTCGTCGAGGTAAAAATCGGCGAAGCGGGTCCGGTCGTCACAGGCGGCCCTTGCCAGCAACTCGGTAAGCAGCGGCACGCGCTCGCAATGCGCGCTGGTGTGCGAGCTCTTGGCGTCGATGGCCCGGGCGATCACCTTGACGAAGGCGTCCAGCAGATCCTTGAGTTCCTGAACCAGCAGAAGGTTATTAAGGGCGATACCCGCGTAGCCGGCCAGCGCCTCGAGCAGTGCCAGCACCGGCGCGGGAAACGCACCGGCGTGTCGCGAACCGTCCGGGTGCGGGTTGACCAGCTGCAGCACGCCCACCACTACCCCTTCGTGGTTACGCATCGGCACCAGCAGCAGGGAATCCACCCGCGGCACCAGCAGCGGCACCAGCAGGGCGAGATCCTCGTCGTCGAAGCCACCGGCATCGGTGAGGTGCAGCGGCTGCCCGGAGCGCGCCACCCGAACCGCGGGCCGGTCGGCGTGGTCGTCGTCCAGGGGCAGGCGGGGCCCCTCCAGGGCACAAACCGGCGCGCCGTCCGGGCCGTTACTGCAGTGCCGGGCGCAGTCCAGCCATTCAGCCTCGCCCTCTTCACGGTACAGCCAGAGCACGCCGGCTTCCGCGCCCGCCAGCGCCTGGGCCTCTTCCAGCACGGCTTCGATCAGGGGCGCCAGATCACGCTGCTCGTTGATCTGCCGGGCCACCCGCAATAGCGGTGGGAGATGGGGGTCCGGCACCTGCTGCAACTTGTTCATTCGGTTGTCCTGTGGGTCCGACGGGACAAGCATAGGCACAGGCTGTCGCCAGCGTAAAGGAACCTTGCTTGAACGTGACAAGGCGATTGCCTACCATTCCCCGGTTCTAATGGGGATTTTTCCCCCACCAACCCATTACTCGGATTCCGTGTCACCCATGAGCGTGAGCTATCGACTGCCCGACGGGGCAACTATGGAGTTTGATCAGCCGGCCTCCGCCTTGGAGATCGCCGGACGGATCAGCAAGAAACTCGCCAAACAGGCCCTGGCGGCGAAAGCCGACGGTCGTCTCACGGACGTGTACCTGCCGCTCACGGACGGCAGCCAGGTGGAAATCATCACCCGGGACCATGAAGACGCCCTGGAATTGATTCGCCACGACGCCGCCCATGTCATGGCCGAGGCGGTGCAGGAACTGTTCCCGGATACCCAGGTGACCATTGGCCCGACCATCGAGAACGGCTTTTATTACGACTTCTACCGGGAAGCGCCCTTCACGCCGGACGATCTCGGCGCCATCGAGAAGCGCATGCAGGAGATCGTGCGCCGCAACGAGGATATTCGCCGCGAGGTCTGGGACCGGGACGAAGCGGTAAACTTCTTCCTCAAACAGGGCGAGGACTTCAAGGCGGAGATCATCCGCGATCTGCCCGCCGACCAGGAAGTGTCCCTCTACCGCCAGGGCGAGTTCATCGACCTGTGCCGGGGCCCGCACCTGCCGGCCACCAGCAAGCTCGGCGACGGCTTCAAGCTGATGAAGGTGGCCGGCGCCTACTGGCGAGGCAACGCCGACAACGCCCAGTTGCAGCGTATCTACGGTACCGCCTGGCGGGACAAGAAAGAGCTCAACGCCTACCTCAAGCAGCTCGAGGAAGCGGAAAAACGCGATCACCGCAAACTGGCCCGGGAAATGGACCTGTTCCATATCCAGCAGGAAGCGGTGGGCAGCATGTTCTGGCACCCCAAGGGCTGGCGGCTGCGCAAGAATCTGGAAAACTACATCCGCGACAAGATGGTCAAGTACGGCTATGAGGAAGTCGCCACGCCGCAGTTGATGGATCGTATCCTGTGGGAAAAGTCCGGGCATTGGGATAAGTACGGCGACGACATGTTCACGGTCTGCACCCACGACGACCGGGAAATGGCGATCAAACCGATGAACTGCCCCGGCCATGTGCAGATCTTCAACCAGGGCATCAAGAGTTACCGGGACCTGCCGATTCGCATGGGCGAATTCACCGCGCTGTTCCGCAACGAGGCCCACGGCGCCCTGCACGGCCTGATGCGCGCCCGTTCGTTCAGCCAGGACGACGCGCACATCTTCTGCACCGAGGAACAGATCAACCCGGAGACCGCCGGCTTTATCGAAATGCTGCGCGAGGTGTACAAGGACTTCGGCTTCGAAGAATTCCGCATCAAGTTCTCCGACCGTCCGGAAAAACGGGCCGGCTCCGATGAAACCTGGGACAAGGCCGAGGCGGCGTTGCGCGGCGCGGTGGAATCCCTGGGCCTGGAATGTGAGCTGAACCCGGGCGAAGGCGCCTTCTATGGCCCGAAACTGGAGTTCGTGCTGCGCGACGCCATCGGCCGCGACTGGCAGTGCGGCACCCTGCAGGTGGACTTCGTTTTGCCCGAGCGTCTGGACGCCGAATACGTGGCCGAGGACGGCTCCCGCCAGCGGCCGGTCATGTTGCACCGGGCGGTGCTCGGCTCCCTGGAGCGTTTCCTGGGCATTCTGATCGAATCCACCGCCGGCCACCTGCCGCTGTGGATGTCGCCCACCCCGGTGGCGGTGTGCACCATCACCAATGCGGTGGACGACTACGCCGCCGAGGCGGTGGCGCTGCTCAAAGCCAAGGGCATTCCGGCGGAGCTGGATACCCGCAACGAGAAAATCGGCTTCAAGGTGCGCGAGCACTCCAAGGCCAAGACCGCCCGCATCTGGGTGGTGGGTGAAAAAGAAGCCGAGGAACGCAAGGTCGCGATCCGCAGCCTGGGCTCCAAGGAAACCCGGGAACTGGGCCTTGAAGACGCGGTGGAACAGTTATTCCAGGAAACCCGCGCGCCGATCTGAGGAACGCCCATGTTCAAGGACAACGAACAACAACCCGAAGGCTTCAGCGTCCCGCTCGACGAGACGCTGGACAACCTGGCGTTCAACGACGCCGGCCTGGTGCCGGTGATCGCCCAGCAGCACGACACCGGCGAGGTGTTGATGTTCGCCTGGATGAACCGGGAGGCGATCGAGGAAACCCTGGCCACCGGCCAGGTGTGCTATTACTCCCGCTCGCGCCAGACCCTGTGGCGTAAGGGCGAATCCTCCGGCCAGACGCAAACGCTCAAGGAACTGCGCGTGGACTGTGACGGCGACGTGCTGCTGGCACGGGTGGAACAGGCCGGGGCTGCTTGCCACACCGGCCGGCGCGACTGTTTCTATTGGAAACTGGACGGCGACAAGGCGGTGATCGACAAGAGCCCGCTGATCGACCCGTCCGAGTTGTACAAACACGACGACGCGCCAAAAGACCCGTCGAAATAAACCGGAACCAGGACCGCATCCGGATGCTGAAACTGCACAACACCCTCACCGGCACCAAGGACGACTTCGTTCCGCTGGACCCGAATCGCGTGACGCTCTATGTGTGCGGTCCCACGGTTTATAACTACGTGCACATCGGCAACGCCCGCCCGGTGGTGGCGTTCGACGTCCTCTACCGGCTGCTCTCGCGCCTCTATCCCGAGGTGGTCTACGCCCGCAACATCACCGACATCGACGACAAGATCATCACCGCCTGCGCGGAGACCGGTGAGCCGATGACGACGCTCACCGAACGCTTCACCGATGCCTTCCGCGACGATATGGCGGCGCTCAACACCCTGCGCCCGGACATCGTCCCCAAGGCCACTGATCATATCGGCGAGATGACCGCCATGATCGAGACTCTGATCGCCAAGGGCCACGCCTATGAAGCGGACGGCCATGTCCTGTTCGCGGTGGAGTCGATGCCCGACTACGGCAAGCTTTCCGGACGCAACCTGGAAGACATGCGCGCCGGCGCCCGCGTGGAAGTGGCGGACTATAAGCGCCATCCCGGCGATTTCGTATTGTGGAAGCCGAGCAGTGACGACCAGCCTGGCTGGGATTCCCCCTGGGGTCGCGGGCGCCCAGGCTGGCACATCGAATGCTCGGCGATGATCCACAAACATCTGGGCGATGTGATCGACATCCACGGCGGCGGCCAGGATCTGATTTTCCCGCACCACGAAAATGAGATCGCCCAGGGCTGCTGCGCCCACGGCACCGAATACGTGCGCTACTGGATGCACAACGGCTACATCAACATCGACGGCGAGAAGATGTCTAAATCCCTGGGCAACTTTCGGCTGGTGCGTGATCTGCTGGCGAAGTTTCCCGGCGAGGTGCTGCGCTTCGCGTTGCTGTCCAGCCACTACCGGTCGCCGCTCAACTTTTCCGCTGAACTGCTGGAGCAGGCGGAAAGCAGCCTGGATTCGCTCTACTATGCCCTGCTCGGACGCGGCGAGACGGTGGACGCCGACCCGAACTACCGGCTGCCCGAGGACCATCCGGTGCTCACCGCCCTGCTTGACGACCTGAACACCTCCGAGGGAATCAGCGCCCTGCACGCCATCGCGGCGCGCCTCAACAAGGCGGCGCTGGACGAGAAGCCGGCGCTCAAAGCGGAGCTACAGGCCGCCGCGCGGCTGCTCGGACTGCTCGAGGCCGACCCCAGCGCCTGGTTCCAGGATAAGAAAGCCGGCGACGACGGCCTCGACAACGCCACCATCGACCAGCTGGTGGCGGAACGCACCCAGGCCAAGAAAGATAAGAACTTCGCCCGCGCGGATGAAATCCGCGACCAGCTCAAGGACGCCGGCATCCAACTGGAGGACACCCGCGAAGGCACCCGCTGGACGCGCGGCTAAACGCCCGGCGGGTTAAGGGAAGCGGATTGCGTCGAAAATCGACGGCAGGTCCTCGCGGCCGGCATTCCTGAAACGCGGCTTCTCCAACTGCTTCTGGAGCCCTTCCAGCGTCACCCGCGGCGCCTTGGTGGCCACCAGGTTCGACAGCCACGCCGGCACCTTGCCGCCCGGGTCGACGAAGGTGCGGAATTCCACCCGCGTCCAGCCATCCGCCAGCGGCGTCACCACGAAACGGTTGTCCAGCGCCGGTATGCGCACATAGTCGTCGTTGGGTGGCCGCCCGTCTTCCGCGTTGACACTGTGCAAGGTCACCGCGCCGCCTTCCTCGGCCTGGTCGACCCGGTTATCGAGCACCACGTCGCGGTCGGACACCGGCCAGATACCATTGAAGCGCATGTAGGTGCGCTCGCCCCCGGTGCCCGCCACCGCTTCGCTGGCCTGAACCTGAAAGATCCACTCGGGGAAGGTGTCCACGGCGGTGATCGCCGCCAGTACCGCCACCGGACCGTGCGGCACTTCCACCACGCCGCGAAACGCCTTCACCGGGCTGTCCGCCGTATCCCGGGTCCAGGTGGCCACCTGATCCCGGGCCCCGGCTTCCCGGTCAGGCTGCCAGGACTGGGCGGTGGCGGAAGCGCTGATCGCCAGCAACAGCGTCGCGCAAAAAATCATAAGCGGGTTCGGCACGGTGAATCCTTAATCTAGCGTGAAGAGAGCGCTTAGTATGGGCGCCCGCATCCCGGGTACAAGGCGGCGCCAGCGGATTGGCCTGATTGGCGCGCGCCCCGTGCCACGCCACCGGGGTAGCGGGGCCGGCCCGAATACCGCTATGATGCCCGGTCGAATCACTCACTGTCTGACCCGGATGCCAACGTGAAACGCCTTCTGCTGGCCGCCCTGCGTGTGTACCAGACCGTACTGAGCCCCTGGCTGGGGAATCAGTGTCGGTTCTATCCGACCTGCTCGGAGTACGCACGTCAGGCGGTGGAGGCCCACGGCAGCCTGCGCGGCTCCGGGCTGGCGGTAAAGCGTCTGTGCAAGTGCCATCCCTGGCACCCCGGCGGCTTTGACCCGGTGCCCGGTCACCGCTGCGGGGACGCCCATGAGTAAGCCGCGCGCCCTGCCCCCACAGCGACGGTTACTGTTCGTCGCCCTGCTGCTGGTCGCGCAAACGTTGCTCGCCTGGCACGCACCGGCGCACATCCTGGATGGCCATGATGGCCATTCCGCGGTTATCGCCCACGACTGCGACCTGTGCGTGCAGGGCCACGGCCTGGTGGGCGTGCCCACCCTGTTCACGCCGCCGCCGGTCCTTCCCGACACCACCACACCGGTTTTCGTGGTCGGCCATCCGGTAACGGCCACCCCCACCAAGATTCATCCGGCGCGCGCGCCACCCCGCTTCTCCTGAATCCCAAGCACTGACTTCCCTTACAGGGTCCGTACCCGGCCGTAACGCCGGGGCGGCCCGTGGTTGTATTCAGGAGACAACATGAAACGCTTTACGCCTCCCATGGCGGCCGCCACCGTGGCCGCCATGGTCTGGTCCGTGGCGCCGGCCGCAGAGCCCGCGTCCACCGACAACAACCGCCGGCTGGACGCCGTGGAAGTGTCCGCTCTGCCGCTGGGCAGCGACGCCAACCTGACGCCAGCCTCCTTCGACCTGCTTGAAGACCAACTGCTGTTCCAACAGAGCGAAGCCACTCTGGGCGACACCCTGGACGGCCTGCCCGGCGTGCACGCCGACACCTATGGCGGCGGTGCCGGCCGGCCCGTGATTCGCGGACAGACCGCGCCCCGCGTCAGCGTGCTGTCCGACGGCGCGCGGCTGTTCGACATGTCGACTATTTCGCCGGACCATGCCACCACCGTGGAGCCCATGCTTTCGCGCAAGGTGGAAGTGCTGCGCGGCCCGTCCACTCTGCTCTACGGTGGTGGCGCCATCGGCGGCGTGGTTAACGTGCTCGACAATAAAATCCCCACGCGCATGCCCGACCGGCCGGTGGAAGGCTTCGTCTCCGCGCGCGGCAACACCGTGGCCGACGAACAGGCCGGCGCCGTGGGACTGACCACCCGCGCCGGCGACAATGTGGCCATTCACGTCGAAGGCGCCCGCCGCGACGCCGATAACTACGAGGTGAACGGCTTCACCGAGCAGGAGATCAACGGCACCTGGGCGGAGAGCAACAACGCCAGCCTGGGGCTGTCGTGGATCGGCGACCAGGGCTTTCTGGGCATCGCCTATTCCTACCGGGGCGATCTCTACGGCCTGCCGGGCCACAGCCACGAGTTCGAGGGTTGCACCACCAACGGCGCCAGCCTGGATTGCCCGGCAGGCGGCCATGACCACGAACACGGCGAAGAAGAGGCCCCCTTCGTGGACCTGGACAGCCGCCGGGTGGACCTGCGTGGTGAATACCGCCAGCCGTTCGACGGCGTGGAAACGGTGCGCCTGCGTGCCAGCCACACGGATTACCGTCACCACGAGATCGAGGAAGGGGAGATCGGCACCAGCTTCCGCCACCGGGGCGTGGACGCCCGCGTGGAAGCCGAACACGCGCCGATCCTCGGCTGGCGCGGCACGGTGGGCACCCAGTTCACCGACGGCCAGATCGAGACCACCGGCGAGGAAGGCCTGCTGCCGAAAACCGACACCAGGGTGGCGGCGCTGTTCGCCGTGGAACGTTACCGCTTCAACGATCAGTGGCGGCTGGAGGCCGGGGCCCGCTACGAGCACCAGAACCTGGACCCGAACGACGACCAGCGCCCGCTGCCCTCGGTAAGCGATTCCGCCACGTCGATTTCCAGCGCGCTGACCTGGGCGTTCCGCCCGGATTACAACGTGTCACTGTCGCTGGCACGCTCCCAGCGCCTGCCGCAGACCCAGGAGGTTTACGCGCGTGGCGTGCACCTGGCCACCAACACCTATGAGTGCGGGCTGCTTTCCGACACCTTCACCTGCGGCGGCGCCGCCAACGACGCCGACCTGGAGACCGAAACCTCCCACAACGTGGGTCTGAATCTGCGCAAGGTGCAGGGGGATCTGACTTTCGACATCGGCGTGTTCCACAACCGGGTGCAGGACTACATCTACGCCCGCACCCTGGACCAGATCGAGGAATTCCGCCTGATCAAGTACAGCCAGGAGGATGTGGAGTTCACCGGCGCGGAAGCGGAAGCCACCTACCAGTGGACCGACCGCTTCTCCACCACCGCGTTCGGCGACACCGTTTACGCGCAGTTCGAGGACAACGGTGACGAGCTGCCGCGCATCCCGGCTCAGCGGCTGGGCGCGCGCCTGAATACGTTCTGGCGGGCCTTCGACGCGGAGCTGGAGTTCTACCGGGTGTTCGCCCAGGACCGCATCGCCGGTTTCGAAACCCGCACCTCGGGCCACGACATGCTCAACGCCACGGTGAGCTACACCTTCACCGGCAACCCCCAATACAACGTCTTCCTGCGCGGCAGCAATCTGCTCGGCGAGGAAGTGTGGAACCACGCGTCCTTCCTGGCGCGCACGGTACCGGAACCCGGTCGCAACCTGACCGCCGGCGTGCGCCTCACCTTTTAGACGCGAACCATCCACAGCGAAGAAATAATGGAGAGAGCTCAATGAAACGCTCATTTTCCCTTACCGGTGCCGCCCTGCTGGCCGCGTCGGTATTGCTTGCCGCCTGTAACAACGACACCGGCAGCACCCCGCTGCCCGGCGGCGAAGACGAACACGATCACGACCACGGCGCCGAGAGCGCCGGCCGACTGGTGTTCACCCACGCCGACGGCGCCAATTCACGGGTTTATGTCCACGACCTGGAGAGCCAGTCCATCCTCGCGGACTTTGCCCTGGTGCATCCCGCCACGGCGGTCCATGGCAGCCCGGAACACCGCTATGCGGTGATCGTGCAGCGGGACAACGATCAGGTGGAGTTCCTGGACAACGGCATCCATCGGCACGACGACCATATTCACGAGGACGCCCCGGCCATGCTGCCGTTCACCCTGTCCGGCGTGCGCCCCACCCACTACCGGACTCACGGCGAGCAGGCCGCGGTTTTCTTCGACGGCGACAGCGGCAATGCCGTGCTGAGCCAGTTCCACCTGCTCAGTGACGAGAGCCTGGAAAGCGGCGGCACCCTGGCCCATCAGACCCTGGACACCGCCCATCACGGCATCGCCGAGCCCCTCGACGGCCTGGTGCTGGCCAGCCACGCCGCCGCCAGCGGTGATTCACCGGACAGCATCACCGTGTTCTCGCGGCATGGCGACCACTTCCATGGCGAGGGCGAGCTGGCGACCGCCTGCCCCGGTCTGCACGGCGGCGCCACCAGCGGTCTTTATTCGGTGTTCGGCTGCTCGGACGGAGTGCTGGTGGCGGAATTGCACGGTGACCACTTCCACGACAACAAGGTCGCGGTACCGGAACGAATAGCCACGATCCGCGCCCATCCGGACGTCGCCGAACTGGCCGGCTTTTCCCACCCCGAAAACAACCTGTTCGTGATCGATCCGGAGGCAGGCTCCGCGACTCCGGTGGATTGGCGTGACGGCGCCGTGGACGGTGGCGGCGACCCGGTCGGGGCGCTGGCACAGACCTTCGACGCCCACGGTGAGCACCTGTTAATCCTGGACAGCGAAGGAGCGTTGCACGTTCTGAAGACCGCCGACTGGTCCCATCGCGGCAGCGTGGCGATACTCGATACCGTCCCCGCCTCCGGCCCGGCACCGGCACCGGCGCTGGCGGTGAGCGGCGCCGGCGACCAGGCCTTCGTCAGCGACCCGGCGGCGCCGGCGATCCACATCCTGGATCTGGAAGCCCTGAGTCTGGAAACCGTGCCGCTGTCATTCCCACCCACCGGGCTCGCCTGGACCGGCGTCGGTGACGCGCACGACCACGACGAAACCGGCGAAGACCACGATCACGACCACGACCATTAACGCCCGCCGCCCCGGCCCTCCGGCCGGGGCTTCTCGCGTCGCCTTGCGCGCGTCTTTTCACTACAATGCGTTCACGGACAGCAACCCCAGTAACCATCCGCAGTAATGATCGGAGTACCCATGAAGCCTTTCCTGTTAGCCGCGACTCTTGCGCTCCCCCTCACCGCCTTGCCGATCGCCGCCGGTGCCGCGGGCTTCGCGGGTATCGATATTGTCAGCAGCGAAATCGAACCGGATGACGGCGGCAGCGCCGATCCTTCCGCGCTGCAGTTCAAGTTCGGTACCTGGATTAACCGCAACGAGACCCTGGGCGGCGAGCTGCGCCTGGGCCTGGGCATCGATGAAGACAGCCTGGGCGGCGGCACCGACGTGGAAATCGACCGCTACTACGGCGCCTATTTCCGTGGCCAGTTCCCCAACACCCTGCCGGTGCGGCCCTATGGTCTGATCGGCCTGACCCGCATGGAAACCACCGAGAACTTCGCCGGCGGCGGCTCCAGCGGCGAAAACTACTCCGGCCTGTCCATCGGCCTGGGTGCCGATGTGAGCCTGACCGACGTGGTGTTCGTGAGCGTGGAATACTTGCGCGCCGTGGACAGCGGCGGCGACGAAGTCACAAACCTGTCCCTGGGTCTCAACGGCCGCTTCTGAGCCTCGGACGGACAAAAAAAGCCGCGCTGAGCGCGGCTTTTTTTATGGCGGTGCTGCGGTTCCCGGTCAGGGAATCGGCAGGTAGCCGCCCTCCACTTCCTTGGTGGCGATGGCCACCGCGTTGTGGGCATGCAGGCTCTCCAGGTGATTCACCCGCAGCCAGAAATCCTGGTAGCACGGCTGGCCGTCCAGTGCCCGCTTCAGGCGCCGCGCCGAATCCTCACAGAACATCAGATTCTGGCCGTTGAGCTTGGCGAATTCCTGCTCGTCGACACGCTTCACGGCGGTTTGTACCGGCGTCTTGAGCGCGCCCTCGATGGAATCGATCAGGGCGGTGATCGGGAACGCCTCGTCGCAATCGGTATCCAGCAGCACCCGCACCTGAGCCACCGAGCGCTGGCTGTGCGGGGTGGCCATGATGCCTTCCTCGGTACCCAGCCACTCGAACACTTTCTCCATGTCCACGGAGCCTTCGCCTTCGAAATCCTTGCGGAACTGCTCCTGGATCAGCTGCCGGGCCAGCGCCGCGGAGCACGGGCAGGTGGAGGAATAGGGCACTTCCACCGCCAGCTCCATGCGCATGCCGTCCGGCGCCAGGGTCGCCTTGATGGTCACCGGGTAGCTTTTCCAGCCGGAGTAGCTGCTTTTGAGCGCCGGCCGGCGCATGGAATACTCGAAATCAAACTGCACGAAGCCCCGGTCGCTGAGCCCGTCGTGGGAGTCGAGGAAATTCTGCAGCAGCTTGCGGATCGAATAAGCGCTGACCGAATGATCGCCGAAGGTTTCCTCCAGCATCAGGTACAGCCGGGACATGTGAATGCCCTTGGCGTCCGGGTTAGACAGGTTCACATAGGCCTGGATCGACGTGCTCACCGGGCGTTCGCCGGCCAGAGTGTCGCTGATGCGGGCCGGCAGATGGATCTCGCTCATGCCCACCCAGTCCAGGGTGCTGTGAATGTGTTCCACCATGGAGTTCGTTGCCACATCGGGCATCGACTTGGTGGTTTCCGAACTGCTATCGCGCTTCATGGAAATCTCCGCTGGGACGGCAAAGGACGAAGAGTGAACGCTGCCCGGTGAAGGCAGGGACAATCCTCAGGCGCTGCCGCCCGACCACTCAGGGGCGCAGAGTGTAGCAGAAACCGCCGGGCAAATAGACAGACCGGAACGACGGGATTGGCGATAAAAGCGACAGCCCGGGGCTATCGGCCAGAGGCCGCGTCACAGGGGCGTTTCGTCGTCCTCGGGGCGTCCCACCAGCTCCTGGAAGCGTTCCATTTCGCGCAGCGGAACGAACATTTCCTCGGCGCGGGCGTGCTGCCGCAGGGCCGCGGAGATCGCCACCGCCTGGCGCAGGTCGCGCAGGGCATTCTCGGTTTCGCCCAGGCCGGCCCAGGCGCAGGCCCGCTGATAAAGGGCGTGGGCGTTGTCCTCGTCCACCTCCAGCACCCGGTCGCACAGGCTCAGGGCCCAGCGCTGCTCGCCCAGTTCCAGGGCGGCGTCGGCCTTCCAGGCCAGAGCCTCCGGGTCGTCCGGGCGCAGCTCCAGGATCCGGTCGTAGAGCTCGATCTTCTCCTTGTAGCTGGTCTCCTTGGAGGCTTTCAGCCACAGGCTGTGGATCTCGTTGGTGCGCTCGATCTCTTCCTGGTTCTCGGTGATGGTGCGGGACTTGCGGCGCAGTTCCTGCTCCAGGTCCGCCAGCCGCGACTCGTACTCCACCGTCAGGCGGGACATCTCTTTCTCGGCGTAGACCCGGATGTTGTCCTTAAGATCGCGGATCGTCGACCAGCCCACCAGGGCCAGAATGGAAGCGGCGCCGGCAATCAGGTAGAAGAAATAAGTCACCGTGTTGGTGGCGTAGCCCATGGCCTTGTCGGCCACTTCCAGCTCCCGGTCGGTGACGATCCGGTTCATTTCGTTGCGGTACTCCATCATGTCCTGACGAAGGCTGCGCAACTCACCGAGAATCCAGTTCTCGCGGAACTGGGAAATCACCGGCCCTTTTTCGATCTCGCTCTGCGACTCCACCGGCCCCTGGGCGGGGTCCTCGGCACGGTTTTGCTGCGCGCCCACCGGGCCGCACACCAACAAAAACAGCAGTATCCAACGCCGCCAAGGCATTACTCGCATCAAGACCCGGTCCTCGATTATTTCGCCGGGCCGGACAATCCGCACACCCGGCCCGCGCCGTATACCAGCCAGGCGCTCACCAGCGCCGGCAAAACCTCGAATATGGTCGCATTTAGCCCGGACAGGCGCCAGCCAATTGCCACCGAACTGGCGACAACAATCATCGCGATGGCGAGCGGTTCACGAGGACGGCCGCCCAGCGCGTACACCACCAGCAACCCGCCGAAGGCGGCCCCCAGCACACCCCAGGCGAACAGCACCAGATTAAAGACGTTCTCCTTGGCGAACAGGGCGATCATCAGCGATACCCCGACCACCACCAGGGTGGCGATACGCGCCGTGGCGTAACCGTGCCAACGCTTGGGCATCAGGTCCCGGGACAGGCAGGCGCTGCAGCTCAGAATCAGCGAATCGACGGTGGAAATGGTGGCGGCGAACAGGCCGGCCAGCACCAGCCCGGTCGCCACCGGGTGCAGCAGCACGTCGGCCATCACCGGCAGCGCCAGTTCCGCGTCCAGCTCGCCGCCGCTCATCACCAGCGACGGGTCCACGGCGCCCTGGTCCATCAGCAGGCGCGCCATCATGCCCACGCCCACCGCCAGGGTGTAGAAGGCCACGAACCACAGGTAGTAATAGGTGCGCGCCCGGCGGACGTTTTTTACGTCGTTGACCGCCATGAAGCGGACCATCACATGGGGCTGGCCGATCACCGCCGCGCCGGCGAAGGTCCAGCCGACCAGGAACAACAGGGCGCCGGTCAGGCCGCTGGCAGCGGACTCGGCGGGGAAAAACTGGAAGAAAGTGGGTGACACCTCGTGCAGCCCGGACCAAGCGGACTGCCAACCGCCGACGGTGAACACCGCGGTGGTCAGCATCACGGTCATCGCCACGATCATCACCACCGACTGGGCGGCGTCGGTCCACACCGAGGCGCGCAGGCCGCCGGAGAAGCCATAGCAGAGCACCATCACCGCGCCGATGATGGCGCCGGTGCGCAGGTCCCAGTCGAACAGCGCCTGCAGCGCCTTGCCGCCGGCCTTGAACTGAGCCGCCGCGTAGACCCCCAACAGCAACACGGCGATCAGCGCCGACACCACCTTGAGCACCTGAAAATGACCGCCGCCCCAGCGCGACAGCAATTCCGGAATGGTCAGCGTGCCGCGCTCCTCGGACACCTCGCGGACTTTACGGGTAACCAGGGTGGCGGCCATCCAATCGCCCAGAATCCAGCCCACCATCATGGTAAACGCCGGCAGGCCGGTGGCGTAGGTATAGCCGATCACGCCGATGAACATGAAACCGGAGTTGTTGGTGGCCACCGCGGACAGGCCGATCAGTGATGGCGGCACGGAGCTGCCGGCGAGCAGGTAATCGGACTGCTCCTTGGAGCGGACCAGAACCGATGAGAAACCGATAAGCAGGAACAAAAGGAGAAAGCCGAGAAAACTGGCAAGCAGCATGAAACGCGTCCCTCGGGGCCAAAAGCCTCTAATTACTTTGACATCTAAATGTTTTATCTCTAAGCTAGCGTACCACTTATGGCAAGGAATATCTTGGCCGTGCAATGGATTCTCGAGCTGATGCCAAGGCAAACATTGCTTTCACATCAAAGTGACGGCGCCACGATGAGCCGGTTTACGGGACATGTCGTCAAGCGGTCACATTGATTTGTTATTCAGAGAATTATCCGCCATGGCCAAACACGACGAAGTGTTAATCGCCCTGAGACAAATTATTCGGGCCACCGACCTCTACTCCCGCAAGTTGAGCAAGGTGGCCGGGCTCACCGCCCCGCAGCTGCTGATCCTGCAGGCGATAGACGCCCATGGGGAAATGACCATGGGCGATATCGCCACCGAGGTATCCGTCAGTCAGGCCACCGTCACCACCATTCTCGACCGGCTCGAAAAACGCGGCCTGATCGAGAGGAAAAGGGGTGAACGGGACAAGCGCCGGGTCTATGCTTATTTGACCAACGCCGGACGCGATATCATGGAACGGGCTCCCACGCCCCTGCAGGAGGAATTCATGGACCGTTTCTCACGGTTACAGGATTGGGAGCAATCGCAGATCCTGAGCTCCTTGCAGCGGGTGGCCGCCATGATGAACGCCGGTGATATCGATGCCTCGCCGGTTCTTGATCTGGGTGCCATCGACCGCATCCAGCCCGCCGCCGAGGCCCAGCGCCGCCGGCAGCGGCCCGATCCCTCTTTCCAAACCGACCAGAAGTGACATCAATGTCTGCAGACGAAGCGAAAAAAGCGGATTCATCCTCCGCTGACACAAAAGACGACATCATTTTCCGCAAGCCCGAGAGCCCGGACGGCCCGCGGGTACACAAGTTGATCGCGGAATGTAAGCCGCTGGACGAGAATTCCGTGTATTGCAATCTGCTGCAGTGCACTCACTTCGCGGACACTTCCGTGGCCGCGGAAATGGATGGCGATCTGGTGGGCTTCATCTCCGGGTACATCCCGCCCAAGCAGCAGAACACGCTGTTCGTGTGGCAGGTAGCGGTACACGGCAAGGCACGCGGCAAGGGTCTCGCCAAGCGCATGCTCGCGGAACTGATCAAACGCGACGAAGCGGAAAACGTTCAGTTCATCGAGACCACCATCACCCCGGACAACGAGGCGTCCTGGGGGATGTTCCGCAGCTTCGCCTACGAGCGCCGGATGCCGACCGAGGAGTTCATTCTCTTCGATTCACGCATCCATTTCGCCGGCGAGCATAATGATGAACATTTGCTGCGCATCGGGCCGTTCAACCGCGACGACGCCTAAAACGAACTGAAGAGACACAGCGAGGTAGAGAGAACCATGGATACGGAAATTTTTGACAATATTGAGTCCGAAGTTCAGAGCTACGCGCGAAGCTTCCCGGTGGTATTCCAGAAAGCCAAAGGCAGCTACCTGTATGATGAAGAAGGCGTGGAGTATCTGGACTTCCTGGCCGGCGCGGGCACTCTGAACTACGGGCACAACAACCCGGTGCTCAAGAAAGTACTGCTCGATTACATCGAGAACGACTCCATCGTGCACGGCCTGGACATGCACACCGTGGCCAAGCGTGATTTCCTGCAGGCACTGGAAGATCACGTGCTGAAGCCGCGCGACATGGACCATGTGGTCCAATTCCCCGGCCCCACCGGCACCAACGCGGTGGAAGCGGCGCTGAAAATCGCCCGCAACATCAAAGGCCGCGAGAACATCATCAGCTTCACCAACGGCTTCCACGGTGTGACCCTGGGTGCCCTGTCCACCACCGGTAACAGCCACCACCGTGGCGCCGCCGGCGTGACCATGGGCGGCGTCAGCGTGATGCCGTACGACGGCTACCTGGGTGACGCCTTCGACACCACCGAGTACCTGGACAAAGTCCTGCTGGACTCCTCCAGCGGCGTTGACCACCCGGCCGCCGTGATCGTGGAAACCGTACAAGGCGAGGGCGGCATCAACGCGGCCAGCTTTGAATGGTTGCGCAACCTGGAACGCGTCTGTCGCAAGCACGACATGTTGCTGATCCTGGACGACATCCAGGCCGGCTGTGGTCGTACCGGCACTTTCTTCAGCTTCGACAACGTGGGCATCAAGCCGGACATCATCACCCTGTCCAAGTCTCTGAGCGGCTACGGCCTGCCGCTCGCCGTGGTGCTGCTGAAGCCGGAGCTGGACCAGTGGAAACCCGGTGAGCACAACGGCACCTTCCGTGGCCACAACCTGGCGTTCGCCACCGCCGCCAAGGCGCTGGAGCATTTCTGGAGCGACGATACCTTTGCCAAGGAAGTGCAGAAGAAAGGTGACCTGATCACGGAACGGTTCCGCGACATCGCCTCCGGCTATGACGATCACTGGTTCTACCTGAACGGCCGCGGCATGATGCAGGGCCTGGTCTGCCGTGACGGCGAGATGGCCGAGGAAATCACCAAGGCCGCGTTCAAGCGCAAGCTGGTGATCGAAACCTCCGGCGCCGACGATCAGGTGATCAAGACCCTGTGTCCGCTGACCGTGACCGAGGACGAGCTCAACCACGCCATGGACGTATTGAAGGAAAGCGTTGAAGAAGTGATGAAAGACCGCATCAAGCGCGGCGACGCCCATTCCGTTTCCAGCCTGGCGGGCTGAACCCTTCCCCCGAATTCCCGGCCGCCGCGTGCGGCCGGGCTTTTCTGCTTTTTCTATTTTTCTGTTTTTTTGGAGGTGTAGATGATCGTTCGCACTCTGGCGGAAGCCGAGAAAACCGACCGTCGCGTGGTAGCGGAAAACGGCAACTGGCAGTCCGTTCGCCTGTCCCTGAAAGAAGACAAGATGGGTCATTCGTTCAATATCACCACCATCTTTAAAGGCACCAAGACGCACATCAAATACGCCAACCACTGGGAATCGGTGTATGTGATTTCCGGCAAGGGTAAGATTGAGATGGTCGATAGCGGCGACGTGCATGAGCTGACGCCGGGCACCATTTATCTGCTCGATCAGCACGACGAGCACTATCTCTATGGTGGCGAGAACGAGGACATGGTGGTGGCCTGCGCCTTCACCCCTCCGCTGAGCGGCAAGGAAGTGCACGATGAGAACGGCGTCTACCCGGCCGATCTCGACTGACAGCGAGGCTTTCCGAGCAAGCGAGAAGAACGGAACCCCAGGGTTCCGTTTTTTTTGGTCGCCCAACCGCCTCGACAAAGGTCTAATTCCCCCGGGGCGCGTACGCGGGCAGGATAAACGCCGTATTAAGCGCGGGCCGACCCGCCGACAGCCGGATAACAATAATTCGAACCGAACAGACGGCTTGGGAGAGTTTCACGGGGCCCCGGAGGCCCATGCCAGAGCGCGCGGGTCCTCCGTTTGAGCATCAGGCTGATTCTGATTTTCCACGTTCTTACCTTGGCTGCCAGGCGGCGGCCCCTCTTTTTATGTCTCATTCCTCGCACGGCGGGGCGCGCTGGCGCCGCTTAGACGCTAGTATTGTATCGCCCGGAGATAAAACAGGCCCTAATAATGAGAATACTGATCGCCGACGACCATCCGCTGTTCCGCGCCGCGCTGCGTCAGGCCGTGGAAGTAAGCTTCAACGACGCCCGTATCCAGGAGGCCGATTCGCTGGCCTCCCTGGAGAAGCTCGGCGACGACCTGGTCCCTTTTGACCTGATCCTCCTGGACCTGCATATGCCGGGCACACACGGCTTTTCCGGGCTTATCTATCTGCGGGAGCTGTACCGGCGCGTGCCGCTGGTGGTGATCTCCGCCAACGAGGAGCTGGAAGTGATTCAGCGCGCGCTGCAGTTCGGCGCCGACGGCTTCATCCCCAAATCCGCCTCGGTGGAGGCAATGACCCAGGCGGTTCTGAAGGTCATGGAAGGCGAGCGTTGGGTGCCGGAAAAGGCGCGCCGGCCGCTGCCGCCGGACCTGCCGGATTTCGCCGCCATGCGCGAGCGCATTACCAGCCTGACACCGCAGCAGTTCCGGGTCATGGGCATGCTCATGGAAGGGCTACAGAACAAGGTGATCGCCCATCAATTGGACGTCTCCGAAGCCACCGTCAAAGCTCATATGACCGCCATTTTCCGAAAGCTGGGGGTCCGCAACCGCACCCAGGCGGTATTGGCGCTCAAGGATCTGGCCATCGAACCGCCCGGCCTGGCCTGATCCCTCTACACTTGGCGCTCCGCGCCTAAAGCGCGCGCAGCACCTCCAGCAAAGCGCCCTCGCTCACCGGTTTTTGCAGAAAGCCGACCCCCTGCTCCCGCGCCCGCACCCGCACGTCGGCGCGCCGGTCGGCGGTGATCAGCATCGCCGGCACCACATCATCCCAGCAACCGTCCAGCGCCTCGATCACCTGAAAACCGGTTTCGCCATCGTCGAGCTGATAATCCACCAGCAACAGATCCGGTGCCGGCCTGCCCCTCGCCCGCTCCAACGCCTCCGTGCGGGAACGGGCAACAAGCGGATCACAGCCCAGGGCACGCAGCAGCGCTTCCAGGCTGGCCAGCAGGGACGGGTCGTTATCGACGCAAAACACCCGCAGCCCGGCCACCTCGCGCTGGTCGGACACCGCCGGCTCGGTGGTGGGGGCCAGGTCCGGCTCACCCAACACCAAAGGCACGGAGACCGCGAAGACGGTGCCGCGCCCGGGCCAGGAACGCACGGTAATGCGATGCTCCAGCAAACGGCAGATACGATCCGCGATCGCCAGCCCCAGACCCAGGCCCTTGATCTGGCGGCGCCCCAGTTGCGGAAGGCGCTGAAATTCATGGAACACCCGGGCTTGCTGATCGTCCGGTATGCCGGGACCGGTATCCCAGATTTCAATGCTCAGGGTGTCGCCGCGACGACGGCAGCCGAACAGCACCCGGCCACGCTCGGTGTAGCGCACCGCGTTGGACAGCAGATTCTGCAGCACCCGGCGCAACAGTGCCTCGTCCGTCCGCACCTGTAAATCACTGAAGACCGTGCGCAACGTCAGACCCTGCGCCTGGGCCAGCACACTGAATTCCTGCCCAAGCTGTTGCATCAACGGGCGCACCGCCACGGTACGCGGGCGCGCCTGCATGGTCCCCGTATCAAGACGGCTAATTTCCAACAGCGCGGAAATAATCTGCTCGGCGGCACTCAGGGAGCTGTCGATATGCCCGAGCACCTCACGCTCATAACCGAATTCGCTGGCCTGACGGGCGAGGCGCTGGGACAACGATGAAGCAAACAGCTGCGCGGCATTGAGCGGCTGCATCAGATCATGGCCGGCGGCGGCCAAGAACCGGGTTTTGCCTTCATTGGCCTGTTCCAGCCGGCTGTTGAGCTCGGACAGACGCCGGGTCCGCTCGGAAACCATCTGTTCCAGGTTTTCATTGATCTGACGCAGGGCGATTTCATCACGCTTTCGTTCCGTGATGTCCATGTAGGTACTCACGAACCCGCCGCCCTCCATGGGGTTACCGCGCACCTCCACGATGACCCCGTTGGGCAGTTCGCGCTCGAACCGGTGAGCACTGCCCTCGCGCAGCAATTGCACCCGTTTACGCACGTCCTGCTCCAGGTCATCACCGGCGTAAAAACCGCGTTCGGCGTTGTGGCGGTACACTTCCTGGATCGGCCGGCCCAGCCGAATAAAGCCTTCCGGATAGTCGAACAGGTTCACATAGGCCTGGTTCCAGGCGACGATATTGAGGTCCCGATCGACCACGCAAATGCCCTGGCTGATGGTCTCGATGGTGGTGCGCAGCAACTGGTGATTGAACTGGATCAGCTGCGACGCCTCATCCATGATCCGCACCATATCGTCGCGCCGCACGTTCTGCTTGCTGAGCAGCGACCCCATCACGATACGCGCCGTGGAGGCGCCCATGGCCCCGGCCAGCAAACGCTCCACATAGCGCACCAGATGCAGCGGCGCCGGCAACGCCGGGTCTTCCGATATCTGGCGACGCTGCAGATAATCAAAAAACAACGAGCGCGCCCGCGGGTGACCCAACCCCCGCTCACACACCTGCAGCAGTTCGCCGGTGGTGATCAGCGGGTGGCCCATGCCCTCGCGCCACCAATCAGTGGGCGTATCCACGAAACGGGTGGCCTGGGTGTCGTCCAGCGGCGCCTGATTGGCACGGCGGGATAACCAGACATAGACCAGCAGGTTAAGGCTCAGGCTCCAGAACACGCCATGGGTGAGCGGCTCCAGCCCCTCTATGGCGAACAACGCATTGGGACGCAGCACCCCCAACCCGAACAGGCCGGCACGGTTGAGATAATCCACCCACTCCATCGGCAACATTAACGGCAGCAGCAGGCAATAGCCCCACACCAGAAAGCCCACGGCCAGACCGACGAAGGCGCCGCTTTGGTGTCCGCGCCGCCAATAAAGCCCACCCAGTAATGCCGGCGCCAACTGCGCCACCGCCGCGAACGACAACAGGCCGATACGCGCCAACCCCTCGAAGCGGTCGATGAGAATATGGAACAGAAACGCCAACGCCAGCATCACCACGATGCTCAGCCGCCTTAACAAGCGCACCTGATTACTCAGGTCCGACAGTTCCTCGTCACCCTGGATGCGGTACTGCACCCAGGCGGGCATCAGCACCTCGTTGGTGAGCATGATCGCCAGCGCCATGGTCGACACGATCACCATGCCGGTGGCGGCGGCAATACCACCAATGAACGACAATAACAGCAACCCCTGGCTGTCCGCCGCCATCGGCAACGACAGCATGTACATATCCGGCTGGGCGGAGCCGGGCTGGGTGATCATGCCGGCGGCCACGATCGGCAGCACGAACAGCGCGAACAGCCCCAGGTAGGTGGGCATCACCCAACGCGCGGTGCGCAGATGCTGCAGGTCGTTGTTTTCCACCACGCCGGCATGGAACTGCCGGGGCAGACAGATGATCGCCAGCATCGACAGCAGCAGCGCGGTGACGAAACTCTGTGAAAAAAGCGCCGGCTCGAACACCGAGCGGATGGCCGGCACGTCACGGACCCGCTGCCACATATCCATCGGACCGTCGAACACGGCGAACAGGCAAAACAGGCCGATGATCACGAACGCCACCAGCTTGATGAAGGATTCGAAGCTCACCGCCAGCATCAGGCCGGACTGGTGTTCGGTGGCATCGATATGGCGGGTGCCGAACAGCAGCGTGAAAATCGCCATCAGCGCCGCCACCACCAAGGCGATATCCGGTGACGGGGCAACCTGGGGGCCGACCACGTGCTCGAATGAGAGGGTCACGGCCTTGAGCTGCAAGGCGATGTAAGGGAGCACCCCCACCACCGCCACCAGGGTCACCAGCACCGCCAACTGGCGGGATTTGCCATAGCGGGCGGCCATGAAGTCGGCGATCGAGGTGATGTGATGCTGCTTGCCCACCGATACCAGCTTATAAATCAGCTCGCCGCCCAGCAGCATGGTCAGTATCGGACCCAGATAGATAGGCAGATACGTCCAGCCGTTGCCGCTCGCCTCGCCCACGGCCCCATAAAAGGTCCAGGACGTGCAATAGACACCCAGGCCCAGGCTGTAGGTCCAGGCGTTGTTGACCACCCCCAGGCCACGCCGCTCGGCGCGATCCCCCCACCAGGCGATGACGAACAGCACCATCACATACAGCAGGGCGAATACACCCAACTGCCAGAGACTAAACAAAAGGAGGCCTCCGTCCGACCACTAACGCCTTACCATTGAAACAGTACCGACGCGAACCGCACCACCACCGCAAGAATCAGCACTAACAGACCGGCACGCTGTATCTTGAACTCGACCACCGACAAGGCCATGCCACGCCGCCAAAACCGCAGCACCCCGCCCCAGTCGCCGGTGCGGCGTATATAGTGGCTGTAGGCGATCAGCACCAGGACCAGGCCGAGCGTCAGCAACGCCCCTTGCACGTACTGCATTATTATTCTCCGTCTCTCACTTCAGCTTTAAATACATCAGCGCCGCGGTGGTGGCGTCCCCCCGGGCACTGTGTCGGCCGATCACCGGCACACCCAGCTCACCGGCGACGCGCTCGAAACGCAGGTCCGGCAAGGAATGCGGGTTGCGATAATGATGCCGCCGCCGGTACAGATCGGACAGCTCAATCACCGGGTTGGGCAAATCGAAGCCCAGGGTGGCGCGCAAGTAACGATTGATGATTCCCACGTCGAAATCCAGACACCAGCCCACCAAGGGCCGGTTTCCGATAAAGTCCAGCAGGTATCGCAGCCCCTCATCCACCGGGACACCGTCATGCAAGTCCACACCGCGCAATCCGTGAATGCAAATCGAGTCACCATTCAGGCTGGACGGCCGCGCCATGCGCAAGTCCAGCGCCGCGCCCGCCTGCACACGCCCGCCGCTGACCGGCACCGCGGCCACCGACACCAACTCGGCGGTGCGGGTATTGAGGCCGGTGGTTTCGCAATCCAGCGCCATCACTTCATCGCCAGGCGGCGCCGTGAACAAATGACCGTAAGGCCCCTTGCCGTGACGGCGACGTTGTACCAGGCGCTTCAACATTCTTTAATACTCCAGATGAAAACGTCGCGTCAGACGCTTTTTGAACTCATTCACCACCTGCAGCGACTCTCTGAGCAAGTCTCTCTCAAGCGGCGATAACGCCTGTATCAGCAATTGATTATTGCGGCCTTCTTCATCACTGCCTTCCAGGCGCGCCAGTTGCTGCTTGAGCCGCAGCTCAGCGAACAGCGCCATGGACTCGCCGAGTTCCTCGGCAAAGGCGGCTTCGATATGGCCCTCTTCCGACAGCTTGTCCAAACGGCCGAAGGTACCGGTTTCGCCGACGCGGTGTTGAAGGGACAGAGCACGAACCCCGTGCACCACCGGAAACAAACCGCCTTTCTTGATATCAATGCCCTGCTGCGGTTTCTTCAGGGCCCCGAACCAGTTTAACGGGGTGGAGAACTTCAACAGCGGCCGGGCAAACCGCGACAAGATCAGATCGTTACTGCTGCATACCCGGAACAGATCCCGGCGCAGTTCGTCGACCAGTTCGGTGCGCCCCGCCGCCGGATGCGCGTCCAGCAGGATCGCCAGATTCATCATCGAGGCATCATCGCCCTGCTGGGCCCAGCGCCCCACCCGCGCCTTCCAATCGGTGGCGCTGCCGACCCATTCCGGGTTGGACACCATGATGTTACCCGGGCAACGCGGGTAGCCGAGCCGCAACAAGGTCTCGGTGAAGCGCTGCATATGCGCGTCGCGCTCCGGCCAGCGTTCCGGATCATCGACGATCAGGGCGTTGTCCTGGTCGGTCTTGAGAATCTGCTCGCCACGCCCTTCGCTACCCAGCACCAGCAGACAGCCATGCTCCTGATGGCTTTCCGGCACCACGAACTGGAACGCCTTGCTGATGATCCGCCCGTTCAACGCCGCCAGCAGGTCCATGGCGAAGCGCATCTTCACGCCCTGCGCCATAAGCGCCTGGATCAGCTCCGGCAAACGGGCACTCGCCAGCGCCAGGGACTCCAGGTTTTCCGCCTTTTCCACCTCCAGGCCGACCACATAAGAGCGGCTGGAGAAAAAGCTCAGCACATCCGTTAGCTCGACCACGCCCACCGGCCGGCGGCCATCCATGACCACCACCCTTTGCACCTCGTGGCGGGTCATACTGACCAGTGCCGCGAACAGGAACTGATCGGGAGGCACCGTCACCAGATCAAAGCTGGCCAGCGCCAGTGCCCGGGACTCCGGGGTCAGGCCGTCGTTGACCAGACCGCGCAACAAATCAGTTTTGGTGATCACGCCGACGTGACCGTCGCGCGCCACCAACAGACTGTCCGCGTTGTGTTCATTGAGCGCGGCCACCGCCTGGGCGATGGTGCCCCCGCTGTCCAGTATCAGGGGCTCACGCATGCATTGGTGTACTTTCGCGAGCATGAAGCCCGCCATGGTCACCCCGCCTTCGCGCCGCTCGGCCAGCAGCTGGTTCTTGCTGGCGAGGCGTTGGCGGAAGTAGTCGTCGAATTCTTTCTGCTCCGCGCACAGCTCCAGGAACAATGCCGCGGGGATCAAATAACACAGGGTCTCTTCTTCGGTTATGAAGCGGTAGCGGCTGCGGCCGTTGAGCACGCTCAACGCGCCGAACAAGTCGCCGGCGCTGTAGACGCCAAGCCGCCCCGCGTCCGAAGGCAGGGTCGGGTCCAGTTCGAGTACCGCGCCTTTATGAACCAGATAGACGAATTCCGCCGGATGACGCGCTTCGAGAATCACCGTGTCGGCTTCGAAGTAGGCCATCTCCATGGCGTTCTCGAGGCGGGCGCGGTGCGCATCGTCCAGCAATGAAAACGGTAATTGGGAAAAATCCACGTCAATCATAGCCAGGCCCTGAACGGAGATCGGGGCCGCGCTGACACGCGGCCCCGATATTCAGCTTACTCCGTTTGTGGTGACGCCGTTAGTGGGCGGAAGCCGCACCGGCGCCACGCGGCACGCGGATATCTTCAACGATATGCTGGATGTGCTCCGGCGGCGGCGCGGTCACGCGGGATACCGCGAACGCGACGATAAAGTTGAGGACCATGCCGACGGTACCGATGCCCTCCGGCGATACCCCGAACAGCCAGTTTTCGGCGGTGTTCAGCTCTGGAGACACGAACTTGAAGTACACGATGTAGGAGAAGGTGAAGATCAAACCCACCGCCATACCGGCGATCGCGCCTTCTTTGTTCATACGCTTGTAGAAGATCCCCATCAGAATCACCGGGAAGAAGCTGGCCGCGGCGAGACCGAAGGCGAACGCCACCACCTGTGCCACGAAGCCCGGTGGATTGATCCCGAAGTAACCGGCGATCAGGATCGCCACCACCGCGGCCAGACGCGCCGCCAGCAGTTCCTGCTTCTCGGAAATATCGGGTTTGATGGTCTTCTTCAGCAAGTCGTGGGATACCGCCGACGAAATCACCAGCAGCAAACCGGCCGCCGTGGACAACGCCGCGGCGACGCCACCGGCGGCCACCAACGCGATCACCCAGGCCGGCAGATTACCGATTTCCGGGTTCGCCAGTACGATGATATCCCGGTCGATATAGACTTCCGCGTTATTATCGGTGACCTCGTTGGTCACTACGCGCTCACCGTGCGGACCGCTCACGTCGTTGCGATCACCGGCGAACGAGGGGCTGCCCTTGAAAGGCGCGCCCGCAGCCATCTGCACGCGACCGTCGTCGTTCTTGTCCACCCAGCCGATCAACCCGGAGTTCTCCCAGTTGTAGAACCAGCCCGGCAACTCCTCGTATTGAGTTTCGTTGACGGTCTCGATCAGGTTGGTGCGGGCGAATGCGCCGACCGCCGGAGCGGTGGTGTACAGCAAAGCGATGAACAGCAGCGCCCAGCCGGCACTGATACGCGCGTCACGCACCGTGGGCACGGTGAAAAAGCGCACGATAACGTGGGGCAAACCCGCGGTACCGCACATCAGCGCGGCGGCGATGAAGAACACATCGATGGTGGATTTCTGCCCTTCGGTGTAAGCGCCAAAGCCAAGGTCTTGGACAATACGGTCGAGCCGCTCGAGCAGATAGACACCGGTGTCGTTGCCGGCGGCATCGAGCACGGTGGCACCGAAACCGGTCTGCGGCAGCACATGGCCGGTCATCAGAATGGACAGGAACACCGCCGGAACCAGGAAGGCGAAAATCAGTACGCAATACTGGGCTACCTGAGTGTAGGTGATACCTTTCATGCCACCGAGCACGGCGTAGAAGAACACGATCGCCATGCCGATCACCACGCCGAGATTCACGTCCACTTCCAGGAAGCGGGCGAACACGATACCCACGCCGCGCATCTGTCCGGCTACATAGGTAAAGGAAATAAAGATCACGCAGATCACCGCCACGGTGCGCGCCACGTTGGAATAGTAACGGTCACCGATGAAGTCCGGCACGGTGAATTTGCCGAATTTCCTCAGGTAGGGCGCCAGCAGCATGGCCAATAGCACATAACCGCCGGTCCACCCCATCAGGTACACCGAAGCGTCATAGCCGGCAAAAGCGATGATCCCCGCCATGGAAATAAACGACGCCGCGGACATCCAGTCCGCCGCGGTGGCCGCGCCGTTGGCGATCGGCGATACGCCGCCGCCGGCGACGTAGAAGTCTTTCGTGGACGACGCCCGCGACCAGATCGCGATCCCGATATAGAGCGCGAACGAGCCACCGACGAAAAGATACGTGAGTAGTTGAACATCCATCACTTGGTCCCCTTTGTTGTTTTCGCGGCGTCAGTCTTCGTGGACGTCGAATTTTCGATCGAGCTTGTTCATGGTGAGGGCGTACATCCAGATCAGCACCAGGAACACATAGATAGAGCCCTGCTGAGCGAACCAGAAACCCAGTTTGAAACCGAAGAACTGAATGTTGTTGAGCACATCAACAAACAAGATGCCGCAGCCGTAGGACACGACGAACCAGATGATCAGATAGGTGAAGATAAGCTTGAGATTGGCGGCCCAGTAGGCACGGGCGTTTTCTTCTCTCATTGGTTTACCCCTTTGCGCACTGACAAACACGGGACCCGTGTCGACACGGGCCAGCTCGCTCAAGAGTAAACAAAGGCGTATTCGGCCACAGTATGACTTTAGTCGAAGGGCGTGGGCCGGGGCGCCGGGACGGGCTTAACGAACGTAAAGCGCGCTCATCAGCCATTCGTTCAGCGACACTACCGCGCCGCCCTTGTGCAATGCCTCGATAAAACGGTCCTGGAGGTTGTTCAAATCACCGTTGAGGAATTCCGGCTGAAGCACGCCGCCGTGAGAGACTTGCACGTCCTCCCAGCCGAATTGCCGGGCGGTATCTTTCGCCAGGTCGAAATCGTGAGCGCTGTGCCGGGGGCGACGGCAAAGAACAATCAGAACGTAACGTTCGCCGGCGTCGTACCGCGGCTCCATGGCGCTGGTCGCCTCCCCCTCAGCGAAAAAAGCGTGTACCTCGTACATAATTTACTCCCTGCAAAGTCCGTTTTTTGACGGTCTTTCAAGGGATAGCATGGACCAGGCCAATGTTGTGATCGAAAAAAGGTTAAAGGCCCCCCTAAAAAAATGAAAACATGCGGCACGACGCCGCCTCGGGGCAAATCGCGGCGCCTGGAGAGGGGTAAAATAAGTCTCGGAAAAGCGTTACGAATCGGCAGGTTTTAGCCTAAAAAGATACAATATCGCCGGCATTGTCTCCCTGGCGGTCGCGCTCCAGGATGGCGCGCAGATCCGCCAGGCGTGTCTCGCGCTTCACCGACTCCATCAGCGGCCCCGCCTGCGGCCAGCGACGACGGCTGTAGCTCAGCCATTGCTTGACCCGTCCGCACAGTTGCGCCTCGCTGCCGGTACCGACGATATCCGCCCCGAAATCGCGCAGGACCGCCAGCACGTCCGGCCAACGGGCCGCCTCGCCGCCGGCCACTTCCCGGGTCAGCAGCGGGTTGGCCACCGCGCCGCGGCCCAGCATCAGGTCGTCGCAGCCGCTCTCCGCCTGACAACGGCGGGCGTCCTCAAGGGTCCAGATTTCCCCGTTGGCGATCACCGGAAGCGTCACCCGGTCACGAATGGCGCCGATCCGGTCCCAATAGGCCGGCGGCCGGTACCCCTGGCGCTTGGTGCGTCCGTGCACGGTGAGCCAGGCGGCGCCGGCTTCCTGCACCGCCACGGCGTTATCCAGCGCCAGATCCATATCCTCATTGCCGAGGCGCATTTTCACTGACACCGGTATGTGGGCCGGCACCGCGCCCCTTACCGCCCGGGTTACCGCGTGCACTCGCTCGGGCTCGTCCAGCAGGATGGCGCCGCCGCCATGGCGGTTGACGATCTTCGCCGGACAACCAAAGTTGAGATCGATGGCCGGCGCTCCCAGCGTGACGGCCTGGGCGGCGTTGTCCGCCATGCTGACCGGGTCGGACCCCAGCAACTGCAGATGCACCGGGGTACCCGAGCGGGTCCGGGCACCGTCGCGCAGCTCCGGGCACCAGCGGTAAAAGACACGGGGCGGCAACAGCTCGCCGCTCACGCGCACGAACTCACTGACACACCAGTCGTAAACACCGACGTCGGTGAGGGCCCGGCGCACCCAAAAGTCCGCCAGCCCCTCCATGGGGGCAAGGATCCGTTTCATGGGCGCGGAGTCTAGCACGGCAACAAGGCGGGAACCCCGCCGGCTCCGCAAGCGAAACGTCATAGATTAAGGAGATCAGAGGAAGAAGCCGCTTGCGACGACCCGGCGGGCATTTCACTATAGGATGCCGCCCCGCGAGGCGGAAGAGCGTGTTTAGACCCTTTTGGAATCAACCGGGGAGGCTCATTACCGCACCAAGGATAGTGAGCACCCACACACCTACAGCGCCAGGAGTTCCGCCAATGAAAACCTATGAAGGTGGCTGTTTGTGCGGTCGGGTCCGCTACCGGATCAGCGGCCCCTTTCACCAGTTCCATCTGTGCCACTGCACGCGCTGCCGACGCTTCGGCGGCGGCGCCCACGCGGCCAATCTGATCGCCGCGGCGGACGCGCTGGAATGGCTCAGCGGCGAGGACCAGGTGCGCCGTTTCGACCTGCCGGGGGCGAAAAGCTTCGCGCGCGCCTTCTGTGTGCACTGCGGCAGCATGGTGCCCCATGAAAAACGCGACGGCAGCGGCGTGATCGTCCCCGCCGGCGGCCTGGACGGTGCGCCGGACATCGACCCCAACGACCACATCTTCTACGCGGACCGGGCCGACTGGTACGACACCGGCCTGGGCGCGAAGAAGTACGACGGCCCGCCCGGCCCCTGAAGCCGGATCCAGGCCGGCGGCGGTCGCAATTGACCCTCCGCCGGCGCTGAAGTATGTTGCGCCGGCCATCCCACGAGGTCACCAGAGGTTACCGCACACATGGCTAAAAAGACCCCGCAACTGGAACACTCCCTGGACAGCCTGGAAGCCCTGGTGGAACGAATGGAATCCGGTGAGCTGACCCTGGAAGAGTCTCTTCAGGCGTTCGAACAGGGTGTCAAACTGACCCGCGAGTGCCAGCAGGCACTCAGCCAGGCGGAGCAGAAAGTGCGCATCCTGCTGGAACAGGACCCGCAGGCCGAGCCGGTGCCTTTCGAAGGCCGCGATGACCAGTAATCTCAACGCTCTGGACCCGCTCAACGCCACCGTGCGCGCGCGGCTCGACCAGGCCCTGCGTGACCATCTGCCCGACCCCGGCGCCAGCGACGCGCCCCGCCTCGCGGAAGCCATGCGCTACGCGGCGCTGGCCGGCGGCAAGCGGATCCGCCCGATGCTGGTGTACGCCGCCTGCCGGCTGGCCGGCGGCGGCCTGGCACAGGCCGACGTGCCGGCGGTGGCGGTGGAACTGATCCACGCCTACTCCCTGGTCCACGATGACCTGCCGGCCATGGACGACGACGACCTTCGCCGGGGCCAGCCCACCTGCCACCGCGCCTTCGACGAAGCCACCGCGATCCTGGCCGGCGACACGCTACACACCTTTGCCTTCGAGTTGCTGAGCAGCGCCGGCGACTACCCCGACAGTGCCCGCGTCGGCATGGTGCGCGCACTCACCCGGGCCGCCGGCGGGGCCGGCATGGCCGCCGGGCAGATGCAGGACATGGCCGCCCATGGCCAACTGCAGGACGTGGCCGCCCTGGAACGCATGCATTATCTGAAAACCGGCCGGCTGATCACCGCCAGCCTGACCCTGGGCTACCTGGCCGCGGGTCGCCCGGACGCGGACCTGGCGCGCAATCTGACCGACTACGGCGATGCCATCGGCCTGGCGTTCCAGATCCAGGACGACATCCTCGACGTGACCATGGACACCGAGCAGCTCGGCAAACCCAGCAAGTCCGACGAGAAGCACGGCAAAAGCACCTTCCCCGCCCTGCTCGGCCTGCAGGCCAGCCGCGAGCGGGCCCAGGCGCTGTGCCAGCAGGCCCGCGCGGCCCTGGCCGGGTACGGCGACGCGGCCGGCCCGCTGCAACAATTGGCCGACTACATCGTGCAGCGTCATCACTGACGACGGCCCCCAAGGATCGTTATAATGCCCTCCCCTTGCCAAGCCGACGCCGACTGATTCAGGCTCCCAATCAATGCAAAAGACCTTTACCGACATTCCGCTGACCCGCCCACACACGCCGTTGCTGGACCGCATTGGCGCACCGGCGGACCTGCGGCGACTGCCCGCGACGGACCTTGAGCGGATGGTGGACGAACTGCGCGCCTACCTGCTGTACGCCGTGGGCCGCGCCGGCGGGCATTTCGGTGCCGGTCTCGGCGTGGTGGAACTGACCGTGGCCCTGCATTACCTGTTCGACACGCCCTACGACCGGCTGGTGTGGGACGTGGGCCACCAGTGCTACCCGCACAAGATTCTCACCGGCCGCCGCGACGAGCTCCTCACCGTGCGGCAGCAGCACGGCCTGTCCGGCTTCCCGAAACGCACCGAATCCGAGTTCGATACGTTCGGGGTGGGCCACTCGTCCACCTCGATCAGCGCCGCGCTGGGCATGGCCCTGGGCGCCGAACAGGCCGGCGACAAGCGCCGCACCGTGGCGGTGATCGGCGACGGCGCGATGACCGCCGGCCAGGCGTTCGAAGCGATGAGCCACGCCGCTCACACCCGCGCCAATCTGCTGGTGATCCTCAACGACAACACCATGTCGATCGGCCACAACGTGGGCGGGCTCGCCAACTACTTCGCGCGCATCTGGTCGTCCAAGACCTACATCGCCCTGCGCGAAGGCGGCAAGAAAGTGCTCTCCGCCATGCCGGCGGCGTGGGATTTCGTGCGCCGCACCGAAGAGAGCATGAAGAACATGGTCAGCCCGGACATGCTGTTCGAGGCGATCGGCTTCAACTACATCGGCCCCATCGACGGTCACGACATCGATGAACTGACCGCCACCCTGGAAACCATGCGCGACCTGGAAGGGCCGCAGCTGCTGCACGTCTACACCACCAAGGGCAAGGGCTTCGGCCCGGCGGAAGCGGACCCGGTCGGTTACCACGCGATCAACAAGATCGAACCCAAACCGAAGGTGGAAGTGGCCAAGCCGCCGGCGGCGCCCAAGGGCCCCAAATACCAGCAGGTGTTCGGCGACTGGCTGTGCGACCTGGCCGAGCGCGACGAACGCCTGATCGGCATTACCCCGGCCATGTGCGAAGGCTCCGGCATGGTCGACTTCGCGCGTCGCTTCCCGGACCGTTACCACGACGTGGCGATCTGCGAGCAGCACGCGTTGACGCTGGCGGGCGGCATGGCTTGCGAAGGCCGCAAGCCGGTGGTGGCGATCTACTCTACCTTCCTGCAGCGCGCCTACGACCAGCTGATCCATGACGTGGCCTTGCAGAACCTGGACGTGACGTTCGGCATCGACCGGGCCGGTCTGGTCGGCGAAGACGGCGCCACCCACGGCGGTGTTTTCGATCTGGCCTATCTGCGCACCGTGCCGAACATGATCGTGGCGGCGCCGTCCGACGAGAACGAATGCCGGCAACTGCTCTACACCGCCTGGCTGCACGACGGTCCGGCGGCGGTGCGCTACCCGCGCGGCACCGGTCCCGGCGCCACCATCGACGACGCCATGACCGCCCTGCCGGTGGGGGAAAGCCGCACCCTGCGCCAGGGCAAGGGCGACACCGCCCTGCTCGCCTTCGGCGCACTGGTGCCGGCGGCCCTGGAAGCCGCCGAAAAGCTCGACGCCACGGTGATCGACATGCGCTGGGTGAAACCCCTGGACCGGCAGGCGGTGCTGGCCGCCGCCTCACGCCATGATCTGGTGGTCACCCTGGAGGACCACCAGCGCATGGGTGGGGCCGGCTCAGCGGTCAACGAACTGCTGGTGGACGAAGGCGTGGTGGTGCCGGTGCTCAACCTGGGCCTGCCCGATCACTTTATCCACCACGGCAAACGGGACGCGCTGCTGGCCGAGCACGGTCTGGACGCCGCCGGCATCGAAGCCAGCGTCCGCGAGCGCCTGAAGCGCCTGCGCGACGCCCTGCCCCACCGCGCCTGAGCCACCCTACCCGGGCACCGGTCGTGTCGGATTTCGCCTTTGGCTCTATCCGACCTACGGCGGCGTAGGTCGGGTTGAGCGCAGCGAAACCCGACAACAAGCCTAAAAGTGCCGCCAGCCTCCCGGCCGGGCGGCCTCGGTGTGGCCATCCGGGTAACGCAGCAGGACCGACCCCGCCTCGGTGATCATGCCAATGTCGCTGGTGCCCGGCGGCAGAGGCCGGGCGTCGGGCCAGGTGAACAGCAAGCAATAATCGTCGCCGCCGCTCAGTTGCAGCGGGTAACGCTCGTCATCGTCGAGGGCCGCCAGGTCCTCGTTCACCGGCAACGTCGCCAGGTCCAGCTCCGCGCCCAGCCCGCCACTGGCTTTGAGAATGTGTCCCAGATCCTGCAACAGGCCGTCGGACACATCGATCGCGGCCCCCGCCCGGCCCACCAGAGCGGGCGCCAGATCCAGCGGAAACGACGGCCGCGCCAAATGGCGCGCGCTCACCGAGGCACGCTCACCGGCCTGCCAGTGGCGCAACCCCAAACCGCCCTGCCCGGGCACGCCTCCGATCACCAGCCGGTGGCCCGCGCGGGCACCGTCGCGGCGCAGGGCGCGCTCCGGGGTCACCGCCCCGGTCGCCTGAATACTGACGCTCAACGGCCCGCGGGTCACGTCACCGCCGACCAGCTCGATACCGGCCCGGTCCGCCAGCTCGAACAGGCCCTGGGCGAAGCCGGCCAGCCAGGCCTCGTCGGCCTCGGGCAGCGTTAACGAAAGCAGGAACCACAACGGGCGGGCGCCCATGGCGTAAAGGTCGGAAAGGTTCACCGCCAGACAGCGGTGGCCCACGTCGGCGGCGGGCAGATCATCGGGAAAGTGGTGGCCAGCAAGGCTGGTGTCCAGGGTCATCACCAGCTCTTCGCCGGCGGGGGGCACCAGCAGGGCCGCGTCGTCGCCGGGCCCCAGCACCACGCCGCCGCGCGGCGGGTGATCCGGGCGGCGAAAGTAGCGTTCTATCAGAGCGAATTCATCCATAGCCAAACGCTCCCCTTGTTTTGCCAGGGTCAGTCCTTGTCCGCTCCGTCGTCGTCCGGCGCCTGCCGGGACGCGGCGGGGCGGTGGGCTGTCTCGGCGGAACGCAGCCGCCGCGCCAGTTTGTCCAGCACGCCGTTAACGTACTTGAACGAGTCGTCGGCGCCAAACACCTTGGCCAGCTCGATGCTTTCGTTGATCACCACCCGGTAGGGCACGTCCAGGCGCTCCTTGAGTTCGAAGGCGCCGATCCGCAGCAGCGCCTTCTCCACTTGGGATAACTCTTCCACCCGTCGGTCCAGAAACGGGCGCAGCGCCTCGTCCAGGTCGCTCACGTCGGCGGGCACACCGTGCAGCAGATCATGGAAATAGGTGCGGTCCACCTTCTGCATGTCGTTGGTGGCCAGGAACTGCGCCTCGATGTCGCTCAGCGTGGTGCCGGCGAGCTGCCACTGGTACAGCGCCTGCAGCGCATAGCGGCGCGCCTTGCGGCGCGCGGCGGGGGAAGACGGTGCGGCGGACTGGGTCATTAAAGCGCCTTGAACAGAGAAACCATTTCCAGAGCGGACATCGCGGCCTCGGCGCCTTTGTTGCCGGCCTTGGTGCCGCTGCGCTCGATCGCCTGCTCGATGGACTCGACGGTGAGCACCCCGAAGGCCACCGGCACGCCGGTATCGTTCTGTACCGCGGCGATGCCCTTGGCGGCCTCACCGGCCACGTACTCGAAGTGGGCGGTGCCGCCACGGATCACCGCGCCCAACGCGATCACCGCGTCGTAGTCGCGCTTTTCCAGAATCTTCTTCACCGCCACCGGCAGCTCCCAGGCGCCGGGCACGCGGATGATCTCGATGTCATCACGGGCCACGCCGTGGCGCACCAGGGTGTCCACCGCGCCGGCCAGCAGCGCTTCCACCACGAAGCTGTTGAAACGCGCCACCACCAGGGCGTAACGACCGCCCACATTGTTCAGAGTGCCTTCGAAGGTTTTGATATCGTGCATGTCGTTTTCCTGTCTTCCAGTCGGAGGACGGCGCCTTAGCCGTCCGCTTCCACGTATTCGACGATCTCCAGGTCGAAGCCGGAAAGCGCGTTGAATTTCATCGGTGAACTGAGCAGGCGCATCTTACGCACGCCCAGTGCCTTGAGAATCTGCGAGCCGGTACCGATATTGCGGTAGGTGCGCGACTCGCCCTTGGGCTTGTTGGCGGTACCGTCGAAGAACGCCTGCAGGCGGTCCAGCGTGGGCTCGGAATCCTCATCCTGGCCAAGGATGATCACCACCCCGGTTTCCGCGTCGGCCACCGCTTCCAGCACCCGGTGCATGTTCCAGCCGGTGCGACCGTTCAGCTTGGCACTCATCAGATCGCGCAGCGGATCGACCTGGTGCACGCGCACGGTCACTTCTTTGTCTTCGTGCACCTCGCCCTTCACCAGGGCGATATGGACATGACCGTCCACGGTGTCGCGGAACGCCACCAGACGGAATTCGCCGTACCAGGTGTCCAGCGGATGCTCGGACACCGGCTCGATGGTCTGCTCGTTGAGCGCCCGGTACTGAATCAGATCGGCGATGGTACCGATCTTGATGCCGTGCTCCTGGGCGAAGCTCTCCAGGTCCGGCCGGCGCGCCATGGAGCCGTCCTCGTTCATCACCTCGCAGATCACCCCGGCGGGCTCGCAGCCGGCCATCACCGCCAGATCGCAGGATGCTTCGGTGTGCCCGGCACGGCGCAGCACCCCGCCCGGCTCCGCCATCAGCGGAAAAATATGCCCGGGCTGGACGATGTCCGACGCCTTGGCGTGTTTGGCGGCGGCGGCCTGCACGGTGCGCGCGCGGTCGGCGGCGGAAATACCGGTGGTGACGCCTTCGCGGGCCTCAATGGACACGGTGAACTTGGTGCCAAAACCGCTGCCGTTGGCGCGCACCATCAGCGGCAGATCCAGCTGCTCGCAGCGCTCGCGGGACATCGGCATGCAGATCAGGCCGCGACCGAAGCGCGCCATGAAGTTGATCGCCTCGGGAGTCACGTGCTCGGCGGCCATCACCAGGTCGCCTTCGTTTTCCCGGTCCTCGTCGTCCATCAGGATCACCATCTTGCCCTGACGGATGTCCTCGATCAGTTCTTCAATGCTGTTGAGTTGCATGAAACCTACCTTTTAACGCACGCCGCGCGTGCCGGTGTTTGCGCGCCCCCGGGCGACCGCCGCGGGCTACTTCAGAAATCCGTGCTCGGCCAGGAACGACATCGACACGCCCTCGGAGCCGGGCCGGGCGGCACGCTCGCCGAGCAGCAGCCGCTCCAGGTAGCGCGCAATGATATCAACTTCCAGGTTCACTGGCGTCCCCGGTTTCCAGTCCTGGATGGTGGTGACGTCCTGGGTGTGGGGAATAATGTTCAGAGAAAACACCGCTCCGTCCACGCTGTTCACCGTCAGGCTGATGCCGTCCACGGTGATCGAGCCCTTCTGGGCGATGTAGCGGGCCAGTTCCTCCGGTGCTTCGATGTCGATGCGCACCGAGCGGGCATCCGGGGTCATCGCCTTCACGGTACCCAGGCCGTCCACGTGGCCGCTGACCAGGTGCCCGCCCATGCGCGTGGAGGGCGTCATCGCCTTCTCCAGATTCACCCGGCTGCCGCTCTTCAACTGTTTCAGAGAGGTCAGCGACAGGGTTTCGCCGGACACGTCGGCGCTGAAACCGTCGCCGCCGGCCAGGGCGGTGACCGTCAGACAGACCCCGTTCACGGCAATCGAATCACCCAGCTTCACGTCGCCGAAATCCAGTTCGTCACTGTGGATGCGCAGCGTCACGTCGCCGCCGCTGGGCGTCAGCGCCGCCACATGGCCCTGGGCCTCGATGATGCCTGTAAACATGGTTTGCCGCTCCTGCAGAGACACGCGGGAAGGAAGGGGCGCCTATCATAAACGTCCGGCGGCGGCGGGCCAAATGCGGGCACCGCCCGCGAGCGCGTCGGGGGCGCCGCTCAGCGCTTTCCGGTCGGTTCGGCCATCCCTTCGTAGCAGGGCAGATCGTCCAGGATCGGCCACCAGTTGGCCTTGGCGCCGGTGTAAGCGTGGAACTCCGGGCCGACCTCCAGGGGCTCGTTGAACAGCCCGGCCCGGATTCGCAGCACGCCGGGCAGATCGGCTTTACGGCTGTATACCGGCGAGCCGCAGCGCCCGCAGAAGGCGCGGTACTTACCCGGCGACGATTCGTACTCCGTGATCCGTTGGCGGCCGCTCAGCAGCTCGAAGGCCGCTTCCTCCACCGGCGTGTTGGTGGCGAAGGGCGCCCCCTGGGCCTTGCGGCATTGTTGGCAATGGCACACCTGTATCGGCGCCAGCGGACCTCGCACTTCGAATTTGATGCCGCCGCACAGGCAGCTTCCGGTGTATCGTTGCACGCTCCGTTTCTCCTTATTGCGGGTATGGACGCCGTCCCTCAATAGTGGAGAGGATACTGGCTTAGCCGCGAACCGGCATTGTTTCGACACTGGAGTTTCCATGACGCTTGAAGACGCCCTCAACTGGCGCTACGCCAGCAAACGCATGACCGGCGACAAAGTCCCCGAGGAAAAAGTGGATCGGATTCTGGAGGCGGCCCGGCTGGCGCCCTCGTCCTTCGGGCTGCAGCCCTACACCCTGCTGGTCGCCGAACCGCTTGAGTTGCGCCAGCGCATCGCGCCGGTGGCGATGAACCAGCCGCAGATCACCGAGTGCTCGCACCTGGTTATTTTCGCGGCCTGGAGCCCGGTTACCGGCGGCCAGGTGGAAGACATGGTGGATTTGATCGCCCGCGAGCGCGACCTGCCGCGGGACAAGCTGGCCGGGCTGGAGAACACCGTGAAAGGCAAGGTGGCCGGCTTCGCGTCCGACGAAGAAGGTTTCCAGTGGGCCGCCCGCCAAGCCTACCTGGGGTTGGGCATGGCGCTGGCGGCGGCGGCCATGGAGCGGGTCGACGCCTCGCCCATGGAAGGCTTCGACCCGGCCGGGCTGGACCAACTGCTGGGCCTGCGCGAGCAGGGCCTGCGCAGCGTGGCACTGATGGGGCTCGGCTACCGCGACACTGATAACGACCGCCAGGCGGGCCAGAAAAAAGTACGCCGGCCCAAGGAAGCCCTGGTCCGGCGTCTTTAACGGCTGGCCAGGCTCCCTGAGGCGCCCGGCGAGCGTTAGTAGCGCTTGGCGTCCAGCGCCTTGGCGGCGGCGTGGTATTCGTCGGCGAGCTGGTCGACGATATTCGCTGCCGGGCGCACCGCGTCCACCACGCCGATCCCTTGCCCGCAGCCCCAGATGTCTTTCCAGGCCTTCGCCTTGGAATTGCCGCCGGAACCGAAATTCATCGCCGACGGATCGCTTTCCGGCAGGTTGGCCGGGTCCATGCCGGCGTTGACGATGGACGGCGCCAGATAGTTGCCGTGCACGCCGGTGAACAGGTTGCTGTAAACGATGTCCGTGGCCTTGCTGTCGACGATCATCTGCTTGTAGGCCTGGTCGGCGTTGGCCTCCTCGCTGGCGATGAACATCGAGCCGATATAGGCCAGATCCGCGCCCATGGCCTGGGCCGCCAGCACCGACGAGCCGCTGGCGATGGAACCGGACAACGCCAGCGGACCGTCGAACCACTGACGGATTTCCTGGATCAGCGCGAACGGTGAAAGCTGGCCGGCATGGCCGCCGGCGCCGGAGGCCACCGCGATCAGGCCGTCGGCGCCCTTCTCAATCGCCTTGCGGGCGAAGCGGTCGTTGATGATGTCGTGCATCACCGTGCCGCCCCAGCCGTGCACCGCCTGGTTCAGCTCTTCGCGGGCGCCCAGGGACGTGATCACCATCGGCACCTTGTACTTCTCGCACAGCTCCAGGTCTTTCTCCAGACGGTCGTTGGTCTTGTGCACGATCTGGTTCACCGCGAACGGCGCGGACGGCTGATCCGGATGATCCCGGTCCCAGGCGGCCAGTTCCTCGGTGATGCGCGCCAGCCATTCGTCCAGCTGCGAGAGCGGCCGGGCGTTCAGCGACGGGAAAGAGCCCACCACCCCGGCCTTGCACTGAGCGATGGTCAGGTCCGGGTTGGAAATAATGAACAACGGCGAGCAAATCACGGGCAGCCGCAGGCGTTTGGCGATTTCCGGGGGCAGAGACATGGCGATTCCTGTTAAGTGAGTGACATTTACTTTGTAAATCTTTCGAATCGAGATAAACCGGGGCCCTGTTCGGACACGGCCACCGGTTTGGAATGGAAATATTTACAACGTACATTTTATAAAATCAAGCTTTGCCTGACCCGACCCCATCTGCCGGTGAGCGAATCGGTCACTGCCGGGGGGCCGATTCGTCGTCCCGCCTCGGCGGCGACACCGCCATGCCGGCCAGCAGCGTACGCATGGTCTTCTTGCGCAGGGTGTCCGCGTCCACCTCGCCGCCCAGCCGCCCGGCCATGTCCAGCACCACGATGCCGTGCAGCGTGGACCAGAACATATAGCCGATCAGGTCGGCGTCGCCGTCCATCATCCCTTCGCGGATCATGTCGCGCACATAACCGACCATGGTTTCCCGGGCACGACGGCTGGCGCGCACCAGTTCCGGATAACGGCTCTCATCCACCTGGGAAATCTCGGACATCAGCTGGTAGGCGGCCGGATGCTCGGTGGCGAAGCGCACATAGGCGTCACCGATGGCGCGGGCCCGCTCACGGGCGTCGCTGCCCCGTGCCAGGCCCGCCTCAAGGGCGGCGGCGAAGCGGTCCAGCGCGGCGGCGCGCACGGTGGCGAGAATCTCATCCTTATCCTGGAAATAGCGGTACGGCGTCATCGGGCTGACACCCACCCCGGCGGCGATCTGCCGCATGGTGACGTTATCCGGCCCGCGCTCCACGAACAGCTCCGTGGCCACCTCGCAGACGCGCTCGCGGAAGGCGGCAATCTCCTGGTCGGTTTTCGGCTTCTTGGGCAACGAGGCACTCCATGGTCTGCGGGCACAGGGCCGGACGGCAAAGGCTTACAGTGTAAACCAAACCCCGGCGCACCGGCACGCGTCAGGCGGATACCGCCTCACGTACGGCGGCGTGCTCCCGCTGAAGCCGGCTCACCAGCCGCTCCACATCGGCCAGGGCGTCGCGTATCGACGCGTCCAGCCGCTCGCCGCCCTCCTCCTGGTACTCAATGGCGATCTCGTGGAAGTGCTCGATGCCGATCAGTTCCAGGGCGGTGCGCACGCTGGCTTCCAGATGGTTCATATGCGCCAGCGGGCCGCCGGCCCCCAGGCCGAACCCGCCCCGGGACGACAGGATCACCGCATGGCGCGGCCGGTCGTTGAGCAGCGGGCCCACCGGGTGCTCAATGTTGGCCGGATCAAAATAGATAGTGCGCTCCACCCGTACGATCTGGTCGATCCAGGCCTTGAACGCCGCCGGATAGCTGTAGTTGTAAAGGGGCACGCCCAGCACCAGCACGTCGGCCTGGATCACCTCGTCCACCAGTCGGTCGCTTTCCGCCAGCGCCCGGTTCATAGCGACCGGCCGATGTTCCGACGGGGTGAACGCGGCCTCGATCCAGTCCACGGTCAGCAGCGACGGCGGTCGGGCGCCAAGATCCCGGCGTATCACCGCGTCTTCCGGGCGGTCGGCTTTCCAGTGCTCAATGAAGTGGTGGCTCAGCCGCCGGCTGTGCGAGCCGTGCTCGTGGGTGCCGGAACGTCCCGGGCGGGGGCTGGCGTCGAGGTGCAGTAATCGGGTCATGGCGTTGTCTCCGGTTGGGTTGACTGGCAGATGAGCTGATCTCATTCCTGCTTGACAGGCTTGCCATGAAACCGGAGGCTCGATACCGAGACAAACGATGAATTCTTGCCAGAATGGCAAAATAAAACTCATCCATGAGGCACCCCATGAGCGCCCGCAAGCTGCCCTCCCTGTCCGCCCTGCGCGCCTTCGAGGCGGCGGCCCGCCACCGCAGCGCCAAAGCCGCCGCTCAGGAACTGTCGGTGACGCCCACCGCCATCAGCCACCAGTTGAGGCAACTGGAGGACTACCTGGGCATCGCCCTGTTCGTGCGCAAACCGCGCCAGCTGGTGCTCACCGGCGCCGGCCAGACTCTGCTGGCGGCGTCCAGCGAAGCGTTCGACAGGCTCGCCGACACGGTGGCCCGCCTGCGCCAAGACCCGGGCCACCAGACCGTCACGCTGTCCACCATCCCGGCGGTGGCCGGGCGCTTCCTGCTGCCCTGGGTTTGCCTGCTGCGCGAGAGCCACCCGCACCTGAATCTGAACCTGCGAATCTCCCACGACCTGGTGGCGCTGGACGGCGTCGACGCCGACATGGCGATTCGCTATGGCGACGGCCACTGGCCCGGGTTGGTGTCGGAAAAGTTGTTCGATAACGTCTTTGTGCCCGCCTGCAGCCCGGCCCTGGGCATCACCCGGCACGAAGACCTGCACCGGCACACCCTGCTGCACTACCAGCCGCCCAGCCATTCCGGCGCCCTGCTCAGCTGGACCACCTGGCAAAAGCTGGCCCGGGTGCCCGGCCTGGACATGGGCGCCGGCCTGGTCTTTTCCGACGAGACCCACACCATTACCGCCGCTCTGGGCGGCCAGGGCATTGCCCTGATGAGCAAGGCACTGATCGCCGACGAACTGGCCAGCGGCCGGCTGGTGCAGCCGTTCGGCCCGGACCTGCACGCCAAGCCGTTTCACCTGGTGTACCCGGAAGAACGGCTGCGCGAGCCCGCCATCGCGGCGGTGCGGGAGTGGGTGCTGGGGTTGCGGACCGCGCTAACAGCCGCCGCGTCCGGCGTCTAGCCTCGGGGGCCGAACAGGATCACCCCGGCGCCCACCAGGCAAATGCCGGCGCCGAGCAGGTCCCAGCGATCCGGGGCGCGCTGCTCGACCAGCCACAACCAAAGCAGCGACATGACGATATAGACACCGCCATAGGCGGCGTAGGCGCGGCCGGCATAATCGGTATCCACCAGGCTGAGGAGCCAGGCGAACAGCGCCAGGCTCATCAGCCCGGGCGCCAGCCACAGCGGCGATTTTTCCAGCCGCCACCAGGCCCAGACCGAAAAGCAGCCGGCGATTTCCGCCAGGGCGGCGGCGACATAGAGAAGCGGTGCGGTCATTTAGCCGCGCCGGCATTCAGCCGCAACAACAAATACACGGCGAAGCCGGTGGCGACGCCGGGCACCAGCCCCAGCAGCGGCGCGATCCAGCCGTGTTTTACCGGCCGGGTTTTCGCTTCGTAAATCACCCAGGTGGTGAGCACCACCCAGCACATGATGGTGTCCAGGGAATAGCCGGTGGCGTAGGGATTGACGAAGCCGGCGGTGATCGCGGCCAGAAGATCCGGATCTCCGATCAGCGGGGGAATCACGATAACAACGAACAGCAGCGCGAACAGCGCCGCCCAAAGCACAAGCAACAAACGGAAAGTCTTGGTGGTCATGGCGGGGCCCTCGTTTTTTTTGGAGCTTAGCCCTGGCCGCCCGGTTAAAGCAAAAGCCGCCTTGTGGGCGGCTTTTCTGGAAAGCGGCCCGCGCCTGGATAAAGACGCGGACCGGGCCGACGCGGTGAGCGCACGGTTCGTCGTGGACGTTTCTATTTGGGACGGTTGTCGAAAACGTGCCGCGCCTTGCCTTCGGAGCGGGCCAGCGTGCCCGGCACCGCCACCTCGATCTTGGTGCTGATGCCGATATGGGTTTTCACCCGGTGCTGCAGCTCCTTGGCGGCGTCGCCGGTGGCACTGTCGCCGCCGGCCGCCTCCGGTTTCAGTTCCACGCGCACGGTGACCATGTCCAGGTTGCCGTCTTTTTCCACATGGATTTCATAGTGCGGCGAGAGCGCGTCGATCTTGAGGATCTGCTCTTCCACCTGGGTGGGGAAAACGTTCACCCCGCGGATGATCAGCATGTCGTCGCTGCGGCCGGTGATCTTGTCAATGCGTCGCATGGGCCGCGCATGACCGGGCAGCAGCCGGGTCAGATCTCGGGTGCGGTAACGCACGATGGGCAGCGCCTCCTTGGTGAGAGAGGTGAATACCAGCTCGCCGTATTCGCCGTCGGGCACTACGTCACCGGTTTCCGGGTTGATGATCTCCGGGTAGAAATGATCTTCCCAGATGGTCGGGCCGTCCTTGCTTTCGATGCATTCCATACCCACGCCGGGGCCCATTACTTCGGAAAGACCGTAAATATCCAGCGCGTGGATGCCGAGCCTCGCTTCCAATTCCTCGCGCATGGTCTGGGTCCAGGGCTCGGCGCCGAAGATGCCGACTCGCAAACTGGTGCTTTTCGGATCAATGCCCTGGCGCTCCATTTCATCCGCGATGTTCAGCATATAGGACGGCGTCACCATGATGATGCTGGGCTTGAAGTCCTGAATCAGTTGCACCTGTTTCTCGGTCTGACCACCGGACATGGGCACCACGGTGCAGCCCAGCTTCTCGGCGCCGTAGTGCGCGCCCAGCCCGCCGGTGAACAGGCCGTAGCCGTAAGCGACATGAACAATGTCGCCGGCATGGCCGCCGGCGGCGCGGATCGAGCGCGCCATCACGCTGGACCAGACGTCGATGTCGTTCTGGGTGTAGGCCACCACGGTGGGTTTACCCGTGGTGCCGCTGGACGCGTGCACGCGCACCACGTCGCGCATCGGCGTGGCGATCATGCCGAACGGGTAGTTATCGCGCAGGTCGTTTTTCACCGTGAACGGGAAATGCTTCAGGTCGTCCAGGCTACGCAGGTCGTAGGGGTGCACGCCGGCGGCGTCGAAGCTTTTACGGTAATGCGCCACGTTGTTATAAGCGTGGGTAAGACTCCAGCGCAGGCGATCGAGCTGCAGATCACGAAGCTGGGCCACATCACCCCGCTCCACCGGGTCAAAACGATTCTCAAGATTAAACGGCATATCCATCACTGCCTTTCTCTTTGCTGATTTTGTTGTATTACTGCTCGCCGCCGGTCTCTTGAATCACCGGCCCGCGGACCCTGTAGGACTTGCCACGGAACAGGGCCACCAACTCATCACGACCGTTGCTGACGCGGACATCGTAAACCCCGGTGCGCCCCTTGCGGGTCTGTTCCCGGGCCTCGGCGGTGAGCACGTCGCCGAGCTTGACCGGCGCCACGTAATCGATCGAGCATCCGGACGCCACGGTGGCCTCGTTGTGGCTATTACAGGCGAACGCGAAAGCGGAGTCCGCGAGCGTGAAAATATAGCCGCCGTGACAGGAATCGTGGCCCTGGATCATCGTCTCGGTGACGGGCATCGACAACACCGCCGACCCGGGGCCGATGTCTTCCACCAGCATGCTCAGATGCTGGCTCGCCCGGTCACGTTGGTACATGGCGTCCGCGCAGCGACGGGCCAGTTCCCGCTCCTCGGCCTGGGCGGCCAGCGGGCCGGCGGCGAACGATTCGCTTGTATCAGACATGAAGACGGTCCTCGTTGTTATTCGGTGTCGCGACGCCGGCTATTCACCGGTGAAGCGGGGCGCCCGCTTCTCCATGAACGCACCGACGCCTTCACGGTAGTCCTTGCTCCGCCCGGCCTGACGCTGCAGATCGCGCTCCAGATCCAGCTGCGTATCCAGATCGTTGACGGTGCTTTCGTTAAACGCCTGCTTGATCAACGCCAGGCCACGGGTGGGCTGCGTGGCGAGATGCCGGGCCAGCTCCGTGGCGGTTCCGGACAGCGCGTCATCGTCCACCACCCGCCAGATCAAGCCCCAGTCGGCGGCCTGTTCGGCGCTCAACTTGTCACCGAGCAGGGCCAGGCCCTTGGCGCGGGCCATGCCCACCAGGCGCGGCAACTGCCAGGTGCCGCCGGAGTCCGGCACCAGGCCCAGCTTGCAGAATGCCTGGATGAAGGTCGCCGAACGGGCGGCGATTACCAGATCGCAGGCCAGGGCAATGTTGGCGCCGGCGCCGGCGGCCACACCATTGACCGCGCAAATCACCGGCAACGGCAAGGCGGTGAGTGTGCGCACCAGCGGGTTATAGTAAGTCTCGATGGAGTGCCCCAAGTCGGGCGTGGCGTCGGCCCCGGCCTCGGGGGATACGGCCCGGTCGGAGAGGTCCTGACCGGCGCAGAAGCCACGGCCATTGCCGGTGATCAGCAGGGCCCGGCATTCGCCGCTCTGTCGGGCTTGCTCCACCCGCCCAAGGGCTTCGCGCACCTCCCGATGCATGGCTTCGTTGAAACTGTTGAGGTTGTCCGGGCGGTTCAGAACCAGCGTCGCCACGCCGTCCTGAAGACTGAATTCGATGGTGTCAAAGGCCATGAGGCGCCCCTGTTTGAAATCCCAAAGCGGCCGCCCAGGGCGGGCCGCGACCTGTCTTTGAGCATAGCCAAAACATGACACCAGTCAATACATATACCAACGATTCATGTATCGCATGCTGATTTCAATCGAACAGTGAATATTCTTCTTTTATTTGTTTTTCCTTTATTTTCAATACTCTACAAGGCAAAAGCCGGTCACTCCATTAATGTTACAAAATCGGCCAATTGCCACGCTGTTACAGGTCATGTAATTTTTCCGCCACCTGTTCCGGCCCATCGGGCCCAGCTTTACGGAGGCAATCCATGCCCTGTTTCCAACTCGAAGGCATCACCCCGGTGATCCATCCGGACGCCTACGTGGACCCCACCGCCGTATTGATCGGCGACGTGATCGTCGGCCCGGATTGCTACGTGGGTCCCTGCGCCAGCCTGCGCGGCGACTTCGGCCGGCTGATCCTGGAGCGCGGCGCGAACCTGCAAGACACCTGCGTCATGCACGGCTTTCCCGGCACCGACACCGTGGTGGAGGAAGACGGGCACATCGGCCATGGCGCGGTGCTGCACGGCTGCCGCGTCGGCCGTAACGCCATGATCGGCATGAACGCGGTGATTCTGGATTACGCGGAGATCGGCGAATCATCCATCGTCGCCGCCGGCGCCCTGGTGAAGGGGCGCTTCACCTGCCCGCCGCGCTCCATGGTGATCGGCGCGCCGGCAGTGGTGAAGCGGGAACTGAGCGAGGAAGAGGTGCAATGGAAATACGACGGCACCCTGGAATACCAGGAGCTGGCGCGCCGTTACCGGAAAGCGGCGATTGCCTGCGAACCGCTCACCGAAGTGGAGCCGGACCGGCCGCGCATGCAAACCAACAGGTACGCCCCCAAGGGCGAAAAGGCGGTCTAATCGAGGCCGCCGAAGCGCTGGTAGAAACTGTCACCGGGCTCGGGCAACGGCCCCTGGGCGGTTTCCGCGTGCTGGGAAATCCAGGCCTCGGCACCCTGGTGGGTCAGGCGGTAGAGGTTGCGGGCCAGTTGGCGGGCGGCGCGGCCCTCCCAGTCGGCGGGCAGCAGCTCTTCCGGCAGCAGCGGGTCCCGCAGCAGCAGCTTGCGATACTCGTGGATCAGTAAAACACGCGCCAGAAAGCACTCCCGGGGCGGCAGGCTTTTCTGCTTTTTCATCTGATTCCAGAGCGGCCGGAACTGATCCAGGAAATCCCGGTAACCGTCGGCGAGCTGATCCAGATTCCAGGCTTCACGCACCTGCAGGCGCAGCGGCCGGGCAGCGAAGCTTTCGTGGGTGTCGGTCTGGAAGATAATGGCATCGTCCAGGGCCCCCAACTCCTGCAGCGAGGCATTCAGCTCGGCCCGGTCCACGCCCGGGTGTGCCAGCACCGTGGGGGCGAACGCGCCGAACCCCATCCATTCCAATTCCTGGCGGGCATCGCGGCGCAGATCCGGGTTCAACTGGTTGAGCACCACCAGGGTCCAGGCGCCGTCCCAGGCCGGCTGCGCCCCGGAATAGACCCGCTTGAAGGCCTTCTCGAAACGACGCCGCCCGGCGCCCGTGAGACCGTAATAACTGCGGCGCCCCACTTTTTCCGCCATCAGCCAGCCTTCGCGGGTAAGCCGGAACACCGAGGTGCGCACCAGCCTCTGACTCACGCCCATGGGCGCCAGCAACTCAATCAAACTGCCCAGCCATACGGTGCCGCCACGGGGCACGATGGCGTCGCCGAACAGGGTGATGATCAGTGAACCGGTGCGCAGCGGGCGCTGCTGCTGAAAACGCTTAATCAACCCTTCCAGGTGGTCAGACTGCAAATCCACGGCGTTCCCTTACCCCTTGAAATGATTCGACATACTACCAAACGGCCCACCTATATGACACAAACCACTCACGAAATCCAAGCAAAAACGGGCACTTGGCGCACCAACCTCACTTTTATGACACATTATATCCTGTGTTGACTTGTTTGGCGTATCGCTTTATACCTGTATCCACAGCGCGGCCCGCATGGGACCTGATGGCCGCAGGAAAACAACAAATTCGCCCACCGGGCATACGTGTATAGGTGTGATAATGAAAACAACGCTGAAACAGCTGGCCGCCGGCGCGGTCGCCGCCCTGAGCATCGGCCTGATGGCCGCCCCCGCGCAGGCCGCGGATACCATTCGTATTGGCTCTTTCCTTTCTGTTACCGGACCGGCTTCGTTCCTGGGCGATCCGGAACTGAAAACCCTCGAACTCTATATCGACAAACTCAACAAAGACGGCGGCCTGCTTGGCAAACAGGTAGAGCTGGTGCACTACGACGACGTGGGCGACGCCGCCAAGGCGCGCACCTTCGCGAACCGCCTGCTGCGCCAGGACCGGGTCGACATCATCGTCGGCGGTTCCACCACCGGCGCCACCATGGCCGCGGTGCCGCTGATCGAACAGGCCGGCGTGCCCTTTATTTCACTGGCCGGCGCCGAGACCATCACCACGCCGGTGAAAAAATGGGTGTTCAAAACGCCGCAGTCCGACCGCCAGGCCGCCCGCCGCATCTTGATGGACATGAAAGAGCGCGGCCTCACCAAGATCGGCCTGATTTCCGGGACCGGCGGCTTCGGCGCCTCCGGCCGCAACGTCACCAAGGAAATCGCCGGTGACATGGGCGTGGAGATCGTCGCCGACGAAACCTACAACCCCAAGGACACCGACATGACCTCCCAGCTGACCCGCATCCGGGGTACCGAGGGCGTGCAGGCGATCCTTAATTTCGACTTCGGCCAGGGGCCGGCGATCGTCACCCGCAACTACGACCAGCTGGGCATCAAGCTGCCGTTCTACCAGTCCCACGGTGTTGCCTCGGACAGCTTCCTGGAGCTGGCCGGTGACGCCGCCAACGGCCTGCGCCTGCCGGCCTCCGCGCTGCTGGTGGCGGACAAACTGCCTGAATCCGACCCGCAGTATCAGGTGCTGAACCGCTACAAGAACGACTACGAAGGCCACTATAACGAGTCGGTCTCGACCTTCGGCGCCTACGCCTACGACGGTCTTCAGCTGGCGATCCGGGCGATCAAACAGGCTGGCTCCACCGACAAGGCGAAAGTGCGCGACGCGCTGGAGAGCATTAACGGCTATGTGGGCGTCACCGGCACCTATCACTTGAGCGCCGACGACCATATGGGTCTCGACGCCGAGTCCTTCCGCATCCTGGAAGTGAAGAACGGTGACTGGGCACTGACACCGTAGGCCCGTTCCGGGGCACGGCGGTTGCCGTGCCCCACCCTCTTCGAGCACGCCTCTCCGGCCCCCTTCACCGACCACTCCGGGCACCGACATGTTCAGCGAGTTTTTTCAGTTCAGTTTCTCGGGGATCACCCTGGGCGCCATCTACGCCTTGGTGGCGCTGGGCTTCACCCTGATCTATAACGCCAGCCACGTGATCAACTTCGCCCAGGGCGAATTCCTGATGATCGGCGGCATGGGCACCGTGGTACTGATGGACGCCGGCGCGCCCATCTATCTGGCGATTCCCGGCGCCATTCTGATGGCCGGCATCGCCGGCGTGCTGCTGCACAAGCTGGCGATCGCGCCGGCGAAAAACGCCGATGTGGTGACGCTGATCATCATCACCATCGGCGCCTCGATTTTCCTGCGCGGCCTCGCCCAGATTTTCTGGGGCAAGGACTACCACGCCCTTCCCGCCTTCAGCGACACGGAATCCATCTCCGTGGGCGGCGCGGTATTGCTCACGCAAAGTCTGTGGGTGCTGGGCATCGCCGCCGTGCTGGTCACCGCCCTGGGGCTCTTCTTTACCCGCACCGCCCTGGGCAAGGCCCTGCTCGCCACCTCCATGAACAAGGACGCGGCCAGCATGGTGGGCATCAAGACCGGCGCGATTCTGACCCTGGCGTTCGGCATCGCCGCGCTGCTGGGCGCGGTGGCCGGCGTGATCATCGCGCCGATCACCTTTACCGCCTACGACATCGGCATCATGCTCGGCCTGAAAGGCTTCATCGCGGCCGCCATCGGCGGCCTGGGCAGCAGCACCGGCGCCATCCTCGGCGGTTTGCTGCTGGGCCTGGCGGAAGCCTACACCGCCGGCTATATCTCATCGGACTACAAAGACGCGGTGCCCTTCGTGTTGATTCTGGTGATTCTGTTTTTCCTGCCCAATGGCTTGCTGGGCAGCCGGGCCGTGGAGCGCGTGTAATGGTGACCGTCAAAACCCACAATAAGGCACCTGGCCTCATTGGGCTGTTGCTGGTGCTCGCGGTGGCCCCACTGCTGGCGGCCAACGCCTTCCATTACGACCTGATGATCAAAATCTGCCTGACCGCCATGGTGGCGGTGGGGCTGAACCTGCTGGTGGGCTACGCCGGCCAGGTGAGCCTGGGCCACGCCGCCTTCTACGCCGGCGGCGCCTACGCCAGCGCGTTGCTGACTCAGAATTACGAATTCACGCCGTTGCCGGCGATGCTGACCGCCGCCGCCGGCGTCGGCGCCCTGGCCTGGCTGGTGGGCCGCCCGATTCTGCATCTGAAGGGCCACTACCTGTCCATGGCGACCCTGGGTTTGGGGGTGATCGCCGCCATCGTGATTAACAACGAAGACCAGATCACCGGCGGCCCGGACGGCCTGGCGGTGGCGCCGCTGTCTTTGTTCGGCCATGAGCTGAGCGTGTTTGGCAGTTATGAGTGGTTCGGCATCACGATCACCGGCACCCAGCTTTGGTATCTACTCGCCGCCGGCGGCCTGTTCCTGGCGGTGTGGCTGGCACTGAACCTGATCGACTCGCCGCTGGGCCGCGCCCTGCGCGCGCTACACGGCTCGGAAATCGCCGCGCAAGTGGCCGGCGTGGATACCGCCAGGTACAAGCTACGGGTGTTCGTGATCTCGGCGGTGTACGCCAGCGTAGCGGGCAGCCTGTACGCCCACTACAGCGGGTTTATCACGCCCGACACCGCCTCCTTCGGCCACTCCATCGAGCTGATCACCATCGTGGTGCTGGGCGGCATGGCCTCCACCTACGGGGTGATCCTCGGCGCCGCCATCCTGCTGCTGATCCCGCAGCTCCTGACCGGCTTTCAAGAGCTGGAGATGGTGCTGTTCGGCGCCATTCTGATGGCGGTGATGATCTTCATGCCGCGCGGGCTGGTGCCCACCATCGCGCGGCGCTTCCAGAAGGAGGCCGCATGAACGCACTGCTTTCCGTTAACAACCTGAGCAAAGAATTCGGCGGCGTGCACGCCGTGGAAGACCTGAGCTTCGAGGTGGAAAAAGGCCGCATCCATTCCATCATCGGCCCCAATGGCGCCGGCAAGACCACGCTGTTCAATCTGATCACCGGCTTGTATCAACCCAGCGCCGGCAGCGTGCATCTGAACGGGCTCAGCCTGGCCGGCCACAAGCCCCACGAGCTGGCGCCGCTGGGCATGTGCCGCACTTTCCAGAACCTGCAGATCTGCATGAACATGAGCGCCCTGGAAAACGTCATGCTGGGCCGCCATCGGCATCTGGGCCAGGGCACGCTCGCGTCTCTGCTGACCCTGCCCGCCCTGCGGCGCGGCGACCGGGCCTGCCGGCAACAGTGCGCCGAGCTGATGGATTTTGTCGGCTGCGCGCCGTACCTGAACCACCATGCCTCGGCGATGCCCTACGGCGCGCTCAAGCGCCTGGAAATCGCCCGTGCCCTGGCGTCCGAGCCGGACATCCTGCTGCTCGACGAACCCGCCGCCGGCCTCAACCGCACCGAGACCGACGCCCTGCGCGACGTGATCCGCAAGATCGCCGACCAAGGCATCACCGTGGTGCTGGTGGAGCACGACATGAAACTGGTGATGAGCATCTCCGACCAGGTGCTGGTGCTCTGCTACGGCCGCAAGCTGGCCGACGGCACCCCGGAGCGGATCCGCGCCAACCCGGATGTGATTGAGGCCTACCTGGGCAGCCGCAAGCCCGAAGAGGAGGCCATGGCATGAGCGAGACCCTGCTTGATCTGAACGGCATCCGCACCGGCTACGGCCGCATTGAAGCCCTGCACGGTCTGGACGTGACCATCGCCAAAGGCGAAACCGTGGCCCTGGTGGGCGCCAACGGCGCCGGTAAATCCACCCTGCTGCGGGTGATCTCCGGCCTGCAACCGCTGAGCGCGGGAACGGTACACTTCGACGGCCAGGACCTGGCCCGCTGCAAGGCCGCCGACCGCGTACACCGTGGCATCGTCCAGGTGCCGGAAGGCCGTCAGGTGTTCGCCGGCCTGTCGGTGGAGGACAATCTCACCCTGGGCGCGTTCAGCCGACGCCGCGACAAGACCGTCCCCGACGACCTGGACGCCATGTACCAGCGCTTCCCGATCCTCAAGGAAAAACGACGCCTGCACGCCGGCAATCTTTCCGGCGGCCAGCAGCAAATGCTGGCCATGGCCCGCGCCCTGATGGCGAAGCCCAAACTGCTGTTGCTCGACGAGCCCAGCATGGGCCTGGCGCCGCTGATCATCGACGAGATCTTCGGCATCATCAGGGAACTGAAAGAGGAAGGCATCACCATCTTCGTGGTGGAACAGAACGCCTCCGAAGCACTGGCCATCGCGGACCGCGGCTATGTGCTGGAGACCGGCGACATCGTCGCCACCGGCAGCGGCGAAACGCTGCTGAACGACGACAGCGTCAAGGCCGCCTACCTGGGCGGCTGAACCGACACCCAGGGGTGATAAGTCGGGTTCACGGCCCGGAACGGGCCGTGAGGTCAGTACAAAGGTAGTGGGGTTACTCCACGCACTCGAACGACGCCGCCACCATCGGATCACCACCGCCGATGTAACGGGGCCATTCCGGATAGTCGCACAGCGGCCGGGTGCGGCCCGGTTCCCCGACGGTGTCCGTGGTGATCTCATTCTCCGGCGCCGTGCCGCCTTCCACCCACTCTTCCAGCGCCGTCAGCGAATCCCAAGTGGCGTTGAAGCTGAGGCTGGCGCCATGGCCGAAGCCGGCCACTTCGTAGAAGCGCACGAACGAATCCACCGTTTCCTCACCCATCTGATTCAACAGCCGGCCGTAGTACATCTCGGTGGCCCGCGTGCTCACCAGCACGTCGGTCAAACCATGCGCCAACAGCAGCTTGCCGCCGCCTTCCTGGAACTCGGAAATGTTAGTGCCCGCGTTGAGCCCCACGCTCAGCTCGCTGATGCGCTGCGCGTACTCCGGCGCCGGATTGATCGGGTCAAGGTCGTAAGAGTTAAACGACGCATCCCGGGCCACGGAATACTTCACCCACTGATCCACCAGCACGCTCAGGTAGGGCGCGTAACGGGGCATGTCCGGGTACACCGGCGCGGTGTAGCCCAGGTTCAGGAAGGTCACGGTATTGCCCACCGGCGATACCGTATCAATGCCCAGATCCGCGCCCCACACATTGCTGCCCGGGTAACGGGTCTCGCCGCTGGCCAGCGGGAAGTTGAACACCACGCCGCTTTCCATCGCCTTCACCGCCTCGATCTGCGCGTCGGACAAACAGCTGTCGCCGTCGTCGCCACCACCGGGGCAACGCAGCGGGTTGCCGTTCACCATCGCCGTGGACGGATCGAAAATCGCATTGCACTGGCGTTGATCACTGATCAGCTCATCGGCCAGGCCATCCAACTCATCGCAGGCTTCCACGGCCGCGTCCAACAGCAACTGGCGCTTGGCGAAGCTGGGGTAAGCCCCCGGCTGCGACAAGGCCCGGCTGATGTACTGACCCGCCAGCAACGCTTCCACATCGTTCCAGGCCGGGTACCAGGCAATGGCGCCGTCCCAATCGTCGGGCCAGCGCTGAATGCTGGTGAGCGCCTCACGACCGCCGGTGGAACCGCCGGCGAAGTAATGCTGTTTGGGCGCGCTGGCGTAACGCTTCCGGACAATGAACACGGACGCATCACGGGTTTTCTTGAGGGCGTCGCCGGCGAAATTATCCACCGCTTCATCGTTCAGGCCCCAGCGGCCATCCTGCGAACCCAGCGCATTGGCCTGGTGCCCCGAGTCACTGGCAAAGGTGGCGTAACCCCGGCCCAAAGGCGTGGGCTGATCCACCGCGCCTTGCGCCACGTGCCCGGTGATGTTGGGAATGCTGCCGTTAAAACCACCGCCGCCGAACATCAGCACCTTCGAATTCCATTCCGTGGGCAGCGCCACCCGGAACAGAATATCCGGCGCCGTCGGATCAACAGGGCCGATGCGCCCGGACACCAGGCAATGCTCGGGGATGGTGGCCGCCCCGCTGCCACTGGCGGCGATCACCTCCGCCGCGGTGACCTCACCGCCGGAGGTCGCCAAGCCGATAGAGGCGGCGGGAATCTCCAACCCCACCAACTGATCGCAGGACCTGGCCTGGGGTTGCTCGGCCACCGGGGAATCGCTGCTGTCGCCGCCGCAGCCCGTAAACAGGGCGCTGGAAACGCAGCACAGCGAAATACCCAGCCACTTAATACTCTCTCTTGCTCTCATCACACTCTCCCGATCTTGTAATTATTCAGGGGTTCTTATTGTGTTAGCGCGCCGGCCCGGTAACGCCCCGGCACGGCGCTCTTAGAGCATAGAGCTTTTTCACATCACATTCACTCTGATGTGAATTAGTTTCCCTGAAACCGCAAAACGGCAAGAAAAGGAGAAAGGCTGGTTAGCACTTACTAGCCGACAGAGTCAGTACCGACGCTGCTCGCGCACCTCGTAATGCTGAGCGTGCGCATCCCAGTGCGCCAGCACCGCCCTGGCTTTGTCCGGCACGTAGGACACCGTGACGTCGTCACCCACGAACGCCTTGATGGCGTCCAGGGAATCGAACTCCATCAGGGTGATGAACTCCACCTCGTCGGCGTGCTCGCGGCGCAACAATTGGATACTGCGGTAGCCGGGCACCTGCTTGGCTTCGATGCCGGGGAAAATTTCTTCTTTGAGCAGCGCTTCGTAGCGGTCGGCGTTGGCGTGGGTGGTCCAGCCGTGCCAGATGCGTTTGATCATGGCGTTCTCCATGCGCATTTTCGAGAAGCATTCATAGTTCTACGGTCCGGCGCGGCTGTCCAGACACCGGACGAGTCAATGAACCCCGGGCATCGACAGGACTTCGAACGCGACACCCTGGTGCCCCTACAGTTCGTGTTTCCGCACAGCGGGCTGCTGTCGCCCCGGGTGCGGCATTTTATGGAGGCGGTGGAGGGGGCGTTTAGGGAGCGGTCGGCGCAAATGACTTGAAGCCGGATTGAGCCGAGAGCAGGGTATTCACAGAATGATTCAGCAGAATCATTGGGTGAACGGCAATGTCGGAGCAACCGCAATGAAAAAACTATCCGCCCGTTCTGATTGCGACATGGAATGGATCACTTTACACATGGATGCGACTACCAAGGCGCTGCTGCAGCGAGCGGCTGACGTCAGCGGTCTCTCTTCAGCGGAGTTTATTCAAGACAGCGCCAAGGTTCAGGCTCAGCGCCTGCTCAGCCAGAGCGTGGTCACCCGCGTCAGTACGAGGACTTCTGCCGGGTGCTCGACACCGTTGAAAACCCGCCTACACCCACCGACGATCCGGTTAAGGCACTGAGCCGTTCAACCTGATTCCTGCCAGTCGTCAACCTTGCAAGCGCAACCGCACCGAAGCCTCGACATCGCGGGCCACCCGAATCATCGCGGCCACCAGCGATTCATCGACTTCCAGATGGCCTTCGTACTCAGCCAGATTGCGTCTCCGGTGTGCCTGGTCCAGCACCCGCCACTGAGCGTTCGGCAAATCCGCCGTGTGCTTGAGACATAGAAAGACCAGATAGCGGCTTTCCGAGCGGTAGCCCTGCAAGCGAAGGGCGGTAAGCGCCAGGGCATGGGCCGCGTTGTAAGCCAGATCGAAACGGCTCTCCAGGCTCAGGCTTTCCTGCTCGGCGTCGGCCAGTCGGCTCTGGCCGGAGAGGAACAGGCCGTTGAGTTCGGCCTCGGCGGGCGGTTCAGGTTTGAGCTGGCCGGTGCAGGCCAGATTCTCCAGAGGATCGGAAGTCATCGGGTAAGCGTCCTTGCAACAATATCGTGTCCCCTGAAAGCACCTTATGCAGGAACGGATTGCCGTCCCGCAGCCGCTTCTCGAACTCCGCGTTGGTGTACAACGTCGGATTGATCGGCCGCCCCAAGGTGCTCTCCACATCGGCCAGCATCCCGTAGGCCGATTCAAGAGTCAGGGTATCGGACACCAGCAGCAGGTCAATATCGCTCGCCGCCGTGGCCCCGCCCTTCGCCACGGAACCGTAGACCAACGCCAGATCAATGGCCTCCGGAGAGGCCGACAGTGCCTCTCGCAGCGGCGCCACCAGCCCCACTGTCTTGCGGATCAGGGCCACCAGCTCGGCATAGATCGGCGATTCCGGATTGGCCTGGTAATGCTTCTGGTTGCCCACCCGAAACACCCGCACCAACCCGCTATCGGCCAGCTTCTTCAGCTCCCGCTGCACCCCGCCGGAGCCCATACCCAGCAGGCCGATCACCTCGGCGCCGAAGAAGCTCCGCTCCGGCTGGCCGAACAGCAGCCCCAGCACTCGCTGCTGAGTGTTGGAGAACAAGGCGTCGGCCAGGGAGAGGCGGCCGGGATGAGTTTCGATACCGTGATTTATACCCATAATGGGTAACTATAAACCCAATATGAGTATTTTTATATGAGAAAACTCATATTGAGTCCCCAGAACCCCAAATTGGGTACCCAGCCAGCAACAGCGCTCAAACACCGCCCCGCCTACTTCCAGTACAAAGGACAATCGGCTCACGCTCGGTCGCCTCGGTATCGTGCGCCACCTCCGCCCGCAGCCAATAACCACGGGACAGGCCGAAGAAACGACACAGCCGCAGATCCGTATCCGCGGTGATGGCGCACTTGCCGGCGACGATATCGCCGATGTGCTGCGCAGGTACGCCGATTTCCTTGGCGAGGCGATTATTGCGGAAGAGACACAAATTATTGCTTACCCAATAGCGATATCGTAAAACGGATAAAAACAACACTGACAAGGAAAAGTTGGGGGATGTTATGGCTACTCGAAGAGCCAATATTCTTATTCTGTGCAAGACCTACCCATCACCGAGCAAGCGATACGCTGAAACATCCTGCGTGGCCGGCATGGAAGAGACCGGGCGCCTGATCCGGCTTTATCCCGTTCCTTTCCGGTTCCTCACCGAGGAGCAGAAATTCAGAAAATGGCAATGGATCAACGCAAGGATCGAAAAGACCAGGGACGATCATCGCCCGGAAAGTCATCGCATCTACGTCGACGACCTGGAGCGTTAAGAGCCGCTTTCTACACGCCAAGGCTGGCTAGAACGCCGGCAAGCGATACAATCAATCCCCATCTTTAGCAGCTTCGATGATCTGGAGCGCGCCCGAGTAGAACAAGACATCTCACTCGGCTTACTCCGCCCCAAGAAATTGGTGGAGTTGGAAATTAACCCCACCAAGGAAAAGGACTGGACGGCGGAGGAGCTGGATAAATTGATGCAGCTCCAGAAACAAGGTGAGCTTTTTCAAGAGACCCGAAGCAGCGTTCGTGTTCTCCAGAAGATCCCCTTTGATTTTCACGACCACTACGAGTGCAAAACCCCGGCGGGACCACAAATTCATAAGAACAAAATCGTGGACTGGGAAGTCTGCGCCCTGTATCGAAAACTCATCGCGCAACACGGGCCGCAAGGCTGGCAAGCACCGTTCCGGGATAAGTTAATGCGCCAATTGGGCGAAACCGACTTGCTCTTTCTAATGGGCAATATGCACCGGCACAGGCATCAGTGGCTGATCGTCAGCCTGATCTATCCACCTAAAGAGCCGCAGCAAACTCTTTTCTGATCGACAGATGATCGATAGTGAGGCGAGGCTGAATCTTCTGGCTCGCCTCTGCCACCAGGCGACGATGGCAGAAGGTGGCGTCCGCCTCGAAGCAGATCAGGCAGGAATACGTAGCACGTGACTGGTCCACCACTTGATTCAGGGCTGCCTCCTGGCTCTTGATGTAACGCAGAAAGTCCTTCTCATACCGGGACCAGTCGCCATCAAGCTTATATTGCTCCCGGATCGACTTGGGGCACCCCAGCTCCCGGATATGGCGGTAGGCGATACCGGCCTCAGCCAGCTTCTCGGAGAAAGCCGTCTTAGAAAAGCCCCGTTTACGGGAGATCGGATACTGGCGAACATCAATGATCTGGTCGACACCGGCCTCTCTGAGACCCTGCACGAAGGCCTCGATATCAACGCCTTCATAACCGGCGGTGTAGAGCAACATAGTATTTACCTGTGGAATGACAGCACTTCTGGCAGAGCATTGTCCATGGGCCAACGGCCCCTGTCCATGTCCGATCTCTTACCCCGCAAGCCGCCTGAGATTTACGCTCACGAGCCGGGGAGCCGGGATTCTGCGAAGTTTACGAGCGCCCCTCAGCGGCTTTTGCAATCTGTACCAGCCGGGCGTTAAAGCTCACGGCATCCCTCGCGTAATGGGCCCTACGATGACAGTTCGGGCACAGCGCAACCACATTCTCGGGATGGTCCGGCCCACCATCGGCCACACGGTGAAGGTGGTGGCACTCAAGATAAGGACCTTGTGACGAGGAAAACGGCGCCGGCTGGGTACAGCCCTCGCAATAGCCTTTGGCACGCGCCAACGCATAGCGGCGAATCGCTTCGGCCCGGTAGTAGGCAACTCGCATCCGAGTCTGCGGCTCGACGGTGCTAACTGCCTTCGGGAGCGCCGCATCCCGAAGCTGCGCCAGCGAATAGCGCTTCAGCCTATCTGTATCGCCTGGGTCGTAGAGCGGCCGTGCCTCCCCCACCGAGGAGGACGGGGGCGACGAATTCACATCGAGATGAAACACCAAGGCCTGACGCAGCTCACCATCCCGGTCAGGCCGCTCTTCCTGGTGGTAACCAATACAGTCCGCCTGCCCGATATAACGAACGTACCCACGGCGCGTGTATTCGAAGAGGTGCAACGTCTTGCCATCTTGCTGATGATGGGCAATGGCACGATTACCAGCAGTAAGCGCCATACCCCCGACTTGCCCCGCCCCGGTGTAGAAGAAGACGCCCTCTTTGAACTCGTCCGTGTACCCGTGCCGACCGCCGGTCTCTGAGACAAACAGGAACACAGAGGGCGCGTTCTTTGGTGTGGAGATACCGCCCTGCTGCTGCCCGCCATACACCTCATGAATCTGCGAACGGCGGTGATACTCCTTCCCCACTTCAAACACAGTGCTTCCCCAAGCCAATCGGACTGCCTAGACGCGCAGGCCAAAGCCAGAGCGTCGACGATTATTGTTCGCCAGGGATCATAACGGGTATGCGCTCTTGGTTGCAGCCTCGCAAGGGGAAGAAATCAAGGGATCGATGAACAGATCTAAGGGTACAGAGTGACAGGAGAGCGTTAAAACGGCCGTAAAGCGAGGCGGGTATCTGAGCGACCCTTCACTGGCGCTTAGGGGAAGGCGGCCACGAAGTGGCCAGCCTCCTCCGTTCAGGTCTGTATGAGCTTCAAGCCGCGACTAATGAACGGGCCACACTGACCTTGGCCGCCAGCGTTTCGCTGTGCTTGGCCAGCCACATGTCGTTGAGTAGCTGCAAGTTGAGCCAGAACTCCGGCGTGGTGCCCAGTACTTTAGCCAGCAAAAAAGCCGTTTCGGCGGTGACACCTCGGCGGTTACCACAGAGCTCGTTAACCGTTTTCCGACCCACGCCCATTGCCTTAGCAAGTTCGCCTTGGGTAATCCCCAAGGGTTCAAGAAACTCTTCTTTGAGCATCAAACCAACACTCGTGGGTTGATGCGCCGGAATCCTCAATGCTTCAGCCATAACGCACCTCATTTTCTCATTACCGGTAGGTATGTGGGTCCAGATAGAGACCTCGGGCCTCACCATGGTCCCACTGAAAGACCAGCCGGTATTGCTTGTTGACTCTGATTGAACACCATCCCTTCAACTTACCGCTCAAGTGCTCAAACTTATTGCCGGGAGGAACCATAAGATCCTTCTCTCCCTCTGCGGCATGGATGATTTGAAGCTTTCGCCTTAACGCACTCTCTATGTGGCTGGGAATATGCCGTGTTGATTGACCACCAAAGTAATAGTCATCCAACCACTGATCTCTGAACTCACTGATCACGACGAATTGTACCCTGTATCGATACATGCTACAAGCCAGGGCACCCTTCCCTATGGGCCGATCCTGGCTCCCCCAGTTCGCATCCTATTGTTTTTAATCGCCTTTATTGGCGGCAGCAGTAGAGCCAGCCCAATGTCCTTACCCAACCCAGCAGAACATACTGGCCGGTAAACGCAACCCTCGAAGGAGGACGCCCGGCGACACAAGCGTGCTGGAAAGCCGCCGCCCGGCAAGGCGGCGGCGCGGGCGGCGGTCAGGCGCCGGAGGGCTCGGGGGCCGCCGAGATCACCAGACGGCCTTCGCTGACTTCCACCTCCAACGGCGTACCGATGGCGAAGCCGGCCTCGGCGAGCCAGTAGCCCTTCACGTGGACCCAGGGCACCGGTGGCTTGGGCGGTCGGCTTAGGTGGAGATACAGAGGGCCGCCGGACGAGTAGTACTGGCCGGGGTGGACCTTGAGGTGGCGAATATAGGGAAATTCGCGGTTGGGTTTGGGGGATTCGCTTTTACCCACGCGGGCGCGTGGCTTATGATTGCGCTCAGCCATGATGGACTCCGTTGCAGTCTGTTGTGGTTAGCTGCCTTCGGGTGTTGCCGCACCCGGAGGCAGTGCTTTTATGATCCCACTAAAAACACCTAAGATCAATAGATTCGCGTCACACAAGGCACACTCTACATCCTGCTGTGCACCCACTTCTCTACTGAAGAATATATTAGAATTCATAACGAGTATCATGCCTTTCCGAAGGCTGCCGAATAGATACTATTGAGTTTCTTGGTCTGATATGGCATGGCGCAACGTAAACGCGCATAAAAGGACACGAAGCAAGTTCTGAAGACGGGGAAGAATGGGAAGCGACTCACCCCGGGTCGCTTTTGCGATTCTCTCCATCCATAGGACTAGAACCGCGCTCCGCGAGTGTGTAAAGCTGCCTACAGCCATTATCGGTTGAGGTGAAGCGAAGCATCACTAATATACTGCTTCGCTTTGTTTTGCGTCAAGCTCCTTACCAAACTCAAAGTCAGACCACTTTGTAAACCAATTGTTCTTATAATTCATCACTGCCTCCTGCGTCGCCAACCCTCCAATCTCATACCTCCTGAGCAACTTCTTTTTAAAGACAACATCCAAATAAGGGCAACATATGCAGTCGAGCGCCAGCAGAACACACTCCGTATTCTTATATAATGAATCTGCGTTTTCTTTAAATTTACTTATAATAAGATCCTTAAGTCCTTTTTTTAGCCCCTCGTAACGCTTTTTATTTTTTATATAAAAAATCAAAACTGTAATCGAAAAATAATTAAGATCACCTTCAAAACAAACCGCACCACTGGTTTTATAGCGGCCACCAAAATATTTAACCAGCACAGACTCTTCTATCCAATAATTTTTTCCCATCTCTGACATTACCGCAAGCAAGTACAGGGTTTCCACCTGTGTATAGCTGCCAGAGCCGTACTTGCTTATTATAAAAGCGACGTCATCAGACATTCTTTTGAAAACCTGATGCATATCGTCCTTAGAAACATTATCCGTTTTAGAGAAATCTATAATCGTTTTTAGAACACGAGATAGCTTTATTGTAGTATTAACCCTAGGCGCTGCCGCATATATGAAAAAGCAAAATTCAACTACCGAATGAATAGATTTAAGGAAAGACCTGTATAACTTATCCTCTTTCTTTACTTTTTTATATGTATTGAAGATCTCGCTTACCTTTCTTTCTACAATAGAAAGCGTGTAGTTAATGACATCTTTATATCCTGCGCCACTTTCTGAAAGAATTGATTTATACTTTGTTATGAGGGGTTTTGAATTTATATTTATCTTCCCACTATAGACTGGGTTGCCGTCCTCATCTTCACCATCCTCCGAAACCTCTATAGCGATTTTTTCCGATAACAATTCAGAAATCTTCCGCTTTGCTATAGTTATTTCCGTTATGATTGGCTTATGATAGATAACTTCTTTATTTGTATTCAAACCCAGCTTGTATTCGTTTAGGCATGCCTCTATCTCCTCAGAGATGATTTTGTAATCAGCCTCGTCATTAAAGAAAATAAAATAATCATCGACATATCTAAACGCCTGGTATTCCCTGCCATTCAAAATTCCTCTAGACCTCAGTTTAGCCTCAATGTTGAAATCAATTCTTTGAAGTATGATTTCAGAAAATATCCTTGAGAGCTCAGGCCCGATTAAAATACCGTTGGTCTCATTATAATTTTGCCGCTGCATCAACCTATCGAAGTCGCCAGGAAAGCTGGCATCTATACAACTGTTCCCATCCGTAGCAATCTTATTCTTTACAGTAGATTTGCCGAAAGCCGCCCAAGCAACCGAGTGTGTGTATATAGAATCGAAGCACTTAGATATATCAAGCTGAGCCATATTGTTATATTTTTGCTCGCAGGAATGATAAATACGAGATTCAAAAAATTGATGAATGTTGCTTATGTCTCTATAACTAAAAAACGACTTCAGGTTCTTGTAGCGCTTATCGTCGTCTTTACCTAAATTTCCACTAATATTGACAGAACCAGTCTTTCTTTCGTCGTCAAAAAATTTTGTTTTTGCTACACCAAATGGAGCCCTAAGGCTAAACGAAGAGATCTGAGAAAAATATAATATTATCTCTTTATACTTGTCATAAAAGTTTATTGCCTGAACTTGATTTCTAGGATGCATTACAGAAAGCATCCTAAATGAGTTTTCTTTATGGCTTATCCCATAATGAAAAGGTATCGTAATAGCTAATTTATGGCCCCGGAACTCTTTATATAAACCCTTAGCCTTGATATTCCCCCTATTATTTTTGTCAATGCCAAAGACAAGGAATATAACGGCATCGACTTCAGGGCCGCCTTTTTTCCATCGCAATACTTCGCCATCAAAATGAACTTCGTTCTCTATCAAAAAATCGTAAAAAAAACGATTCGAGAAAGTGATTGGAGTTTCATAAGGCAATATGTCAGAAAGAACAACACGCTCCTTTTTAAGTTTTATCTTAATAACTTTGCTCATTGCTTCCACGCCTTAACTATCGTCTCAAGATCTTTCGATGTAAAACGAGTGTACCTTCTTTCCGAGAAACCCTTTTTGAAAGAGAACTTGCTCGCTTTTTGTTTTATTTTTTCATCCTTCAACGAAGCAATTCTTCCTTTTAGGATATTATCTAGATGGACCAGAGGTCCGGTTTCTGTTATCCATTTATTTGTGTTGTAAACACCCACAACCGCATTGCCTTTGTTGTTAGATAGTGACGTGTTAGTAGTAAGGAAGGAAAGCCTAAGAAAGAGTTCCTTTTTAGCCTTTTTAGGCTGCTTGATCGAATTCTTTTTAAACTTATCTATCGAGCTCGAAATTCTACTTTTATACTTCTCAATTTTTTTATCACTAATAGAGACTTTTAGTCCTGCTTCGGCTTTATTAAATTTATAACCTAGATACTCAAAAGAAAAGGTTTCATTTCCATCGAGACAACTAAAAACTTCAGTCTTAATTTGGTTAAGGGAAAGCTTTTCCTTAACCAATAAAGAACCGACTTTTTTCTTTATCGCCTCCTCCCCCTCGCCTGACTTAATCGATACAACAATAACAATATCATCAACGTACCGAGCATAATAAATTATATTATCGATCTTTTTTATTTCTTCATCAAACGTCTTTAGATAAAGCTCTGCAAGATATGCGCTAATGCCAATACCTCTGGGAATACCTCTTTCCTCACCCGACACAGCCTCGTAATTCCGGAACATTTTCGTAATTAATTTTCTGGTTGAAAGACTGAGCACCGGCTTTTCGTTTAGCTTCTTTACTAAGAGATCTCTGTCTATACTTTCATAAAAAGCCTCGATATCCGCTTTCATCACCAACTTAGGAACTTTGTCCTTCAGGATTGATATGAGCTGGGGCACTATAATGTCCCTATCGGCTTGCTTTACCGAGTAAGTCGTCTTTATATTTCTCTGTATCTGCTTCTCAGTAAAAAAAGAAGCCGCATCTGAGCCTGTCCTGTATACATCCTTTCCATTTTTCTTGTATGGCAATTTATCCACTTTAAAAGAGAAGTGTTTTGAACCAATAAATTTTGACACATCCTCCATATACAAAACAATTTTTTCATTCTTTATTCTTTTATAATGCCGTTTCATTTCATATAGCTTCACCACGCGATCTTTAAACGTGCTTCTTCTATATATTCTCCGATTCAGGAAAAGCTTTCTTATTAAAGCTCGCATCCTATTTATCTTTTTGTACTCCTCAAGAACTTGAGGCAAGAACATGCCAGCAACATTAACCCCTTTTTTATTTTCGCCGTGATATATCTTCACCAAGTTTCCCGGTGAGAAAGATTGATCCAACACTTCGCCGCCCCCCCACGTTAATCGATCTTGATAGAAAAGCATTTAAGTTAATATAAGTAAGTTCTATCACACCATATCGTTTTAAGCCAAAAAAAGGCCGCCCCAAAAGGAGCGGCCATCACCAAGGAAGCCTGAAATTAAAAAGTAAGGACTAGCTCACCACATGAGTTATGCGTCCCCTTTCTTTTTCGCCACCAGCGTCAGAATGTCGTAGCTGGCGACCAGTTCGTTGTTCTGGTTGGTGACCTGCACGTCCCAGACCACCACGCCTTGCGGGGTGCCGTCGGGGGCGGCCTTGCCTTGGTCGATTTTGCGTTTGCAGGTGAGGCGGGCCTGGATGGTGTCGCCGGCGCCGACGGGGGTGATGAAGCGGAGGGTGTCGAGGCCGTAGTTGGCGAGGACGGGGCCGGGGGCCGGGGAGACGAAGAGGCCGGCGGCGGCGGAGAGGAGGAAGTAGCCGTGGGCGATGCGTTTGCCGAATTGGGAGTCCTTGGCGGCGATGTCGTCGAAGTGCATGTAGAAGTGGTCGCCGGAGAGGCAGCCGAAGTTGACGATGTCGGCTTCGGTGACGGTGCGGCGGTGGGTGAGCAGGGATTCGCCGATGGCGAGGTCGTCGAAGTGGCGGCGGAAGGGGTGCACTTCGGTTTCGAGGACGTCGGCGCCGCGCACGTATTCACCGGTGACGGCGGCGAGCATAGACGGAGAGCCCTGGATGGCGGTGCGCTGGAGGTAGTGGCGCACGGCGCGGATGCCGCCAAGTTCTTCACCGCCGCCGGCGCGGCCGGGGCCGCCATGTTTGAGCATGGGGAGCGGCGCGCCGTGGCCGGTGGATTCCTGGGCGGATTCGGCGTTGAGCACTTGCAGGCGGCCGTGGCGGGCGGCGAGCAGCGGGATGGCGCGGGCGGCGTTTTTGGGGTCTTTGGTGGCGAAGGTGGTGACCAGGCTGCCTTTGCCTTTGTCGGCGAGGGCGATGGCTTCATCCAGGTCGCCGTAGCCCATGAGGGTGCTGACCGGGCCGAAGGCTTCGATGTCGTGGGCGCCGCCGTTGGCGTGGGGGTCGTTGCTGCGCAGCAGGCGCGGGCCGAAGAAGGCGCCTTTGTCGGTGCCTTGGCCGATGGGCTGCGGGTCGCCGTTGCCGCCGAAGAGGCATTCGCTGGTGTTGAGCAGGTCGTTGACGGCGGCGGCCACGTCTTCTTTTTGGTCGAGGGAGGCGAGCGCGCCCATGCGCACGCCTTCTTCGTCCGGGTCGCCGAGGGTGATTTTTTCCAGGCGTTGGATCAGGCGTTCGCCAAAGGCGTCCAGGTGCTGTTGCGGCACCAGGATGCGGCGGATGGCGGTGCATTTCTGGCCGGCTTTGACGGTCATTTCGCGGACCACTTCCTTGGCCAGCAGGTCGAATTCCTCGTCGTCGGGGGTGACGTCCGGGGCGAGGATGGCGCTGTTGAGCGAATCCGCTTCGGCATTGAAGGGGATGGAGCGGTTGATGATATTGGGGTGCGCGCGCAGTTTGCGGGCGGTGCTGGCCGAGCCGGTGAAGGTGACCATGTCCTGTTCGTCGAGTTGATCCAACAAATCCCCCGTACCGCCGATGATCAGTTGCAGCGCACCTTCTGGCAGGGCGCCGGAGTCTTGCATCAGGCGCACGCAGGCGGCGGTGAGGTAGCTGGTGGCGGTGGCTGGTTTGACGATGCACGGCATGCCGGCGAGGAAGTTGCCGGCGAATTTTTCCAGCATGCCCCAGACCGGGAAGTTGAAGGCGTTGATGTGCACGGCGACGCCGCGACGCGGTACCAGGATGTGGGTGGCGGCGAAGTGGTTCTCCTTGCCGAGGGGGACCACCGGGCCTTCGTGGAGGACGTTGCCGGAGGGCAGTTCCTTGCGGCCCATGCTGGCGTAGGCGAACAGGGTGCCGAAGCCGCCGTCGATGTCGAAGGCGTTGTCGCCTTTGGTGGCACCGGTGTGGCGCGAGAGTTTATAGAGCTCTTTTTTGTGTTCCTGCAGGTACAGCGCCATGGCCTTGAGGCGGGCGGCCCGTTCCTGGAAGTCGAGTTTGAGCAGTTCGCGGGTGCCGGTGGTGCGGGCGTAGTCCACGGCGGCGGCGAAGTCGGGGGCGTCGTCGTGGGTGTGGGCGACGATCTCGCCGTTGATGGCGCTGGCCAGGGGTTTGGCGGCCTGGCTGCCGAACCATTGGCCGGCGAGGTAGCTTTGGAGAACGGTCATGGCGTGGCTCCTTTCTATCTGCGTATGGAGCGGCGGCCTCTTGGGCCGTCGCCTGTTGTTTGGTGCGCTCGGGAGCCTCCGGGCGGTGCCGGCGTCGTTTCCGGCGTCACGAGCGGCCCGCCATCAAGGCGTGGCCGCGCCGGCGTGGTGGCGCCACGTCAAGCGGCCACAACGCCGAGGGCGGGCCGATCGTGGCGCCCCGCAGGGCGGCACAGCCGCAGAAACGATGCCGGCATCGTTCGGAGGCTCCTTACGGCTGATCGAAATCCAATACCACCTTGTCGGTGACCGGGTAGCTCTGGCAGGAGAGCACGTAGCCGGCGGCGACTTCGTAGTCTTCCAGGGCGAAGTTGTTGTCCATTTCCACTTCGCCTTCCACCACCTTGCAGCGGCAGGTGGAGCAGACGCCGGCTTTGCAGGAGAACGGCAGGTCGGCGCCGTGTTCGTTGGCGGCGTCGAGGATGTTCTTGGAGTCCCGGGGCAGCTCGACGAGCACTTCGCGGCCGTCGGCGATGATGGTCACCTGGGTTTTGGTTTCGTCGGTGGCGATTTCTTCCGGGCGGCGTTCGCGGCGTTTCGTTTCGCCTTCCACGCCGAACAGTTCGAAGTGCACGCGGCTTTTGTCCAGGCCGTTGGCGACCAGCCGTTCCTTGACGGTCTCCGTCATGGATTGCGGGCCGCACAGGAAGGCGGCGTGCAGGTTCGGGGTGTCGAGCCAGCGGGAGAAGATGGCGTCGCATTTGTCGGCGTCGATGCGGCCGTTGTAGAGGTCCACGTCCTGCTGTTCGCGGCTGAACAGGTAGATCACGTTGAAGCGGCCGAGATAGGCGTTCTTGAGGTCGCTGAGCGCTTCGCGGAACAGGGTGGAATTGCTGGAGCGGTTGCCGTAGAGCAGCGTGAACTGGCTGTGGGGCTCGGCTTCCAGGGTGGTTTTGATGATCGACAGGATCGGCGTGATGCCGCTGCCGGCGGCCACGGCCAGGTAGTGGGCCTGGCGCTCGGGATCCAGGTCAATAAAGAAGTGGCCGCTGGGGGGCATCACTTCCAGGGTGTCGCCTTCTTTCAGGTCGCCGTTGGCGAAGGCGGAGAAGCGGCCGCCGGGCACTTTTTTCACCGCCACGCGCAGGTCGCCGTCGTGGACGCCGGTGCAGATGGAGTAGGAGCGGCGCACTTCCTCGCCGTCCATGTGGGTGCGCACGATCAGGTGCTGGCCCTGGGTGAAGCGGAAGGTGTCGCGGAGCTCCGGGGGCACGTCGAAGGCGATGGAGACGGCTTCGCGGGTTTCCGGGCGCACTTCACGGATGGTCAGGGAATGAAATTGGTTCATGGCGCGAACTCTTCACTTTTCGGTTTCGAGGGGCCGCGTGCTTGGCGGCGGGCGGCCCGCTCTTGATTCAGGTGGCCGATTCAGGTGACCCATTCAGAGGCACTTGAAGTAATCGAACGGCTCCAGGCAGTCGCGGCACTTATAGAGCGCCTTGCAGGCGGTGGAGCCGAATTCACTGACCTGCACGGTGTCGGTGCTTCCGCAGTGCGGGCATTCCGCCGGGCCGGGGTCGTACAAGGTGTCCCGGCCCTGCCCTTTGGGCGGCGGCGCGATGCCGTAGCCCTGGAGCGCGGCGCGGCCCTGTTCGGTGATCCAGTCGGTGGTCCAGGCCGGGGCCAGCACCCGTTCGATGCGCGGGTTCTTGAAGCCGGTGTCTTCCAGGGCTTCTTGCACGTCGCGCTCGATCACTTCGGTGGCCGGGCAGCCCGAGTAGGTGGGCGAGACTTTGACCTTGAGGCGGTCGCCTTCCCATTCCACCGCGCGGATCATGCCCAGATCGACGACGCTGACCACGGGCACTTCCGGGTCCATCACTTCGGTGAGGCATTCCCAGGCCCGGGGCAGGTCGTCTTCGCCGAGCGGTACACCTTGGTAGGCCTTGCGCTCGCGATAGATCAGATCACCAGGTTGCATCGGGGTAGGCCCGCGGCAGGTACTGCATCTCGGCCAGCAGGAAGCCCAGATGCTCCGTGTGCTTGCCGTTCTTGCCGTCCATATAGAAGTGGCGCGCCGGTTCCGGCAGCTCCAGGCCGGCCTCGGCGAACACGCGGGCCACTTCGGCGCGCCAGGCGTCGCCCACGTTGCCGGCGCCGATGCCCGCCTCGGCGAGCTGGTCCTCGATCTCGTCGGTGTCGGTGAGCTCACAGGTGAAGCGCCACAGGTTTTGCACGGCGTCGGTGAGACGGCGGTGGCTCTCCTCGGTGCCCTGCCCCAGGCGCAGCATCCATTCGGTGGAGCGGCGGCGGTGGTAGGTGGCTTCCTTGAGGCCCTTGGCGGCGATGCCGGCGATGCGTTCGTCGCTGGATTCGGTGAGGCGCGTGAGCACCAGGTGGTGCCAAACGTCGAAGAAGAACTGCTTCGCGGTGGTCACCGCGTAGTCGCCGCGCGGTTGTTCGGCGATCAGCAGGTTGCGGTATTCCCGTTCGTTGCGGCGGAAGGCGAGGAAGTCGGCGTCGTGGCCGTCGTCGCGCAGTTCGGCGACGTAGTCGTACCAGTTGCGTGCCTGGCCGAGCAGGTCCAGGCCCACGTTCATCATTGCCACTTCTTCTTCCAGCGCCGGGGCGTTGCCGCACCATTCGCAGAAGCGCTGGGCGAGCACCATGTCGGTGTCGGCCAGGCGCAGCAGGTATTCGGTGAGTGCTTGATCGTTCGTCATCGTCACGCTCCTCACATCTGGTCCACTTCCGGGGGCAGCTTGTAGAAGCTGGCGTGGCGGTAGACCTTGTCGTCGGCCGGGTCGAAGAAGGGTTCTTTCTCGTCGCCGGCGCTGGCGGTGATCTGCGCGGCGGGCACTACCCAAATGCTGACGCCTTCACTTCTACGCGTATAAAGCTCGCGGGCGTTTTCCAGGGCCATGGTGGCATCGGCGGCGTGCACGCTGCCCACGTGTTTGTGGTTGAGGCCGTGCTTGCTGCGCACGAAGACTTCGAAGAGGGTCCAGTCTGCCATTTCGATTTCCGTTGAATTAATTCGGTTTAAGCGGCGTTCGCTTTCTGCTTGTCGGCGTAGGCCACGGCGGCGTCACGCACCCACTGGCCGTCGTCGATGGCGTTCTTGCGCTGCTGGATGCGCTCGACGCCGCAGGGGCTGTGGCCCTTGAGCACGTCGAAGAATTCCTGCCATTGGATTTCGCCGAAGTCGTAGTGGCCGGTTTCCTCGTTCCATTTCAGGTCCGGGTCCGGGGCGGTGCAGCCGAGGAATTCCAGCTGCGGCACGGTTTGGTCGAGGAAGCGCTGGCGCAGTTCGTCGTTGCCGTGGCGTTTGATTTTCCAGGCCATGGATTGCGCGGAGTTGGGCGAGTTCTCGTCCGAGGGGCCGAACATCATCAGCGACGGCCACCAGAAGCGGTTGATGGCGTCCTGCACCATCTCTTTCTGCTCGCCGGTACCTTCGCGCATCATGGTCAGCAGGATTTCGTAACCCTGGCGCTGGTGGAAGCTCTCTTCCTTGCAGACGCGGATCATGGCGCGGGAGTAAGGGCCGTAGGAGCAGCGCTGCAGGGGCACCTGGTTGACGATGGCGGCGCCGTCCACCAGCCAGCCGATGGCGCCCATGTCCGCCCAGGTGAGCGTCGGGTAGGTGAAGATGGAGGAGAACTTCACTTCGCCCCGGTGCAGCTTTTCGATTTCCTCGTCCCGGTCGGCTCCCAGGGTCTCCATGGCGCTGTACAGGTACAGGCCGTGGCCGGCCTCGTCCTGGATCTTGGCCATCAGCTGCAGCTTGCGTTTCAGCGAAGGCGCCCGGGTCAACCAGTTACCCTCCGGCAGCATGCCGACGATTTCCGAGTGGGCGTGCTGAGAGATCTGGCGAATCAGGGTCTTGCGGTAGCCATCGGGCATCCAGTTCTTGGGCTCGATGCGGACTTCCGCGTCCACCTTCTCCTGGAAGTGGCGTTCTTCCGGGCTCATCTCGTCCAGGCGCTTCAGGCCCTTGCTGCCGGTATCCACCTGTTGTGCGTACATGGTGCCTCTCCAGTGCTGTGCACGTTGATGGCTTATTTTTATACGACACATAATTTTATGTCAATTCTTATTTTGCGTGTCACTTTTGGCGTCGCCGGGCAAACCCGAGGCAGCCCAACCCTAACCCGCTGTTTTTATTGTATATTGATCTAAAAGCGTGCGGGACGGTCTTTCACAGGGGCGACGCCGGCTCCTGGAACAACCAACAATCCGATACACACCGGCAACACCGACCTCCGCCCCATGAGGCACGAAGAAAAAACACCGTCTCGCGTTTTCGCAATCGGAAACCAGGCCAAACCTTGCCGCTCTCCGCCAGGGCGGGCTCTGAAACGAAGAAACAACGGTTTCCCTGGCTGTTTTTGGTATTCTTGCCGCTCATTTTTTGGTCACCCGAAACCCATGCCCGACCACACTCCTTCCGCCTTTCTGGCCGGCGCCGGAACGGACACCTTGACGCTATGGCTGAATATCATGGCCACCGGCGCCGCGGTGGCGTTGCTGGTGCTGCTGAGCGTGTTCACCCTGGCGCTGTACCTGTACCGCGACCGGGAAGCGCAGGCCGCGCTGCATTTCACGCTGGCCAACCTGTTCGCGACGATGTACATCACCGGCGACTTGGTGTCCCGAGTCGGCGCCCTGATGGGCGACCAGGACGGCGTGATGCCGCCCTACCGACTGGCCCTGGGCGCGGTGGTGATGGGGCTCGCGGCGCTGCTTTGTTTCCACCGGGTATTGAGGCGCCGGAACGAGCCGCGTTGGCGGCTGGCGGGCATCTACACCGTGGGCGCGCTGCTGGCGGGCCTGATCTGGGTGGACCACCCGGCGCTGATCATCGCCAGCGACCAGGCCACGATCCGCGGCACCCATGTGTTCGCCGACTACGGCACCGCCGGGGCGCCGTTTTTCGCGTTCTGCATGGTGATGGTGACGGCGATCAACTGGCGAATGCTGCGCCGGGCACGGCGGGCGGGGGGCTCCCTGGCCTGGTGGTTGACGGTGATCGGCTTCGCGCTGGTGTTCCTGACCGGGGTGCACGACGCGCTGCGCGAGCTGGGCCTGGAGTGGCTGCCGATGAGCACGCTGACACCGGGCTTCGTGGTGTTTCAGCTGGCGGCGCTGGCGGCCATGGTGATCCACTATTCCCGCACGCTCAGCGAGCGCACTGAAACCGACCATCAGTTACGGCATCTGGCCGACAAGGCCACCCGCGACCCCTTGTCGGGCCTGTTCAACCGTGCCTTCCTGGAAAACCATCTGGACCAACTCGGCCACGGTGCCCGGGGCGGCTTGCTGTTCATCGATCTGGATCACTTCAAGGTGGTCAACGACCGCTTCGGGCACGTCCGGGGAGACGCCTTGCTGCGCGCCGTGGCGCAACGCATCGACGACACCATGCGCGACGGCGATATCGCCTGCCGCTGGGGCGGCGATGAGTTCGTGGTGTATCTGGCGGACGCCAACCCGGACGCGGCGGATTCCATCGCGCGGCGGCTGCTGGACGCTTTCCAGCGGATCACCCCGGGGGAGCAGGATCTGCCCCCGATCGGTGCCAGCATGGGGTTCGCGGAACTGATCGACGGCGACTGGCGGCGCACCCTGCGCCGCGCCGATCAGGCGCTCTACGAGGCCAAGGACCAGGGCCGGGGCGGCGTGGCCATCGCCTCCTGAGGTCATCAGCCGCTGGGCCGGCGCCAGCCCCGCCAGAGCAGCCAGGCGCCCCAGGCCATCGCCAGCAGCATGATCGCCCGGCCACTGTTCTGGGTCAGCGCCGCCAGAGTCTTGTCCCAGGCCAGCAGATCGGTCTCGCCGAGAATAAATTCCCAGTCGTGGAAGCCATAGGGGGACGACTTGCCGTAGTTGCCGCCCAGCAGTGGCAGCTCGCCGGCACGGGCGTCGGCCATATAGGGCGCGATATCGAGGAAGTTCTCGCCGAACCACCACAGGCAGACACTGGCACCGAAGGTGTCGTGGCGCCGCAGCAAAGCGATACCGCAGATCACCGGTACCAGCAGTTGCCCCAGAGTGCCGCCCAAGGAGCCGATGAATTCACCAAAGAGGCCGAAGATCACATGCCCGGCTTCGTGGAACGGCAGGTTCACGTTGTGCAGGAAGGTGGGCTGGTAGCCAAGCTGATGCAGGCTTTGCGTGATGTAGCTCCAGCCCCACACCACCAGACCGGCCCAGAGCAACGCGTACAGCACCGGGTAACGGTAGAGGGTGTCCGGTGGCACCAGCAGGCCCTGGAAAAATGCCCGCAAACGCTCGGCGCGGTCCGGACCGGGCGGCGTCCGGCTTTCCCGCAGTTCGCGCTGGCGCTCCAGATAGGCCTCGTACTTATGGAAGACCAGCCCGCACCCGCCACAGGTGGTATCCCCGGCGCCTCGCGGGTGCTCGCATTTGGGGCATTGCATGACGGCGACCTCCCCCCGAAATCAACTCGTCCGGCCCCGAAACCCTTCCATGGCACGCGGCTTATATCAAGAGCGCCGGGTCAGGGTCAGGCGCAGGTCGCCGCCGACGCGGCGCAGGTCGGCCCATTGCAAGCGAACCTGCTGGTCCATGCGGTCGAACGGCAGATCCAGCAATCCACGGGCGTCCGCGCCCAGCAGGGTGGGCGCCAGGTAGACGATCAACTCGTCGAACAGCGCTTCGCGAACAAAGGCGCCGGCCAGGGTGGCGCCGCATTCCACCAGGACCTCGTTGCATTCGCGGCGGGTCAGCTCGGCGATCAGGGCGTGCAGGTCCAGCCCGCGCTGCTCGGCGCGCACGCCCGCGCCGGGCAGCGCGGACTCACTGGCGGCGCGGGCACGGGGCAGCGCCAGCAGTTCGGCGCCGGCGTGCTCCAGCGCCCGGCGGCGGTCGTCCGGGGCGGCGCCCGGGTCGTCGGCGTGGGCGATCAGGCAGGGGCCGTCGGCGGTGACCACCGGGCTGTCCACCGGGGTGCGCAGGGCCGGGTCGAGGATCACCCGCAACGGCGCCCGGAGCGGGCCGTCACTGTACTCGCCATGCCGCCATTGCGCCGGACGCACGGTGTAGGAGGGCCGGTCCGCCAGCACCGTGCCGATGCCGGTGACGATGGCGCTGCTGCGGGCACGCAGCCGCTGCACGTCCTCGCGGGCCTCGGGGCCGGTGATCCACTGGGACTCGCCGCTGGCCATGGCGGTGCGGCCGTCGAGGCTGGCGGCGGCCTTGATGCGAATCAGCGGGCGGCCCTGCCCCATGCGCAGGATAAAGCCGGGGTTGAGCGCCCGGGCGTCCGATTCCTGCAGGCCGGTGTCGACCTGGACGCCGGCGTCGCGGAGCCGTTGCAGGCCGCCACCGGCCACCTGGGGGTTGGGGTCTTCCATGGCCACCACCACCCGCGCCACGTCCGCCTCAATCAAGGCGTCCGCGCAGGGACCGGTGCGTCCGGTGTGTGAGCAAGGCTCCAGGGTGACGTAAGCGGTGGCGCCACGGGCGTGCTCGCCGGCGGTGGCCAGAGCATTGCGCTCCGCGTGGGGGTCGCCGGCCCGGGCGTGGAAACCCTCGGCGATGATCAGACCGTCATGGGCCAGTACGCAGCCCACGCGCGGATTGGGGTCGGTGGTGTAGAGCGCGCGCCGGGCCAGCTCCAGGGCCCGGGCCATGCACTGATGGTCGAAATCGCTGAACCCGGCGCTCATTGCTTCAGGGGGTCGTCGTCTTGCGGTTCGCCGCCGCCGGCACGGCCACGCAGGCGGTCCACCTCGGCGGCGAATTCGGAAATGTCCTGGAAACTGCGGTACACCGACGCGAAGCGCACATAGGCCACGTCGTCCAACTGCTGCAGCGCCTCCATCACGAAGCCGCCCACCTGACGGGCCGGCACTTCCCGCTCACCGGTGGCGCGCAAGCGATGGCAAAGCCGGCTGATCGCCGCTTCCAGGTCCTCCACGCTCACCGGCCGCTTCTCCAGGGCGCGCAGCATGCCGGCGCGCAGCTTCTGTTCGTTGAACGGCTCGCGGGTGCCGTCGGACTTGATCACCCGGGGCATCACCAGCTCGGCGGTCTCGAAGGTGGTGAAGCGCTCATTGCAGCTCAGGCACTCCCGGCGCCGACGCACCTGCCCGCCATCCGCGACCAGACGCGAATCGATCACCTTGGTGTCCTGGGCAGCGCAGAAAGGACAATACATGAGAGACCAGTTAATAGTTGATAATTGACAGTTGATAGCTAAGAGATCAACCACCCGGGTTATCTGCGGCGCTTGGTGGTTCGGATAATGGCCGTCAGGATTTTCAGCAACTCTTCAGTATCGGTCATCATAGACTGACCATGCACGGAATCTAAATACCCGGACTCCGTCAGTAAATCCAGCCAGTACCCCGTTTCACTGGCTTCTTTCAGAGCAATCGATAGCTTGTGAATGAAGTCCGCACGGCTCTCCGCCTGCTCAGCCTCGCGGATCAAAGCCCCAATCGCCGTACCACTGCGCAGCAATTGCCTGCTCAGCACGTACTCCCTGTCCCTTTCCTGAAGCAGCCGGCAGAGTTTCACCACCCGCAACGCAAAAGCGCGGGATTTCTCCCGCGCCACGAATCGTCCCGTCATCCCTGACGCCTCGCTTTGTTTTCGCTGTCAACTATCCAATGTCAACTATCAACTCATCACTTATCGCTCGTAAACGGGCAGACGCTTACAGATCTCGCTGACCTTGCCGCGCACTTCGTCGATCACCGCCTCGTCGCCCATGTTGTCGAGGATGTCGCAGATCCAGCCGGCGAGTTCGGTGGCGTCGGCTTCATTGAAGCCGCGACGGGTGATGGCCGGGGAGCCGATGCGCAGGCCGGAGGTGACGAACGGCGAGCGCGGGTCGTTGGGGACGGCGTTTTTGTTGACGGTGATGTGGGCGCGGCCAAGAGCGGCGTCCGCGTCCTTACCGGTGATGTCCTGTTTAACCAGGCTGAGCAGGAACAGGTGGTTCTCGGTGCCGTTGGAGACCACATCGAAGCCACGGTCGATGAACACCTTGGCCATGGCCTTGGCGTTCTTGACGACCTGCTGCTGGTAGGTCTTGAACGCCGGATCCATGGCTTCCTTGAAGCAGATCGCCTTGGCGGCGATGACGTGCTCCAGGGGGCCGCCCTGGCCACCGGGGAAGACCGCGGAGTTGATCTTCTTCTGCAGGTCTTCGTTGGCCCGACCCATGATCAGACCGCCGCGCGGGCCGCCCAGGGTTTTATGGGTGGTGGTGGTGGTGATGTCGGCGATGCCCACCGGGCTGGGATAGACCCCGGCGGCGACCAGGCCGGCCACGTGGGCCATGTCCACCAGCAAAATGGCGCCCACTTCGTCGGCGATGTCCCGGAAACGCTGCCAGTCCACCACCTGGGAGTAAGCGGAGAAGCCGGCGACGATCATCTTCGGCTTGTGCTCGCGGGCCAGCTTTTCCACCTGGTCGTAATCGATCAGACCGGTGTCGTTGTCCAGGCCGTACTGCACCGCGTTGTACATCTTGCCGGAGAAGTTGGGCTTGGCGCCGTGGGTCAGGTGGCCGCCGGCGTCCAGGCTCATGCCGAGCACGGTGTCGCCGGGCTTGAGCACCGCCATGTACACCGCCGCGTTGGCCTGGGAACCGGCGTGGGGCTGGACGTTGGCCCAGTCGGCGCCGAACAGCTTGCAGGCGCGCTCGATGGCCAGGTTCTCGACCACGTCCACGTTTTCGCAGCCGCCGTAGTAGCGCTTGCCCGGGTAGCCCTCGGCGTACTTGTTGGTCAGCACGGAACCCTGAGCCTCCATGGCCCGGGGCGAGGCGTAGTTCTCGGAGGCGATCAGCTCGATGTGCTGTTCCTGGCGCTCGCGCTCGGCGTCGATGGCGGCCTGGATTTCCGGGTCGAACTCGGCGATGGACATGGATTTAGGGAACATGGGCTACCTGTGGGTCGGATTGCGGGATCAGGGGCGCGTATTCTAACCAAAAGCAGGCGCTTTGACACATGAAAGCCCCTCATCACCAGGGTGAGAGGGGCTCATTCGGGCCGGCTTGCGGCGTGGGCGGATCAGGCGGCGTAGTCGTGCCAGGCGTCGTCGCTGTCCCGGTCCACCGCCCGCAGGGTGGGCAAACGCTCAACCCCGGCGTCGCCCTCCTGGCCGCTAAGGCGGAAGCTGGCGACCAGCGCCGCCAGCTGCTCGGCCTGGTGGCGCATCTCCTCGGCGGCGGAGCTGGTCTCTTCCACCATGGAGGCGTTGTGCTGGGTCATGGTGTCCAGCTCGGCCACCGCCGTGTTGACCTGGCCGATGCCCTGGCTCTGTTCCTGGGCACCGGTGCTGATCTCGCTGATCACCCGGGTCACCTTGTCGATGCTGGCGACGATGTCTTCCATGGTGCGCCCGGCGTTCTTGACCAGGCCGGCGCCGGTCTGGGTGCTGCTCACGGAGCGGTCCACCAACTCGCGGATTTCCCGGGAGGCGTCACCGGAACGTCCGGCCAGGGTGCGCACTTCCTGGGCCACCACGGCGAAGCCGCGGCCGTGCTCGCCGGCGCGGGCCGCTTCCACCGAGGCATTCAGAGCCAGAATATTGGTCTGGAAGGCGATGCCGTCGATCAGGGTGATAATTTCGTTGATCTTCTCGGAAGAGGCACTGATCTCGCCCATGGTGCTTTCCACCTCGCGCATGGCGTCCTGGCCGCGCCGGGCCACCTGCACGGTGGACTGAACCAGGTCGTCGGCCTGACGGGCGGCGTCGGAGGTGTTGCGCACGGTGGTGGTGATCTCCTCCATGGAGGCGGACGTTTGCTGCAGGTTGGCGGCGGATTGCTCGGTGCGCGAGGCCAGCTCCTGGCTGCCCTTGGCGATCTCGTCGGAGGCCTGATTGACGCTCAGGGTACTGGTGCGCACGGACTGCAGGGTGGTGTCGATGCGTTCGATGAAGCGGTTGAACTGCTCGGCCAGCTCGCCGATCTCGTCCTTGCGGTGGCTCTGGATGCGGGCGGTGAGGTCGCCGTCGCCGTCGGTGATCTCGCGGATCCGCGCGCTCACCTGGCGAATCGCCTTGGACATCAGATGCGGCCCGATCAAGGCGATGGCGATGGCCACCAGGCCAACCACAACGGCGAAGCCGATCACCAGGGTTTGTTGGCGGCTGACCCGGGCCATGGTGACGGCTTCCAGCTCCTGGACGCGCTCGTCGACGGCCTGACCGGTGGTGTCATAAAAGGCTCGTAGCTGGGCGAAGCTATCACTGGAGGGCCCGTCCACCTGCTCCATGGCACCGCCGATGTCCTCGCCAGCGTACATCTCAAAGGTTCGACCGGACTCTTCGCGCCAACGCTCAAACAACGTTTCGAAGGTGGCGACGCTCTCGGAGACATCGCCGTAATTGGCCATCAGCCCCGCCACCTGCTGGATGCGCTCCCGGGCCTGGGCGGCGTTCTCCTCATAGCTGGCGATCTGCGCCTCGGCTTCGGGCGTGCCGGGGATACCGCGCAGGTAGGCCATTTCGGCGAGGCGCGCCTGATACAGGTCACGGTCCGCGTTGAGCACCAAGGAGATGGCCTTATTGAGGGTCGAAGTGACCTCCACCATGCGCTCCTTGACCGAGTTGACCAGCAAGGCGTTGGCGGTCACCACCACCAACAGAGCCAGGGCCACACCGATAAAGGCGGCGCCATATTTAATATTGATCCGGTTGAATTTAGCGAACACAGCACAACTCCTGCTCAGCGCGAACGGGCAACCTGGCCCGAATAGTGAAATCACGTTCCGTGGCGGATATCGGCAAGGCGGGCGGTAACTTGAGCCCGACCCGGCGGCCCGGCGGTCAGCGTGCCCTTTCATCCCGGGCCGGGTTCGGTTAGTTTAGGCGCCATCCCGCCCGTGCCCCGTCATACGGGCTTCTCTTACGTTGTCAGGCATCTCTCTTTTTATGGCCCAATACATTTTCACCATGGATAAGGTGGGCAAGGTCGTCCCGCCGAAGAAACAAATCCTCAAGGACATTTCCCTGTCCTTCTTCCCGGGCGCCAAGATCGGCGTGCTGGGCCTCAACGGCGCCGGTAAATCCACGCTGCTGCGCATCATGGCCGGCATCGACAAGGACTATCTGGGCGAGGCGCGCCCGCAGCCGGGCATCAACATCGGCTACCTGCCTCAGGAGCCGGAGCTGGACCCGGACAAGAACGTGCGCGAGATCGTCGAGGAATCCCTCTCCGAGATCCGCGGCGCCCAGGAACGCCTGGAAGAGGTGTACGCCGCCTACGCGGAAGAAGACGCGGATTTCGAGAAGCTGGCCGAGGAGCAGGCGAAACTGGAAGGCATCATCGAGGCCACCGACGCGCACAACATCGAGCGCCGCCTGGATATCGCCGCCGATGCCCTGCGCCTGCCGCCCTGGGACGCCAACGTGGCCAACCTGTCCGGCGGTGAGCGCCGCCGGGTGGCGCTGTGCCGGCTGCTGATGAGCGCCCCGGACATGCTGCTGCTGGACGAGCCCACCAACCACCTGGACGCGGAGTCGGTGGCCTGGCTGGAGCGCTTCCTGCACGAATTCCCCGGCACCGTGGTGGCGGTGACCCACGACCGCTACTTCCTGGACAACTCCTGCGAATGGATCCTGGAACTGGACCGCGGCCACGGCATTCCCTGGAAGGGCAACTACTCTTCCTGGCTGGAACAGAAGGAGCAGCGCCTGGAGCAGGAAGAGAAGAAGGAAACCGCCCACCGCAAAACGGTGGAGAAAGAACTGGAATGGGTACGCCAGAACCCGAAAGGCCGCCGCGCCAAGAACAAGGCCCGGGTCAGTGCCTTCGAGGAACTGGCCAGCCAGGACTTCCAGAAGCGCAACGAGACCCAGGAACTCTATATCCCACCGGGCGAACGCCTCGGCGAGAAGGTGTTCGAGATCAACGGCGTGTCCAAGCAGTTCGACGGCAAGCTGCTCTATGAGGACCTGAGCTTCTCGGTGCCGCGCGGTGCCATTGTCGGCATCATCGGCCCCAACGGTGCCGGTAAGACCACCCTGTTCCGCATGTTCGCCGGCGAGGAAACCCCGGATTCCGGCGACATCGAAGTGGGCGACACCGTGGACCTGGCCTACGTGGACCAGAGCCGCGAGGACCTGGACGCCGACAAGACCGTGTGGGAAGAGGTGTCCGACGGCAACGACATCCTGCGCATCGGCAACTACGAGGTACCCAGCCGCGCCTACCTGGGCCGCTTCAACTTTAAGGGCGGTGACCAGCAGAAACGGGTCGGCGACCTGTCCGGGGGCGAGCGCAACCGTCTGCACCTGGCCAAGCTGCTCAAGCAGGGCGCCAACGTGCTGCTGCTCGATGAGCCCACCAACGACCTGGACGTGGAAACCCTGCGCGCGCTGGAAGAAGCGCTGCTCACCTTCCCCGGCTGCGCCATCGTGATTTCCCACGACCGCTGGTTCCTGGACCGGGTGGCTACCCACATCCTGGCGTTCGAAGGCGACGCTCAGGTGGAATGGTTCGAGGGCTCCTACACCGAGTTCGAGGAGTACCGCCGCAAGCAGCTCGGCGACGAGGCCTTACAACCCAAGCGCATGAAGTACAAGCGCATCGAGGTCTAACGGAGAGCGGCGAACAGCCCATGGCGAATGCGGATCTGGAAACCCCCGAGTTCATCGAACGCCTGCGGGCGGGTGACCGGGCCGCCTTCGCCCTGGTGGTCAAGCACTACCATCCGCGCCTGCTGGGCGCCGCGCGCACCCTGTTGCAGCCGGCGGACGCGGAAGAGGCGGTCCAGGACGGCTGGATCGCCGCCCATCGGGCGCTGCCCAAGTTCGAGGGCCGCAGTGCCCTGCTCACCTGGCTCACCCGTATCGTGATCAACCAGGCGCGCATGCAACTGCGCAAACGCGGCCGCGAAATTCAGTTCGACCCCACCGAGGAAGACGCCACCGACGCCCTGGCGCATCGCTTCAACGCCAACGGCCACTGGCAACAGCCTCCCCGGGCCTGGACCCTGAGCGGTCCGGACGCCCTGCTCACCCGCGATGAACTCCAGCGCTGCCTGGAGACGCATATCCATGCGATGCCCGACAATCAGCGGCTGGCACTGCAACTGCGGGACATTCAGGGCCTCGATTTCGACGCTATCTGTAACATCCTGGACGTCAGTGCATCCAACGTTCGCGTATTGTTGCACCGGGCCCGGGCCCGGTTGTTCGAGATGGTGGACCGTTTCCAGGAGACCGGCGAATGTTGAAATGCCAACACGTTGAGCAACGCGCAGACGCCCTGGTCGACGGTGAGAAGCTGCCGCTCGGAGAGCGTCTGGCGCTGCGGACTCACTTGATGATTTGCCGTCACTGCCGACGCTACCTGCGCCAGTTGTACGCCCTGGTAAGTAAACTGCGTGGCGCCGACCAGGCGCTGCCGGAGGACGAGGCGGAAAAGATCGTAACGCGGACTCTCGAAGACCGGGGCCGCTAGTGGGCGGAGGGTAAATCGATTCCGGCGACGGCCAGAAACCCCGCCAGCATATCGTCGGCCAGCTCGAAACGCTGCGTCCGGCTCAATCCCGGGCGCTGCAGAATCACCCGCAACCCCATGATCTGACTCTGCAGATGCCGCGCCAGGCGCCGGCAATCCGAACCCGGCCGCAGCTCGCCACGTTCCATGGCCGTTTCCAGCATGGCCGCGAAACGCGCTTCGGCGTCGCTGAGAAACGCCTCCGCGTGCCGCAAGATGACCGGCTGAGTGTCAGCCGCCTCAAGCAGGGACTTCACCATCAAACAAGCTCGCCCGGCGCCGACCGCCGGCCCAGCCTGACGCCCTTCCGACAAGGCGCGGAAGTAGTCACGCAAGCCCGCTACCAGGGATCTCGACCGCGTCCACGCGGCCATCTCTTCTCCCATCCCGCGCGCGTACAGATCCAGCGCGTCCAGAAACAAACGTTCCTTGCTGCCGAAGGCCGCGTAAATACTGCCCGGCCGCATATCCAGGCAGTCCTCCAGATCTTTCAGGGAAGTGGCTTGATAGCCACGGGCCCAGAACACGTCCATGGCACGGCTCAGGGACTCATCGCGGCTGTAGCGGGAACGGCGCGGCATAACACTCACTGGAGCGAAGAATGTAAGAGGATTTTAACTTGAGCGATCACTCAATAACAGTTAGTGTGCCAATCAACCTCGACATTCAGCAACGCTTCAGGAGATCCCCATGACGGACTTCCAACTGCACGATGAGCAAACCGCACCGGATGAAGCCCGCCCGTTACTGGAAGGCTCCAAAAAATCATTCGGCATGATCCCCAACCTGCACGCGGTGATGGCGGAAGCGCCCGGGCTTCTGGAAGGCTACCAAACCCTGCACCGGCTGTTCGCGGAATCCAGCTTCAACGCCGATGAGATCACCGTGGTCTGGCAGACCATCAACGTGGAGAACGCCTGCCATTACTGCGTGCCCGCGCACACCGGCATCGCCAAATCCATGAAGGTGTCCGACGACATCATCAACGCGCTGCGCGACGAAACGCCCTTGCCCGACGACAAACTGGAAGCCCTGCGCACCTTCACTCTGAAAGTGATGCGCCAGCACGGCAACCTGAAGCAGCAGGACGTGGACGACTTCTTCGCCGCCGGTTACCAGCAGCGGCATGTTCTGGAAGTGATCCTCGGCCTCGCCCAGAAAGTGATGAGCAATTACACCAACCACCTGGCGGAGACGCCGGTCGACCAGCCGTTCGAAAAATTTGCCTGGACAAAGAAAGACTAACCCTGCCGTACACGGTCCCCTTATCGCCCCGCCGTTCCATTCGCGGGGCTTTTTTTGTTCTCCACGACAATCCGGCGGTGGCTCACCGTTTTCTCGGAAGCTGTAACAAGGCGGCGTCTGGCGCATCGAACCCTTGTACCGAGATTCACGGAAGGAAATAACAATGAACCGCTTACCGGCTCTGGCTCATCGCACCCACGCTCTTCTGGATGTCACTCGAAAACTGGATTTCCTTGCGCCCTTGCTGCTACGGCTTTTCCTGGCCCCCGTGTTTATCTCCGCGGGTTGGAATAAAGCGACCGGTTTCGAATCCACCGTGGCGCGGCCGCTCGCCGTTGTCGGCATTCCCGCCGCACAGCGAAGCCTGGACAACAGCGCCGAAGCGGGAAAACGCCTGGAGGCCGCCAGAGGCCTGCTGCGGGAGCATGGTCGCTACCAGTGGCTTACCGAAAGGGGCAATTTCGTCATTCTCAATAACGGCATTGAGTTCGCGGCGACCTACTTCCTTATGCTTTTAGTGTTGTTCTTCCACGGTGCCGGGCGCTATTTCAGCCTGGACTATTGGCTCGCTGGCGCCGCGGGGCGCGACCGCCAGGCCGGCCGACCGGCAGCGCGATGAATTGATCTTTCTCGGGGCGGCTTATACTCTTTGCTGAGAGGGCAGCACCGGAGGAGATCATGGACGATGACGCACTGGCAAAACCGATTCTTGCCGATGTCAAAGACGGTACGGTTACCCTAACCGAGGATCTTCAGCGCGTCTTGAGTACCTTGCGTTGCCATTTGGGCATGGAGGTCGCCTTTATCTCCGAATTTTCCGAAGGCTGCCGGTTCATTCGCTATGTGGATGCGGAAGACCAGAACACACCGCTAAAAGCCGGCGACTTTCACCCCCTGGACGAAACCTACTGCCAGCGCATCGTTGCCGGTGAGCTTCCGGAGATTGTCCCCGACACCGCCGCCCACCCGGCCACCCGGGCTCTGGACGTCACCCGTGCCCTATCCATCGGAAACTACATCGGCGTACCGATTCGAATGCCCGACGGCGACGTCTACGGCACCTTCTGCTGTTTCGATCACCGGGCCGGGAGAGACCTGATCCAACGCGATCTGTCTCTGTTGCGTGCTTTCGCCGATTTTACCGGCAAGCTGCTCGACAAGCAGCGCCGTGGCGAAGACCAGCGCAACCAGTTAAAGAAGCGGGTCGGCGACATCATCGACGAAACGCGTCTGGATATTGCGTATCAGCCGATTTACCACATCCGCGAGCGGCGCCCGGTCGGTTTCGAAGCGCTGGCGCGTTTCAATACCCAGCCTTATCAGCCTCCGCATCTCTGGTTCGAGGAGGCGGAACGCGCCGGGCTCGGCGAGGACCTTGAACTGATGGCCATCCGGCAAGCACTGAAAGGTCTGGCGGATCTTCCGCAGCACTGCTACCTGTCGTTGAATGTGTCTCCCGCCCATTTGCTTAGCGGCGCGGTCATGGATTTGCTCGCCGACTATCCAGCCCGGCGCGTGGTGCTTGAGATCACCGAACACGCTCGTGTTTCCGATTACCCCATGTTCCTTGCCGCTTTGGGCCCAATGCGCGCAAGAGGCATCCGCATCGCGGTTGATGATGCCGGCGCCGGCTACGCCAGTTTCCAGCACATCCTCGAGTTGGGCGTGGACATTATCAAACTGGATATCAGCCTGATTCGTAACATCCACGTCGACACCGCGCGCCGCGCATTGGCGGCGGCCCTGATCCGTTTCGCGGAAGTCACCGGTACCAAAGTCATCGCCGAAGGCGTGGAAACCGAAACGGAACTCGCCGAACTGCGGCGGCTCGGCGTGGACAAAGTGCAAGGTTTTTATATCGGCCGCCCCATGCCTTTGGAACAAATCGCCTCTTTCCAACCCGTTTTTTGACACCGTCCGCGATGGCGAGGCGCGCGCCGTGCCGCCTCCGCCGGATCACCCCACTTCGCCACCGCAATAGGCCGCGGTAATGGGATGCTCCGGCGCCTGAAACACCTGCTCGCAGGTGTTGGATTCCACCACGCAGCCGCATTCCCCCTCCACCCAGCAGACCGTTACGGTGTCCGCCAGCCGGCGCGCCTGGGCCAGATTGTGGGTCACCATAAGCAGGGTATAACGGCCTTTCAGAGAGGCAATCAGTTCCTCCACCACGCGGGAAGACACCGGGTCCAGGGCCGAGCATGGTTCGTCGAGCAGCAACACGCGGGGCGCCAGGACCAGAGCGCGGGCGATGCAAAGACGTTGCTGTTGGCCACCGGACAACGACAACGCGGACTGCGTCAGCCGGTCCTTGACCTCATGCCACAGGCCCACGTCGCGTAATGCCTGCTCCGCCAGGGTATCCCGCTGACGGCGTGGAACGCGGTGCTCAGCGAGCGGAAAACGAAGATTGTCGATCACCGATAGAGGAAACGGATTGGGCTGCTGGAACACCATTCCCACTTGGCGGCGTAGCGCCGCTCTGCCCAGGCCGCTGGCGTCACGATCACCCAGACGCACGACGCCGCCCACCCGGCAGCCCGGCACCCCCTCCGCCATGCGGTTGATCGCCGACAGCAGGCTGGTTTTCCCACAGCCGCTGGGACCGACCAGAGCCATCAGTTCCCCGGGCGCAACCTTAAGACTGGCGCCCTGGATCGCCACCCGCTCGCCGTAGCGCACGCTCACGCCATCAAGAATGAGCGAGGGCGGCGAGCCACCGGCCTCGGTTAACACACTCATCAAACCACTCCGGCAAAAGGCCGGCGCACCAGGCGCCGGATCAGTACATTAATCGACACCAACAGCGCCACCAACACCAGGGCGGTGGCGGCGGCGCGTTCCGTGCCGCCGGGCACGTTCATGGCCATATCGTATATGTGCACGCTTAGCGCGCGGCCGGAATCAAACGCCGAATCCGGCCGGCGCAGAACATATCCGGCGGTGAATAACAGCACCGCGGTTTCCGCCAGTGCGCGACCGACACTGAGAATCACGCCCACCGCGATGCCGGAGGCGGCGTTCGGCAACAACACCCGGGAGACCCACCCCCAACGGCTCACCGCCAGGGCTTCCGCCGCGCGGCGGTACGACAGAGGCACGCCGCGCAACGCCTGTTCCGTGCTACGGATCATCAACGGCAGCACCATCAGCGACAACGCCAGACCACCGCTGAGAATGGAAAAGCCCAGCCCCAAAGTAATCGCGAAAAACTGATAGCCGAACAGGCCAAACACCACCGACGGCGTCGCCGCCAACAGGTCCAGCGCAAACCCCAACCGCCGCGCCATGGCGGAACCGGGGTGCACTTCCTCACTGAGAAACAACGCGCAGCCCAACCCCACGGGCACCGCGACCGCCAGGCATACGGTCAGTATCCAGCCGGTGCTGAGCAAAACCGAAGCGATGCCCCCGGCGCGCCCGGCTCGGCGCGGATCCTCCAATAAGAACGCCAGACTCAACGCGTCCTGACCCTGCTGCCACAGTGCCGCCAGCAGCAGCATCAGTGGCGCCACCACCAACAACCAGGGGATCACGCCCAGAGCGGCGGCCCAACGGTCACTGCGGTGCATGGTCGTGCCCTCGCAAGCGCCAGGCCAGGATCAACAAGGCGGCGGTAACGCTGATCAGCATAAGACCGCTGACGAACAGCGCCACTCTGTGCTCACCCGTGGCGTAGGCCATCTCCAACGCAATATTGGCGGTCAGGGTACGTACCGGGTCGAACACCGAATGCGGCCATTGCACCACATTGCCACACACCATCAGCACCGCCATGGTTTCGCCCAGGGCGCGCCCGAACTGCAACACCACCCCGCTGAGAATCGCCGGCGCGGCGCCCGGCAACAATACCCGCCTCAGCACGCCGAAACGCGACAGAGCCAGCGCCTCACCGGCCCGCCCCCAGGCCGGGGGCAACTGGCGCAACGCGGTATCGGTGACCAGCAACGCGAGCGGCAGGATCATCAGGGCCAATACCAGTGAGCCGGCCAGCCACGACGCACCCGGCGGTGCCCAGCGGTTAATCCATGGCACCAGCACCAGCAACCCCCACAGCCCGTATACCACGGAGGGAATACCGGCCATCAGTTCCACCAGAATCAGGGTTGGACGCCGCAGCATGGCGGGTGCGTAGTAACGCAACCAGGCGGCCAGCATCACCGCCAGCGGCGCCGCCAGCGCCAGCGCCAGCAGGCTCACCAGCAAAGAGCCAGCGATCATGGCCGCCATGCCGTACTCGCCGTCGCCGGGATGCCAGCCGGACGCGAGTACGGCCCCACCCTGGCTCAAAAGGAAAGGCCCGGTGCGCCACAACAGCACCAGCACGATACCGCCCAGCGACGCCGCCGACAGCAGCGCGCTGAGCCGCAACAGCCAGCTCAGGCCGCGATCAGCGCTGGGCAGGAACGAAGTAATGATCACGGTAGAGGTCGGCCACGGCGGCGGAATGGGCGAAATCGATGAACGCCCGGCCCGCGTCTCCGGGCTCGCCGTCCACCACCAGATTGAGCTCGCGACGCAGCGGATAACGCTTCGCGTTGACCGTCTCGATGCGCGCGGCGACACCGCTCAACGGCAGCAGGCGGATCGGCGTGCCGGCCTCCGCCTCGTACTCGGCGCTGCCAATCGACACATAGCCTATGGCGGCGGGATCGCCGGCCACCGCCTTGATGCCTTGCTGGTTTTCACCAATCACCACGTCGGCCTGCACATCGCGATTGTCGAGCTGAAAGTACGCAAGAAACAATTCCAGGGTGGATCGCCCTTCCGCCTTGTTGACCACCGTAATGGGCCGGTCGCCGCCGCCCACGGCGCTCCAGTTATCGGTGCCGCCCTGATAGATCGCGCGTACCTGATCGTCGTTGAGCGCCGGCACCGGGTTGTCCCGGTGTACGATCAGCGCGATACCGTCCTGGGCCACGATAAACGCGGTCAAATCATCCTCATCCGGATGCAGCGCGCGGCTTGCCATGCCGATGTCGGCGAGCCCCTGCCGCACATCGCTGATGCCCCGACCGGTGCCCCCGCTTTGTACGTCCACCTGGACGCCGGTCTCCGCTTCATAACGTTCCGCCACTTCGGCGATCACCGGCGCCATGGTGCTGGACCCGGTAATGACCAGCTTGTCGGTGCGCGGTCCGCAGCCGGCCAGGGTCAGGATCAATACTAAAATGCCCCAGTAACGCGTCATAACAATGCCTTCTTCGTATTCTTCACGGAGCGTGAATGACTTTGATGCCAGGATCACCGTAAGGTTACATCGATCAGGATGTAACAAACGGCACTCCGTTACATCCAAGATGACAATCCCTGCGTACAGGGTGTGACGGCACGGGGCTCAACGATGCGTGAAGACGTTCAAGACTATTACGGCAAACAACTGACCGGCAGTACCGACCTGCAGACCAACGCCTGCTGCGATCAGGCACCGCCGGACTATTTGAAGCCCTTTCTGGCCCGCCTCCATGACGAGGTCGTCAGCCGCTATTACGGCTGCGGCCTGGTGGCGCCGGCGGCGCTGGAAGGCATGCGCATTCTCGACCTGGGCAGTGGCTCGGGGCGGGACGTCTATGTGTTATCCGCTCTGGTCGGCGAAACCGGCGAGGTGGTGGGCGTGGACATGACCGACGAGCAGCTCGCCGTGGCCCGGCGCCACCAGGATTACCACCGGGAACAGTTCGGCTTCGCGCGAACCAATGTGCGATTTCTCAAGGGCTACATTGAAGAACTGGATCAGCTCGACCTGAAAGACGGCTATTTCGATATCGTGGTCTCCAACTGCGTGATCAACCTGAGCACCGACAAAGCCAAGGTGATCAGCGATGTGAAACGGCTGCTCAAGCCCGGTGGCGAATTCTATTTCTCCGATGTGTACGCCGACCGCCGGGTACCGCCGGCACTCACCGCCGACCCGGTGCTGTATGGCGAATGCCTGTCCGGCGCGCTCTATTGGAACGACTTCATGAATCTGGCCAAGGGGTGCGGGTTCGGTGATCCCCGTCTGGTGGAGTCGCGCCGGCTGACCATCGAGAACCCGGCCATCGAGGCGAAGCTCGGGACTGTTCGTTTCTATTCCGCCACCTACCGGCTTTTCAATATCGATGGGCTGGAGCCTGCCTGTGAGGATTATGGCCAGGCGGTGATCTATAAGGGCACGGTGGAGAATCACCCCCATTCGTTCGTGCTGGACGACCATCATGTGATGGAGACCGGTAAGGTGTTTCCGGTGTGCGGGAATACCTGGTTGATGTTGGCGGAGAGCCGGTTCCGGGATCATTTTGAGTTTATTGGTAACTTTGATTCGCACTTTGGGATTTTTGAGGGGTGTGGGTTGAATGTGCCCTTCGAGGATGGGGGCGCATCGTCGGAGGTCGGTGGTAGTTGTTGCTAGGCCTTTTCTCCAGACGGGGCCGCGGTGTGTGTTGGTGACGTCCAGAACGCGCCGTGAACCCGTCCCTGGGGGCTCGATTCG